>Ga0182024_10002269_pt1 | contig 48121 bp, 47 predicted proteins | sample P32metaG_FD_120480 | JGI IMG/M metagenome (GOLD analysis project Ga0182024, IMG submission 120480) | Permafrost microbial communities from Stordalen Mire, Sweden - P3-2 metaG (Illumina Assembly) | ecosystem: Environmental > Terrestrial > Soil > Wetlands > Permafrost | place: Sweden: Stordalen... | reverse complement strand
TGAATAAAATTCAATACTGGAGGCCTGAGGTCGTACTCATTGCTCGGCCGCCCAGAGAGCGGCGCCGACAATCCCCGCCCCATTTCGCAGCGAAGCCGGATATAGGCGCGCCCGCGTTCGGATATAGCGGAAGAACTTTTCATGCTTCGCGCTCACGCCGCCGCCGATGATGATCATCTCCGGCCAGATCGCCTTTTCCAGCACCGCAACAAAGCGCCCCACGCGCGTTCCCCAGTGCTCCCAGGTAAGGCCCTTCTTCTCCCGGACGGACGCGGCCATACTCTTCTCGGCATCCTTGCCCTTGAAAGGAAGGTGCCCCAGTTCGAGAGGCACGACCATTCCGCGATAGGCGATGACGGACCCGACGCCGGTCCCCAGCGTGAGAAGCAGCACCTTCCCGTCGAATCCGCGCCCACGGCCGAAACGCATTTCGGCGAGCCCCGCCGCCGCTGCGTCGTTGATCAGCGCGACCGGCCGGCCCGCGGTTTTTTGAAAAAGTTTCGCGCCGTCGCATCCGACGAACCTCGGATGAAGATTGGCCGCGGTCACAATTTTCGGCCCTTCAATGACTCCGGGAAAGCCGATTCCGATCGGCCCCCGCCAGTGAAAATGGCCGACGATCTCCCCGACCGCACGAGCCATCTCCGCCGGACTCAGGAGCTTCGGCGTGGCTATCCGGAAGCGCTCCGCAACGAGGCGCCCGGTGGCTATATCCACGGGCGCGCCCTTGACTGCCGAACCCCCAATGTCGATTCCGAGAGCTTTCATGAGTTCGCTTGAAGGTACGGATTCGCCGCGAAAACTCACGAGTTTTCCGCGCGCAACACTTCAAGCGGGGGTTGATCCAGCAGGCCCCGGTCGGCGAGGCGGCCGATGAGCAGAGTCAGCCCTGCGACGCCGGCAATCGATACGAAGAACGCGAGCGGCGGCGCGGCGGGGGGTATCTGAAAGACAAAGTGCGCCAGAAGGCTGGATGCGACGAGCGCGAGCAGGGATCCCACCGAGGCCGCGAGCCCGCCGAGGACCGCATACTCGACAAACTGGATTTGTGCCAACTGACTGCGCGTGGCGCCGATCGTGCGCAGAAGCACGGTCTCGAGCCGGCGCTGGTACCGACCGTTTATCACGGCGCACGTCAGGACCAAAAGACCCGTAGCCAGCGTAAAAAGGGCCATGAACTCGATCACGAATGTCACCTTGCCGATGACTCCGTCGACCGTGGCAAGGACGAGCGACAGATCGATCGCCGTCACATTCGGAAAATTGAGGACGACGGCGCGCTGTAGGGCCGCCGAAGCGGCCCCCGTCTCCGCGCGCACGGCGGCCACGAAAAATTTTGGGGCGCCGTCCAGGACCCCTTCGGGGAAAACGACGAAGAAATTCGGCTCGAGCCGGCGCCACTGCACGGTGCGCAGGCTCGCCACCTGGGAGCGTATCGTCACGCCCTGGACATCCCAATCGATCTCGTCCCCCAATTTGAGCCGCATATCGTCCGCCAGTCCCTGCTCGACGGAGATGGGGACAATCTGAGTCGAAGCCGGCACCCGCCCCACAAACTTGCCCGCGACAAGCTTTTCAAGGTTGTTTAATTCCGACCGGTACGTGGAACGGTATTCCCTGCGGAGGCTCCAGCCGGGAATCCTCTCGGACCTGTCCTTAGTTAAATCGGCCACCGGCCGTCCGCGGAGGGCGGAGATTCTCATGGTCACGATGGGGGCCTGGCGGAGGACGGGCGACCCGAGGGATGCCATAAGACGGTTCAGCGGCGCGATCTGATCGTCCTGAATATCGAAGAAGAGCAGATTCGGCCGGTCCCCTCCTCCGGCAGTGTCGAGCTCGCGGAGCAGCGCCGTACGGGTGAAGAAAAGCGTGAGAACCAGGAAGGTCCCGAGCCCTAGGGACAGAAGGAGAAGCACCGTGCGATTGTTCGGGCGGTGCAGGTTCGCGATGCCCTGGCGGACCACGTACGGCAACCGCCGGGGCGACGCCCGCCGCGCGGCCCAGGCCGTGGCTCGCGCGACCGCCGCCAATACGCCGAGGCTCAATGCGAGCATCGCAGCGAATCCCAAGCCCATCCGCACGCTCCTCGTTTGCCATGCCGCAAATCCGGCCACGGCGACCGCAATCAAGCCGCCGACGATTCCGAGCCACGGATCGAATCCGCCGCGGCGCGGCTGGGCCAAGTTGGCGTCAGCCGAACGCAGGGCCTCGAGCGGCGACACGTCCCGGACAGTCAGGAGCGGGAGCAGCGTAAACAGAACGCAGAGCACGAAACCGGCTCCCATTCCCCGCGCCACTGCCGCCCATGCGATTGAAAACTCCACCGAGAATGGGAGCAGATCCTTCAGCAGCGCGGGAAAAACCGCCTGCACCCCCACTCCGAGAATTCCGCCGAGCAAGGCGCCGAAAATCCCGAGCGCAATGCCCTGCAAAAGACAGACGGAAAACGCCTGGCTCCCGCTCGCGCCCAGGCACCGGAGAACGGCGACAGTCGCACGCTTCTGGCTCACGTACACATGGACCGCGCTTGCGACCCCGATTGAGCCGAGAAGGAGCGCGATGAAGCCTACAAGACTCAGGAACCCGTCCACGTTGGTTATGGCCCTTCCGAGTTCCCGCTCACGCGCCGCAACGGTATCGTACGAAAGCTGGTCCGCGGCGAAAGTCTCGCGCATGTCCCTGACGAGAACCTCCGGATCGCGCCCCTCCGGCAGCTGCATTGCGACCCAGTAATTCACCAGGCTGCCCTGACCGGCGAGCCCCAGCCCAGACATAGCCCTAAGCGGAATCAAAACCCGTGGAGCCAGCATCGCGACCGCGATGGACTCGCCGGGAAGCTTCTTCAAGGCCCCGATCACCTTGAAATTCGCGTTTCCGAGCTTCACCAAGTCCCCCACCTTCACATTGAATTGGTTCATCAAGGTGTCCTCCAGGATGGCAACGTCCGCATCGCCCGTCGCCTCCGGAGCCGCGACTTTCCTCCACTCCAAAGCCGCGTCCGCCGGATCCGTCACGAAATCCCCGTAGTATGGGTATCCCCCTTCCCTCGCCCTCACCTGCACCAGATGCGTGGCGCCCCCGGAGTTCGGAAATGACATCATCGAGGTGAACGCTTCCCCGTGGGACTGAGAGCCTCCCAGCGAATCGAGATGCCGCTGCGCGGCAGAACTGAGCGGAAGGCGTGAGGAAACGATCAGATCGGCCCCCAGGAGACCCTTCACCTGGGATCGGACGGCCGCGGTGAGGCTCACGCTGAATGACCCGAGCGCGACCAATGCGGCGATTCCAAACACAACGGACAGGGAAAAAAGGATCAGCCGCCGGCGCGACGCCCGGGAATCCCTCCAGGCCATCTTGAGGACGAAGTTCATCGCGCCGCCTCGACTTTACTCGGACTTTGATCACTCATTAAACATCGCTCGATTAATCCCTAAGAAGCTCATTCCATGCGCAAAGCGCAACTTGTTCTCGCAGCCGCTTTGATCGCGACTCTTTTCGCGCCAACGCGGATGCGGGCGCAGGAGGGCCACACGATCGTTTTCTTCGGGGACAGCCTCACGGCCGGATACGGTCTGGACGCCCCAGAGGACGACGCCTACCCGGCCCTGATTCAGCACAAGATCGATTCCGAGGGGCTTCCGTGGAAGGTCGTCAACGCGGGCCTGAGCGGTGATACGACGGCGGAAGGATTGAGGCGGGTCGACTGGGTGCTCCGGCAGCCTGTCGATCTATTCGTGCTGGCCCTGGGCGGAAACGACGGCCTCCGGGGAATAAAGCCCGAGGTGACCGAGTCAAACCTGAGCGCCATCATCGGCCGGGTCCGCGCGCGATATCCTTGGGCGACCATTTTCCTCGCCGGAATGCAGATGCCTCCGAACATGGGCGAGGACTACACGCAGCGTTTTGCAGCGATATTTCCCTCGGTCGCGAAAAAAGAGCACGTGGAGCTGATCCCATTTCTCCTGGAAGGCGTCGGCGGAATCCCTCAATACAACCAGTCTGATGGAATCCATCCCAACGCCACGGGCCATGCCCTGATCGCCAAAATGCTATGGCCCATACTCCGGCCCCACTTGCTCTTGAAGAATTCTCGACCTGAATGAACCCGGGCTGCCTTCGACTCATCCTGTTCCTCGCCGCCGCGGCGGCATTTGCAACCGGGTGCGCCCGACGCGAGACAGCGGCGGAAGCGGGGACTCGAACGGGGACTTTGCTCCTTGGAAACGGAACCGAACCCCAGGATCTCGACCCGCAAATTTGCACGGGCTACAGCGACTATAACGTCCTGATCGCCCTTTTCGAAGGACTCACCTGCATCGACGAAAAGACTTCGCGGGCCGTGCCGGGGGCCGCGGAACGGTGGGACATCTCGCCGGATGGACTTTCCTACACCTTCCACCTGCGCGCCGGCGTTAGCTGGTCAAACGGAGATCCGCTGACCGCGGGTGACTTCGCGTACTCGATCCGCCGCGCACTGTCGCCCCGCCTCGCCTCGGAATATTCCTACCTTTTTTATGCGATCAAGAACGCCGAGGCGTTCAATACCGGAAAGATCACCGACTTTTCCAAGGTCGGCGTCCACGTCCTCGATTCCCGGACGCTCCAGCTGGATATGGAACATCCCTGCCCCTATCTCCCCGCCTTGGCCGCCCACCAGGCGTGGTTTCCGGTCCACCGGCCGACGATCGAAAAGTTCGGCGCATTCGAGCGGCGCGGCACCGCCTGGACGCGGCCGGGAAACCTGGTCGGAAACGGGCCCTTTCTCCTGAGCGAATGGACGCCCAATGCTCGAATCGTCGTCGTCAAGAATCCACGCTATTGGGACGCGGCGAAGAACAGGCTGAAGAGCGTCGTATTCTTTCCGAACGACAATATCGCGACCGACGAAAGCGACTTTCGCTCGGGCCAGCTCGATCTCACCTGGGATGTCCTTCCGGACCGCATCGAACACTACCGAAGGATCAATCCGCAGATTCTCCGGATCGACCCCCTGAGCGACACCTACTTCGTGCGCTTCAACGTGAAGCTCCCTCCTCTTTCCGACAAGCGTGTGCGGCAGGCGCTCGCCCGCGCAATTGATCGCGCAGCGATCGCTCGCGACGTGCTCTACGGCAGCCGCTCTCCCGCGTCCGCCCTCACTCCGCCGGATACAGCCGGATACACGTCAACGGCGGGCGCTCCGACCGATTTTGCCGAGGCCCGCCGCCTGCTCGCCGAAGCCGGCTTCCCGGGCGGCCGAAATTTTCCGCATCTCGAAATCCAGATGAACACCGACGCCATCAACACGAAAGTCTTCGAAGCGATCCAGGAAATGTGGCGCCGCGAACTCGGAATCTCGGTTACCCTCGTGTCCCTGGACTTTCGCGTCTGGCTCGATAACCAGCGGACCTTGAACTACGAGATCTCCCGCTCCCGCTGGGTGGGCGACTACGACGACCCCAGCACCTACCTCGACCTCTTCCGCAGCGACAGCGGCAACAACCAAACCGGCTGGGCCGACCCCGAATACGACCGGTTAGACGACGAGGCCAAGAGTACGCTCGAACCGGGCCGGCGGTATGCGATTCTTCAACGCGCCGAGGCCCGGCTCCTGGACGAGGCTCCGATCGCGCCGCTTTTTTACGGCTCCCGCACGTATCTCATCCAGCCATTTGTCCGTGGCTGGGTGCCCTCGCTCCTCGGGATTCACCGCTACCAGTACGTCTGGCTCGAGAAATGAACCCGGAGGCCTGGACTTTAATGGGTCTGTGTATCCGTGGTCGTCGTCGTTGTGGGACCAGGCTGCGTGGTTTGCTGCGACGTTGTCGTTGTGCTATCCGAAGGCTGCTTTGTCCCGTTGGTTGCACAGGCGGATAGCGTGACAAGGGCGGCGATGACGAGGCCTGGGATGATGAGCTTTTTCATTAATATGTCTTATGTTTGAATCGTTGCAGTACACCCCACTTTATCCCAATGAGGGGCAGAACGAAATGGGGTGTTAGCCCCCTTTTCGTTCCTGCGGCTCCGATCTCCCAGTCATCCCCACCAGTATGTCCGGCTCGAGAAATGAAACCCAAAATACTCATTGCCAGTGCGATCCTATTGATCGCCGCAATTGCGGCCTGGTTCTTTTGGAGCCTGATCATGACCGCATTCATCTGGCTTTTTGCGCTGTCGGGTTTGATCGCGGGCCGTCCCCCAAACGTGATTTTCGCCATATCGGTCACGGGCCTAATGCTCGGCGCGATTCCCGCCATTTTGGGCGTCTGTCTGGTTTTCGGTGCGATTTCCTTCGGTGGGGATTCTCGACGGATTGGACGGCCCCATGGGGCGGACCGATTTAAGATCCCTAGGGCTCAATTTTTCAGTCCCGATCTTCTTCTTCGAGGGGACCAAGGACGCCCTCGCGCCCGTCGATCGCGCCGAACAGTATCTCTCGGAGATTCGCGCCCCGCGCAGGGAGTTTGTGCGGTTTGACGGGGCCGATCATTTCCTTCCCATGAATCGTCCGGGCCTTTTTCTCAAGGAACTGGTCGATAGGGTCCGTCCGCTGGCTGCGGAGTGACTCTTATGTTTGAATTTCCCAACCGTCTGATCTAGGGATTTGTTTTCCCCCATGCGAAGCCTGTTCGCCACAGCCCTGGCCATCGGCCTATGCCTCTCCGCCCGCGCGGCGGATGTGGAGTTTGTCCGCGTCTGGCCGGGATGGGAGGATGCGGACTCCTTCCGCCGGATTTCGGAGTATTTCACGAAAGTGGAGAATACGAGCGGCATGATCGTCCTCCGCACCCAACCGGCCGTACGCAGCGGATACTATTTCCTCGTCCGCGTGAAACACCCGCAAGTCGCACTGAGCGGGGCCCAGTTCGTGCTCCAATACATCGCCCCCAATTCTCAGGAGCCCCAGAAAAAGACTTTCAAGATCGATGTCCCGCAGGGCGAACAGGTCTTCGATCTTGGGCTCACGGGCGGAGACTGGCCCGGGCAGCACGGCCATCTCATCGCATGGAAGCTCGATTTGCTGTCGGCCGACGGCATTACGCTCGCCACCGCCCAGAGTTTTCTATGGTCGAAGCCCCCGGGCAACCATGATTGACCCGAACGACGTCACCGATCATGCGAGATCCGGCCGCCAGCTCGAGGAGTTCCTTCTTTTCTGCATAGTTGTCGCCGGCAAGAATGCCGACCAACAGGCGCGCAAGCTGGAGGATTTCCTTCAGGGAAACGAACCGTTTGCGTTCATCCGCTCGCTGGGCGCGAATGGTGCCGTCGAGGACCGTCTGCGGAGTGTGAAGCTTGGCAAGTACCGCGTGCTGGGCGAATCGTTCCGCCGGGTCGCGGGCGCCGGGCTCGATCTGCGGAGTTGTCCCTGGGAGGCGCTGACTCAATTTCCGGGGATAGGTATCAAGACGGCAAAATTTTTCGTCCTTCATTCGCGGGCCGGCGAAATGCACGGGGTTCTCGACACGCACGTCCTTGCCTGGATGCGGGAGCGCCTGGCCTCGGGCGGGGCCCGGCGTTTCGATGTGCCGAGGCATTCGCCGCAGGTCGCAGCCGCATACGGGTTTTGGGAGACGGTCTATTTCGGTCTGATTCTCGCACGGGCGGCGGGGAGAACCGTGTCCTCGGATCCGATAAACTGGGCCCAAGTCGATCTCGACTTGTGGAAGGAACGGCGGGCATTGTAGGAGCGTTTCCCCGGAAGATGCGCATATCCATCGTCATCCCTTGCTACAACGAGGCCCGAACGATCCGAACCATCGTGGATCGCGTGAGGGCTTCCTCGGTCCAAAACAAGGAGATCATCATCGTCGATGACGGGTCGCGCGACGGATCGCGCGATATCCTGCGAACCCAGATCGCGCCGCTGGTGGACAAGATCATCTACCACGACATAAATCACGGCAAGGGCGCCGCCCTGAGGACGGGTTTTGCCGTGGCAACCGGGGAAGTCATCATACCGCAGGACGCCGACCTGGAATACGACCCGGCCGAGTACCCCAAGCTGCTCCAGCCCATATTGGACGGTAAGGCCGACGTCGTCTACGGATCGCGATTCATCGGCGCGGAACCGCACCGCGTGCTCTATTTTTGGCACATGATCGGCAACAAGTTCGTGCTGACGACCCTTTCGAACATGCTCACCAATCTCAATCTGACGGACATGGAGACCTGCTTTAAGGTCTTCCGCCGCGAAGTTCTTCAGAAAATTGTGATCGAGGAGGACCGCTTTGGGTTCGAGCCGGAAATCACGGCCAAACTTTCAAAACTGGGCGTCGTAATCTACGAGGTCGGAATAAGCTATCATGGGCGCACGTACGCCGACGGCAAGAAGATCGGATGGCGCGACGGATTTCGCGCAGTCTGGGCCATCCTCAAGTACAATCTGTTCCGGTGACCCTCAAGGCCTGCCCGGCGCGTTTGGACCGGAACTTTCGGAATTCGCCTTTTCGCGCTCGGCCTTGGCCTCCCGAACCTTCTGCAGCGCAGGAAGCGCCATCGCGAGCAGAAGTGCGACGATCAAAAGGAGAATGATGACCTCCACCAGCGTAAATCCTCGGATGAGTCTGCGCACCCGTTTCATGCTAAAAAATTAACGCCATTTTCGTCCAACCGGCAAGGGCATTCCACTCCCATCGAGGGTCGTGGCCAAGGCACGGTCTTCCAGGGCGTTTGCAAATACCCTATTCAATTCGCCGGCAGCGGGCCGATGCGCTTGGTGTCGATGACGATGTCGTCGTAGTAAATGTCGAAATCGGCCCGGCCGGTGCCCCAGGACCGGAAACCGAAGGCGAAATCGGCGAAACCCTTGACCAGGTCGGTGCCCTTAAGCGCGTTCAGGTCTGCTGGCGCGGAAGGGGCAGCCGCAGCGGGCGGAGCGCCGAACGCCGCCAGCTTCTGCGGCTTGCCGGGGGTGACCGTGAAATTGCCCAATTCGTCTGCCGGTTCGCCGTCGATCCAGACCATGATATGATCCGGATGGTCGCTGAATTCCCATTCCAGACAGAACCACCGCCCGACCGGATAGGGATGCCCAGGGACAAGGGTTTCACCGCGCTGCACGCCGGGACCGTTCTGCTGATAGGAGACAAACACGTTCTTGCCGCCCGAGACACCGACCTCCAAGAAATTGGAATTGGGGTACCCGGATGAGCCCGCGTTCAATAGCACGTCGTGGCTGGACGGCATTCCAGGGCTGATGAACACGTAGGCGCGGCCGAAGCAGTGGGTCCGCACGGCATCCGGCAGGCGCGTGGCGACGATGAAGCCGTAATTCCGTCCCCCACCCTTGGGATAGTGGACCTGGAGGGCGTTCTTGCCGTGCGCCACCTGGCTCTGCTGGACGATGACTTTCACATCCCCGGCGGTGCGCACGTCCCAAACCGCGGGATTTAGGCTGCCGGACTCAAAGTCTTCGGAAAAGATGGGGCTTTGCGCCCGCACGGGAGCGGCGGCGGCGACCGCGAGGCAGAGGAAGGGAGGAATGAGACGGTGTAAGGTCATGATGGTGAGGGGACGGAAATCTGACGCGGCGAAAAGGCCAAAGTTGCGGACGGGATGCCTGATTCACCCGCCCGCTCCCAGCGCCGCGGCGGCGACCGCGAGGGCAACCTCGGATCCGAGCGCAGACCGCCCGAGGGAATTTCCCATTCCTACCGGCGATTTCGAGCGCGGGCCTTGCTCTTGGCCTTTGGTTTGCGAACTGCAAGAAGCTTTGCCGTCGGAACATCGATCGCGTCGCGCCAAAGCACCTCCAGGCGATAGCGGTCGCGGCATTCAGGGCTCATGAGATGGATCATGACGTCGAAGATATCGATCACCGTCCAGCCGCTCTCCTGCGACGTCTCCAAGCCGACCAGATGCGCCTGAATCTCGGCTAGCACGCGCGTCAGCTCGATCCTCAAAGCTCTGAGGTGGGGTTCCGACGTGCCTGTGGCGATCACCAGGTAGTCGGTGATCGAGGACTGGGCGCTCACGTCGAGGATGCGGATGTCCTCCGCCTTTTTTTCTGCCAGGGCCCGGCAGCACAGCTTCAACAGCTCGTTCGAGCCCTTGGTGCCTTTCTTAATCACTTGGAAGCGCGATACAGGCCCTTTTCCTGAATGTAATCAATTGCTTTGCGAGGCATGAAATAATCGAGCGGCAGGCCGCCGCGGGCGCGTGCGCGAAGCTCGGTTGAGCTGACGGCGAACAGATGTCCTTCGCATCGGTGCGGGCGAAGTCCCGGAATGTCGGGCTGGGCCTTTGGCGGATACCCCGGGCGTTCGAGAAGGATGAACTCCAGGAGTCGCGCGAGTTCCCCGACATCCTTCCAGTCGTGCAATTGGGCGAGCTGGTCCCCGCCGATGATCCAGTAAAGCTCGTCCTTGGGATGGGCTGCGCGAAAATGACGCGCAGTATCGACCGTGTAGCTGACGCCCCCGCGACGAATCTCGACATCGGAGATTTCAAAGCGCTTGTCCGATTCGAGCGCCGCCTTGAGCATCCCCAGCCGGTCCGCCGGCGCCGTTTGGGGCTCGTTTGGCTTGAGCGGCGCCAGGGCAGCGGGCACGAAGATCAGCCGGTCCAACCGGAACTGCTCGAACGCATCCTGGGCAGCCAGGAGGTGTCCGAAGTGAACGGGATCGAAGCTCCCGCCGAGAAATCCGATTTTCACAAACGGAGGAACCTATTCCTTCGGTTCCTCCTCCTTCTTTGACGCTTCGTCCAGAATGTCGCCGAGGTTCATCATGTCGTTATCCGCGCTGCGCTTCAGCGCCTCGTAGGTCGCCGTTTCCGCGGCGAGTTGCTCGGAGCTGTAGTTGGCGGCCTTGATGGACAGGCCGAGGCGGCGTTCGTCCCGGTCGATCTTGATGACACGGGCGGAGACCACCTGCCCGGGCTTGAGATGATCCCTCACCTTGTCGATCCGCTCCTCGCTGATCTGCGAGATGTGGACCAGCCCGTCGATGCCGTCCTTGAGCTCGACGAATGCGCCGAACGAGGTGACCTTCGTGACGGTTCCCTGGACCACGTCCCCGATCTTGAAGAAGCTGTCGATGTCCGACCACGGATCGATGGAAAGCTGCTTCATTCCGAGGCTGATTCGCTGCTGCTGCGGATCGACGTCGAGCACGATCGCATCGACCTCGTCGCCCTTCTTTAGAACCTCCGAGGGAAGGTTGACCTTGCGGGTCCAGCTCATGTCGGAGACATGCACCATTCCGTCGATGCCCTCCTCGAGTTCGATGAACGCGCCGTAGGTCGTCATATTTCGGACTTTTCCGCGGACGCGGGCGCCGATCGGGTAATTGTGCCGAACCATGTCCCACGGATTGGGCTCGAGCTGGCGAAGGCCCAGCGAAATTTTCTGCTCTTCCTTCTGGATTCCGAGGACGACCGCGTCGACCTCCTGGCCCACCTTGAGCAGCTCGGAGGGCTTCGTGATGCGCTTCGTCCAGGACATCTCGGTGATGTGGACGAGCCCCTCGACGCCCGGTTCGAGCTCAACAAACGCCCCGTAGGGGACCAAATTGACGACCTTGCCGTGCACCTTGGCTCCGACCGGGTACTTGCGATCGATCTCGTCCCACGGATTGCGGGTGGTCTGCTTGAGGCCGAGGGATACGCGCTCCTTGTCCCGGTTGACCTCGATGATCATGACCTGGACCTCCTCGCCCTGCTTTAGCATCTCGGACGGATGGGAAATGCGGCCCCAGCTCATGTCGGTGATGTGCAGCAGGCCGTCCATGCCGTCGAGGTCGATGAACGCCCCGAAATCGGTGATGTTCTTGACGACGCCCTTGCGGATCTGGCCCGGCTGGATCGAGTCGAGCAGCGCCCGGCGCTTGGCCGTCCTCTGCTCCTCGATGAGTTCCCGGCGCGAAAGGACGATATTGCGGCGGTCCAGATTGATTTTGAGGACCTTGAAATCGTAGGTCTGGCCGACGTATTGATCGAGGTTCTTCGGCGGCTGCACGTCGATGTGCGAGGCCGGCATGAACGCATCGACCCCGATGCTGATGATCAGGCCTCCCTTGACCTTGGCTTTCACGCGGCCGGTGGCCACGGAGCCTTCCGGGAACTTCGTCAGAATATTGTCCCAGTTCTTTTTCTGTTCCGCCTTGTCAAAGGAAAGAATCGGGCTGCCGTCCTTGTCCTCGAGCTTCTCTACGAGCACCTCGATCGTTGAGCCAATCTGCAGCTCGCCGATGTCGATGAATTCGCCGGCGGGGATGACCCCTTCGGATTTACCGCCGATGTCGACGACGACTTCGTTCTGGCGGATTTCGGTGATTGTGCCCGGGACAATCGCGCCTTCCTTCAATTTATCGAAGGGAGACTGCGCGAGCAGGTCTTGCATTACTGAACTCATGAGCGAAAACGGCCGGCGGAACGCCTGCTCCTAAGCATCCAGCCAGCCGATTGTGGCCCCGCGGAAGCTCGCGAAGCGAGCGAAGGCGGGACCTTGGGTTGACGGTTAAACGAACGGGAAAGGACAGCGGGAGCATCGCGGCGGCGCCGCCCTGACCGATAAAAATGCCGCGAAGGGTCAGATTCTCATCCGGGGCCCCCCTCCGGCAAGCAGAATTTTAAGGCCGGCTCCTCTGTCTAGGCCGAATTCAGGGCTTCTGGGGGGACAGATTCTGCTGAATTCCGTGAAAAAACACATCCACGAGGGGCGTGTCAGTAAGCGCATTCTCCGTGCCCTGGCCCGGGTGGTTAGTAGAGTCGGCCTCAATCACTTCCGTCATCCGGACAGTGACTTCCGTACCTGGGCCGTCAGCGGCTGGACGGAAATCGGCATGAAGCGAAAACTGATGAGAACTGCCCGGCCAGTCGCCCGGCGAAATCTCGCTCATGGCTTCCATCCGGCCTTGGGCGGGTCCGCCCCTTGTGAACTTGTAACCCATCTGATCCAATGCGGCTTTCGCCGCGGCAAACGTTGCTTTCGGATCGGCTTGGAAAACCTGCACACGGGGCTGCGCCGCGCCGCCTCCCGGAACTCGTTCGCGAATGCTTTCGGGCACCTGCTCGCATCCGGCGAGCAACATGCCCAGCAGGATCGCGAGGTTAAGCGAAAGTATGAAGCCGGCGGCAGCCGGGCGGAAAAAGTGGATCCGGGTTGGCATCAGATGTTTGCGGCGGGCTGCTGCTGCGAGATACAATGGAGAGTGCCGAGGCCAAGAACAAGTTCCAAGCAATCGACAGGCACGACCTGCCTTCCGGGAAAGCAGCCGGCGAGTATTTCGGCCGCGGCGGCGTCTCGCTTGGGCTGGCGAAAAGCGGGCATAAGGACTGCGCCGTTGATCACGAGAAAATTGGCATAGGTGGCGGGCAGCCGGAGTCCTCCGCTAACACAGGCATCCGGCATCGGAAGCTCCACGATGCGAAAGCGTTGTCCTTGTGGAGTTCTCATGCTTTTCAGTCGATCGAGGTTTTCCCGGAGCGCGCGATAGTTGATGTCGCGAGGATCGGTTTCGACCGCTGTCAGAATGCCGTCCGGACAAAAGAACCGGCTGAGGTCATCCACGTGCCCGTCCGTGTCATCGCCGGCTATTCCTTCTGCCAGCCAATGGATCGTACTTACGCCGAGGAAGTCGCGCAGGTTTTGTTCAATTTCGGCGCGGGTGAGACCCGGATTGCGGTTGGGATTCAAAAGGCAGGACTCAGTCGTCAAAAGGAGCCCCCGCCCGTTGACTTCGATTGAGCCTCCTTCGAGGACCATGCCGTTCTCGAACCGCCGCAGTCCCAGCTTTCGGGCGATCCGTCCCGGAATTGCATCATCCGCTTTGAATGGAGGATACTTTCCGCCCCACGCATTGTAACGCCAGTCCGTGATCGCGACGTCGCCCGTGGAATCGTTTTTGACAAAGATCGGACCGTGGTCCCTGCACCAGGCGTCGTTCGTCGGGTTGTCGTAAAATTCGACATTCGCCGCCTCGGCGCCGGCATGCGCAATCAGAGACCGGGCGCGGGCCTGCAACGGCTTCGGCGCGCTGATGCGCACCTTCTCCCAGCGGCTCACGATTGCGGCGATCTCGGCGAATTTCGCGGGAATCGGCCGAAAATGCCGGGGCCATGTATCGTGACGGTGCGGCCAGGAAAGCCAGACCGCCTCCTGGGGTTCCCATTCGGCGGGCATGCGATACCCGAGGGCCGCGGGCCCGCCGTCCGGATTGCGCGCCGGTTTTTCCTGCTTGGGCGGCGAATGCACGAAAAGGCCCTCCCTCTCAGTCGATGAACCGCTTTGTCAGTCCCTTGTACGCATCGATGCGCCGATCGCGAAGAAACGGCCAGTGAATGCGGGTGTCGCCGACCTTCTCCAGATCGACGGTGACGACCAGGACCTCATCCTTCTTCTGCCCGGCCTTTGCGAGGATTTGCCCGCTCGTGCCCGCGACAAAACTCTGGCCCCAGAATTCGATCCCGTCTCCGCCGGCCGGGCGCTCGAGCCCGACCCGGTTGCAGACGGCGACGTAACAGCCGTTGGCAACCGCGTGGGCGCGCTGGATCGTCTCCCAGGCGTCATGCTGTTCGCCGCCCAGCGTCGCCTTCTCCCGTGGATGCCAGCCAATCGCGGTCGGGTAAAATAGGATCTCCGCCCCCTGCAGCGCGGTCAGCCGCGCGGCCTCGGGAAACCACTGGTCCCAGCAGATGAGGACGCCGATCGTCCCGTAGCGCGTCTTCCACGCCCGGAAACCGGTGTCGCCCGGCGTGAAGTAATACTTCTCATAGAACAGCGGATCGTCCGGGATGTGCATCTTTCGGTACGTTCCGAGGAGCGAACCGTCGGCGTCGATTACGGCCGCCGTGTTGTGATAGATTCCTTTCGCGCGTTTTTCGAAGACAGCGGCGACAACGACCACCCCGTGCTTCCTGGCGAAATCCTGGAATGCCAGGCACGTCGGCCCTGGAACGCTTTCCGCGAGCGCAAAATTCCGGGAATCCTCGGCCTGGCAGAAATACCGGGAGCGAAACAGCTCCTGGGTGCAGATGATCCGGGCGCCATTCTTCACCGCTTTTTCCGCCAATTCGAGAGCCTTCGCCAGGTTGGCCGCGGGTTCGCGGCCGCATGCGTGCTGGAGGAGTCCGATCTTGACGGTGTTCATTTTGAAATCCTCGGGTTTAAGCCCGCGCGCGCAGGCGCTGTCCGGGTCAGGCCGGATCGGGAAGCTCGCACGCGCTCAATAGACGACCTTGTTGAGCGGGTACTCGACGATGCCCTCGGCGCCCAGCTGTTTCAGCTGCGGGATGATCTCGCGAACGACGCTCTCGTCTATGATCGTCTCGAGCGCGACCCATTTGGCGTCGGCGAGCGGGGAAATGGTCGGATTGCGCAGCGCCGGCACCGCCTTGATGATTTCGGCAAGGGAGGCCTTGGGCGCGTTCATCTTCAGCCCGACCTTGGATTCCGCCTCGAGCGCCCCCTTGAGAAGCAGGGCGATCATCTCGATTTTTTTGCGCTTCGCCGGATTGGCCCAGCTTTTCTTGTTCGCGATCAGCTTCGTGTTCGTCTCGAGGAGCGTATCGACGATGCGCAGATTGTTTGCGCGAAGGGAGCTGCCCGTCTCCGTTATGTCGACGATCGCATCGACCAAGTCGGGCACCTTGACCTCCGTCGCCCCCCAGGAGAACTCCACCTCCACAGCGATCTTTTTCGCCGAGAAATACTTCTTGACCGTGCGTATGAGCTCGGTCGCCACGCGTTTTCCGGCGAGGTCCTCCGCGCGGCGAACGGGCGAAGCTTCGGGAACGCAGAGCACCCATCGCGACTTTTGGGAGGACGCCTTGCTGTAGACAAGGTCGCAGACCTCGACCACATCCGATTCGAACTCCTCGATCCAATCCCGGCCCGTGAGGCCGCAATCGAAAAACCCTTGCTCGACGTACCGGCTCACCTCCTGGGCCCGGATGAATCGCCCGTCGAGCTCCGGATCGTCGATCGAGGGCTTGTAGGAGCGCGAACTAGTCGTGATCTTCCAGCCCGCCTTCGCGAAAAGGTTTTTGGTGGATTCCTCAAGGCTGCCCTTCGGCAGCCCGAGCATCAGCAGTGGTTTTGGGTCGGACACAAGGCCTAGTAGAAACCCGGGAGGGCGCGGATGTCACGGACTTCTTGGTAGTGGAAACGCAGAATTCTTGATAAGAAACACCTCAGGCCTCCAGTATTGAATTTGAAATTCAATACTGGAGGCCTGAGGTGTTTCTTGAGCCCCAGCACACGCTTGGCCGTCGCCAGTTAGAAAAGCTCCGGCTGGCCGTAGCGCTCGCGGGCTTCGGCGAGGGTCGACCGCATTTCCATTTCCTCGAGAATTCGGGCGAGCTCCGCGAATTGCGGTGCGGGTTTTTCCAGCGCAGCGACTGGAATCGCCAAGTTGAGGGTCGTCAGCCTGAGATTCAGCCGGAGGCGGTCGGCAGCGCCGGCGACCGCGGAGCGGAACCGCTCCGGCTGCAGCTCCGCGGCCCGCGCGATCACCCCCTCCAGGCTTCCGTGCGCGGCCAGCCATTTCGACGCGGTCTTGGGCCCCACGCCTCCGACTCCCGGGATGTTGTCGGAGGCATCCCCGATCAGGGATAGGTAGTCCGGGATCTTCGCCGGCGGCACCCCGAATTTCTCCATCACCCCCGCCGCGTCGAGCCGGCCCCAGCCGAGCTTCGGGTTTGATGTGGGAGGCGGAAGCATGATCTTGATCCGCTCATCGACGATCTGCGCGAAATCCTTGTCGGAGCTGACGATCAACACCTCGTTGCCGGCGCGAGCGAGCGACACCGCCTCGGAGGCGAGCAGATCGTCGCTTTCGACCCCGCGCTCCTCGACGCTTTTCAAGCCCATCGCTTTCGTGAGCGCCTTGACGTGCGGGATCTGTTGGACGAGCGCTTCAGGCATTTCCTTGCGGGTGGCCTTGTACTCAGGGTGGAGGGCCAGCCGGTCCTGGGATCCGCCCAGATCGAAGAAAACCCCCGTCGCATCGGGCTTCTCCTGGTCGGTCAGCTTCCAGATCGACTTCACCCAGCCGTGAAGCGCGTTGGTCGGGAACCCGTCGCTGCGCGTCAGCTCGGGAATCGCGAAAAAACACCGGTAGGCGAGATTGAACCCGTCGATGAGAAGCGCCTTCATGAAACCGCCGCGGGCGGGTCTCAGGCCGGCGCGGGCACTGCCGACTGGACGGATGTCACGGATTCCACGATGTTCGGCAGTTGGGCCTCGGACTGTCCGTGCTCCTGATTGAGCCGCATGGAAACGGTCTTCGAAATGCCGCGTTCCTCCATGGTGACGCCGTAGATCACGCTGGCCGCGACGACCGTGCGCTTGTTGTGGGTGATGATGATGAATTGGGAGTCCTTGACGAACTTCCGGAGCAGCTCGGTGAACCGGCCGATGTTCGACTCGTCGAGGGGCGCGTCGAGTTCGTCGAGGAGGCAGAACGGCGAGGGCTTCACCATGTATAGAGCGAAGAGCAGCGCCACCGCAGTCAGCGTCTTTTGACCGCCCGAAAGGAGGTTGATGTTCTTGAATCTCGTGCCGGGCGGCTGGGCGACGATTTCGACGCCGCTTTCCAAAACATCCTCGGCCTGGACAAGTTCAAGCCGGGCGTGCCCCCCGCCGAAAAGAGTCTCAAATGTGTAGGCGAAGTTCTTCCGGATCTGCTCGAATGTGACGGAGAATTGCTCCACGGAGGTCCGATTGATCTCGTCGATCGCACCGAGAAGCTCGGCCTTCGCCTTGGTCAGATCCTCGCTTTGGGCCTTGAGGAAATCATGCCTCTGCTTGAGTTCGACGTACTCGTCGATCGCGACCAGGTTCACCGCACCCATTGCGCCGATCCGCTGGCGGAGCGCATCGACCTGACCCTTGATCTCGTCCCAGGAGGTTGCGTCGAGGGCGGCAAGGTCCGATTCCGATGGCTCGCCGCGCGCCTTGTCCCTTCGGCGGCGGATCTTCGGCGCGTGGGCGCCCTCCGGCTCTCCTTCGCGCGGCTGTGCCCCCTCGGCCAAAGCCGCCTCCTCTTCGTCGAGATCGAGCTCCTTCAGGCCCTCGGGCTCGTCCTCCGCGCGCCACAGGAGGCGCCTCCAGTCCAGGCCCGCGATTTCCGTCGAAAACTCGCGTGTCACATCCTCGGCGAGAAACTTCGCGCGCTGCCGATTTTCGGCGAGCTTCACCTCCTGGGAGGCCAGTTGTTCGTGCGCGGCATCGGCCTCCTCGCGCACCCGGGCCTGGGCGGACTCGAGCCCTCCGATCTCCCGCTCGATCGCCACGAGTTCGCCGCGCACCGAATCCACCCGCTCTTGGGCGACGCGCAGGGTTTGCGCGATCTCGGCGCCGCGCCCGGTTTGGGCCTCGGCCTCCTTTTCCAATCCGGCCGCCTGCTCGTTCCAAGTGTCGATCTCATGGCGGCGCTGCGCCAGCAAATCGAGAAGCTGCTGTCTCCGGCGCTCCATCTCGCCGAGGCCCCGGTCGAGAACCTCGACCTTCTGGCGCCGCTCGGCGAGCTCGAGGCGCGCCTGCGCGAGCAATTCGCGCTTGGCGTCCCGCTCGGTCCGCGCCTCGGCGATCCCAGAATCGAGCCGCCCGATTTGCGCCCGCAGGGAAGAGGCTGCGGCTTCCGCCTGGGCCAGCGCATCCTGCGCCTTGACCCAGCGCGCCTGCGCTTCGTTGCGAGCCTGTTCGAGTTCGGCCAGCTCCGATTCAATTCGGCGAAAACGGTTTTCCACCTCGTCCCGGGCACGCTGCGTATTGCGCTGCTCGGCCTGCACCGCAGCGGCGTTTTGCGTGGCGGCGAGAACTCGCTCACGGCCGCTTTCGAGCGCCTTCTCGGCTGCGGCGAGAGCCGCACTCAGCTTGTCGATGCTCGCCTTTTGGACCTCTTGCTTCTTTTGCTCCTCCGCTATCGCTCGAACGGTCTCTCGAATATCGATCTCCCTTTGCACCAAACTGTTCGCATACTTTTTTGAGCCCGCGTAACCTCCGGCTACGAGTCCCCGCCGGTCGACGACCTCGCCCTTGCGGGTCGCCACCGCCAGAAAGCTGAAACCGGGATTGACCTTCCAAAATTCGAGAAAGCTTCCGAGATCGTCGGCCAGGTAGCAGGAGCCCAGAAGCGCGACCACCGGGTGGTTCGGATCGGGATTTGCCAGCGCCGCAGTCGCGGGAAAAAGACCCGGGGGCAATCCGCCCGCCGCCGTTTCCGCGGAACTGAATTCTCCGATCCGCAGGATCGCCGAGCCGATTTGTTCCTCCTCCAACTTGGCCAGGATTCGCCGGGCCGTGGCCACATCGGCGACTTGGATCGCCTCGGCGGCCATTCCGAGCAGCGCCTCCACTGCCCTTCCGCAGTCCGGAGCGACCTCAAGCCCCTGAAGGACCGGAGTCGCTTTCAGGCCGTCCAACGCCGAAGCGAGACGGCCCTGCAGCACCGCTTTCGCGCCTTCGCCAAAGCCCTCCCACCGCTCCTGCAACTGCTGAAGAATCTTTAGCCGCGCGCTTCGCTGCGCGAGCTGCCGTTCGATATCCTGGAGATTGCGCTGGGCATCCCGGAACTCCCGGGTCGTGTCCGCTAGCACCTGCTGGGCGGCCGCCGCCTCATTTTGGGCGCGAGTTTTCTCGCCGAGCGCGCCTTCGGCGCGGGAGTCGATTTCCCCGACCGCGCGGGCGGCCGCGGACTGTTCTTCGCGCACGCCCGCCAGGTCGCGACCGACGACCTCGTGCTTGTGTGCGCTTGTCCTCTGCTCCACTTCATATCCGGAGCAGTCCGATCGAAGGCGCGCCACCGTGCTTTCGACCTGGAGCAGATCGAACTTAGCCTGATGGAGTTCCTCCTCAGCCTTGCTCAATTTTCCGTCCGCGATCGCGAGCTCGCGATTGCACTGTTGGAAAACTGCATCCGAACTGCCGAGGAGGTTCAGCTGGAGTTGCTTGTCCTGAGCACCGGTATCGACCTGCGTGGCCACTTCGCGCAGCTGCATCTCAAGTTCGCTTAAATCTTCCTTGGAGGACGAAATCCGCTCTTCGAGGCCGCTCTTCTTGATCCGGGCCAGATTGGCCGCATTTTCCGCCTGCTCGCGCTCCGAACGAAGGTCAAAAGCCGCCTGCTGGGCCTCCTGGATTCGCTGATTCAGCCGGCTTCGGTTGGCCTTTTTGGACTCAAGTCCCGCCTGTTGGGCCTCCAGGCTCGCCCGGCGATCGGCTGCGGCGGTTCGAAGTCCGCCCACCGCCGCCTCGAGCTCCGCGAGGACGCCCGAGAGAATCTCGTGCTGGCGCGCACTCCAGGCGAGGCTCAGGTGGCGCAGCCTATGGCTCAACCGCTTGTAACGCATGGCCTTGGCTGCCTGGCGCCGCAAGCTTCCGATCTGGCGCCCGACCTCGCCGACGATGTCGGTCACGCGCGCGAGATTCTGCTCTGTGAGCGCCAGCTTGCCCATCGCTTCGCGCCGGAGGCTCTTGTACTTGGTAATTCCCGCCGCCTCCTCAAAAACGCTCCGCCTCTCTTCCGGTTTGGACGACAGGATCTGGTCGATCTGCCCCTGCGCCATGATCGAATAGGTCGTGCGCCCCACCCCCGTGTCCATGAAAAGCTTGTTTATGTCCTTCAAACGGCATGGCTGGCCGTTGAAAAAGTACTCGCCTTCGCCATCCCGGTGGCCCCGGCGCATGATCTCGATCTCGTGAAACTCGCTTCCGAGCTGCTTTTCGCATTCGGTGAGCAGGAGCGAGACTTCGCAAAGCTGGGCGGGTTTTCGAGTGTCGGTGCCCTCGAAGATGACATCCTGCATCTTCCCGCCCCGGAGCGCCTTGGCGCTTTGTTCGCCGAGCACCCAGCGAATGGCATCCGCGATGTTGGATTTGCCGGAACCATTGGGCCCGACGATTGCGGTCACACCGGGTTCGAATCGAAGGGTCGTTGATTCGGCAAACGACTTGAAACCGCGGAGCGTGAGCGCCTGAAGATACATGAATTTTCTTGGAGAAACAGTGAGCGACCCTTGGGAACGCGAGCAACTGCAAACATACGCGAAGACCCCGCGGGACAAACTTTAATTTCTTCGCCTTGGGCGCTCGTTCAACACCATGGTCTTGCAGATTACTCCGGCCCTGGTTCGTTTTTTGAATCCAAACTGCCGCCCCGCGACCACTCACCGGTGTAATACCAAAAACGGATGAACACTCTTCCCCTGTTTTCCCTCGCCTCCATAACCGAGCTTGTTCCTCTGGGCGGACTGCTCGTTTCCGTGGTCGCGATCATCACTCCATTCGCTTTTCTCACCACGATCGTGGTCATAAAGTTGATCAACAGTCGGAAGAGAGCCGAGCTTCAACACGAGACGATCCGGCTGGCACTTGAAAAGGGACAGCCCCTGCCCGCCGAACTGCTGAACGTGCCGGTTACCACCGAGAAAAAACCCAAACCAAATGACCGCAAGGACGGCCTCATCCTGATCGCTGTCGGCACGGGCATCTATTTTTTCCTCTCGGCAGTCGGCAACTCGACCGACAAGCCGCTCATCGAGAGCGCGCGCTGGGCCGGCTTGATTCCGGGCCTCATAGGCGTCGCCATGATCATCAGTTGGTACCTCGATCGGGGCCGGGATTCCAACGATAAGAGTTAAGCGCATCTCCTTGTGCCGCTTTCCGACGCCGATCTGATTGCGCGGGTGTTGGTTTTCGACGACCGGCACGCGTTTTCGGAGCTTGTGAAGCGCAACCAGTCGTCCTTGCGCGGCTTCCTTCGCGGCCTTTCCAAGGGCGATCACGCACTTGCGGACGACCTCGCTCAAGAAACATTGATCGAGGCCTACCGCAGCCTTCGCCAATTCGAAGGCGCGGCAAAGTTCAATACCTGGCTACTCGGAATCGCCTATAATCGCTTTCGCGGAAATTTGCGCCGCCGCCGGGAGGAGCCGGTCGATATGTCCAAAGAATCCGATCAACCACCAAACGCCTCCTCCAATCCACATTCGTCGCAGGACATCGGCCAGGATCTCGACGCGGCCCTCGCCACTTTGCGCCCTGAGGAGCAGATCGCGCTCCGCCTCTGCTATCGCGAGGGACTTTCCCATGAGGAGGCCGCCAATGTGATCGGATGCCCTCTGGGCACACTCAAGACCCACATCCTAAGGGCCAAGGCGCGCCTTCGTTCCTTCCTGGATGCCTATGCCTGAAATTTTCCAACCCCTTCCTCCCATGGATTCCGACGATTCAAAATTGGACCGACTCATGAAAGACCATAAATCCGATTACATCGAAGACTCCGGGTTCACGTACCGAGTCATGGGCGCCCTTCCCCGCGACCGGCGCATCGCCGGAAACCGGCGCCGCTTTATTCTCCTCGTCTCCTCCTCCCTGCTGTCGGTGTCTCTGGCACTTGTCCTCGCGGGTCCGGGTTTTCTTCCCGGCCTTTTTGCCCAGTTTCAATTTGCGATCAATCACCCGGTTCTTGATTTGTTCGGCGTAAGCTTCGGCGCTATTCCGGTGGCCTGCTTTGTCGCAGGCATTTGCGCCACTGTCAGCTTGGGCTTCGGCCCATTGCGCCGAGTGCTTCGATAGTCCGCGATCTTACTCGAGCTGCTGCACGACAATTTCAGTCTTCACTGAATTGGCGATGACGCATTGCTCGTGGGCCGAGTGGTGCAATTGGCGAATCACTTCCGTCGCAGGCTTGCGCGCAACCCTGCGACGCATGTATCTTCCGGAGGCTTTCGCCGTGCGAACACTTGGCAGACTCTTATTCGGCTGCATTCTCGGTGGGCTGGGCTTGGGCGGGTTCGCGCGCGGCGAAGTCGCCCCGGTCCGGGTGTCGATCCGCGTCGATCCCAGCGAAGTGATTGAGAATATTCCCGAAGATTTCCTGGGCTTTGGCTATGAAGCCTCCGCCGTCGCGCGCAGCGGGTATTTCAGTCCGCAGAATAAGACCTTGGTGCAGCTTTACTGCACGCTGACCACGCATGGTCTCGTTCGAATCGGTGGCAACGTCTCGGATCATACCCAGTATGTCGCCGATGGCGTGGCCGCGGCGCGCCCTCAAACCCAGACCACCGTGATCAACCGGCAGTCGCTTCTAGATCTCGGCGGGTTTCTTCGAGCAACCGGTTGGAAGGCTATTTGGGGGCTGAATCTGGGCACGGGCACGTCCCAGGAGGCAGTCGAAGAGGCTCTGGCGGTGAGCGCGGCATTGGGGGATCGCCTCGAATGTTTCCAAATTGGCAATGAGGTCGACCAGTTGCCCCGCTTCCACGGTGATTACGACGCCTATCACGCCGCATTTTTGGAGTACAAGGCGGCGATCCGCGCGGCTTTGCCGTCCGCGGCATTCTCCGGACCAGACGTCGCTTCCCATGCGGATTGGGCGGTCAAGTTCGCGACGGCGGAAGCGGCCGATTTGAGGTATGTCACGATTCATTACTATCGCACCGGAGCCCAAAACCCCAATGCAACCGCGAAGGTGCTTCTGCAAAGCGACGGTTCCCTGGACACGAAGCTTCGGGCAATTCGGCAGGCCAGCCGAAGCAGTTCGGTCGACTATCGGATCGTGGAAACGAATTCATTTTACGGTGGAGGCAAGCCGGGCGTGAGCGACCGCTTCGGCTCGGCACTGTGGTGCCTGGACTACCTGTTCCATCTGGCATCGGAGGAATGCCGGGGCGTCAACTTGGAGACCGACATAAACCATCTTGGATGGGTCAGCCATTATTCGCCGATCTTTCGGGATGATAGAGGCAACTTGGTCGCGCGCCCGAGTTATTATGCGATGCTGGCCTTCTCCCTGGCGGGAAAAGGCAAATTCATCCAATCGAGGGTGGAAAATGCGCAGGTCAATTTGACCGCCTATTCGACGATGGATCCGCACGGTGTTCTATGGGTCACCGTAATCAACAAGGATCTGCTTCAAAGCGCCGAAGCCGAAATCGCCCTGCCCCCGGGTTATGTGGGGGCGAACTTGTTCCGCCTGAGCGCGCCCGCAGTTGATAGTCCTGACCACGTCACGCTGGCGGGGACTCAGGTCTCGTCGGATGGCACCTGGACTGCCGGACCGTTGGAAGAAATCTCCGTTGGGAAGAGCCTGGCAGAGTTGCGGGTGCCGGCGGCAAGTGCTGCGCTCCTGCGCTGCAGCCCGCTGGAATCCCGCTGACGGGCGATTCATTTCTCTGACTGCTCCGGCGTTGCCCGAAGCACGATGATCAGCTGGTAGTCGGCGGTGCTCTGATCGGAATCGAAGAGGCAGAGCCATTTTCCAGCCCCAGCTTGGAATGACAGTTTGCCGTGGAAGGACTTGAGCTTGGGCTTGCCCACATCCAGATCCACACCGGGAATCCTCTCGCGATTGCCGACGACGACGGCATCCACGGTGCAATCAATCTGATAATCGGTGGAGTGTTCGGCAACGGGCCGGGCCGATAACTTCAGATCGTAATGCGGTCCATCCGGCCCATCGGCGGTATGTTGGAGCCGGAAGACTCCAAATGGCATCTTTTCGAAATACTCGGCAGAGCGAGTCATCAACACTTCGGCAGTCCCTGCGGGACGCGTGATAATCACGTTATTGGCAACAGGAGTGAGCCGCGACGGTGGAGCACTATTGTCTATCCGCACGAATCGCGATCCTTGGAGCTCAATCGATTCGCCGCCGATATGCATGCTAAGCGGCGCTTCAAACAAAGGCCATTGGGTCCCCGTCACGATCATTGACTTTGCCGAAATGCCAAGTGCCCGATCCGCCGCCGAACCTTTAAGCCCGGCCCTGTTCAAAACATAGATTGCAGTTTCAATCCGGATCGCGTCTCCGGATGAAGAAGTTGCGAAAAGCGGCACCAGCCAGGCGCAGCCAAAAAACAATGCAAGAATTTGTTTCATCGGATTATTGGGGATGGTTTACGACGGTCACGCGAAAAACAGGCGCCGAATTCTGAGCGGAATACGGCGCAAGAAGCAGCCGCTGCATATCGCCTTCCGCGCGCAGTCTGTAGACTGTGCGTGGCGGCGCCGCTTCGATGACGGGCGCCGATTGCAGACGGATCCAATCCGCGACACCCGCCGCGACTCCGGCTGAAGCCAGAATCGCAGGGAACAGGTATCGACGCCACTCAGCTCCCCTATGCGTTCGGGCCGACGCGGTGGCAAATAGCGATTCCATCCGCCGGTCGAGGTCGGGAGAAGGCCGGGCCAGAGGCTCTTTTTTAAACAAGTCTTCAGGCTCTTTCATGAGGTGTCGCCGTCATCAGCGTTTTCATCTTTTCGAGTCCTCGTCTGTACCAGGAAGCCGCGGTCGCGACCGGAACGCCGCGCAAGACGGCGATTTCCCGGAACGTGAGATCATTGTAGATCTTGAGGACGATGGATTCGCGCTCGTCCGAACCGAGCGCTTCGAGCAGAACGGCGAGATCCTCGCCGAGCGCAGAATTGGGTGCCTGCGGTTCGTTGTCTGCGCTTTCCGTAAAAATCGTGTCGCGCCGGACGCGGGTGCGCCGCATTGCGTCAATCGCCGCGTTGCGGACGCAGCGGAAAACGTAGGGTCGGAGATCGGCGGGCAGGCTCCGGCGCCGCAACAGATGCTGAAACGCCTGGTGAACAGCGTCCTCGGCTGACTCGCGATTACTGGTGATCGATACGGCATATGTGTACAGTTGCTGGTGTTCCTGGGCATAAAATGCGCGGAGCAACTCGATTGCGTCGTGGGTCATGCCGAGCAGTGTTCCGGGCTTGATCTTCAACCTACCCACGCGCGAGAGCTCCCTTTTTGTGCAGCGCTCTTAGGCGGCCCCAACGATCGTCACTTCACCCGCCGCCCGGATGAATCAAAGCCAGTGGCTTGTTTCCGAATCGACGGTATATCATAAAGTGCGCCGAATCGGTGGTGATAACCCTCGCCTTCGGAAATATCTCGGCCAATCGCACGACGGCCGCATCGCAAAAATCCATTTGTGGGTACTTGGCTGATAGCGCGCGCAGATGGGGTACGTGTTCGGGCAAAAGATCCACAATCCGGAGCGCTCCCACGTCCACAAGGCCGTAAAGCTGATCCACAGCCGCTCGCGACCGCCCTAGTTGCCACACAGCTTCAGCTATCACCGCTTCACATGTTATAAGCGGCGGCGCGAGCACTTCCAAGACGCTCGCACTCCATTCATGCCACTGATCGCGCGAGTTAATCCAGCCGACAAGAGGGCCGGTGTCCGTGATATGCTCAGCCACCGAAGCCTTCCCGCGTCGAAAGGTCCCGCGGTCCGGCGTAAACGCCCTTTGCGCGTGAGGCGAGCTCGCCAAAGGTGCGAGTCGGATTCGCTGTCAGAATGAACCGTTCGCCCGATTTTCCGTCGACGATTTCAACGGCCTGTCCTTTGCGGGCGGCGGCTTTTGCCCTTGGAAAATCTCGCATCAATGATCGAGTGGAAAGTTTCATGTCTGACACCATGTCATACGCCTAAACTTTGTCAAGATGCGGGCGCCGGCTCGGGGCGCTTCACTTCCTTGATCGGCCATTTGGAGACAGTCAGGCCTTTTGCCGCCCGGTGGCTCACGGACACGGCTGACATCTCGAAATCGAACTCGCGCACCCTGGCCCGGCTCCGGCCATCCAGGGAGATGTGCAGGACGGGCGGCAGGGCCTTCTCGGTCGGGAAGCGCTCGAAATAAACAACGCTCGATCCGTCCGACTTGACGAGTGGGTAGAGTTTGTCGCGTGTGACGCCTCCGATCTGGAACTTTTTTGCGAATGCCTTCCCCGTGGCCTTGTCCTGGTAGACCATTGCGTAGAACGCGGTATCCCCGTCTTTGGGCAAGACCGCGCAGTGGATGATGTCCCGGCCCATGAAGACCTTGTCGCCTACTCGGGCCACCTTCATGGTGCCGTCAGCCATGATGCAAAGGATGTCGTCCAGGATCGTGCACTCCTGGATGAATTCGTGTTGGCGCCAGTTGAGGCCGATGAAACCCTCGGGCCGGTTCACGTACAGCCGCTGGTTGGCGGAAACGACCTCGGCGGCGCTGATCTGCTCGATCTCGTCGTACTGGGTCCGCCGCTTGCGTCCCTTGCCATACTTTTCGGCGAGCGTCTCGAACCAGCGGATGGCGTGTTCCGTCAGGTGCCTGAGTTGATTCTTCACCTCCTTGATTTCGGCTTCGATCTTCTTCATCGCCTCATCGGCCTGGAAGCGGTTGTAGGCCGAAATGCGCTTGATCCTTATCTCGGTCAGCCGGGCGATATCCTCGTCGGTGACCGCGCGGCGCAGGGTTTTTGTAAACGGCTGCAGGCCCTCGCGGATTTCCGAAAGGACGCTCTCCCAGGTCTTCGATTTCTCGATCCTGCGATAAATCCGCTCCTCGATGAAAATTCGCTCGAGAGAGTCCCAGTGCCATTGCTGCTCGAGTTCGGCGAGCCGGATCTCGAGCTCGTTCTTGAGAAGCTGCACGGTCCTGTCGGCGCTCCGCTTTAGGATCTCCGAAACCCCGAGAAATTCAGGCCGGTCTTTAACGATGACGCACGCCGCGGGCGAGATCGCCACCTGGCAATCGGTGAAGACATAGAGCTGCTGGATAACCTGGTCGGGATCGCTGCCCTGGGGCAGGTGCACCAGGATCTCGACAGAGTCCGCCGTGTTGTCGTCGACATGGCGGATCTTGATCTTGCCCTTGGCGTTCGCCGCGAGGATCGAGTCGATCACGGACTCGGTTGTCGTGCCGAATGGCAGCTCCGTGATCGCAAGGATGGCTTTGCTGCGGACCTCGATCCTCGCGCGGACCTTCACTTTTCCGCCGCGCTCGCCGTCATTGTATTCGGAAAAGTCGGCGATTCCTCCCGTCGGAAAATCCGGAACGATGCGAAACCGCTTCCCCTGCAGGTGGTTGACGGCGGCCCGGCAAAGATCGTTGAAATTGTGGGGAAGAATCTTCGTCGAAAGACCGACCGCTATGCCCTCGGCGCCGTCCAATAGGACAAGCGGGAACTTGGCCGGGAGCGTGACGGGCTCGCGGGCTCGCCCGTCATAACTCGACTGCCAGACGGTCGTCTTGGGATTGAAGATCACCTCGCGCGCGAATGCGGTCAGGCGGGCCTCAATATAGCGCGGGGCTGCCGCCTCATCGCCGGTCAGGATGTTGCCGAAGTTTCCCTGGGGATCGATGAGATAGCCGCGCTGGCCCATTCCGACAAGCGCCGCGCCAATCGAGGCATCGCCGTGCGGGTGGTAGCGCATGCAGGCGCCGACCACGTTGGCCACTTTGTGGAACCGGCCGTCGTCCATTTCCCAAAGCGTGTGCAGGATCCGGCGCTGCACGGGCTTCAGTCCGTCGTCGATCTGGGGAACCGCTCGGTCGAGAATGACGTAGCTCGCATATTCGAGAAACCATTCGCGGTAGCTTGCCGCAAGCGGTGCTTCGGGCGCCCGGGCGGCCGATTTTTTACTGGGAGATTTTCGTTTAGGCATGCCCGGAGCCGCCGTCAGATCACAACCAAATCCTTTTCCACCTTGAGATTCTCGATGATGAAGTCCTGGCGCTCGGGAGTGTTCTTCCCCATGAAAAACGACAGCAATTCATCGCTGTTGTGGAGATGGGCCAGTGAAACCGGCTCCAGTCGGATGCTCTCGCCGATGAAATCCTTAAATTCGCCCGCCGAGATCTCGCCAAGTCCCTTGAAGCGGGTCATCTCCACGCTTGAGCCGAGCTTGGCCGCTGCCGCCTGCTTTTCCGCCTCCGAGTAGCAGTAGAGGGTCTCCTTTTTGTTTCGCACGCGGAATAGCGGCGTCTCCAGGACATAAAGCCGCCCGGCCGAGATGAGCTCGGGGAAGAATTGAAGAAAAAAGGAGATCAGGAGGAGCCGGATGTGCATGCCATCGACGTCGGCATCGGTCGCAATCACGACCCGGGCGTACCGCAGGCCGTCGAGGCCCCCCTCGATGTCGAGCGCGGACTGAAGCAGATGGAACTCCTCATTTTCGTAGATCACTTTCTTCGAAAGTCCGTAGGTGTTGAGGGGCTTCCCCTTGAGGGCGAAGACCGCCTGCGTCTGGACGTCGCGGCAGGCGGTCAGCGAACCCGAGGCGGAATCGCCCTCGACAATGAAAAGCGTGCTCGCCTCGGCGCGGGCGTCCTTGTCGCCCAGGTGCAGCCGGCAGTCCCGGAGCTTGCGGTTGTGGAGCGAAGCCTTCTTTCCGCGCTCGCGGGCGAGGCTTCGGATTCCGGCCAGTTCCTTGCGCTCGCGCTCGCTCTCCTGGATCTTCTGCAGCAGGGCGTCCGCTGTCTCGGGATTTTTGTGCAGATGGGCGTCGAGGCTTTGCTGCACGAATTTTCCGATGTAATCGCGGATCGAGGAGGCTCCGGGCCCCATGTCGGATGAGCCGAGTTTTGTTTTCGTCTGCGACTCAAATACGGGCTCGATGACCCGGATCGAGACCGCCGCCACAATCGACTGGCGCAGGTCGGCCGCGTCGAATTCCTTTTTGTAGAAGTTGCGGAGGGTTTCTGTGAGCGCCTCGCGGAACGCGGAAAGGTGGGTTCCGCCCATCGTCGTGTGCTGCCCGTTGACGAAGGAGAAGTACTCCTCGCCGTAGTGCGACGTGTGGGTCAGGGCGATCTCGATGTCGTCCCCCTCCAAGTGGATGATGGGATAGAGAATATCGCCGCTCAGGTTCTTCTGGAGGAGATCCAGAAGCCCGTTTTCGGATCGGAAGGGCGTCCCGTTGAGATTGAGCGTGAGCCCCCGGTTCAGGAAGGCATACGTCCAAAGCATGTCCTCCACGAATTCCCGGCGATACCGAAAGTCCGGCCCGAATAGCTCCTCGTCGGGCGTGAACTCGATGAGGGTGCCGTTGCGTTCGGTGCTTTTTGCGATCCTGTGGTCTTTTTTCAGCTTGCCACGGGCAAACTCGACCACCTTTGCCTGGCCGTCCCTCACGGCCTGGGCCCGGTACTCGACTGAAAGAGCGTTCACGGCCTTCTGCCCGACGCCGTTCAAGCCCACCGCCTTTTTGAACGTTTCGCTATCGTACTTGGCGCCGGTGTTTATGATCGATACGCACTCCAGCAGCTTGCCGAGCGGAATGCCGCGACCGTAGTCGCGGACGCGCGCGGTGCGGTCGCCGAGTTCGACGTCGATCCTCCTGCCGGAGCCCATTGCGAATTCATCGACCGAGTTGTCGATCGTCTCCTTGAGCAGGACGTAGATTCCGTCCTCGGCATGGGCTCCGTTGCCCAGGCGGCCGATGTACATTCCGGGCCGCAGTCGAATATGCTCGGTCGAGGAAAGGGTTTTGATGCTCGCTTCGTTGTACTCGGAGGCCATGGGGTCTTTCTGTAGGGTCCGGCCAAGGCGGTCCGTGACAAGTCAAATTGGAGTGCCGCCCGTTGTCTCCACGCTTGCCGAACGATGCCGCCCGCATAATCTTAGGTCCCCTCTTCGCCATGAAATCCAAGATCCTCTGGACAATGGGCGCCGTCGTCGTCGTCGCCTTAATTGCCGCTTACATTGTCGGCGAATTCTTCCTCGGCTCGATCGTAGTAAAGGGCGTGAACCGGTTCGGCCCGCAGCTCACCCAGACAAAGGTCACGCTCGCCGGAGCCAACATTTCGCCATTCAGCGGAAGCGGCACCCTCCACAGCCTCCACGTTGGCAACCCGCGGGGATGGAAGTCGGAAGAGGCGTTTTCATTCGAGGAGATCCACATCGAGGTCTTGCCGAGGTCCCTGCTCGGCCACCACATTGTCGTGAACGATCTCACAATCGACAGGCCGGTTTTTGTGTATGAGACGAAGGTCATGTCGAGCAACATCTCCGATTTGCTCGATAACATCAGCGGAAATTCAAGCAGTGGCAAAGTGGATTCCGAGGCCACCAAGAGCGGCGAGCCAATAAAATACGAGATCAAGCACTTCCGCGTCACGAATGGGCGCGTCATCCTGGGAGTCGGTCCCGCCGCGTTGAAGATCCCGATGCCGCCTATCGATATCACAAACATCGGGACAAGCCAGGGCGGCATACCCGCGAGCCAGATCGCCGTGGCGCTCATGCGCAGCATGTCGGCGAGCATTGTCGAGGCGACGACACAGGCCGCGGGCAAACTCGGCAAGACCATGGGTGCGGCGGCCAGGCAGAGAATCAAAGATCTGTTCGGCGGGAAACAACAACCACAGCAATGAGGCCCCGCCAGATGAGAGTCACCTACTACCTCGACGTCATCTCGTCCTGGTGCTACTGGGCCGAGCCCGCCTGGGCCGAACTGAAGCGCCGTTATGCGGGCCGCGTCCAGTTTGATTGGCGGATAGCTCTTGTCAGCCCCGCCGATTTCCCGGTGTCGCAAGAGCAGGAGGAATGGTTTTTCAGGAGAAGCGGCGGCACAACGATGCATTCCCCGTACATGCTCGATGCGGGCTGGGTCGAGAAGGGGCGAAAAGGCGGTTACCCCGGCCCCAATCTCGTGGCCGAGGCGGCCCGGGACCTTGGCGCATCCGGCGACACCGTCCGGCTCGCGCTCGCCGATGCCGCGTTGAGGCACGGCCGCAAGGTAGGCAATATGGGCGAAGCGGTCGCCGTCGCCGCAAAGGCCGGCAAGATTGGTCCGAAAAAACTGCGCGCCCGCGCCGAATCGGCCCCCGTGAGGGCGAGGGTCGAGGCGAGCACCTCCGAGTTTCACGCGCACCGGATCAGCCAGCGGCCCGCTTTCATCCTCGAGGATCCAATCGGCGACAAAGCGGTGTTTTCAGGCCTTGTGCGAGTCGAGCCATTGGCATCCGCAATCGAGGCCATGTTGTCCGACACAGCGGCGTACGCGGCGCACAAGGCGCACTTCGGCGATCCCCCGAAAACATGAAAATCATCCTCGTTGCAGCAATCGTTCTCGGCGCCGTGGCCGTCCCAGCCGGTTATGGGGAAACCAATCGAACCCAGATCGACATCGTCGTGGACATGACGTCCCAAGGAAGGAAAGTGCAGCCGCCGTCGCACGATAAGCCTGCATTTTATATTCCCTACGTTCGCGGGTACGTGGAATTGGGCAAAGCAAGGGAGGGAACGGATCCGCCGCCGCCCCTTGCGGTGGAACATCAGATTGCGTTGGAACTGGCCAGGGATGGTTATTTTGTAATTTCGAAGGCATCGCCCATTCCCTCGTTCATTCTAGTGATCCAATGGGGCTGCGCGAACCCGGTGATCGGGAACTTTAACGATGGCGATGCGAGCCAGAAAAGATTCTTCAATGAGGGCCAGATGCTCGCCATTGTCGGCGGCAATACGCTGGAACACATGGACCTCGATTTCAACCGGGAGCAGGTCATGCAGGGAGCCGAACAGGATCGTTACTTCGTAGCGCTCACGGCATTCGATTACAAAGCCTACTCGCACGGCCGTAAGAAGGTGAAGCTTTGGGAAGCCAAGATGAGCCTGCCGTCCACCGGCGTGATGATCGACGATGCGATCCCTGCGCTAGTCAGGGCGGGCGGACCGCTCTTCGGACGGGAGACGACCCGTCCAAAGATGCTGATCTTGCCGCTTACCCCCGAGGGCCGGGTCATAATAGGAACGCCGACGGTCAAGGACTACCAGGATGCGCTACCTCCGCCGGCGCCCGCATTCTCTCCGACGGGGTCGCAAACGCCTGACGCAAAGCCGCAGTAAACTGTGGAGCCGGAATCCTGCGAAACGCTGGCGCGTTCCGCTACATCACGTCATCGTAGCGGAACGCGCCAGCGTTTCGCACGGCGCCCTCGCCTAGAACAACGAATTTGCGAGGATACCGACCGCCGAGATTGGCCCGGAGTCGTTCAGGCTGTCCATGGCCCGATCGGCCTTGTTGAGGGTGCCCTGAGCGCCCGTATAGAGGCTATCATCATTGATGAGCTTGCCCAGGGTCCCGTGCCCACTCGCCAGCTTGTCTGAAACTATCCGGACGTTGCTGAAGGCCGTCTTTATGTCCTGCGCCGACTGTGGGTCGTAGAGGAGGACACCCAGGGCCCCTTGCCCTGCCTTCACCTGGGCGACCATTCCCTGTGCGCTGGCGATGAATTCCTTGGCTTGGTCCGTGGCCGACTTGAGCTCGCCGACCTCCGCCAGCAGCTGGTCGTGCAGGCTCGAATCGTTGATCAGCTTTCCCATGGTCCCCTCCCCGCGGTCCAGCTTGGTCGTGATATCATCGAGATTGGACACCGTGGCGGTGATCTTTTCTTTGTTGTCCCCGATGAGTTGGTCGAGCTTCTGGAACAGCCCCCCTCCCTTTTCGTTTCCGCCAAACGCGGTGCTGATCGTGGCCATGGCGCCATTGAGCTTCTGACCGAGATCGCCGAGTTCAGTCATTATTGTCGCGATGTCCGGGGTCACGCGCGTGCGAATCTCGGACCCCGGCGCGAGCGGGGGAGCCCCTGGCGATCCGAGGTCTATCGAAACGTAATCCGTCCCGATGATTCCCGCAGAGGCGACCGTCGCCGTGGCATCGGACGGGACCTTGACTTTCGGATCGATCGACAGCACCGCTTCGGCGCGGTTGTTCCCCAGGCGGGTTTCCGAGACCGCTCCGATCACTACTCCGGCCAGCCGCACCTCGTCGGTCACCTTCAGATCCTGAAGGCTCGGAAACCCGGCGATGAGGGTGTACCCGTTCGCCTTGAAAATTTTGGTGCCGCTCAGCGTTTCATAGGTCACCCATACGAGGGCGACGCCGAGCAGGAAGAAGAGACCGACGCGCACACTTTGTTGTGATGTTTTCATAAAGAGTCCTTTTTTTCAGGTCATGTCCTTTTGAAACGGGGATGTTCTAGATCGATTCGCGGATTGAGAAAATCGGCCACGCGCGGATCCTCCGGATGCTTTAGCGAGTCCGGGGTGCCGATATATATCAGCTGTCCCCCCATCAGGATTCCAACGCGATCGGCTATGCTGAGCGCCAGATCCCGGTCGTGCGAAACGACGATTGAAGTCACGCGATATTGTTTCCGAAGGGTCGCAATGATTTCGTCGATCGTCGCCGACATGACCGGGTCGAGTTCGCTCGTCGGCTCATCATAGAGAAGGAGCTGCGGCTCCATTACGAGAGACCGCGCGATCGCGACCCTCTTTCTCATTCCGCCCGAAAGGTCGGAGGGATATTTGTCGGCTGTATCGTCAAGCGAGAGGAGCTTCAACATTTGCATCACCCTCTCGCGGATTTGCTTTTCGGATCCGACGCGATGCTCCCGCGGATAGAGGGCAAGGTTGTCATACACGCTCAGCGAGTTGAATAGGGCGCCCGCCTGGAAAACGAGTCCCATTCGGACATGCTCGCGAATGTCCTCACCCAAGACGTCATGGCCGTTGATGAGGACCCGCCCCGACGTCGGCGCCTCCAGGCCGATGGCGTGCCGGAGAAAGACGCTTTTACCCGATCCGCTCGGACCCATGAGGACAAAGATCTCGCCGGGATTTACTTCAAAGCTCAGGTCCTTGAGAACTTCGAGCTTTCCGTAGCTCTTTGAGAGCTTTTCGACAGTGACGCCGACAGCGGGGCTTTCCTCGGCCGAGAAGAATCTGCGTGTGGAGGTTTGGGTGGCGGGCATGGCGGTCAGATCCCTGGAATCGAAATGAGCACCTTGGTCGTGAAATAATCGAGCACTAGGATAAGGACCAGGGAAACGACGACGGCCCGTGTGACGGCAATGCCGATCTCCCGCGAGCCGCCGCGCGTGTTGAGCCCGATGTTGCAGCACACCAAGACGACAAAAAATCCGAATACCTCGGCTTTGATGACCCCGTCGAAAATGTCCTTGAACTTCACGTACTTGCGCAGCGTCGAGAAATACTGGTCCGGATTCACGCTGATGAAGCCCGTATACTTGCACACGATCGCGCCGCCGAACCAGCCGACTATATTCGCGATGACTGTGAGGACCGGCATCATGAAAAGCACGCCGGCGAGGCGGGGCAGGACGAGCATCCGGGCGGGCGGGATGTTCATGGTGACCAGAGCGTCCACCTCCTGCGAGACGGTCATCGATGCCAATTCCGCCGTGATCGCCGATCCCACCCGTCCGGCGAGAAGGATCGCAACCATCATCGGCCCCAGTTCGCGCGCCATGGAAAGGCCGACGAGCGACCCGATGAATTGCTGCGCCCCGAAGCTCTCCATCGAATACCCGGATTGCAGCGCAAGCACCCCACCGATCACAAAGCACAGGATTGTAACGATGGGAAGCGTCGTATAGCCGATCACGTAGCATTGCTCGATAAGCCGGGCGAATTCCCATTTGCTGGGCATCGTCCTCGCGTACGAGACTGCGCGCAGAAAGAGCCGCAGGGCGCTGCCCACGCCTTCGAGAATTGTTCGGATTTGGTTCATTTTGTTGAAGCGGCGTAAAGTTTGCGCGAGCCGTGGTTAAACTCCAAGCAGAACAGGCGCCAGCCCTGTCCGTCCGTACGGTGTTCAAATCCAAATATGCCGCCCCCGATCGCAACGCGCTTGGACGCCGGGGAGCGCTCCACGGTGATTAGCGGCCCGAGATGAAATTCGGAGCGGCCCGCGGTCTCGCTCTTCGTCCAAGTCACGGCGTTCCACAAAAGCGAGGTCCTCGTCTCGCCGGGAGCCTGCTGGTCGTATCGCCAGAGTGCAAAAATGGGGGACCACGCCTCCCGGACGCGCGGATTGTCCGCAAGGAGCGGCTCAAACGGGCTCAGCACCTCGATCTGCCTGCGTCCCGCGCCGTTGTCCCAGGCGGTGACGAGCGGCCATAGGCAGGTCTTTTGGGCGGGGGGGGCCTTGGGCCGGCGCAAGTCCCGCTGCTGCAGGTTCCAGTACACAAAAAAGAAGAACTGGTTTTTTTCCTGCGCAATGCTGCCGTCCACCCACTTAGTCTGCCGGATCAGGGGCCAAAGATACCAGGTCTTGTCCATTCCCTTGACGACTGAGTGAGTATAGAAGGGGCCCCAACGATCGATCTGTCTCGAATCGCCCCAGCCCTGAACGAAAAACGGCCAGAAATACCGGGTTTCGTGATAATGATCCGGCGCCGAGCGGTCGGTGAAGCCAAAAAACGGTACGAGGTACGACACGTCGACGCGAACGGAGGAGCGCTCGGCCGTGTAAAAAGGGAGGATACCCACCTGGTGCTCCGGACCGGTCCCCGGCGGCGAGCCCTGCGCGGGTTCGACCGTGTTATTCCATGCCAAGGGCCAGAGGAAATACTTCGTCTTTGAGACGCCCGGCCGATCGAATTGGCCGTACAGGGGCCAGATTGCGAAGCCCTGCGCGGAGCCCCGCGTGATTCGGACAATGGGCCACGGAGCGTAGGTAGACGTATATCCTTGCCGCTGCATTTTCGCATAGAGTGGAAAAAGTGTCCAAGAAATCCGATCATAGCCGAAATGTCCGTCGGCCGTGCCCGCGATCGGAAAAACTCCGAGGGTCGACGTCGCCGGATTCCCCGTGTCCCGAGAAAAATAGATAGGCCAGATGTCGAAGGTGCGCGTTTCGCCCGATGCGCGGGTCCCTTGCGCTCTCCCAAATCGATTGATGAGCTTGAACACGCTCCATTCGTACATGTCCCCATAGCTCCGGTAATAGTAAATTGGATAAAGGACGGTGGTCTCCTCGCCTTTTCCCTTGGAGTCGACCCGCCGGACGTAGAAGGGCCGGAATCCGGCCACGCGGTCGCCTTCCGGTGCCGGTTCCTGAAAAATCAAAGGCCCCACCGTGTCGCGCGACTCCACTTGGCCGGTCGCACTCGTCTCCGTAACCGGACCGGGCCAGTCGTTTTGCTCCGTGCCATACGCTTCCCCGGCAATCACCGCCGCCGAAAAAAACATGCAAACGGTTATACCCTGGAGAGTCATTGTGTTGTTGAACTAGGGTCTAGCCGCATCTCCTATATACGCAAACCTGCGGTTTATAGCGAAGATGCGGCGATGCCCGGCCAGGTCTTAAACCCCTGCCGCCTGGCGCAGGTTCCAATAAAGGAAAAGAAATGCATTGTAACTGTCTCCTGCCCAATATGTTTCTTTTATATTGAACGCCGCCCTTTATGGCAGCACCACTTCTCGGCGCAAGCGCCGAGGGACCTTCGCGCGGCCAATCCCGCCTCCAGTGGCACCGGGCGGCGTCCTAGCGGCCCACGAAAACCTCGCAGCAAGCTGCGAGGTTTTTTGGTATGTGCTCAACGCCCGCTAAAGATTATCGATGAGAATTACCGGTGGAATTGCCAGGGGCATTCCCCTGATCGTCCCGAAAGGGGAAATCGTTCGGCCTGCGACCGATAGTTTGCGCCAAGCCATATTTTCGAGCCTGGGCGCGCATATTGCCGGGGCGCGCTTCCTGGATCTTTTTGCGGGAAGCGGCGCCTACGGTCTCGAGGCCCTCAGCCGAGGCGCCTCCGGCGGCGTATTCGTCGAGCGCAATCATAAGGCCATCGACTGCCTCCGCCGGAATATAACAGCTGTGTGCAAGAGCCTCCGGCGCGACGAGCGGTCGGAGATCGCGGTCATCCCGGCGGACGCGACGACCGCGCCGGCGATCGGAGAGCCGCCCGACCTGGTCTTTGTCGACCCGCCCTATGATCTGATCGAAGACGCAGCATTGCCATTGTTCGCGCGCCTTTCTGAATTGCTGGCGCCCCGGCCCGGGGCCCTCGTCGTATTTGAGATGCCCGGAGGATGCGAACTTGCGCCCTCTGGCTGGCGGACCGTCAAGCGGCTCGGAAAGGGCATCCGCCAGCCGACTGCGGTCGTCTTTACGCAGGAATTCCGCTGATTCTGCGCATGGCGAAAGCGTGGCGGCTTCCGCTACGTAGCGGAACGCGCCAGCGTTTCGCGCCCGATCACATCAATCCCAATCCGGCTTTGACGATCGCAACTGCCGCCACGCACGCGGTCTCAGTCCGCAGCACCCGGTGTCCGAGGTGGTACAACCCGAAACCCCGGTTGCGCAGAAGGTCGCGCTCGCCCGCGGACCACCCGCGCTCCGGCCCGATTGCGATCAGCACGGGCGAAGTCGGGACGACTCCGGCCAGCCCGCGGCCCGCCTCATAGTTGTCGAGTGCGATCCTCATCCCGGCGGGCGCTTCCGCGCCCGCCACATCCCCCAGGGTCCGGCCGTGAGTCACGTCGGGCAGCCGGGTGCAGAAAGCCTGTTCCGCTCCCGTTATCAGGTGGCGCCCCCATTCGCCAGTGCGCCAAAGGGTGCTTTGGGCGTAGCTGCGTTCGCCTTTTTCGGTGAGGACAAAGTGAATCGCGGCGACTCCAAGGGCCGCCGCCTCTTGCAGAATCTTCCGCGCGGTCTGCGGGCGCGGCAGCCCGATCACCAAGGTCAGCGGATCGAGCGGCGGGGGCTCCTCACCCCATGAAAAGGACAGATCGAGAGCGGACTCGCCTACTGAAACGAGCGTTCCTTTCCCGCGGGGTCCGTTGACAAGCCCGGCGTCAAACACATCGCCCGGGCGCCGGCGCAGAACGCCAAGAATGTGATCGGCGCGGGGGTCCGAACGCGGCAGGGGACGGGTAGTTTCGGCCGGTTCGAACAGAATCAAATTCACTAATTAGGGGCCGACGATCTTGTCGATCGCGGCAAGCTCCTCCGGGCTGAATGCGAGATTGTCGATAGCGCCGAGGTTTTCCTCGATCTGCTGCGGCTTGCTCGCTCCGATCAAGGCCGACGTGATGGCAGGCTGCCTCAGGACCCAGGCGAGGGACATCTGCGCCAGCGACTGTCCCCTGGCCCGCGCGATGCCGTCGAGCGCCCGGATCTTGACGAGTTTTTCCTCGGTGATGTGTTCCGGCCTGAGAAACCGCGGATCACGCGAGGCGCGCGCATCGGCGGGGATCCCGCCGAGGTAGCGGCTGGTGAGCAGCCCCTGGGCCAGCGGGCAAAACGCGATTCCGCCGATTCCTTCGCGCGCCAGCACCTCGAGCAGTCCCCGCTCCGGCGTCCGGTCGAACATGTGATAGCGCGGCTGGTGAATCATGCACGGCGCACCCATCTCGCGCAGAAGCGAAGAGGAGCGCTCGGTCCCTTCCGGGCCGTAATTGGACAGGCCCGCGTACATCGCCTTTCCCGAGCGCACCGCATGGGCCACGGCACCCATCGTCTCTTCGAGCGGAGTGGCGGGATCCGGCCTGTGGCTGTAGAATAGATCGACGTATTCGAGGCCGAGCCGCCGCAGGCTTTGATCCAGGCTGGAGAGAATGTGTTTTCTCGAGCCCCAGTCGCCGTACGGACCGGGCCACATCGGATAGCCCGCCTTGCTCGAGATGATCAATTCGTCGCGATGGGCGGAGAGATCCTCCCTCAAAATCCGGCCAAACGTCTCCTCGGCCGATCCCGGAGGCGGCCCGTAGTTGTTGGCCAGGTCGAAATGGGTAATTCCGAGATCAAATGCGCGAAGGACGAGCGCCCGGCTGGTCGCAAAGTTGCCTTCCGACCCAAAATTATGCCAAAGGCCGAGGCAGAGGGCCGGCAGTTTGAGTCCGCTGCGTCCGCACGTCCGGTAAAGGGCTGGTTTATCGTAGCGAGTGGTAGCCGGCGTATAGGCCATATGATCTCATGCATGCCAAAACCCAAACCTTGGGCGAGCCAAAATAAGCTACAAATTCGTGGCGCCGCACCACAGCCGGCGAGAAGTCACGGCTCCACCCTCACGGATGCCTTGCCGTCCGCGAATTCGGCGGACAGCCGCTGTCCCGGCCGCGCGCCCGACCGGCGGACGACCGGCCGGTCCCGCTCGTCGCGCATCAAAACAAATCCACGATTCAACACCGAAGCGGGGCTCGCCGCCTGCAGGCGCTTGCGCAGCGACTCGACCTTCTGCGCAGCGAGGGGAATTCGCTGGACCGGCGAGGCGCGCTCGAGCCGGTTGCGCGCCTCGACCAGGCGTTGGCGCGGGGCGTGGACCGCCGCGCGCAGGCCGGCGGCGAGGCGGTTGGCGAGGTCGTCGAGCCGCAGCCAGCCCCGCTCGACCTGCGCAGCGGGGGCGAGCAAGCGCAAGCGAGACCGGGCATGATCGACGCGCTCGACCGAAAGCGCGAGCCGCCGGTCCGCGGCGGCGGTCATGGAAGCGGCCGCTTGCGAGGCGCGCTCCACGCACGCGATAAATTCGCTCGAAATGAGCTCGGCGGCGGCGCTCGGCGTTTCCGCCCGCACGTCGGCCGCGAAATCGCACAGGGTGAAATCGATCTCGTGCCCCACGGCCGATATGATCGGCACCGGGCAGGCCGCGACGGCGCGCACAAGCGCCTCCTCGTTGAAGGCCCAAAGGTCCTCGATGCTGCCTCCGCCTCGCCCGATCACAAGGAGGTCGAAAATGCCCAGCTCGCCCGCAAGCTCCAGCATCCCGATCATTTCCGGCGCAGCCTCCGCCCCCTGCACCTTCGCGGGGAGAATGACGACGCGGCCCCGCCAGCCGCGGCGCTCGAGGATGCGCAGGAAATCCCTCACGGCGGCCCCGGTCGGAGAGGTGACAAACCCCACGGTCGCGGGCAGGCGGGGGATCGGGCGCTTTTTTTCCGGGGCAAAAAGCCCCTCTGCCGCGAGGCGTTTTTTCAGCGCCTCGAATTCTAATTGTAGGCGCCCCACTCCGTCTTCGACGACCGATCGAACGATCAGCTGGTACTGCCCGCGAACCTCATAGACATTTAGCTCCCCGTAGACGATCACCTGAAGACCATCCCGAACTGCCACCCGCTGCCGCGCGGCATCGCCGCGGAACAGGACCGCGCTCAATTGCGCGCCGGCATCCTTGAGCGAAAAATACAAGTGCCCGCTCGCCTGGGCTCGGAGATTCGACACCTCGCCCCTCACCCAGCCCGGGCCCATGCCGCGCTCCAGGAGCATTTTCACCCGCCGGGTGAATTCGGAAACGCTTTCCACGCGGCCCGCCTCCGGCCGGTCTTCCTTTGAAAAAAGCGGCAATTCGTCGCTCATGCGGATTTCCTGCGCTTTCCCAAATGGTGGCGCACCATGTGTGAAGCGGCCGCGACCGCAGCGAGAATCCCGACTGCGATGATCGCGGTCGCTCCCCGGCCGCTTAACAAAGCGTCACCAAAAACGACCGTCGCGCCCGAATAGGCCCACATCACGACACACGATATTACCATGTACCTTGCGAACGGGGCGTCTGCCAGGCCGAGAAGATAGTTCTGAACACAAAACGGAGCTCCGGGCGTCACCCGCATGATGACGATCAGGTCAGTCAGATCGGCCTCGTCCAATCGCGGAAGCTTGTATCCGAGACGGTTCACGAGCCGTTCAATCAACGGCCGAAAGATCCAGCGCGCGAGCCAGTAGGTCAGCAGGATGTTCACCGCGATCGCGGCGCATGCCGATGCGACAACCCATCCCATCCCCATCTGCGCGCCAAACGCCCGGCCCGCGGTGAGGTTAAACACCGAGAGGGGCGCGCCCACGGTAGGCAGCAGCGCCATCGCGATGAAGAAGACCCAGGGCCCTCCGGATTGAAGGATCCCAATTCCCCTGTCGGCCAGTCGCTCCGCAATTCCGATTACATTGAATCCCCTCAGAGCCAGGACCCCCACCGCGACCAGCAGGATCGCGGCCGCGACGATTTTGACCAATAGCTTTTTTCGCCCCTCGGAAGCTTTGGACGGCATCAATGAAGCCTGCCCCCGGCGGCGCAGAGGCGTCAAGAGCGTGCGGCTTGAACCAACTCCACTTCGTAGCCCTCAGGGGCGTCGATAAATGCGATAATCGCTCCGCTGCTCGTCTTCGTCGGGCCGTCGCTGAGTTTGAAGCCCCTTCCGGCGAGATCCGCGGCGAACTTGTCCATGTCGTCGACGGCAAACGCCAGGTGCATGAGATCCGGCTGCACCTGGACGGCGGGACTGTTCGGGAGCTGGCAGATTTCTATCTCCTCGTCGCTATTGGGGGTGCTGAGGAAGACGATTTGCGCGCCCCGCGGCGAAATGCTCCGGCGGGCCACATTCAGCCCCAGGGCTTTTTCGTAGAATTTAACGGTGCGTTCGAGATCGTTTACACGCAGCCGGGTATGAAGAAGTTTTTTGACCATGACCGGCATCAAAGGCCCGAAATGCACATTTCTCAAGAAAGGAAGGGGTCCGGTTGCCACGGAAATTGAATAGTGGCAACCGGACCCCTTCCGCTATTTGGCCGCTTGCGCCGGGGCCGCCCGGAAACACAATTTAATGCGATGAAGAAGCGTCCCTTCGGAAATACCGGAATCGACGTCGGCGAGGTCGGCCTAGGCACCTGGCAACTCGGCTCCGGCTGGGGTGACGTGCCGGACGAAACGGCGATGGCCACCATGCGCGCGGCCGTCGAGCTGGGGACTACCTTTTTCGACACCGCGGACGTGTATGGGACGGGCCGGAGCGAGACGCTGATCGGGCGATTTCTCAAGGAGACCAAGGCCCCAATTTTTGTGGCGACAAAGTTCGGGCGCTTCAGCTCACCCGGCTGGCCGGAAAACTTCAGCCGGAAGGCCGTGCGCAGTCACACAGAGGCCTCCCTGCGCCGGCTTGGAGTCGAGACTTTGGACCTCACGCAGCTGCACTGCCTGCCGCCGGAGGTGCTCGCGCGCGCCGAGATCTTCGAATCCCTGCGCGAGCTAAAGCGCGAGGGCAAGATTCGCGCATTCGGCGCAAGCGTGGAATCGATGGACGAAGCGCTCGTTTGCATGAAGCAGGAGGGCCTCGCGTCGCTCCAGATCATATTCAACATTTTTCGCCAGATGCCCGTGTATGCCTTGTTTGAAGAGGCGAAGAAAAAGAATGTCGCCATCCTTATCCGCTTTCCCCTGGCGAGCGGAATTCTCGGCGGGTTGATGTCTACGGAAACCCGATCTCCGCCCGGCCGCCGGAACGGCAAGGAGTTCGGGTACCATGTCCCCCCCGGGTACACCCTGGCCGATAAATCGCTGCGCTGGTGCCTGGACTTCGACGCGGTGACCGCGGCCATACCGGGGGCCAAGAATCCCGCGCAGACGCGGATCAATGCCCGGGTTTCCTCCCTGCCTCGGCTGCCCACCCCCCTTCACGCCCGCCTGAGGAAGTTCTACGAGCGCAAGCTATCGATCCACGTCAAGGGAGTCTATTGAACGCCGCCCGGTCCCGCCTTGGCGACTTCGACTCCAAAAACGTACGTGGCGCCAAACATGTTGGAGCGGAAAATGACGAGCTTTTGGTCCCGCGTGAAGATGGGATTGGGTTCGAGCGCGTAGTTGTGCTTGGACATGTTGGCCAGACGCTCGACCTTGACCGTCCCGGTCTTGATTAAGTTTGAGCCAAACGTTTTCCGATCGGGAGTGAAGACCGGGCGGCAGAGGATGATCCAGGGATTGGTATTGTCTCCGTCGCCGCAAAAGAGGGTTCCGTCCGGAGAAATATTATGGTGGATGGACGCGGCGTCGGGGCCGTACGAAATCCACGTGCGCGCGCCCGTGTTGACGTCTTCGCAGGCCATGAAATTGATCCTCAGCGCAGGTGGAAAATGAAGCTGGTACCAGACTGTCTCGCCACCAGGACCCCACCATTCGTGTCCCGCGATCTCCATCTCCATCGTCCGTTTGTGAACGATTTGGTTGTGCGAGCCATCGGTGCGGATGGTCCAGATCCTGTCCACGAGCTGCCAGGGACCTTCATGGCAATACATTAGAAGCGATGGATCGCTCGGCGAAAACTGCAGGTGATTTAGCCAGTCGGTGCTGGTCTGCAGCGTCTTGCTCTGCCCGGTGGAGAGATCGACGGTGTAAAGCACGATCGGCAAATGGGCGTCGAAGCGGTCCTGCATCAACGTTCCCTTCTTGGGGTCCTGTTCCAATGGGTCGACCTGGGGACTGTCGGGGAAACCAAATCCGGCACGGCCGCCGAATGTCGGAGGATTGCCGGTGACATACGTCCCTGCCGCCAGCGTCTCGTCCGCGTTGACCGTGTAGAGCGCTCCCTTTCCCGGGAGTACGGCCAGCCGGCGGGTGACACCGGAGTCCACGTTGGTGGAATACAGCACCTGCGCATCGTTCTCCATTCGGACGTAGAAAACCGAGGGAGTCTTCCGGCCCATGCAGATCGTCTTCATGGGCCCCTGAACCACCAGTCGAGTCTGCCCTGTTCTAAGATCGAGAATCCGGGCGCTGCGGTCGGCCGTTGTGGTGAAGATCACTTCTTGTCCATCGGGTGTCTCGTCACAGTCGTTGAAGTACAGCGTCGCGGATCCGGGATCATCTGTCAGGCGGATGACCCGATGGCCGGTGTCGGGATCGATCCATGATTTCGGCGGGCTCTGCGGCGAGGCCGCAGCCGTGTCCTGCGCATTCGCCCGGACGAAAAGGAAGGAGGCAGCCAAGAGCGAAAGTATAACGCGGACGGTCCGCGCACGGACGCAAAATGGGGATTTTATCGCGATCATGGGGTGGACCTTATGACCTGCGCGGCCATTTGCAGAGGCAAAAAGAGGGCTGACTTAGTTTGATTCCAAGGTACAAGAAGGATGAATGATTGGTCTACCCCGCCGCATCCTATGTGGGTTTTTGCTGACATCTCTTGCTCTGCCTGGGGCGGAATCGGATTTGCAAGTCAGAATCCAAACCGGCGTGGTGGAGGGGAAAGCCGAGGGCGCAGTAAGGGCGTTTCTGGGAATTCCCTATGCCGCTCCGCCGGTCGGCGATCTGCGTTGGAAACCGCCCGCCCCCGCTCTCCCTTGGGAAGGTGTTCGACCGGCGAAGGAATTCGGGCCGCGCCCGATGCAGCCAGCTGTGTACAAGGACATGATTTTCAGGGATCCGGGCTGCAGCGAGGATTGCCTCTCTTTGAATGTGTGGACCCCAGTCACGGATGCGAAGAGCCGGCTTCCGGTCATGGTCTGGATCTTCGGCGGCGGATTTTTCGCAGGAGGGTCTTCCGAGCAGCGTCAGGACGGATCACACCTGGCCGAGCTCGGTGTCGTCGTCGTCTCGATGAATTACCGCCTCGGGCTGTTCGGCTTTTTCGCGCACCCGGACCTGATCCGGGAATCGCCCTATCATGCGGCTGGCAACTACGGGCTTATGGATCAGCTGGCGGCGATCCGATGGGTGCACGACAACATCTCCGCATTCGGCGGCGATCCGGCTAATGTAACGATCTTCGGACAAAGCGCCGGTTCGTTTTCGGTCTCCGCGCTGATGGCCTCGCCGCTGGCCAAGGGGCTGTTTCAAAAAGCAATCGGCGAGAGCGGCGGTGCGTTTTTCAGCCGGAGCCTCCCTCAAAGGCCGCTTGCCACTGTCGCCGCGGAAGACGCCGAAACTGTCGGCAAGATAACAGGCGCCCGCACGCTTGCTGATCTGCGCGCGATTCCGGCCCAGGCGCTGCTGGACGCGGTATCCAAAACATCGGACGGCGGGCGTCCTCGCTTTGGGATGGATATCGACGGATATTTTCTGCCGGAATCCGTGCCCGCTATTTTCGCCGAGGGCAAGCAAAACGCTGTCCCGCTTCTGGCGGGCTGGAACCGCGACGAGGGAGGGCTTCTTTTGCCGGAGAATCCGCCGCCGACCGAGAGCATGAAGAAGACCGCCGGCGATCAATTCGGAGACAGGGCAAACGAGTTTTTGGCGCTCTATCCGACGGACACGGAGCAGAGGGCAGCGCGCTCGGGCGCGGAATTCGCAGCCGATCGTTTCATCGCTTTCGGGACCTGGGCATGGATCGAAGCGGAGACACGGACGGGCGGACAGCCGATCTACCGGTACCGCTTTGACACGGCGCCCCCGACTGACTTCTTCGGCGTCAAGAAAGGCGTTTTTCATTCCGCGGAGATCCCTTATGTCTTCGGCGAGTTCGACTCCGAACCGCAGGTGCCGTGGACTCCCGAGGACCGGGAGGTGAGCCGCCTCATCCAGGCCTATTGGACAAATTTTGCCCGAACGGGGGACCCGAACGGCCCAGGCCTGCCGGACTGGCCTGTTTATTCGCCTTCCACCGGATGGAAAGTGCTTCACATCGATTCGCCCGCCGCTGCGCAGCCGGATGATTTCCGGCCGCGCTACTTGTTCCTCGCCCAGGAGTGGGAAAAATAAAACTTCAGCGGTAGGTGTAGAACGTGATGCGAAGGACAGTTGGAGGCTGCGGCCCGGGCGCGGCCACTCCACCCCTGCCGCGGCTGCCCAGCGGAATCTGGGCCCCGGAATGGTTATCGGCCGCTGCCGCGGAGACGTCGTATCCCCTTCCCATGATGTCATCGCCGTTTACCCGGCGCTGCGTGACCCACATCCCATTCTTGAATCCTCCGCGATCTATAGTGGCGGCGGCGGCGATGTTGGCACCCTCGACGTTGTTGGGAGAAACCTGGAACGGGTACGAACCGTTGCTTGCGAAGTAGTATTCATCCGGCCCAGTGTTGATGATGAGGATGAAAGGAGAGCTGAGGAATGACAGCCCAGCACCGGCGCCGCCCCGCCCGCCCCTTCCCCGAGCCATCTGGGGCGCCGGAGCTGCCGCCGGAGCCGGAGACGCTGCGGAAGCAGCGGGGACTCCCCCGACAGGCGCTATGACGGGCGCGCCGCCACCTTCGCCCCTGCGCCCACTGCCTGGAGGCGGCGTGAAATCGAAGATGTAACGGCCCATTTCGACTTTTCCTGGATTCTGCCCGGGCTCCAAAGCGATCAGCTTGATCGCATTCGGCCTATTCTGAGCTTCGGCGATCGCACCCGAGACCGAATTGATAAATCCGTAAGCCCGCGCAAACGCGCTGTCGGGGCTCAAGCTGTCGATTCCGAATGGTGAAGAGCATAAAAGGTTGAGCTCGGTGAAGCCCATCCATGCATTGTTCGCGTCCTGCCGGCACTCCGGATTAAACGCCGGATTCCCGTTTCGGGCGAACTGCTTTATGATCTCGGCATACTGCGGCAAGTAGATGTCCGGCGCGAGGATGTCGATCGCCGGCCCTCCCGCGCGCCAGATATCGTGCACCATCGCCTCGGGTCCGCCGCTTGGATAGTCGCCTGGTCCGATGTCGTTTGGCTGAACGATCCACGTGTTCACGTACATCGGCAGCGCGTATTCCTTCTTGCCCTGGGCTGCGACGTAGCCGATGTACCGGGAATAGTTCCAGGCCATGAAAATCTCGTCAGTGTGGTTGAATAGCTCGGCATCGGCGGCCCGGGGCAGCCGGCCGGGGCTATTCGGCACCGGCGGATTATCGGCCGGGCGCGGTACGTTCTTGCCGAAGACCTCCTCCCATGTGCCGCTGGTCTTGTTGCCGGCGGCACCCCAGATCGCCTTCATCTCCGGGAGCAGGTTGTCTTTGTGCTCTTGAAGGTAGCCCGTCAGCTCGCTCGGTACAGGCCCGGTGAATGCCTGGTTGGCCGCGTCGCAAAAGTCGCGCGTGGTGCCCATCGCGCCCACTTCGTTCTCCACCTGGATCGCGATGACCGTGTGATCCTTGAAATCGACCTCGCGAATATGTTTCATCACCGCGGCAAATGCCTTGGCGTCGGCGTTCCGGTTGGCCTCGCTCAGGGTCGAGAGAATTTCCAGGGTCCTGCCCTGACCGTTCACGACGCGCGGGAATCGGTCCTGGTTCGCTTTCACCCAAAGGGGCGGAAAGTGCGACAGGCCGTTTTTCCAACTGCCCATCCAAAGGAAAATGAGCCGGATATTAGCCGCGCGGGCGGCTTCAATCTGGTAATCGATCATCGAGAAGTCGAACTTGCCCTCTTCCGGTTCGACCAGGTCCCACGAAACGACCGTCAGCACGGTGTTGAGGTTCGCCGCCGCCAATCGCGCAATTGCCGCCTTCGTTCCTTCCTGGTCCGACGAAGCAGTGTTGGTCAATTCGCCCGCGACGCAGATGAAAGGCCGGCCATCCACGATCAGCTTGGTCATTCCGTCTCGTTTTTCGAGATGCGGGATTTCGTTCGAGGACTGCGCCGACGCCAGCGCCGGCACGCATGCGATCACACAACAGGAAAGGATTGTTCTAAGGTTCATGGGGTAATCTTCCAAAAAGGGAACTGAAGCGAAAGGATGGGGCGGAATCCCTGAAACTGAAGCTCAAAACTGAATGCCGTCCAAATGCCCGGAGCGGGAATCGAACCCACTCAGCGCGTTTAAGGGACCGATGCGTCTTTTCAGAGGGAAAATCGGGTTTCCGCTCGGTAAATTCAGACCTCCTGACATAGCCGGAGGTGTTTGCTGATGATTTCAGAGTGAAAACGGGTTTGGGACATGGGACAGGGGGTGCGTACCAAACCTGTCCGCTTTTTTGATTCGGCGCGGGT
>Ga0182024_10002268_pt1 | contig 48148 bp, 45 predicted proteins | sample P32metaG_FD_120480 | JGI IMG/M metagenome (GOLD analysis project Ga0182024, IMG submission 120480) | Permafrost microbial communities from Stordalen Mire, Sweden - P3-2 metaG (Illumina Assembly) | ecosystem: Environmental > Terrestrial > Soil > Wetlands > Permafrost | place: Sweden: Stordalen... | reverse complement strand
GCCTGTGTCGGCGCCCGGGAGGTTTGTGAGTCGGCTTGCGTGTTCAGGCAGCCGACGCCTCGCGGGCGGCTTCCACGAATCGGCGGAACGTGTCGGGGTCGCGTACGGCGATGTCCGCGAGCACCTTGCGGTCGAGCTCGACGCCGGCCAGCGAGAGGCCGTGCATGAACTGGCTGTAGCTCATGCCGTTGTTGCGCGCGGCCGCGTTGATGCGCGTGATCCACAGCCGCCGGAAGTCGCGCTTGCGGTTGCGCCGATCGCGGTAGGCGTAGGCGTCCGCCTTCATCAGCGCCTCCTTGGCGCGCTTGTAGTTCGAGTGCGCCTCGCCGCGGAACCCCTTCGTCAGCTCGAGCGTCGCGCGGCGCTTCTTGCGCGCGTGGACGGAGCGCTTGACCCTCGTCATTTGCCGACTCCCAGCATCCGCTTGATCCGCGGCACGTCATCGCCGGAGATCTGCGCCGGACGACCGAGCGCGCGCTTGTGTTTGGGCGACTTCTTCTCGAGGATGTGACTCGTGAAGGCGTGCCGGCCGCGGACCTTTCCGCTGGCGGTGACCTTGAAGCGCTTCTTTGCGCCGGAGTGTGTCTTCATCTTGGGCATAGTCGCGAGGCGACGATTATGCCACGGCAGTGCCCGCCGAGGGGTCCGCGCCGTCTTCGGAGGCGGAATCGGCCGCCGCCGGCAGCTCCTCCTCGCCACCCGCTGCCGCGCCGGCGTCGGCCGCGGGCTCGTCCTCCACCGAGGACTCGGTCGCCGCAGCAGACTCGGTCGCCGCAGCAGACTCGGTGTCCGCAGCGGACTCGGTCGCCGCAGCGGACTCGGTCGCCGCAGGCGACTCGATCGCTACCGATGCGACATCGCCGATGTGGGCGCCGTTGGGCGCGTCGCCGTTTGCAACCTCGGCGACATCCGCCCGGCCGGCGAGCACGGCCTTGGAGGGGGCCATCATCATCGTCATGTTGCGGCCTTCCTGCGTCGGGTGCTGCTCGACGACGCCGAGCTCGGCCAGCTCCTCGGCCAGCCGGTCGAGGATCGCCGTTCCGCGCTCGGGGTGCGTGACCTCGCGACCGCGGAACATGATCGTCACCTTCACCTTGTCCTTGTGACGCAGGAAGCGCTCGACGTGGTGCTTCTTGGTGTCGTAGTCGTGCTCGGCGATCTTCGGACGGAACTTGATCTCGCGCACGGTTATCTGCTGCTGGTGCTTGCGCGCCTGCTTGAGCTTCTGCGCCTGCTCGTACTTGTACTTGGAGTAGTCGAGCACGCGGCACACGGGCGGGCGGGCCTCGGGGGCGACCTCGACAAGGTCGAGTTCTCGCTCCTGGGCGAAGCTGAGCGCATCGGCGGTCTTGAGCACGCCGATCTGGTTGCCCTCGTCGTCGATCAATCGAACCTCGGGCACGCGAATGCGCTCGTTGATCCGTGTCGTGTCCCGCTCAGGCGGGCGCCTGTCGAACCGGCGGGGAACCGACACTAGCTGTGGTGACCGCGCGTCAAGCGGATGCTAGGCGTCGCGCTCTGAGGATTTGCGTGGCTTCAACGCCGGGGAGTATAGCTCCCCGCGTATGCGCTCGCCAAACTCCTTCACCGAATTGCCACCGGTGTCACCGGCGCGGTGCTCGCGCACGGACACGCCGCCCTCCTGCTCCTCGCGATCGCCGACGACGAGCATGTACGGGATCTTGCGCAGCTCGGCGTCGCGGATCTTGCGCCCGACCGACTCGCTGCGATGGTCGAGCTCGATGCGCGCGCCCTCGCGGCGGAGATCGTCTCGCACCGACGCTCCGTACTCGTTGAAGCGGTCGGACACCGGCAGGACTATCGCCTGCACGGGCGCCAGCCACAGCGGCAGCTCGCCGGCGTAATGCTCGAGCATGATCCCGATGAACCGCTCGTAGGACCCGAACAGGGCGCGGTGGATCATCACCGGCCGGTGCTCTTGGTTGTCCGCGCCGGCGTAGCTCAGCTGAAAGCGCTCGGGCATCGAGTAGTCGATCTGCACCGTCCCAAGTTGCCAGGCGCGCCCCAGCGAGTCGGTGATATGCATATCGATCTTCGGCCCGTAGAAGGCGCCGTCGCCGGGGTTCAGCTCGTACTCCAGTCCCTGCGCCTCCAGCGCTCGTGTCAGCTGCTCCTCGGCGTGGTCCCACGTCTCATCGCTGCCGCTGCGCACCTCGGGACGCGTGGAGAGCTCGAGCCTCACGTCGAAGTCGAACAACGAATAGGTGGCGAAGACCATCTCCAGGCAGCCCTTCAGCTCCGCCTGGACCTGCTCCTCGGTGCAGAAGATGTGGGCGTCGTCCTGGGCGAAGTGCCGGACCCGCAGCAGGCCGTGCAGCACTCCTGAGGCCTCGTTGCGGTGGAGCAAGCCCGGCTCGAAATAGCGCACGGGCAGGTCCCTGTAGGAGTGCCGGCGAGTACCGAACAGATGAGCGTGGCCAGGGCAGTTCATGGGCTTGATGCCCATCTGGCGCTCCTCGACCTCGAGGGTGAACATGTCGTCGCGGAACTTCTCCCAGTGCCCGGAGGTCTTCCACAGCTCGGCGTCGAAGATCTGTGGCGTCTTGACCTCGCTGTAGCCGCGCTCGCGGCCCATTTCGCGGGACAGGGCGACGAGCTGATTGAACACGCCGGTCCCCGCCGGAAACCAGAACGCGGCGCCCGGTGAGACGTCGGAGAAGGTGAACAGGCCCAGCTCGCGACCGAGCTTGCGGTGATCGCGCGCCTTGGCCTGCTCGATCCGCTCCAGGTGCTCCGCGAGATCGGCCTTCGAGAAGAACGCCGTCCCGTAGATGCGCGTGAGCATCGTACGTGTCGAGTCCCCGCGCCAGTAGGCGCCGGCGACCGACTGCAGCTTGAACGCAGCAACTGTGCTGGTGCTCGGGGCGTGCGGCCCGCGGCAGAGGTCGGTGAACGGGCCGTTGGTGTACAGCGACACGCGCCGCAGCGGATCGGCCGGGTCCGCGGCGGCGATCAGATCGTCGATCAGCTCGACCTTGTAGTCCTGCCCCTCCCCCACGAAGCGCTCGCGCGCCTGCGCCACGGGCACCTCCGCCCGCTCGAAGGCCTCGGCGGCTTTGACGTGCGCGCGCATGCGCTCTTCGATCCTCGGGAAGTCCGCCTCGGACACGGCCGTGCCGGCGGGAAACTCGAAGTCGTAGTAGAAGCCGTCCGCGATCGGCGGGCCGATCGAGATCTTCACGCCCTCGTACAGCTCCATCACCGCCGCCGCAAGCACGTGCGCCGCGTCGTGCCTGATGAGCCGTAGCGCATCCTCGCCGCTCTTGGCCGTGATGATCGCGATCCGCGCGCCGTCGGGCAGCGGGCGCGCGAGGTCGCGCACCTCCGGGCCCTCGCCCGCCTCCGGGTGGCTCACGGCGACCGCCAGCGCCGCACGCGCGAGACCGGGTCCGATCGCCGCGGCCGCGTCGGCGCCTGTCGCGCCGTCGTCCAGCTGCAGCGCCTTGCCGTCCGGGAGTGTCACCGTGAGGGCCATCTCAGCGCTGGAGGCTACCCGGCCGCCGGGCCGGGACGGAAGCGCGCGTAGGCGTTCAGGCGATTTGCCAGAGGGCGTCTTCGCCGAGCGGTGTCCGGCGCACGGCACCCGCGCCCGCGAGCTCGATCAGCGCACGGTGGGCGACGAGCCGATCTGGAGACTGGTTGTTGTGCGCCATGATCGCGGCGACCTCCTGGGTGACGAGGCCGGCGGGAAAGCGCTCGAGCGCGGCCAGCGGCTCATCGGGAGGCTCCTCGCGTGCGAGCGTCGGGTCGAGGTTGGCGATCAAGACGTCATATGCCTCGACGGGCTGAAAGCCGCCCGCCTCCACGCGGCGCCCGGCGCTCTCAAAGACGACCGACGGGGCCGAGTAGCGCACCGGCCCGTCGGTCTGGCGGGCCTTGCCCTGGAACTGCGTCGGGCTGCCCTGCGCCGTGCGCGTCTCTGACGTGTCGGCCTCGTAGGCCGCGATCGTGCGCTCGTCGTCGATCGCAGCGACGATCGCCGCGACGTCGAGGCCATCCACCCGTTCGAGCGCTACAGCGATGTCCGCGTCCTCGTCGAGCACGAGCGTGGTCGTGAACCAGCCGAACTGGAGCGCGCGAAAGACGTCGTGCTCGCGCTCGGAGTCGAGCAGGCGCGCGGCGACGACCGCCCGGCAAGCGCGGGCGGTGGCCGCGATCCGTGCGCGCGGCTCGGAGGTGAACGGCATGCCGTAGCGGCGAAAGTGCAGGTTGCCGAGCGCCATCCGCGTCGGCGTGTACCCGCGCTCGACGTAGCTCGCCGGATCCTCGCTGAGCCCGATCGTGACCAGGCGCCAGTCCAGTTGCACGCCGTAACGCCAGCGCAGCACCGCATGCGCCGGGCTCGCCGAGTAGGCCCACGGACAGCCGGGGTCGCTGAAGTGGGTCAGTGCGATCGCGGGCACACGGTCAATATAGTTGCGTGTGCAAACGCGGCCAGGCCAGGGCGCGCTCGCCGCGACCGGCGCCGCGGACTGAGAAACACCGGATGCAGACAGGCGTCTGTGTCTGCGATCATCGCCCCGTGCCGAACGACGAGCGCCCCTCGATCACGATCACCCTCTCGCTCGCCCAGGTCGACGAGGTCGTCCGCGCCGCCTCGCGAGCACGCGCGCCGAGCATCTCGACGCTGATCGCTAACTCGCTGAGCGCCCCGCTGCGGTCCGGCGCCGAGACGCGCGGCCAGCCGTCCGCCGCAGACGCCGCTACCGAGCCCATGCCGGTTGTGCGCGCCGCGACCACGGAGGTCGACCCACGCCTGTCGCGGTCGCTGTTGCGCGGACTGTCGCTTCTCAGATGCTTCGGTCCCAACGGCGGCGCGCGTGGAATCGTCGAGCTGGCGGATGAGCTGGGAATGAGCCCGAGCACCGCGCATCGCTACGCGGTCACGCTCGTGGAACTGGGACTGCTCGAACGCTGTCCGAAGTCGCGCAAGTACCGGCTGCCGGGTCTATAGGCGGGCGGCTGCGCTACGCGGCTGCGCTACGCGGCCGCGCTCGTCAGCTGGCGGATTGCGTCGGAGCGACGCGCTCAGGAACGCCCCCACGACAACAGCGTCGAACTGTGTGCCGGCGCAGCGCAGGAGCTCGGCGCATGCCTCACGGTGATCGCGTCCGGGCCTGTGAGCACGATCGCTGATGATCGCCGTGTAGGCATCGACGACGGCGAGGATGCGCGCCTCTACGGGAATCTGCTCGCCGACCAAGCCGCGCGGGTAGCCGCGGCCGTCCGGTCGCTCGCGGTAGCAGAGGATCCACTCACGGATGTCTTCCAGGCTGACGTCGCTGAGCAGCGCGGCCGCCAGCTCGGGCTGGCGCTGGACCTCGGCCCACTCTTGCTCGGTGAGCGGACCCCGCTTGCCGAGGATCGCCGGCGAGATCTGATCACGCCCCACGCCACACACGAGCGTCGCAAAGCGAACTCTGTCGGTCTGGGCCTCGCCCAGGCCTAGCTCGCGCGCGGTCAGCTCGGCCAGGTGCACGACCAGCCGCCGGGGGTTGGGGCGGTAGTCGATCTTCTGCAACTGCGCGCGCTCGGCTCCACAGTCGTCGCACACCAGCACGAGCTGCAACTGGCCGGCTCCGCGCAGGTATCGCGCCCCGCCGCTGTGCGGTGCGGAGTGATCGCAGGCCATGGTCATCTATCGGCCGCGCTAGCGCGCAGGTTGCAAGATCCGCTGCCGCGTGGACCTATCTCGGCGCAAAGGGCGCCTCGGCGGCGATCGGCATCAGAACGCGCCCGCCGCCGTCGAGCTCGCCGGCGCGCGCGTGCTCCAGCCGGCGCGCTAGCCGGGCGCGCGCAGCAGCTCGGGCCCCTCGACGGCGTCGTCGACCTTGTTGACGGCCGGATTCGCGGGCGAGGCCGACAGTCGCGACTCGGGGAGAGCGCCACACAGCTCCAGCGCCTCCTCGGCGCCGAGCCGCGCGTCGAGCCACGCCTGTTGGGCGTCACGATCGGCCAGGATTACGGGCATCCTGTCGTGAATGGCTGCGGCGACGCGGTTCGGGCTCGAGGCGCAGGTGAGCAGCGCGACGCTGTGGATCCACGCGTCGCCGACCTTTGCGGGCGTCCATAGCGCGGCGAACGCGAACGGGACGCCGCCGTCGACCTGGAAGTGAAAGGGCTGACGGGGCTCACCGCGCTTCTCGGGTTTGAGCCACTCGAAGTAGCCGTCGGCGAGCTGCAGCGCGCGCCGTGACCCCCTGGGAATCAGCTTCCGGTAGGCCGGCGTCGAGGCCACCGTCTCCATCCTTGCGTTGATCATCTTGTGGGCGCCTTTGAGGTCCTTCGCCCACGGGGGCATGAGACCCCAGCGAAGAAGCCGCGCCTCCGGCTCGCCCTTGGGGGCCACGATCGCCAGCACCTCTTCGGTCGGCGCGATGTTGAAGCGACGGGTCCCCGCGTCGCCTGTGATCGGGACGTTGAAGCGGTCGTTGAGTTCTTCCACGCCGGCAGTGTTCGTGTAGCGCCCGCACACAGGTTGAGAATACGCGCGATCGGGTTGCCATCGGCAGGCATCGACAGGGCTCGAGCGCTCCGCGAGCGTGTTTACCCACGCCGCAAGCACGACGAGGGCCCCGCCGCGGCGGGGCCCTCGTCAGATGCTGTGGTGGCCAGCTTGAGCGCCGGGTTCTTGAAGAACCTTCAGCCACCTTGGGTGCGCCGTTACCGGCTCGCGATCACCTCGATCACCGGCTGTTCTTCATTCCAGCAGGGCCCCGAGAGGCTGAGCGAACCTGTGGGTGCCTCAGGGGCGCAAAATGGGTGCCGCCGGCCGTGGGCAGGAAGGTCATCGTGCCGACGTGACCGCGCAGCGGGCTGCCCCTGGTGATCCGGTAGACGATCCGCTGCGCGGGCTCGAACTCGGTCACGGTCTCCTCGAACGGCTGCAGCGGGCCAATTTTCAACCGACGCCGCGAGCCCACGCCATTGCGCTCGCCGCCATCGCCGTCACGCAGGCGAACGACGTCTGCGCCGAAGACCTCCGCGAGGTGCTCGTGCTCGGCCAGGTAGGCGAAGATGCGCTCGGGAGGCTTGTGGAAGTCGTGCATCACGTGGACGTATGATGCGCGCATGCCCCACAGCCTACCCGGCCCGCGGGGTGGCGCTGCGCGCCCGGCGCAAGCAGAGATCTATCCGTTGATCGAGTCGGAGTGGGCCCCGCGATGCCGGCCTGGAGGCGGGGCCGCGCAGGCGGCTCGCCTTACCCCTGCAGGTCGCGCAGGAAGTACTCGATCGTCTTATTGAGCAGCTGCGCGCGCTCCCATTGCAAGAAGTGACCGGCACGCGGCACCACGAACGGGCCGATCAGCTCGCTGAACGCGATCTCGCACATACGCGGGAACTCGCTCCAGATGACGTGGTCGTCGGGTCCGTAGAGTGCGAGCGTGGGTACAGCGCTGATCTCAAAGAAGCGTGGCGCCTCCGACAGCGGCCGTGTGCCGAGCGCGCTCTCGTAGTTGCCCCAACCGGCGCGCAGCCGCTCAGGATCGGCAAACGGCTCCGTCATGAAGTCGACGTCCTCGCGCGAGAACGCGCCCGGGGTCGCCCAGAAGCGGTGTCCGTAGAACTCGCCGACGTAGCGCCGGCGGCGCTCGGGACTGTCAAGCTCCGCGGCCAGCGCGTCCGCATCGCGACCCTGGCGGATGAAGTAGTCGGCGGCCATACGCAGCTCGCGCGTGGGCGCCGCGGCGATGCCGGCGGCCTCGTATGCCTCCCCGAGCAGCGGCAGCACGGAGTTGAACAACACCTGTCGCTCGAGGAAGCCGTCGAAGCGCAGCCCGAGATCCTGGATCACGCCACCGCCGAGGTCGCCGCCCGCCGCGGCGCAGCGCTCGTGACCGAGCACGTCGCGCATCAGCGCGTGCATGTCGCGCGCGTGCGCTGCGAGGTCGTAGAAGCCGTCCGGCGCGAGCCCCGAGTCGCCGAAGCCGCGTAGATCGGGAGCGACCACCTCGAAGCCGGCATCGGCGAGCGGCGCGATGTTGCGCCACCAGATGCGCCTGGTCTCAGGCCAGCCATGTACCAGGAGCAGCGGGTAGCCACCGACGCCGGCGCGGGCGAAGCTGATGCTCACACCGGGTCGCACCTCGGCGCGCTCGACGCCGAAAGCGTCAGGATCCGGTGCCTTGCCCATCGCCGAGCACCGTACACGGGCGCGCTAGCTGCCGTGCTGCTGATCGCTCGGGTCGAGCGTAGCCTCGCGAGCCCATGTGCCAGATCACGGGACTAGCGGCGGCGGCGCTTGAGTGAGCTCTCGCGCGCCAAACAGGCCGTCCGATCCCGGAGGAAGCTTGACTGGCAGAGACTTGGCGTTTCTGGTAGCGTCGGCGACGAGAGAGGGTGGTGCGGCGACAGTAGGTGGATGACTGTGCGTCGTATCGCAGACAACATCAGCTGGGCGGCAGACGCCTGAGCCGCTTTGCGACGCCAGGGAGGCGTTCATGGTCGGCACGACTCGGTTTTTCACTGGCGGATCTTCGCGACGGGGCACCATGATGCCCTTGCGAGGCGCGCTATGCGGGCTCGTGGGGTGCCTCCTGCTGGCATTGGGCGCGCAAACCGCAGGCGCTGCGCCGCCCCCGCTGACCGATCTGTCCGGGCCCGCCTTCCAGATCCTCGCTCCCGGCGAGGAAGGCGGAATCGCTCCGGGTGAATTCTCGACCGATCAAGGCAAACTCTACAACGCCCTCACGCCATTGGGCCGCACCATCAGCATGAAAACCCTCGAAAACGACTTCGTCTCGGAGAAGTTCGGCGTGCAAGGTCCGGTGCTGCGCAGTGAGAACACCGGCAGGCCCGGACTGGAAATCCTGCGCGACAAAAACGACATCCCGCACGTCTTTGGGGAAACGCGCGCTGACGTGATGTTCGGCTCCGGCTGGATCGCCGCCGAGGATAGGGGCTTGCTACTCGCGCTGGGCCTGGGACCGGCCTACGCGGCAACGCTGGACATCCCCGGAATCAATCCGTTCGAACTGCTTCTCAAGCAGCGCTCGTTCACGCCCAGCGCGCAAGCGTTCAACTTCGTCAACGAACAGAAGAAAGTGCTGATCGAACAAGGCGCCAAGGGCGAACAGGTCCTCAAAGACCTCGAAAACTGGGCGGAAGGGATCAACGCCTACGAGGCGAGCTTGCCAGAAGGCCAGCGTCTGCTGCCCCCTGTATCGGTCACCGATGCGATCGCCGGCTTTGCCTTCATCGGCTCGATCTTCGGCAACGGCGGCGGCAACGAAGTGGCCAATTCGGACCTGCTGTCCGGACTCGAGAACAAATTGGGCGCCACCGAAGGGCTGAAGGTCTTTCGCGACCTGCGCGAGGTAAACGATCCCGAAGCCCCGGTCACCACCACGAAACCGTTCCCGTATGACCAGGTGCCGACTGGACCTACACCCGGATCGCTCGTGATCGACCACGGATCGATGAGCACGTCCGCGGTGCAGGCCGATGCCGCTGCCCAAGCGTCGCGGCGCAAGGCCTCCAACTTCCTGGTCGTCGGAGGCAAAAACACGAGCGACGGGCATCCGGTGGCGGTCATGGGGCCCCAGCTCGGCTACTTCTACCCCGAGATCGTGATGGAGGCCGATCTGCACGGCGGCGGCATCGACGCCGAGGGAATCATCGCGCCGATCTCGCCGTATGTGTTCATCGGCCGCGGAAGCGACTTCGCCTGGAGCCTCACGAGCGCCGGCAGCCAGAACACGATGCAGTTCTTGGAGCAATTGTGCAATCCCGACAAAAGCCCGCCCACGCGCGAATCCGACCACTACATGTACAAGGGCGAATGCATCGCGATGACGACGTTCGACGCTGGAGAATTGGGCGCTGCGCCGGGCGAACCCGCACACGAGGTCTTCTTCAAAGAAACGGTGCACGGGCCGGTCAGCGGCACCGTCACCGTGAAAGGCCAGCCCTACGCGATCGCCAAGGACCGCACGACGCGCGGGCGCGAGCCGGCGGGAGAGGTCGCCTTCAGCGATCTCGACTCCAACGTGGTCCACTCGCCGGAACAGTTCTTCGAAGCGGCGAATGAGCTCGAGACGACCTTCAACATGGCCTATCTCGACAGCAAACAGATCGCCTATTTCTCGACCGGGCGCCTACCGATCCTCGCGCCGGGCACGGACCCGAGCCTGCCCACGCTGGGCACCGGCGAATACGACTGGCAGGGCTTCCTCTCGTTGGCGCAGCATCCGCACGACGTCGCGCCGGCAAACGAACTGTTCGTGAACTGGAACAACAAGCCCGCGCCTGAATGGGGAGCAGCTTCGGATCAGTACGGTTACGGCCCGGTCCATAGGGTGCAGCTGTTCACAGGTTTCACGAACAAGATGACCGAGCCGAAGGACGCTGCGATCATGAACAAGGCGGCGCAACAGGACCTGCGCGCCGTCGAGGTGTGGCCCGTGATCAAGCAGGTGCTCGCCGGCGGCCCGGCACCCAGCAAACTCGCCGAAGAAGCCGCCAACCTCGTCTCGACGTGGGTGGAACACGGCGCCAGCCGTCTCGGCAACACACGGCCCAAAGAACCGGCCGCGGCCGTCATGGACGCAATCTGGGCGCCGATCGCCGAAGCGGTCCTTGGCCCTGTGCTCGGACCGGAACTGCTGAGCGAGTTCAAGTCGATGAACGGGGTCGACAACCCACCGTCGTCCACCGGATCGTCCTTCGACGGCGGCTGGTACGGGTACGTGGACAAGGACCTGCGCTCCGAGCTGGGCCTGCCGGTCGAAGCTCCCTTCAGCCGGGAGTACTGCGGCGACGGGAGCCTGGAAGCTTGCCGGGCCTCACTCTGGGCGGCGATCCAGGGCGCCGCCGAACAGCTTGAAAAAAGCCAGGGCCCGGTACCGAGCGCCTGGCGGGCTGCGCCGGTTCGGATCACGTTCCCGCCCGACCCGTTCATGAAATTCACGATGCGCTGGACGAACCGCTCGACCTACCAGCAAGTCATCGAATTCACGGGGCACGAATAGATCTCCGACGCCCCTGACGGCGGCGTCCGAGTCTGGGTCAAATGGACCCGCCGAACGGAGCGAGCCAGGGGCGTCGATCAAGCCGGGTCGCGGCGCGTTCGTCACGGACGGACGGTGAGGATGATCTTGCCGCGGGTGTGTCCGGACTCGCTGAGGACGTGCGCCTGCGCAGCATCGGCGAGCGGTAGCGTCCGTGCGATCTCGACGTGCACCTCGCCGGCCGCGACCAGCTCGGCGACCCGAGTGAGCTGCTCGGAGTCCGGGCTCATCACTAGCAACTCTGCGCGCACGCCGCGCTCGCTGGCCGCCTCCTCGGGCGGCGCCGCGGCGATCGTGACGAGGACACCACCCGAGCGTACGGCGGGGATCAACGTCTGCGTCGTCTCCCCGCCTACGGTGTCGAACGCGACGTCGACGTCGCTCACGTCCGCGGCTACATCCTGCCGGGTGTAGTCGACGTACTCGTCGGCCCCGAGGCCGAGCACATAGTCGCGGTTGCGCGAGGACCCGGTCCCGATCACCCGGGCTCCGGCGTGCTTGGCGAACTGCACCGCGAGGTGGCCAACGCCGCCGGCGGCGCCCGCGATCAGCGCCGTCTGTCCGCGCGCGAGCCCGCCACGGTCGAACAGCGCCTGCCACGCGGTCAGACCTGCCACCGGGAGCGCCGCCGCCTGCTCGTGGCTCAGGCCGGCCGGCTTCATGGCGATCAGCGTGGCGGGCGCGCTCGCGAACTCGGCGTAGCCGCCACTGGCCGCGAAACCGAACACCTCGTCTCCTGCCGCGAAACCGTCGGAGCGCGAGACCTCGACGATCCCGGACACGTCGTTGCCGAGCACGGCGGGCAGTTGCTTGGGCCTGAGCCCGCGCCTGTACTTCCAGTCGATCGGATTGACCGCCGCGGCGTGAACCCCGATCAAGACCGCCCCATCGCCAGGCTCCGGCCGCTCCGCGTCCTCCAGGCGCAGCACATCAGGGTCTCCTGTCTCTCGCATGACCACGGCGCGCATGGGCTTCCTCCTTGGTGGGACGGTTCCGAGCACTGTAGCCACGTCCCGAGCGAGCCTCGGTGGGTTCCTGCGTGTACGCAGTCAGCGAGAGGTAACAGCGCTCTTCTTCGCGCAGCTCTGCATGAAGGCCTCGGTGGCGGCCACGTCGAGAGGGCGGGCGAAGAGAAAGCCTTGCCCGCTGTCGCAGGCCTCATCTCTGAGCTTGGAGAGCTGCTGCTGTTGCTCGATGCCCTCGGCAAAGGTCTCGATCGAGAGAGCCTTGCCGAGTTGCACAAGGGTGTGGATGAGCGTCTCGCCCTCCTTGTTTTGGCTTAGCCCCGTGATGAATGACCGGTCGATCTTCAGCGCGTCGACCGGAAACCGCTGCAGGTGAGCAAGCGAGGAGTATCCGGTGCCGAAGTCGTCGATCGCTATGCGAACGCCGAGCCGCTTGATGGCGGCCAGTCGGCGAGCGGTCTCATCGACGTTGCGCATGAGCGTTGTCTCGGTGATCTCGATCGTCAGCGCTCCTGGCTCCAGGCCGCTGTCGGAGAGCGCTCCTTCTACGTCGGCTATCAGCTGATCGCTGTCGAGCTGGCGTGCCGAGACGTTGACCGCCATGCCGATCGCATACCCGGCCTCTCGCCACGCAGCGCTCTGAGAGCAAGCCTGGTCCAGAACCCACTTGCCGATCTCCGAGATCAGCCCCGTCTCCTCGGCCAGCGGGATGAAGTCATCGGGTGGGACGACCCCGCGCACCGGGTGGTTCCAGCGGATCAACGCCTCCACACCCGTGGGGCTCATGTCGCTCAGGGCGAATGTGGGCTGGTAGACAAGGAAGAACTCGCTCCTGTCAAGGGCATCGCGCAGGTCCAGCTCGAGCTCGGCGCGCTGCCGGATAGTGTCCTGCATGCCGGTGTCGAACACGGCGTAGCGATTCTTACCGTCCCACTTGGCCCGGTACATCGCGATGTCCGCCTCGCGCAGCAGCTCCTCGGCGGAGGTTCGCCCACCCATCGCGATCCCGATGCTCGCGCTCACGGTGAAAGGAGTCTCCTCGTCCGCTCCGATTTTGAATGAAGGCTTGAGCGCTTCGAGCAGGCGCTCGGCGATCAGCTCGGGCCCGGCCTCGAGCGAAAGCTCCTCGCAGATCACCACGAACTCGTCGCCGCCGAGGCGGCCCAGCGCATCGGACCCGCGCACCACACCGTCGAGCCTCGCGGCGACCGCTTGAAGGAGCTGATCGCCAGCCGCGTGGCCGAGGGTGTCGTTGACGGTCTTGAAGTTGTCGATGTCGACAAACAGCGCCGCAACCTGCGCCTGGGTGCGAGCGCAGCGCGCAAGCATCTGCTCTACGCGATCTAGGATGAGCGTCCTGTTCGGCAGGCCGGTCAGCGCGTCGTGGGTCGCCAGGAACGAAAGCTCCTCCTCGCGCCGCGAGAGCTCCTCATCTGTTCGCCGACGCTCGGCATCAAAGCACTTGGACATCTTCACAAGGCTGAACTCGAGGCTGAGCTGCAATATGTTCAGGGCTTGAGAGAGCGCCTCGGGCGAAACGTCCAATTGCGCGGCGCTCTGCCGCAGCACCTCGGCCATCGAGTCGCGCCACCACACGCAGCGTTTCGTCAGCTGGTTCAGCGACGCCGCGCGGTGGGCCGCCAGCTCGCCGTAGATGACCCAGGTTTCCTTGCCGGCCGCAATTGCCACCTCCGCACCCTCCCCTGCGATCCACCGGGCTACCGCCATTGTCGAGCTTCTGTTGATTCGTTCGAAGCGGTCCTGAACCACCGCGTCGACATCCTCACCCCGTCCCGTGGTTCGCGCCACCGTCAGGTCGAGCACATCGGCCGCCCTCGCCTTCAGGGCCTCGCCGAGAGGATGGGCATCCTCCCTGAGCTCGGACATTGGAGCCGGCGGCGCCGGCGGCGCCGGCGCCTGATCCGCTTTCAAGCTCGAGGATGGCTGTTGAGCTGCCATTACGGCATATGTCGGCGACGAGACCGCACTCCTTGAGGCCGCTCCCTTCGCCTAAGCAACTCTTCACCTTGCCCAAGCGGCTCCAGAGCACCACGAAGCGTCTCGCCCGTTTCCCACGCGCACCGGATGCCGCGGTCGAGCCTCGCCGGGCAGCTCGCGGCCCGGCGAGTCCGAGGTTCTCGACGATGCCCAGGGGGAGACCTCATACCAAGCCCTCGGTGCCTTGACAAGCCTGAACAGCCGTGATTACATAACGCCTTCGTTCAGCCGGGAGCTCGCCACGCGTTGCCCAGCACGGGCAATCTCGACGGGCGATCTCGAGAGGGAAAGGTGTCGGCGCTGATCGGATGAGCAGCGCGCTTGCCAAGAGTCCTTGCGGGAGCGTCGCCTCTCGCGGCAGCTCCGCGCGGCGGGCAAGGAGCGGGGGAAGGTCCGGGCCTATGGGGAGCGGGAAGGCCACGGTCGCTGCACTATGACTCTTGAGCTGGCCGATTTGCGCGACGCGCATGCCGCGCACCGCGGCGATGAGGCCGGCCATGACGAGGCGCCGCGCACACTGCGCGAGCTCGCCGATCACAGACGTCCGTCGGTGCCGGGGCCGCTGGTGCCCGCGCCGATGACGGGCGCGTATCCGAGCGGAGCCGCTGGCCCCGCTCGGGTGCGTTGTTGCAAAACGACCGGCGTCCGGCTGCCCCTTCGAGGACAGCGTGGGCGTCGCTCGCTCATAACTAGAGGAAAAGGGTGATGGAGAATGAGGAAAGTACGAATGCTAGGGCTCTGCCTCGTCGCAGCGTTCGCCATGGCGGCGGTCGTGGCGACGAGCGCGTCGGCGACGTTGCCGGAATTTGGGCAGTGTTACCCGCAGGCAACCCACGAAGGTAAGTACACTCAATCGAATTGCGTCGAAAAAGCCGCAAAAGTCAAAGGCAAATACACGGGTGAATTTGAATGGCGGACGGTCGCGGAAATTACTGCCAACAAGGCATTCCGTGAGAATGAATCGGTCGCACACCCAGGCGTTCTGACCGCAGAATACAAATTGTGTAGTCCAGGTCATATGCGGCGGTCGGGGTCATGTAGGTCACATGGAGAAACAGAAGAAGTAGGAGGAGGGCCGCTCCCAGTCGAATGCACAAATGAGTACCATCGCGGCGAAATATCGGGGTCCAAAGAAGTGGCCCACGTAGGCATAACCTTCGAAAAATGTGCCCTGCTTGGCCAAGCCCCGTGCGCGAACACACCCAACGAACAAATCCAGGTCAATCCCCTGAAGGGCAGCCTCGGGTACATCAAAAAATCAACCAAGGAAGTCGGCATTCTCCTTACGCCTGAAAAAGCACCGGAGCCGTTTGCGCAGTTCAGCTGCCTGGGTGTCATCACCTCCGTGGTAGGTGAGGGAAACGCTACGGAAGGAACTGCTTACAAAGAAAATGGTGAAGAAAACAGAGGTGGCAACGACGGGGTCATCGCGCCGATTACGCCGGTCAACGAAATGGTCACAGACCTTGTACAGACGTATACCGTAAATTCGAAACTGGAAAATGTTCCGCGCAGATTCGCATTTGGGCCGCGTGAGTCGCTTGAATCGTACGAGTACTCACCGTTCGAGTCGGCCGAAAGCTCGAGGTGGTCGCCAGCTGGTCAGGCGGTCATTGCCGAAAGCCATCAAGAAGATGGAGAACAGGTCGAGATCAAAGGGTAGTTAGGCTTGCTGAATGGAGTGAAAGCGTGCGTGGGGTCTTCGTGGCCCCACGCAGCGCTTCAGGTCTGTAAACGCACGGCAGACGTTTTGGCGGGAGAGAGTGCGATGGGCTCAGCCGGGCGCAGGGCACACGCTGGCCGCCTCGGGCCCGCCGGTCATCGTGCGGCTGTATAGGCTGGGAGCCATGTTGACCCGCCTCCGCACCGCGCTCGCACGCGCGGGCTCGCTTGCGCCGCTCACCGTCGGGCTGGCCGTCGCCCTCAGCGGGTGCGGCGGCTCCTCCGGCAACGGCGTAGCGTCGAAATCCGCAAGCCAAATCCTCACCGCGAGCAAGGCCGCCGCCGACAGCGCCTCCTCCGTAAACGTGGCGAGCAAGAGCTCCGTAGGCCCGCTTTCGCTCACGCTCAACCTGGACCTGGCGAGGGACGGCGGTCGCGCACAGGTCACCGTCGGAACACTCAGCTTCGAAGTGATCCGCACCGGGAACACCCTCTACCTCAAAGGCAACCCCGTCTTCGACCAGAGCCTGCTCACCACCACCGGCCTGCATGCGCCCCAGGGCAAGTGGCTGAAGACGCCCGTCAACAGCACCCGGCTGGCCCAGCTCGCGTCGGTCACCGACCTGAGCGGCGAGCTCGGTCGCGTGCTTACCAGTCCGGGCCCGATCAGCAAGGGCGCCACCACCACTGTAAACGGACAGAAGACGATCGAGCTGAAGGAGGCCGCCCGACTCTTCTCCGGCTCCCTCTACGTCGCCACGACCGGGAAGCCCTACCCGCTTCAGATCGTCAAGTCTGGCCGTGAAATCGGCCAGACCACCTTCTCCGGCTGGAACGAGCCCGTCTCGCTGACCGCCCCGCCAAACGCGACCGCCAGCAGCCAGCCCGGACACGAACGGCACTGAAAGACGATCCGGCGATCGGCTCGACACCGCCACCAGCCGATGTGTCGAGCGCATCTTCGGCAATCCCGGCGTCTACGTTCGCTGAGATCGCCTGAGATTCGCTCAGATTGCTACCTCAACTGATATCCCGCCAGACGGCTGGGGGGTGGCCAATGCTCTGACGCACAGACCACCACCCCAACTCAGCCTCGACTCAGGGCCTATGGACGTTGCTCCTCATGCTGACAGTCGACGTTAGCCAGCAGTGATCTTTTCGTCTCCCTTCGGGCCTGTGAGTTTCTCCGTACCAGTAAAAGTCGCTTTGTTTTTCAACGGGTCTTCCAGTTCGCCCGATCCAGCACCGAACACGTCAACACTGTTGCCGATCGTCGGCATAAGTGTTCCTTTAAACGTGTCAAGCGGGCTACCACTGCACCTGATTTCAAATTCCACGCCTTCGATTACATCCCTTATCGGGGGGCCAGCGATCAAATGTGTGGGCCAATTCAGGTTGCGTGCAATGATTTCTATTTTTGTTCCTCTGGGACAAGGTGACGGCTTCGCGACACAGCTCGAGAGTTCGAATTCTGTGACTTCATCGCGACCCGCGCCGCCGCCTTCCGGATTGTAGACTATCTCTTTATCTTTCTTCTTGCACTTAATTGTCACTACTTCTTCTTTTTCTTTGTTGAATATCACAGTATGAGCCGTGATGACGCCGCTGGTCGCCACCGGTACTCTTTCGTTTTCTTTGATTAGTTTTTTGTTGCTGTACCACCACGGTTCGCAAGGAGGCGACGTAACCGTTGCGCTGAAGTCAAGGCCTGTAAAAGCTGGTGATTCGTCGAGGACGACGAACTGGAGCGTGTTCAGGCCGGGTATGAAGCCACCTGCGACGCCGACGTTGGGCCCAAAGGGAAACCCACCCGGGGGGCCATGCGGTGTGGTGCCTTCCTGGTCAAAGTTTTCCTGTCCGATATTTGCTCCTCCGTAATGCAGCTGTCCGATCGGTACGCCGTTTAGGAACGCGCCAGCTGTATTGTCAGCGAACATGTTGACGTTAATTGCCGATTGTGCGACTTGATTGCCGCATGGCATCGTGAACGTAGCATCATAGATGTAGTACTTGGGGGCAAGATTTGAGCTGTCTTCCCCAGTATTGTCAAGGCTCACCCAACTGGCTCCCGGAATCTTTCCGTTCCAAGGACCTGCCCCGTTGCCGGGACCGCCCGGCACAAGTGCAACAGCGTGGGTGACGGTTTCGGGAGCGCAGGCTTTCCCCGTGTCAGGGAATTTGCCTTTGTGTGCTGTATAAAGCGGTTTGTAGTTGGGTTTGCCACTAATAATCGGTTTGAATGCTGTGGGATTGATGCAGAGAGAGTTGGTTTCGTTACTTACCAGTGTCTGCGTTTCCGCCTGCGCCACGACCGGCATCACCGTAAACGCGGCGATGACGAGCAGCGGGGCGAGGCTGATGAAGTGCTGCCTCTTCATGGTGTCCTTCCCTTGCTAGTTGAGAATCCACGGCCGAAAGGCCGAGACCGTTCGTCTTTGGTGGCTCCGGGCACTCTTCGTGGTGAGAGGACGCTGCGGATCCGATTTGCTCTTGGCTTCGCTGCGCTGGCGCGCACGCGCGACCGGCTGTTCCCCGAGCCGCCATCGAGCTGCCTGCCGGCGCCGGCCCGCGTGGAGCGTCAGAAACCCACCCTCCCGAACCGCGCGGCGGATCTGCGGTGCGAAGCCTTGTGCTGCCACCCCCTTGCTCGGCGTCGACGACCCCTTTTCGGGGGTAAGGCAATAGCTTCGCCAATCTGTACGTCGCTGGTACGTGCCACCCCCGGGACCGGCCTAGCCGATAGGCAGGAGCTTGTCAACGGAAAGTAAAGATAAAAGACGCAATTTGCGAGAACTCGGTGAAGAAGTGCAAGATCAAGCCCACGCTCGTCCCACGCCGGATCAACACTCTCGCGACGGCGCGTAGGTGCCTGCCTTCAGTGAGCTAACCGGGCGAGCACGCGCGGGTCGAGCATGCGTGCAGGTGAGCGACGACGACTGCCTACCTGTTCGAACGCGCGCAGGACGACCGGGTCGCGGGCGGCGACGCTGTATAGGCGGCGCTCAATCGCGTTGATCGGTCGGCCGCTCGCGATGTCGGAGATCGCCAGGTAGTGAGGGAGCAGTCGGCGGCGATGCGCGCGCCGGTAGCGCTCGAGCGCAGCGTCGAGATCTCCGCCGCCGTCGAGCGCGTCCGCGGCCTCCTGCACCAGCCAGTCCGCGCTCTGGAATGCCCAGCCGCACCCGACTCCCCACAGCGGGTCCGCGGCCAGCGCCGCGTCGCCCACGAACGCTATGCCCGGGCGCGCGGCGGGTCGAAAGACGTTCGGCAGCTCGAGCTTTCCTAACAGCTTTGACTCTTGGCTGGCGGTGTCGAGGTCGGGCCCGTCGGGTAGCGCGTTGACCATCCGGCGGAAGGCGCCCTCGACGTCGGCGCGGAACTCCGGCAGGCGCTCGCGGTGCGGCGCCACGAGCACGACGGTGACGTCATCCTCGTTGGGAAACGTGTAGGCGCAGTCGGGATCGAGCAGCCACATCCTCGAGCGCGTTGTGGCGGGACGCACTCCGCTCCAATAGCCCCAGTAGAAGAAGCGTCCGTGGGGCTTGACGCGGCCCGGCACGCGCGCCCAACGCGCGAGCTTCGAGTCGCGGCCGTCGGCGGCGACGACCAGCCGAGCGTTCAGCTCTCGCTGCTCGTGCCTGCGGTCCTCGATCTCCACGCCGATCGGCCGACCGTCGCCGAGCAGGCCGACCGCGGTCCAGCCGGCAAGCAACTCGACCCCCGGAGTCTCGGCGGCGAGCTCGCGCAAGATCGGGTCAAGCGTGCGGCGCGTGACGCTGAAGCCGTACGGCGCGTCGCCGTCGGCGACGATCCAGCCGCTGTCGTGTGTCCAGAAGTCGGCGCTGTTGTGCACCGCACCGCGTGACTCGAGCAGCGGCGCGAGGCCGAGCTTCTCGATCGTCGGCGTCGCGCTGGACTGGATGAAGTGCGTGCAGACGGTCTTGTAGGCGTCGATCGCCGGGCGTGCCTCGATCAACGCCACGCGCGCGCCGCGCCGGGCGAACAGCCGCGCCGCGGTGCAGCCCGCAACGCTCGCGCCGACGATGGCGACGTCGTACTCGCCTGCAGCTGTGCTCATCGGCGCGAGAGCCGGGCCTGGAGGCGCTGAAGAGCGACCATCCCGCGCTCGGCGCGGCTACCCGGCGCTGGCACGATGCCGAGCTGGCGGGCGAGGTCATTCATGTCATAAAAGGCGCGATAGCGCGCGATCCGCCCGTCGCGCATCGTCCACTGATCGACGCCCTCCACCCGCATTGTGCGGCGCGTGGCGGCGAAGCCTGGCGGATCGATCGCGCCGCGGTGGGTGCCCTCCATGTACCACGCCCACAGGAGCACATCGCCGCTCACCGCCAACGCGGGCGGGTCGGGCTGGCTGAACCGCAGGTCTGGAAACGCGCGAAAACTGGTACGCATGAACTCCTGCACAGCCGGGACGCCGCGTGCCGGCTCGGGCAGCGCCGGGTCTGCCCAAACGATGTCCTCGGTGATCAACTGCGACATCCCGTCCGTGTCACAATCGTTCCAAACCGCCACGTAGCGCTCCACGAACTCGCGCAGCTGCGATGCGACATCCGAGGCTGAAGCGCTGGCAGCCATGCCGCAACGATAGTCGGGCGCGAGCGAGCGTGCAAGCCCGCCGAAGCGCTATGTGCGCTCTCACCTTGCGCGATTTGCGAGCGTCTCTGACCGGCCTCCAGCTCACGCGTGACCTGGACGATCGGCAGCAGCCCGCTGTGACGCGTCTGGGGACATTCCTGGACACTCGCCCAGGGCAACCACATCTTTCCCTGTCGTGACCTCCGGTTGATTGCGTCGGACTGATTGGATGGCGCGGGAACGGCAACCGGCGTAGTGTGGGAGCCCCAACGAGCCAGAGGAGAAGAGGATGGCGACCACCGAGAACCGCACCGCGACCACGGTCGACGACGACGCTGCGATCGCTGAGCTCCAGGAGATGGTTGGGCGTCAGCGCGCTGCCTTCTTGGACGACTCCTTTCCCACGCTTGAGGAGCGCCAGGAACTGCTCGGAGCGCTTGCCGGGATGTTGATGAGCCACCGCTCACAGATCCAGCAGGCGTTGAGCCGCGACTTCGGCGTTCACCCGTCACTGGCCGCCGATCTGATCGAAGTGCTCGGCCCTGCAGGCCGCGCCGGGTATGCAGCCGAGCAGCTCGGCAGCTGGATGGCGAACGAGCCGCGAGCAACGGATCCAGCGTTGTATGGGTCCGGGCGCGCGTTCGTCCAGCCGCAGCCCAAGGGCATCATCGGCAACATCGTTCCCTGGAACTTCCCGTTCGACCTCTCAGTCGGTCCGCTCATCGAGATGCTCGCCGCCGGGAATCGTGTCGTGATCAAGCCTTCGGAGTACACCCCTGCCTGCGGAGAGCTCCTGCGCGAGATGGTTCACGCGACGTTCGACCGCGACCGGGTCGATGTAGTCGTCGGCGGTCTGGAGCTTGCGCGCGCGTTCACACGCGTTCGCTGGGATCACCTCCTATACACGGGGAGCCCGGCGATCGGGCGCGAGATCGCGAAGGCGGCGGCCGAGCAGCTCGTACCGGTGACACTCGAGCTGGGCGGCAAGTGCCCGGCAATCCTCACCGAGGACAGCATCGACGCGGAGTCAGTCAAGCAAGTGCTCGCGACCAAGGCAATAAAGAACGGGCAGATGTGTATCTCGGTCGATTACTGCCTCGTGCCGCGTGGGCGACTGGAGGACTTCGCAGGTCTAGCGGCCGCCTACGCGCGCGAGTCGATGCCCGGCTATTGCGAGTCACCCAGCTGCACCGGGATCATCTCGAGCCGCCACCTCGAGCGGATCCAGGGGCTGCTCGAGGACGCGCGAGCACGCGGCTGCGACGTGCGGCCTCTGGAAGAGGCGGAAGACTCGGGTCCGGCCACCCGTCAGCTGCCGATGTCGCTCGTCATCGACCCGCCCGACGATCTCGCCCTGATGCAGGAGGAGATCTTCGGGCCGATCCTGCCGGTCAAGGCCTACGACACACTCGACGAGGCGATCGACCACGTGAACGCGGGCGAGCGGCCGTTGGCGCTCTACGTGTTCGCAAAGGACGACGCTGTCGCCAACGACGTGCTGCGCCGCACTACGTCGGGCGGTGCGTGCGTGAACTCCGCCGCTGTCCACGGCGCGCTGCCCTCGCTGCCGTTCGGCGGCATCGGCCAGAGTGGCTCGGGCCGCCACCACGGCAACGAGGGCTTCCGCGAGTTCTCCAACCTCCGCGGCGTGTTCGTCCGCGGCGAAGGCGACCTGATCGAGGCTTTTGCGCCCCCCTACGGGCCAACGGCGCAGGCGGTCGTCGACGCGGCGTTCGCCAGCGCGGTCTGAGGCGGTTCGCGAATCGGGCGGACGCGTCGACTCGCCGCGACGGACAGGTGACTCAAGATGCGCTCACTTGGGGACCACGAGAAGGACCGCCGCGTATGCCGTGTTCGCTGCGTCTGAGAGACTGCCTCGATGGCAATGTCGAGGTCGTCCTGGCGGCTCGTGGTCGAAACGACCACGACGGAGACGTCAGAGCGGCGACGTGTGGATGGCGCTCCAGCGCGGCCGCACGGAGCCGGTCCGCCTGGGAGTGCGCTCAGGATCCGCAGACCGGCCAACCGCCAAGCCACTGCACGGGCCATCGTCGTGCTGCTCCTCGTGATCGCTACCGCTGGCGCAACGGGCTGCGGCGAAACCATGGTCCCGGGGGGAACCGTACCGAAGGAGGCGAAGGTTACGAAGGTTAAAGTCGGTGCAAGCTCGAGCCCCGAGTCGGTGAAATCCACTCGTGTCGTCGCGCGGATCGACGCGTCATCTGACGCGGTACTCGCCGAAGGCAAGCTGCATGTAGCACCCGGAGCGCCCTCCGATGCAGAAGTCCGCCGTGAGATCGAAGTCGCGCGCAAGGCTGGGATCGTGTTGCCGTCCGGGGAATCGGCTGCATCGTTCGAAGACGCCCCGTCGAACTCCGGCGGCTCCGTCGGGGAAGCCGAAACACCCGAAGCGCCGTGGAATCCGCGATCGAAGCCGATCGCCGACTGGATCATCCCGGTCCTCGAGTGGGCGTATCTACATGGTTGGACGGGAACAGTCACAAGCGGCTACAGGACCCACTATGAACAGGCTCAGCTAAACGCAGCCGGCGCCTACAGCGCACCGGCCGGCCTCAGCAACCACGAGACCACCAAGTATCCCGGGGGCGCGGTGGATGTGACGAGCCCATCCGAGCTGATCAACGTCCTGCGCACGTACCCCGGGGCTGAGAAGCTCGTAGGCGGCGTCCTCGGGCCGATCGATCCCGAGCACTTCTCCGCGACGGGCGACTAGAACGGGGCACTAGCCCGCCGCTACGCGTCGGGGGACATTCCTGGCCACTCGCCCAGAGCAAGCGCACTCTCCGTGCACTCGCCGACTGCCGACCGTAGTCAACGCAAGCGCGCCGGCCATTTTCGCCAGGGGCATCCTGCCCTGGTTCCCGATGGTCGGGCGACTCAAGCGCGTTTAGCACGCGGCAGAAGGCGCACGCCGGCCAGTCCACGCTCGCCTTGTCGTCGCTGGGGCTGCGAGCGTCCTACTCGTCTGTCGGGCCGCCTTGCGCCTCGCGTGGGTCCTTGCGCAGCTTGCGCTCCCGATAGAGGGCCACGAGCAGGTTCCCAACCAACAAGCCCACCACACAGACCATGAAACCCGAAAAGATGAGGATTCCAACTAATTCGTGCGACATAGGCGTTCATGCTACGTCGAGACGACACGCCAGGGCACCAACCTGTTCGGCGCGATAGTCGGCGACACGTCGATGGCGCGCAATGCACCTCCCTTGACCGCGCGCGCAGCTCGCTCTGGCGGCCGATCCTGCCTGGGGCCAAGGCAATGACGGCGAGGGCGGTCTTTCAACAGCCGAGGGGCTGATCAACGCCGTGCGCGACCCGAGCGTGCGAGCCGGTGCGTCTGACGATGGCGTGTCGGATAAGCGGTTGTGCGAGTCCTGCAACACGCAGACGCAGTTCGCTCCTTCGTGCGCGACGTGCTCGGCTTCTCGTCGGTCGTTGCCGGGGGCGGGTGGCTGATCTTCGCTCTGCCGCCAGCCGAGTTGGCCGCCCACCCAACAGAAGAGGCCGCTCATCACGAGCTCTACCTCATGTGCGACGACATCCACGCCACGGTCGACGAACTAAAAGGCAAGGGAGTCGAGTTCAGCCGTCCGATCAGCGACGAGCGCTTCGGGCTGATAACGGCGATCGAGATGCCCGGTGGAGGCGAACTGGCCCTCTACGAGCCAAAGCACCCGAGCCCCCTCTCGCCAAACGGCTGACCGCGACGCCCTTCAGCGGGGTTCTTGAGCAGTCGTGGTCGTTCGTGCGACGGAGCGAGAGTGCGGATCCGGGGCCCGACGCTAGTCGCTCGGGACGGTGGCTGTCGTACAACGCACGACGACGAGCAGAACTACCGTTGTGCTCGTGGAAACGCCTACAGCCGGATCTTGATCTGCGGGGTGACAATCGCGCGTTTGACCACCGTCGCTCCCGCCTAACACACATCGCTGCAGGGTTTCCTGAGCGTGGCCCAGACGCAAGACGCGCATCGCCCCCGCTGGTGCGGATCAGACGCGTCCGCTCGAACTCGTAGGGCCGGTCCTGCTCCACGCCCGCGAAGCCTGCGCCGCAATCCCGCAGAATGCGGCCACGAATGTGGCCACGGAACACGCAAACCCAGGAAATAGCCCGATAACAGGCCTTTTCTCTAGCGATGAACATGCCGAGCGCGATCACCAGAACCACGGTCAGCGCGGCCCACCGCGGGAGCCCTCGACGATATAGCGCGACCACGGCCGGATCGAGTCCGACGGCGATACAGAACGTCAGGCCCAGCAGCACGAGTACCGGGCCCGCGACCACAGGAAGACGTCCCGACGGCCAGGCAGGATACTTGCTCGATGTCCTAGGCGAACCTGGACCTCGTCGCGGTCGATCCTCGCGGACCGGGAGCGCATACAAGAGGGCTTCTACGATGAGCGCCGCGCGCACGTAGGCGGTGGGCCCCACACGACTAACGGAGGCAGTCATGCGGTCACTGCAATGCCGGCGCGATGCTGTGCCTCGGCGAGAACGTATCTCTTACTCCGTCGCCCGGTCAACGGCGCTCGTTTGCGTCGGGTTGATCTTCGCGATGCTCCCTTCCGTCGCCGTCGCTCGCACCGCGAGCTGGTCGTCCGCCGGACAGAACATCTCCAACAGCCGCTCACAGCCGCTCGAAACGGAGATCACGGCAGGGAACGTGGCCCAGCTCGCGCCGAAGTGGGTCTTCACGACCCACGGCGATGTCTCCGCGACGCCGACGGTCGACGGGGGCGTCGTCTACTTCCCTGACTCCGGCGGCTACTTGAATGCCGTCAACGCGAAAACGGGGGAACTGGTCTGGCAGCAGCAGATCTCGGCGTACGACGGCGCCCCTCGCTCACACTCGCGCGTCAGCCCGGCGATCTACCGCCAGGAGATCATCGTGGGCGACATCACCGGGCATGGCGGCGGTGCGCACATCCTCGCGATCAGCCGAAGCACGGGGAAATTGCTCTGGAGCACGCAGGTCGACAGCCATCTCGCCGCGATCATCACGGCGAACCCCGTCGTGGCGGGCGGCAAAGTGATCGTCGGAGTCTCCTCGAGCGAGGAGGGGCGCGCCGAGTCCGCGAAATATCCGTGCTGCACGTTCCGCGGAAGCGTCGTCGCGCTCAACGCGGAAACAGGTCAGATGCTGTGGAAGACCTACACGGTCCCGCCGAACGACGGCCCGTGCACGAGCGATGACCCCGCCACAGGTTGCGGCTACAGCGGCGGCGCGGTCTGGGACACTCCGGCGATCGATCCGGCTGCCAACGCGGTGTACGTGGGTACGGGGAACAACTACACGGCCCCCGACGAAGCAAACCAGTGCCAGAAGGAAGCCGTCGAACATGAAACCTCCGACGCCGCCTGCACCGCGCCGACCGACTACTTCGACAGCGTCATCGCGCTCAATCTCAAGACCGGCGCGATCAAATGGGGACACAAGGTGGAGGGCTGGGACGCCTGGAACCTGGCCTGCATCACCGAAAAGCTCGGCTCGACCTGGTGCCCCTCGATCGAAAGCCCGGACTTCGACTTCGGCGGCGCGGGACCGAACCTGCTGAAGGTCAACGGCAAGACGCTCGTCGGCGTCGGGCAGAAGAGCGGTGTCTACTGGGCGTTCAATCCGACGAACGGCAAGATCGTGTGGAACACGCTCGTCGGTCCGGGCACAGGGGAAGGTGGCATCCAGTGGGGAACGGCCTACGACGGAACGCGGGTCTACGTCCCACTCGCAGATCCGAGTCCGTACAGTGTTCCCTACAAGCTCGCGAACGGGGAAAGCGACTCCGGCGGCTCATGGGCCGCGCTCAACCCGAGCACGGGCACATTCGACTGGCAGGTGGCGACCCCGGGCGACGCGACGGCCCTCGGGCCGGCGAGCGAGGCGAACGGAATCGTCTTCGTCGGGGACATGGCCTCCTCGCAAGACAACATGTTCGCGCTCGAAGCAGCGACCGGCAGACAGCTGTGGAGCTTCGCGGCGGAAGGCTCGGTCAACGCGGCTCCCGCGATCGTGGACGGGACCCTGTATTGGGGATCCGGTTACCACTCTGGATCCAGCCACAAGTTCTACGCGTTTTCCCTGAGCGGCCGCTGAGGAACGAGATCGAAGCCGTGGTCCCCGTCGACAAGAGCACGAGACCTGGGCTGATCACGCCGATCAACCCAGTGGAGCAACCGCCGTACCAAGCGTCACGGCCGGTGCCTGCATGCCGACGCGAGCAGGAGCGCCTCCGACGCGACCGGACCGCCCCGAGTAGCGCGGGCCGGTCGGAGCTGGGCCCTCGTTTCAACGACTCCGGCGAAGCCGGCTCGGCTCACCAGATCAACGCTACGGTGACGATCTGTGCCGAAGTACGTGCGCTTCGGCGGTATTGGACGCCGATTGGACGTGCGTTCTACGTACAAGCGGCCGGGGCCAGAGAAGGACTTTGCGCAGACTGCTGACCCCGTACCAGCTGCGGGCCACGAAGCCGGCAAACTGCGCCACATACAGCCCGCCCCAGTAGATGAAGGGCAGCATCACGATCGGTGGCGGGAGTGTGCCGTCGCGGAGCGCATAGGCGAATGCACCGAACACGATCGCGAGCACGGTGGTCTGCGGCAGGGTGTACCGCCAGTGCCAGCGCAGATCCGTCTGCTTGCGCGTCACCTTGTAAAGCGGCTTGCGGTTTGGCCCGCCGAGGATCGCCCGAACGGTCGCCCTGATGTATACGGGTGTCATGCCGGTCCAGATGATTCGCATTCGCCACAGGTCGCGGATTGGGTGGCGCTGGCGTCGCCGGCGATCGTTGTAGGGGCGGTTGATGGTGAGCATCCACGCCTCGGTGGCCAGTATCACTGGAACCACATGCTCGATGAAGCTCAGCCCGTCGGTTTGAAATGGCACGTATCCGAGCAGCGAGCCGATGATGCACGGTATGAAGATAAAGACGGCGAACGCGTGCAGGTAATAGAAAAAGAGCTCCAGAAACTGGGCACGCTGGCGCAGGTTCAGGCCGCTGAGCTCGCCCCAGACCATCAGGCGCACCGTGTCGATCGCCCATGTACCGCGCTGCTTGTACACGTTGGGGACATCCTCGGGAGAGTGTTGGCCAACGGCGCCGACGATCGGTAGGTACATGCCGTGCCAGCCGCGCCGCAGCGCTTCAACGCCCGACTGCATGTCCTCGACGAGATTCCAGGTGGGGAACAGGCCGATGTCTTCCAGTGCCGCGCGCCGCCACACAACACCCGAACCGCACGGAAAAGCGGCATTGGCGGCGTTGCGTGAAAGCATCAAGCCGCGGTAGAACATCGCCTCGCGGTTGTTGAACGGGTCTCCGGGGCTGACTTGTGCTTCCTTGATCGTCTGCACGAAGGCAAGGCGTTTGCTGTGCTCAAGCTGGCCGACGGCTTGCCGTAGGAACCCAGCTGAGCCTAGCTCGTCGTCGCAGTCGCGAGTCTCGATATAGCGCAGCTCGGGGTACTGCTCGACGAGCTTGGCAAACGCGGAGTTGAGGTTGCCCGCCTTCGCGGCGCCGTCGCGTCCTGGTGCGAATCGCGGAGGGGGTGAGTAGTAGGTGACCGGCCAACTCTGGACCGCCAGCGCTAGCGCCGGATCGTGCCCGTCGTCACTGATGACGATCACCATTCGCTCGCGCGGCCAGTCCTGGTGGATGATCGAGGCGATCGTGCGCAGGATCATCGGCACCGGCTCCCCGCAACAGGGCACGATGATCCCAACGGTGGGCTCACCTCCGTGGGCCAGGGGATGCGGGTCAGGCGCTGTGCGCCACCAGGTGTTGGCCACGTTCAGCAAGGTCAGGCCAAGCGTGAAGACGCTGGCGATGAAGAATGGCCACGAGATCCAGGGAAGGTGGCGGTTCAGCACTGAGAGCAGCCACGGCAGGTAGAGCACGCAAGCCAAGGCGTAGGCGAGACCGGTGCAGCGGGTCAACCAGTGGCGCTCAATCGGCGGATATTCATCGCCGAACGCGCGGGCCGCTCTTGCCATCGGGCCCGACGGAGCGATCGCAGCCCTCGTAGCAGGCGCCTGGTCTCTTAGCTCATCGGGCCTGAAGGGCGGCCGAGGTGGATCGTCCCGGCGACGCAGGGGGTGTCTGCCAGCGGTCGCAGCGCCGACGGAGCCACTTTTGGAGCTTGTCCCGTCGCTTGAGATGGGGCGCACAACTAGAGATCGGCAGTCCAGCTATCTCAACTTGAACCGAGAATCTCGAGTCCCACATATATCTTATGTGCGAATAAGCACTACGGTGGTCTTTGTGACCCCTTGCGGGGCCGAGCACGCGACCCACGGCGATCCACGCCCGCCAGGGTCTCCAGCCCGGCTGGCAAGTTCAGCACGCCGTTTACGGTGTAGCTGTGTCCGCGGACGCTGCCGCCGCCGCCACCGGTGACCGAGGAGACGTGCTACATCGGCGAGCCGCAACCGAACGGCATCGACACGATCGGGCTCCTCGGTGCCGCGAAAATCACCGCGACCTACCGGTGAGCCGCTCGAGCAGTGCGGCATACGGACGTCCGCGCGTTCTCCGAGGTCTAATACGAGGTCCAAGGCCCCGTTGACCTCCGCTCTATCCGGCCTCCAACAAGCAAAGAGCCCCGCGTTAGCAGGGCTCTGTGCCAATGGGCGATGCGGGGCTCGAACCTGCGACCTCCGCCTTGTCGAGGCGGCGCTCTCCCAGCTGAGCTAATCGCCCTGGGAGGCATCAAGGGTATCAACGCCTCGATCGCAAGAATGCCGGCCATGCATGGCGGAAAACGCCTGGCGCGCGCTACGCTTGGCCCTTCCTGGCGACGTGGCGGAGTGGCTACGCAGCGGCCTGCAAAGCCGTTTACACCGGTTCGATTCCGGTCGTCGCCTCTGGGTCTCTCTGGAGCCTTTCCGCTACCCCTAGAACGTTCGTTCGTACTCCGAAGGTCGCGTCTTTCACCGCCGCGACCATGTCATCGAGCCTAGGACGGCCCAGATACGTGTCGGTCGTACCTAGGTGTGCGTGTCCCAGAAGGTGCTGAGCGACCCGCGTGTCAGCGCACCGTGCGATGTGCTCGGCGTACGCGTGGCGAAGGTCGTGTGGCGTCACGTGCGTCGCGATTCCAGCGTGCGCCGAGACACGCATGACGAGCGCGATTAACGCCTGGGGAGACGACGGCTGCAGCCGCAAATCCTGACGCTCCGTGTTCACCGGCGGATTGCGAAACCGCTGTGCCGGCAGCACGTACTCATCCACCGCAACATTCGCGCGGATCTCCTCCACGACCGACACGAGGTCCGCGATCACCGGCACTGTCCGCTCTCGTCTGCCCTTTCCTATGTCGCCGCTCACCCACACGACTCCCTCGCGCGCGAAATGTCGTCCTTGGAGCCCTCGGAGCTCAGCGTTGCGCAGTCCGGCACAGGCAGCGAGGAAAATCGCTCGGCGCTCGCGTCCCCCGCGCGCTGCTTCGAGAATCGCCAGCACCTCCGCTTCCGTCAGCCGTGACTTCATCGCCGGCCGGCGCCGCGGACGCCTCGTCTGCTGCGCCGGATTATCCTTGCGCAGCCCCTCTTCCATCGTCCAGGCGTAGAAGCTCACGAGCTTCGACCGGTTAGTGCCCTGCGTGTTTGCGTGCTTCCAGCGTCGAAGGGTCCGCTTGACGTCCTCCCGGCCGACATACGCAGGATCGCGATTACCGACATCTTCGCCGTGAGCTGCGAGCGTCGCCCTGTATCCAACCACGGACGAAGCCGAGTTCAGGCGGCCCTGCGCTTGCATATCGGCGGTGTAGCGATCTATGGCCTCGTCGAATCTCATGCCTAGACTGTAGGACTATCGTCCGATCCTGTCAAGTCCTCGCGTAGGCCGGCTTCCGCCAGCCTTCTGTCGTACTCCGGAAACGGCCGCCCGACTTCGTCGGCGTACCGCGCCAGGTCGATCACCGGAATGTACGCCCATTTAACGCCCCAGCGATCCTTCTCAGCGCTGTGGAAGACGCGGATACGCCCACGCTGGCCGAGCGTGTAGATCGTCTTCCGCGACAGCCCCAGGAGGGCGGCTGCGCCACCAGGCGACACCAGCTGCGCGCTGAAACGCTCAAACAGCGCGTGTAGCTCCGGATCGCCTCCCTCGCGCTCGGCCTTCGGCATGACGTAAGACTAGCGTCCGACGCTACGCCGTCGAGTTTCGTTGCTAATTCAAGTCAAGGGGCGCGCGTGATTCTTGGGCGCGCAGTCATCAATGCCCAACTGCTCTTCGAGGCCCACGATCTGCTTGTCTAGATGGGCTAGATGCGAGTTCGCACGGTTGTTCGCTGTGCTGCCCGCGGAAGAGCTGGCGGCGAAGTTCTGTTGGTCTGCGATCGATGCCTGGATTGTGACCACGAGCTGCTTGGTTAGCGGAGCAGCGGCCGGAGGAACGGGAACTTCTCCGACCTTAAGAACGCGGTATATGCCGCCTCCGGAGCCTTGAGGGCGACCAGCTGCGTTTCGCGTGCATGCTGCGTTGACGCGGGCGGAGAAAACAGCGAGCGACGATCGAGCGGCCGTGTGACTTGGTCGCGGCGCAGCCGCCCCGCCGCACGACGCGACCGTCAAGGCGGCGATCGCCGCTGCTGGCGTCCACATGGCTCGCATGTGATGAACGTACCGAACGTACCAGCGGCGACTGCGAGAGGGACACTCCCGAACACTCGCCCAAGAGACGGTGCTCTCGCATGTCCCGGCACAACCTCGCTTGAACGCCACCCCTGGGATTCGTGTCCTCACTGCTTTACAAAGACCGAGGCGCGCTGCGCGCGCAACCCAATGGCGAGGTTCGGGCCGTCCGGCTCGGCGGCGCGGGCGGGCTCGGCGGTGCGGGCGGGCGGTCCGGGCGGTGCGGGCGGGGGGGTCGCGTGCCGCTCCCCTCCTTCCGCTCCTGCCGTCCGGCCTTCCGCTCCGGCGCCCCGGCCGCTCCGTCGCCGCGGCCTTCCGGCCCTCTCACATTGCACGTAGCGAGGCCTCGTGTCCCGCCCAACGGCAGCACTAAGGGGTGCATAGGTTGATTGATCCCCGTTCGCTTGTGGCGCGGCTTGCGAGGCGATCGCCTTCGGCCGGTCCCGGCGCCGCGGCGTGGGCGCTGGGAAATTGCGATTCAGCCGCAGCCGACGACAGTCCGCCTGATCATCACTCAGCATCGACGCACCCCCGTCCCCCGTTCGAGCGCGAGCGACCCACGTTCCTGCACCCCAGCCAGGCACAACAGCTCGCGGCGAGACAACCTGCGCCTGAGGGCCTTCTCGTACCTTCGCCACGGATCAAGACAAGCCAAGGCCACGGACAGACCCTCGTGCCAGACCTGCGAGCGTCGGCGCAGCATGGCAATCGTGCAACCCGTGCGATCAGTCAGCCGCCGCGCAACGTACACACAGCGCCCAGGCAGGTCGCCGTCCTCCCAGAGCTTCAGCAGGTCACCGCCCTTCGCGAGATAGCCCGCCAGCCCCTTCGCGACGTAGCCGAGCCCAGCTGCCGGGCCCCACTCCCCTTTCTTGACGACCCTGCCGAAGCCAAACCGCTGCACGTTCTGGCGCAGATACCGACAGTACGCCTCGGCCCAGCGCTTCTCAAACGCCGAGTGCGCCTCAAATACAAGATGAAAGTGAATCGCCCCCCGCTGCTGTGGCTCAGGAACCCACGCCACCAGCCCGACCTGCTGCCCGGGGACAGCTCGATGGGCGTACTCGCGGGCGTATCGCCGCAGCTCCGGCCAGCGATCCCAGACCGTGACGTTCCACTGCCAGACATCAAAGTCGCCCGACGCCCAAGGAGGACCGGTAACCGTGAACATCAGCGCCTCCCCGTCGATCGCTTCCAGGTTCACTCGCAGCCTCTGCATGTGCCGGCGCCAATGACGGGCACTATTCTCGGGACACCGCGAGCGAGCGCACCGTCCTTGCCACACCGGAAAACCGCACCCAGGACATACGGGCCACGTCCTCGAAAGCACTAGTACCGTCGCCCAATGTCCATAACTGCACTCAAGGGCTCGGCTCCGCCTCGCCTAGGAGACAACGCGCCCTCACCCAGGACGTCCGCGGCTTCCCGTTCGACCGGGCAAGCGAGCAGACGCGGGCGGGTGTACTCGTCGTCCGGCCAGCTACGAGAGCCGACCCATGGCGGGCGGACGTCCGAGCAGAACGTCCGTTCGCCTGGGCTTAGATCCGCGACATCGGCAGCCACGACGACCCCAGAACATGGGGTCGCAGAATCGGCTCGCTAGACCGAGTCGGCCACTGCACCGGTTCGATTCCGGTCGTCGCCTCTCCACAACGGCCCCGCAAGCGCGGGGCTTTTGTGTGCCCGGGCGCGATTGTTGTGTGAGCAAGGTGTCCCGGTTGTGTCCCGAGAACTTCCCCATTTTCGCGCAGGGGAAGTCCTGGGCGAGCCGACCTGCGGCTCACCCAGCGACCCGTCGGTCTGCTTACCACGACCCCCCGCCAGCGCGCTGCATGAGCGCCCCGTAGCGGCTCGGTTTCGTCGACCAGCTCGGCATGCTTATCGACACGGCCCCGGGCGCCAGCTCGGTGAGCGCCCACACGAGCGCGTCGAGGCGGTCCGGGGAGTCTGAGGCACCCGGCACCCAGGTGCAGAGCTGATCCTCGAGCTCGGGGAAGCCGCCGACGTGATGGACCTTGCCCTGTTCGTAGAGCGCGGCGATTGGCTCCGCCCGGGTGAGCTTGCCGCGGCTGCGTGCACCAGCGTTAGCGGGAGCGAGGGGTCGATCGTCCGTAGAACCGTTTCGACGGAGCTGGCCTCCGTTGTTGGCCTCCGCGATGATTCGGTCCGCTTTCCACTTCTGAAGGCCGTGCACGACACGACGCGCCCAGCCATCCGGGGGCAGGTGGCAGGTGAGATCCTCGAGCACGCATGCCTGCCCGTCCCCGCTCACGGCGGCGACGATGATCCCGGTGTCGTCGGAGTCCTCGCCAGGGCGATACTGGGCTCGAACTCGCCACCGGGCCTCACCTCAGGCATAAGCCCCCGGGTTGGCTGCTCTGAAGTGCTGTGAGATGCGCTCGATTCGCTCAGGTTGTTCCGACGGGCATCGCTCGAACGTAGACGTCGGGGGTGGCCCGTGCCCGTAGGCACAGGCCACCATTCCGGTTATCTCATTCGACCGTTACCTAGAAGTCCTCCCCATATGGGGTGGTCAGCGTGTTGTTTTGACCCCCGAGGATCGCGGAGAATTCTCCCTCGGCTTTGTTTCTGGCACCTCCGGTCACCGAGGATTCTTTGCCTCCGGCGCTGTTAAGGGTGCCGCCGCTCACGGAGGTCTCGGAACCGCTGGCGCTGTTGAGGTAGCCGCCGGTCACCGACGTCCCGAACTGGACGGTGGTGTTGCCCTCGCCGCCGCTCACCGAGGTCGCCAATTCGCTGGCGGTGTTTTCGGTGCCGCCGCTCACTGAGGAGGATTCGCCGCGGGCCTTGTTGTCGATCCCACCGGTCACTGAGGTCTCGGTGCCTTCAGTGTGGTTCTTGAAGCCGAATACGACGCCGAAAGGACCCGAGGTGGCGTTCTTCTTTCCGCCGAGGATTGCACCGTAGCTGGTGTATTCCTGTTCGCTACCGAGTACCAGGTTGTTTGAGCCGGTCTGTGTAGCCGGTGTTTCGTCATTGCCCACGATGAGATTCCCCACCCCCGTGGTTTCTGCCTCTGTGGCTCCGGAGACGACCTGCACGTTGGCTTCGGAAACCCGGATCGTCGGCTTGCCGTCGATGCCTGCTGGTTCGTATTTGATGTAGGGAAGAATCGAGATAAGCGTCTGCTGTTCGGTAGCGGAGGCCGGCAGCGTCACCTTCGTGTTTCCGAGGCCGGCCGGGGGGCATATTCCCGACGCGGGCGGCGATTTGACCACTTTGCTAACTCCGTTGGGCACACATATGGAGATCGTCGCCGCCGTCGCCCCGTTCGCCACCACCGCCAATAGACATGCAACCACAGACGCTGCAACACCCACGCCCCGAAGGGCCTTGAACATCCTCATCACGCTTCCCCCATTTCTCTAGCGTGCGGACGAACCCAAGCGTCGCCCGCTCGGCACAAGCCATACGGCTCGTTGTCCGAGCAACCTACTCCGTCGCGAGCCGCCCTGCCGGTACCTCCACTGCTTAGGTGCCCAGCGGTATTCCGCGGCGGTCCGGTAGTGCTCGGGCGGCGGGCGTGGCATCACTCGTCTCCGTCCTGGTCGAGCAGCTCGCGGAGGCCGTCGCCGGCCCTGCCGCTTCCTGGCCGCGAGCGCAACCGACGGGTCGAGGCCAGATCCTCCTAGGAGTCGTCGCGAGCTCTGTCGGCGTCCGACCGAGCGGGTGGGTGATCACCAAATCTCATCGCCATTCCGATGATTAGCAGGACCGCGATCACACCGCCAACGACCACCACTATGCCGACGCCCCCGAGCCCCGCGTCGGAAACAAGCGAAATCAGACCCCAAAGAGCAAGCAGACCGATGATCGCCGGCAAACCCACCGCTTGCGGCCCGAAGGCCCAGTACGCGACGAAGCCGATTAGCACCACCGCTACTGCGACGCCGACGAAGCCGCCCGTCGATTCGAGCAATTCAGTCACACTCCAACAGTACCGCTCATAGCAGCGCCCGAGCGCTCTACGACGGTCCGGAGCGACCGTGACGAGGTAGCGGAGCCGAGCGCAGGCGGGCGCGGGGAGCCTCCCCGTTCTCCGTCCGCACGGCCGCCCGTCCACCTTGCTCCTTCGACACTCCGTGCGTCCGCCGCGCCCGCCTACAGCCGGCGCTACTTCGGCACTAAGAATGGACTCGGTGGTTTCATCAATCAAGGCTCGTGGCGCGGCTTGTGAGGCAGACGCCTTCGGCCACTTGCGGCGCCGCGAGATCGGCCTTTCTCCCACGTGTTGAGCCGCCCCGGGCTCCACAGGATCAGGGTCGGATCAAGGTCTCCCTCAAACCCCGGGATGGCCCACTTCGCCCTATCTGGCCGGAGATACTTACCGATGTAACACACTGCATCGCCCGTCGAGGAGCGAGAGTCGCCTGCGCGCTTGCGAGGCCACGCGATCACGACTTGACAACGTAGACAATTGGCCTACACTGCGAACGGGAGACAACAAAGCGCCGAGGCGGGATTGGGGCGATCGAGGGAGTCAAGGATGACGAGGGAGGAAGGACCTATCGCGGCCCGACGCCGGTGGCGCCGTGCAATCAACGGCGTTACCCAGGTTCGGGTCACGCTCGTCGCACTGCTGGCAGCGGATGTTCTCTACAGGGTGGCCATCCGCTCGCACGTTCGCCGAGCAATCGGCATCTAGCGCGCCCCGTCGTAGGCCGGCGCTGTCGGCCTACGACGGGAGGACTTACACGTAATAATCATTATTACGAAGTAGGCCACATTTATCCTTTTTGCCTTGACGCCCGGGCGGGGTTCGATCTGCTGGTTCCCGTCGTGGCGCAGCTCCCCAAGCGCTGAGGCTCGCGAAGCGCCACCGTCTCGGCGATGACCCGGTCAGGCGCCCCTCGCCGCGAGCCGTATGACGCGCGCATCCATCCGCGTACTGGACCGCGGCCGCGGTCGACGGGCTGGTGCAGCCGGTCCCGCGGATCAGGCAGCGAAGCGCTCGATCGCGCGCGCCCGCCGCTTGGCAGCCTCGAGCTCTCGGTCCTTCGGCGGAGCTGACGAGACGAGCCCGTCGAGCAGACCGGTCGTCACGCGCGCGATCTCCTCGACGGCGCGATCGAAGACCTCTGCATTGGCGCGCGAGGGCTTCGTCGAGCCGCTGACCTTGCGGACATACTGCACCGCCGCGTCGCGGATCTCGGCCTCGGACGCGGAGGGCTCGAAGTTATGCAGGGTGCGGATATTGCGACACATGCCCTAGAGCGTAATACATACACGTTCGTTCATGGCGGCCGTTACCCAACCCGGCCGAGCAGCCGCGCGGTCACACCCTCGATCGTCTGCTCGCCGTAGGTCATCGACGGATCGTGGGTCGTGAGGACCGACATCGCGAAGCGAATTCCCGGACGCTCGAGGCGACCCGCCTGGTTGACGAGGCCTTCGACTTCCGGCAGCCAGCCGCCCTTGAAGAAGACGTCGAACTCAGGGCGCGCGACCGCCGGTATCCCCCAGCTCTCACTCGGTTCGATCGTCGAGAGAAGCCAGCGGGCATAACCGTCGAACCGGCGCGGCACGAGCGCGTTCTGATCAAAGAAGAAGCGCGCCAGGTCGGCAGCGGAGACCTCCGTGAAGCCCCAGAAGGCGCCGCCGGAGACATAGTCGGCCATCTGCGCCCGCCGGGCCAGGCGCTGAAGCGCACCGTCTCCGACGATCGCCAGCACGGCGGACGCGGCCCCGTTGTCGGAGGAGTGGATCATCGGGTAGAGCAGCGCCCGGCTTGCGCCGTCCAACGGCCGATGCTCGCGAGCGAGCAGCTGCAGGTAGGCGACGAGCAGCATCGACTTGACGACGCTCGCCGAGTGGAAGCGCCGGCGCAGGTCAAAACCCGCCAGCCTGCCATCGTCGTCGACCACGGCAAACGCGTCGACACCGGCGCGATCGGCGATGTAGTGGGCCGCCGCGATGATGCGCTGCGAGGACGGGTACTCGGGCTCCTCGACGATCACCTCGACGACCGGGCCCGTCCGGCCACCGCCCCCCACGTCCGCGACGCGCAAGCGCGTGTCGCGATCGAGGCGCACGGGCGCGAAGCGGTAGCTCCCGTCAGGCGAGGTCCGCGTGTGGGCGATGTTCACGAAGCGAGCAAAGCGGCGCGCGTAGATCTGCAGCTCGACGAGCTCCCCGGCCACCGGAGCGTTCGAGCCGACGAGCTCGCCGGAGATCGTCGTCGTGTGACCAGCCGCCAGCTTCGCCGGCGTGACATGGGTCGAGATCACACGCCCGGCGACGGGAGGGATCGCGATCGGATCCGCCGCCTGGGCACGGCTCGCGGGCAGGGCGCACACCGTCAGCGCAACGATGCATATGCCCACACGCTTCATCCGTGATTCCCCGAGGGGATCCTAGTGGCACGATCGGCCGACGCTCAACTGTGGGCGACGCTCGCGAGGGCCCGGCTCAGCGACGCTTCGTCCTGGGGTCCGCGCAACTCGGCGCGAATGTGTCCCGTGGCATCCACGACGAAGCTCGTCGGCAGATCGGTCAGGTGGTAGTCGTTGCCCACGGTGCCTTCGGAGTCGCGCAGGTTCGAGAAGGTCCAGGAGTAGCGATGAATGAAGGACCGCGCCCCGGACAGGCTGTCGCTCCAGTTCACCCCGACGATGCGCCCGCGCCCGGCAGCGCTCAGCGAGAAGCGCTCGAGCGCCGCCGCCTCGCGCGCGCATGGCCCGCACCAGCTGGCCCAGAAGGTGATGATCACCGGCCGGCCGCCCGCGCCCGCCGTCAGGCTGGCGAGCGAGACCGGCGTGCCGGCGAGACGTTCGCGCGGTAGGTTCGGAGCACGGCGCCCGACCGACGCCGAGCGGCCGGAGCGCAGTCCGAACACCACAAGCGCCGCGAGCGCCGCGGCGGCGAGTATCCACACGAGCGCTCTCCGCCGCCAGGCCATCTCGGCAGCGCGATCAGCGGGCGGCGAGGAGCGGCACGTCGTGGGCGATGTCCGAAGGGCTGAAGTTGGCCGCGTAGATCGTCATCTGCTTGCCCGATGCCGTAATTCCATAGACCAGACCCGAGTGATTTACGAACTGCGGCTGCTGGACGTCCCGTTCGGAGCCGACGCCCCAGAGCTTCCAAACGTGCGCCAGTCGGCTGGCCGAGCCGATCAGATATTGCATCCGGCCGGTCATCTCGTGGCGCGCGAGGAACGCGGCCACTGCCTTGGAAGTGTCGCCACGCGGGTCGACCGAGACGGCGATGATCTGCATTTTTGCGGCGACCGCCGGGCCCATCAGGTTCTGGGCAACGCGAAGGTTGGAGGTGATCAACGGACAGATGTCCGGGCAGTTCGTGTAAAGGAACGTGACGAGCACCGCCTTGCCCCGATAGGAGTCGAGGTTGACGGGCTGGCCCAGGTAGTTGTTCAGTGCCAGTGGGGGGGCCGTTTTGGGGGGCGAGAGCACCCCGGTGGCGCGGAACTCGCCCGCCAACGAACCCTGCTTGCTCGCGCTCCGCGACGCGGATGAGCCGCCGACCGACAGAAGAGCAACCCCGCCCGCGATCACGACGAGCGCGACCAGCGCGAGCAGCATCCGGAGGTCAAAGCCGTTGCGGCGCACTGCAGGCGACGTTACCAGCGCAGCTGCTCAGGCGCGCCCCTTGCCGCACGGGAGCCGTCGGCAAAAACCGTTGCAAACCTCCTCACGCGATGCAACTTGCAGCAAGACCTGCTAGTTTGCGCGCCGTTCGTGCCTAATCCTTGACCTCAAGGGGTGAAGGAGCGGGGGACCCAATGCAGCCGAGAGGCTGCGGGGGCGAATCGCCACCAGTGTGGCGTAGCGTAGACGTTACGCGAGCCCGACAGCTAACCCCGTAGGCGCCAAGCAATGGAGAAAGGACGTCTTCGCATGTCGGGATTCCCGCGTGATCTTGCCGTTGTCGACCCCTGGAACGCTTCGCTCGAGCGCTCCCGCGCGCGTCGTGCGCGCGCCGCTCGTGCGGGCGCTCGCGGCCGCAAGCACAGCGGCGCCGTGCTCTCGCCGTTGATCGACGCGCGCAATCGGGCGCCCCAGGCGCGCGATCTGGCCGCCGAGGAGCCTTGGGAGCTCTCGCTCGGTCGCTCCCGTGCGCGCCGGCGCGCGATCGAGTTGCGGTTCGTGCCCGCGAGCTCGCGCGCCAAGCGGATCTCGCTTGGCGCCCTCGCGGCGCTCACCGTCGGCCCCACCGCCAGCCTGGCGGACGGGCAGGCGACGATCAGCTCCGGCGCGCCCAACCCTGAACCACCCACGACGACTGAACACGCGATTGTGCTCAGCGTCGGAAGTGAAGGCAGGCAGGTGGAACTGCTGCAAGCGGCGTTGGGCAGCATCAAAGTGGACGGGATATTCGGCCCGGAAACCGAAGAAGCCGTGCGCACGTTCCAGGCCAACAAGGGTCTCGCTGTGGACGGCGTCGTCGGCCCGGCCACGAGTGCGCTGCTGGGCAGCCGAGCGCCGGTGCGGGCGACTGCCGCGGGCGCGCGCAGCAATGCCTCGCTCGCGTCCCCGGAAGCCGCCGCCGAATCGAGCGCGACCGAATCGAGCCCCACGGGCGCCGTCAAGCGGCTGCAATCGGCCCTGCACCTCAGCGCCGACGGTGAATTCGGGCCGGAGACCGAGGCCGCCGTCCGCCGGCTGCAGGCGCGCCACGGCCTGACCGTCGACGGCATCGTCGGTCCGGCGACCTGGAGCGTGATCGGCGTGAGCGGCGAGGAAACGCTGACTCCGCCGCCAACCGCCCTGCCCACCTCCGAAACTCACGCAAGCGGCCCCAAGGCCATCGCCGCCAGCGCAGCGCGGGGCTCGCAAGCCGGCGAATCGCAAGCCAGCAGCAGCGACAACGGCGGCGGCAACGCCGTCAAGCGCCTGCAGGCCGCGCTTCACCTCACCGCCGACGGTGAATTCGGGCCGGAAACCGAGGCCGCCATTCGCCGGCTGCAAGCGCGCCACGGCCTGACCGTTGACGGCGTCGTCGGCCCGGCGACCTGGAGCGTGATCGGCGTGAGCGACGAGAGCACGCTCAGTCCCCCCCGCTCCGCGGTCGCACAGGCGCGCTCAGGCGAAAGGTCAAGCGACCCCGTCGGGACGTCAAGCAGCTCTACCGGCGAAAGCTCAGGCGGCGAAGGCTCGAGCGTCGTTGCACGCGTGATCGCCGCCGGTGACGAAATCGCGACCCGGCCGTACGTGTATGGCGGCGGGCACGGCTCGTTTCAGTCGGCCGGCTATGACTGCTCGGGGTCGGTGTCCTACGCACTGCACGGCGGCGGGCTGCTCAGCTCGCCGGAGGACTCGACCGGGCTGGAGTCCTATGGCGAAGCCGGACCGGGACGACAGATAACGATCTACGCGAACGCCGAACACGCATTCATGGTGGTCGACGGCAAACGCTTTGACACCGTCGCCCAGCAAGAAGGCGGGTCGCGCTGGTCGAGCTCGATGACCTCGACCGCAGGCTACGTCGTGCGCCACCCCGCCGGCCTGTAGCCCTGCACGCGACCTCCCGCCCAGGGACTCTCGGCCGGACCCCCCCCTCCCCGGCCGGGAGTCCCGTCCCAAGCCCGCCCTAGCCTGCTCCTCTCCGTCCAGCAACCGCGGCGAGGAGAGTGCAGGCGATGCTTGCGCGGGCACACACGTTTACGATCGAGGGGCTGCACTCGCGGCATGTGACCGTCGAGCTGGACATTCGCAGAGGCCTGCCCTCGTTCGCGATCGTCGGCCTCGCAGACGCGGCCGTGCGCGAGGCGCGCGAGCGGGTGCAGGCGGCGATCCTCAACTCGGGTTATGAGTTCCCCGCCAGACGGATCACGGCGAACCTCGCGCCGGGAGATGTGCCGAAAGCGGGGCCGGGACTGGATCTGGCGCTCGCATGCGCGCTCCTGGCGGCGAGCGGACAGCTCGCCCGCGAGCGGCTGGAGAGCCACGCTCTGTTCGGGGAGCTCGCCCTCGGCGGTGAGGTGACGCGCTGCCGGGGCACGCTCGCCGTGGCGCAGGCCACTCGGCAGGCCGGGCTGAAGGCACTCGTGCTGGCGGTCGATGCCGCGCATGAGGCACGCCTTGTCGAGGGACTTGAGGTGGCCGCGGTCGCGCACCTGAGCAGCGCCGTCCGCGTGTTGAGCGGCGGCCCAGCGGATCGGCCGGGCCAGCGGGATGCCCTCCAGCGGAGCGTCCGCGTGGCGAGCAAGCGCGGGTCGGCTGACGCCGGCCCGGACCTGCGCGAGGTGCGCGGTCAGCACCACGCCCTGAACGCAGTCGTGATCGCCGCGGCGGGGGCACACAACATCCTGCTGAGCGGTCCGCCGGGAACGGGCAAGACGATGCTGGCCCAGCGGGTCCCCTCGATCCTTCCCCCAATGAGCAGCGCGGAGGCGATCGAAGTCACCCGGATCCACGGCATCGCGGGCGGCACGGCGAAGGGGTTGGTCAACAGCCGGCCCTTCCGTGCGCCTCATCATTCGATCACGGCAGCGGGGCTCGTCGGCGGCGCGCGGCGTGGTTGGGTCGGCGAGGTCGTGTTGGCCCACAACGGGATCCTGTTCCTGGATGAGCTCTCGGAGTTCGCGCGGCCGACGCTCGAGGCGCTGCGCCAACCGCTCGAGGACGGTCGGGTGGCGATCGTCCGTGCTCGGGGCTCGGCGGTTTACCCAGCGAGGTTCATGTTGATCGCGGCCACGAACCCGTGCCCGTGCGGCTATGCCGGCGACGGAGACAGGTGTGCCTGCAGCGAAGGTGATCTCGCGCGCCATCGCCGCCGCTTGAGCGGTCCGCTGCTCGATCGGATCGATCTTCTCGTCAATTTCGAGCGCGGTCGCACGCATGACCTCAACGCGGCCCCTCTGATGAGCTCGACTGCCGCACGCGAAGACGTGGCTCTGGCGCGTGAGCGCCAGGCAACCCGATTGAAGCACGAGGGCCTCGCCGTAAACGCCCACATGGACGTGCGGGCGCTGCACAAGCACGTGAGGCTCGACGAGAAGTGTCATGCGATGCTGCGTGACGCGTGCGAGCGCGGCATGTTGAGCGCGCGCGGGCAGCACCGCGTGTTGCGCGTCGCGCGAACGATCGCCGACCTGAACGCGAACGGGCGTGTACGCCCCGTGGACCTCGGCGCCGCAATCGCCCTGCGATCGGACGCGGGCATTGCCGGGAGCCGGGCGGCATGAGGACGAGCGAGCGCGACCCGCGTCCGTCGGCCGCTTGCGCGAGCTGCCGGCGTCGGAGCTGGTTGCTGGCCGAGCTGGGCGCCACCCTCGACTACGGCGCCAGGGACCGCGGACGGCTGATGGAGCTGCTGGCACTGGGCGACGAAGAGCTGATGCGCGCAATCGGAGGCAGGCGCAGAGCGGATCTGAAGGCCCGCTACGCGCGGCTCGACATCGAGGGGGTCCGCTCGGTGGAGGGCGTGGACGCGGTGTGCCGCCACGATCGTCGCTACCCGCGCGCGCTGAGCGGCGCCGGAGCTCCGCCGATGCTGAACGTCGCCGGCGGTCTTGAGAGGCTAAGCGAGCTGACCGCGGGCCCGGTGGTCGCGATCGCGGGGAGCAGACGGGCGAGCGACTACGGCATCGAGGTGGCCAAGGGCCTCGCCCGCGGGCTGGCCGCAAGCGGAGTGACGGTGACGAGCGGGCTCACTGATGGGGTCTCCGTCGCAGCGCACGCCGGCGCGCTGGAGGTCCGCGGCAGGAGCTTGGCCGTGATCCCCGGCGGTGTCGATGTCGGATACCCGGCCAAGCGGAGATCGCTGTACGAACGCGTCACGCGGAGCGGCTGCGCGGTGGCCGAGCTGCCATGCGGCTCGCCGGCCAGGCGGTGGGGGCACCCGGCGAGCGAGCGGATCGTCGCGAGCTTGGCGAGCGTGACGGTCCTCGTCGAGGCTGACGAGACCGCCCGTGAGCTCCTCGGCGCGCGCTTGGCGCTGGCGCTCGGAAGGACTCTTGCGACAGTACCGGGGCGTGTGACTTCGCCGCTCTCGCGAGGGCCGCACGCGCTGCTGGTCGGCGGCGCTCATCTCGTGCGAGGACCGGCCGACGTGCTCGAGCTGCTGTGCGGGATCCGAGCGCCGGGGCTCGAGGGCATCGGCCGGACGCGGCCCGAGCTCGAGCCGAGACTCCGGTCGGTGCTCGAGAAGGTGGGCGCGGGAACAGACACACCGGACAAGCTCACCGCGTCGCGTGAGGACGCCGCAGAGGTTTTGCTGGCGCTCACCGAGCTCGAGCTGATGGGGTTGCTCGGCCGAGGTGACGGCGGGAGGTATGTGCCGCGAGACCCCCTCGTCATCGAGTGCGCCGATGGCTGAGTGACGGCGCGCCTAATAGAGTCCTCGCAGGCACACGGAGGGATGACAGTGCGGCTCGACGTTGCCCACGACGTTGTAGTCGTGGCGCTTGGCTCCCTCGCTGTCCCACTCGCAGTACTCCAAGCGTCCGTCGAGGGCGACCAGCCAGCCCTTGGCCAGGTACTGGGCGGCGGCCTCGCCGGCCTGGCCGAAAGACGCTCACGTTGATGTAGCCGACCTCTGGCCGCGGCCCATCCCGTCGACCGCCAGCCTCAGCTGGCAGACAGTCAGCTCCTGTGAGACCTGCCGGAGCTCGGGGTCCTCGGTCAGACGGCCGGATGCAGCAGCATTTGTTGATGTGCGTCTTCGGAGAATCCTTTTCGATGGCAGCCGTCTCCCATGTGTACATCTCGATATTCGGTCGAGCAGAACGGGAGGTCCATGATGAGCAGCGCCGCGTCACACAGAACGTCTACCTGTCTTGCCGTGCTCAGCCTCGCGGCGCTTGGCCTTTCGGCCACGGCCTCGGCGGCGCCGACCATCACGTCGTTCAAGATGGCGGCGATACCGATTGCGGGCTTTCCCCACACCGGGAACATCCTCGGTGCTGGCGCGGTGATTCAGGGCCACACGAGCATCTCTGGGACCGAATACGGTGGGTCTCCGCCGCCGCTCACCGGGCTCAAGTTATATGCGCCAACTGGCACTGGGCTGCACCCACAGGGCTTCGCGACCTGCGCGCCGAGCGTACTTGAAATGAGCGGACCGGAAGCGTGCCCAAAGAAGTCGGTCATGGGCCCAGGGGGCTCGGTCGTGGGCACCGTCAGCTTCGGCGGCGAACGTGTGTCGGAGACCGCTTCGGTGCAACTGTTCTTCCCCCCAGGTGGCGGTGGGGAGGCCTTCGTGTTCGGTCACACGCCGGTATCGATCGAAATCCTCGTGAAGGCGCACATGGTCCCTAGCTCCCCACCGTATGGCGTGGAGGTCATCGGCGAAATCCCGCTGATCGAAACGGTGCCCGGAGCGCTCGACGCATCGTTCCAGGAAGGCACCATCGAGGCCGGCGCCGCCTTCAAGCACGGCAAGAAGACGGTCTCCTACATCACGATGCCGACGAAATGCCCCAAGAGCGGCCTGCCAGTCAAGGAGGAAATGAGCTTCTTGGGAGGCGCGCACGCCGAAGCCTCCTCCAAGATGCCATGTCCCAGAAAGTAGCTTGCCCCCTTGACCCGTAACCACTCTCGGAACTGGCCCACCGAGCCAGTCGTGCACGCGGCGCAACAGGGCGATCCCCGCGCGATCGCGATACTCGTCTCGGGCTCGCACGAGCACGTCAAACGCTTCGCCCGCACTCTCTGCGCGACGCCCGAGGATGCAGAGGACGCCGCCCAAGAGGCCCTGATCATCCTCTACAGGAAGATCGGGACGCTCCGCGCCGCAGCAGCGCTCGCATCCTGGATGTTCCAGATCGTGCGAAACGAGTGCATCCGCAGAACGCGCCTGACACTGCACAAACCAGCGTCCACCGCCATGAGCGAGCCCTCCGCCGAAGACGCTGCCCTTGCCCGCCTAGAGATCGAGCGGATCGTCAAAGCCGTGGCAAGTCTCCCCGCAGAGCAGCGCGCCGTCGTCGTTCTACGCGACATCCAGGGTCTATCCGGAGCCGCAACGGCTGACGCGCTCGGCGTCAGCCGCGCCGCAATGAAGTCACGCCTGCACCGAGGACGCGAAACACTGCACTCACGACTCACAGCGCCAACGAACACCACGAGCCACGACGATGCCGAGGATGCCGGGCGCTGAGCCGATTGCGGCGGCGCTGACCCGAAGAGCGTAGAGAAACCCCGCTCGCGGGGGTTGGAGCTCAAGGCCGGTGGCCGCGAACATCGGGCAAGACACGTAGGCGCCACCAAACCGATGAGACCGCGCGAACGGCGCGTACAGGCTCCCCGTGGCCGGCGAGACGCCTAGCCGCCTAGGGTCGCTCACCCCTCGAGGTGCAGGCGACCGATGCCGGGTAGGAAGCGACCGACCCGGGCGGCGTAAGCGGCGTATTGCTCAGGGTGGACCGTTAGGAGATACGGCTCCTCGGTCAGCCGCACGTGCAGCTCGAGGGCCACGATCAGAAGGATGACGCCGGCAAGCGTCACGACGTTCGCCGCGAGCAGGGCGACGCCGGAGAAGGCGGGGATCATCGCCGCGAATATCGGGTTCCGCACGAGCGCAAAGGGGCCGTCGGTGACCAGGTCGATCCGCTCGGAGGGGTCGACGCCGACCCGCCAGGCGTCGCCCATCGCAAACTGGGCCACCAGCGTCGTCACGATTCCCACACAGGCGAGCACGACCCCGAGGGTGTTGGCGAGCTCGCCGTCGAGCGCCTGCAGGGAGTGCAGCGCGCCGGCCAGCTGAAGCGCCGGACCCAGGACGCACAGGACGACCGCAAACGCCAACAGCAACCCGCCCGTTCGCTCCGATCCCGAGGCGCGGCGCAAGCCATTGAAGCCCGTTGAGCCGGTGCGGCGAACCTGAACGACCGTGCGCACCCCGAATGCGAGGAGGCCATATACCGCGAGCAGGGCAAGCGCGAGGGCAGGCATTGTGCAGGTCCTAGCTCGGCCAGTTGGCGTGATCGGTGTAGCGCGCGTTCACCATGCCCCATATACTGAGCAATTGCTCGCATGATGTCTACTCGCATTCCCGACCGCGTCCTTCAGCCGCGAAAGCTCCCAAGCCAGCCGCGGTCACAGGCGACCGTCGAAGCGATCCTGCAGGCGGCTGCTCAGGTCTTCGAGCGCCACGGCTACGCCGCGGGCACTACCAACCGCATCGCCGAGCGGGCCAGCGTATCGATCGGCACCCTCTACCAGTACTTCCCGAACAAGGACGCGATCCTCGTCGCGCTCGCACGCGACCATCTCGCCGAGGGCACCGCCGCACTCCAGCCCCACCTGGAACGGTTGAGCGCCGGCGCATGCTTCGGCGACGTTCTCCCCGGGATCGTCAATGCAATGGTCTCAATGCACACCATCGCCCCTGGCCTGCACCGCGTCCTGTTCGAGGAGACCAAGCTTCCCCAAAGTTTTCGCAGAGAGCTCGACGCACTTGAAGATCAGCTCGTGGAGTTGGCCGCTCGGGCCCTCACTGTTGACGCACGGGTGGCGCTCGGCAATCCTCAGTTGACGGCGCGAATCGTGGTCAACACGATCGAGGCACTGACGCACCGCCTCGTCCTGCACCCGCCGCCGGGTGTCACCCCGGACGCACTGGCCCGCGAGATCACGCAGCTCGTTCGCGGCTACACAACGATTGCTACTTAGAGCCGCTACCGAACGGGTCTGAGCAGTGCGGCTAGGGTTCGCCGAGAACCTCGTGACGCCCAATGCGCCGCCAGATGATGTCCGGTTCCCCGGCGACGATCTCCGCGCCGTACTCGAACGTCGCGCGGCCGTCAGGCGCGACCGTGATCTCCCAAACGCCTGCCGACCCTTGAACGCGATGGATGCGCAGCGCTGCCGGGAACGCTGGCGGAGCCTCCCTGAGTGCCGCGATGAACACTGGCAGCATCGCCAGAAACGCTCTCTGCAGCTCACGAGGCAGCCGACGGAACTCGCGATCGAAGCGAGCGAGTCGCTCAAACGTCGGCACGTCTACGCGGGCAGATCATCCGCGCTGGCAGCGACCCGCTCCAGATGCGCAGCGAACTCCTCGTCGCGAAACACCTGACCCTCGGTCTCGCGCACAACATCCGAGAGCCGCTCGCGGGCGCACCTGCATCCACCTACTTCCGCGTGCGCGAAGACAGGGTCGACCAGTCCGGCAAGGTCAGCCTGCGATACGACAGCCGCCTCCACAAAATCGGCCTCGGCAGGGCGCACAAGGGCCGCTCCGTGAAGCTCCTGATCGCCGGTCAGACGATCCGCGTGATCGACCTGCAGGGCGAGCTGATCCGCGAGCTCACGGTCATCCCGCGCAGCGATGACACAGCGATCGCACAGTACCCGTAGGGTCGTGCATGTGGTCTGTTCTAGGAGTTGGTGCGCTCGGGCGGTCGAGGCTGTGTGCGGCCTCGGTGCTCGGTGCGAGGTGGCGGCGCGACCGTTCCGAGGAGCTGTGAGCGCAGAACGTGAGTTCGACTGGTGATCTTGGTCGAGCCGGAGGGCGGCTACAGCGTGTTCGTGCCGGGGCTGCCGAGTGTCGCCACGCAGGGCGAGACGATCGAGGAAGCACGTGCGAACGGGCGAGAGGCAATCGAGGGTATCTCGAAGTAATGCACGTGGACGGGCCTCCTATCGCCTGAGCGCGCCCCGACCGTGCCACGGTGGACGCACCACGAGTGGGCTGTTTGGATCGGTCACCGGGGCGTGCGACACTTGAGCTATGAAGCCAACTCACGTGACGCTCAGCGGTGATCTGTCGGGGGACTACGTGATCGAGGATCGGCGACCTGATGGACGGGTCGTGTTGCGCCCCGACCTTGGAGTGAAGGGAATGCTCTCGCGCCACGGCGAGCGCGAGCTGTCCCCCGAGGAGTTCGAGCAGCACTTCGGGGAGATCCCGGCCGACGGCGAGGGCTGAGCGTGCCGGACAAGCCGGCGGGGCCGATCTTCCCGGTCGTCTTCGACGAGCCCGTCCCGCCGCGACCAAGCCAAGCGTCTACAAGATCGCCGACGCACGGCGAAACGCGGGCACCGGTTGAGGTTCGGCCTGCGCGGACCGACCCCTGTCCGCGGGTGGTGTATCAGTTTGGATTGGCGGTGGGATAGGGTCCGACCGTCGTGAAACGGCTGACGGTCCTCATCGTGGCGGTGGCGCTACTCGGCGGCACGGCCCTGCTCACCGAGCATGGGCGAGCGACCGCCTTCGCTCCGCCGAACCACAACTGCCCGGCGGTCCCGACGCTCAGGAGCTTCAAGCGCGGCTACCCGATCCTGATTCAGACGCGCAATGTGTCGTGCGCGCAAGCGTTGACCATG
>Ga0182024_10002267_pt1 | contig 48149 bp, 46 predicted proteins | sample P32metaG_FD_120480 | JGI IMG/M metagenome (GOLD analysis project Ga0182024, IMG submission 120480) | Permafrost microbial communities from Stordalen Mire, Sweden - P3-2 metaG (Illumina Assembly) | ecosystem: Environmental > Terrestrial > Soil > Wetlands > Permafrost | place: Sweden: Stordalen... | reverse complement strand
TGAGAAAAATTCTCGACTGCTGCCACCCGTAGGTGTCTGGACCGTGTCTCAGTTCCAGTGTGGCTGGTCGTCCTCTCAGACCAGCTACCCGTCATAGCCTTGGTGAGCCGTTACCTCACCAACAAGCTGATAGGCCGCGGGCCCATCCAAAAGCGTCAGGTTGCCCCGACTTTGGCGTCGGAAAAATAAATTCCTAGCCACATGCGGTATTAATTCGCCTTTCGACGAGCTATCCCCCACTTTTGGGCAGGTTGCCCACGTGTTACGCACCCTTGCGCCACTGAACTTGCCATGTATTGCTACACAACAAGTCCCGTTCGACTTGCATGTCTTATCCACGCCGCCAGCGTTCGTTCTGAGCCAGAATCAAACTCTCCGTAGAAAATTTGTGCCCGCCTGCTATGGCGGGCAACTTCTGACCGATTATTGCCGCATCCGGTTCCCCAGCCTCCTGTAAACAGGAGCGGTTCGCGGGATGCGGGTTTGCTTGGTCAAATTAAATGTTATGAATCAAAGATTTTGACGTATAACGCACAATTCAATTTTTGCTGTCATTTGTTATGGCCCCGCTTTCAAGCGGATGAGCCGGCACCCGCTTTGCAGCGTGTGCTTTTTCACCCCTTCTATTCGGGGCCATTGACCGTTCCGAGTTTCTCCGTCGAAACTCCAGAATCAGACTTTCAAAGATCAAGGGCTTTGCGAGCGCCGGGGCGACAAAAAAACTCAACGTGGTTTCCGACATTCGGATGGTGGTGCGGCGGGCGCGCTTTTTGCAAAGATGCGCATCCGCTCCAGATCAGTTTGTCGGGACAATGTTGAGTCAACTTGAAGTCCCAGTAGCTTTCAGAACCAGCCGCTTTTCAGCGGTCCCCGGTATCAGCGGGGAGGTCAATCTAGCGGTTCGTTTCGGTTCGTCAACGGGTTTTTTAAATCCGCTGCAATTTTTCGTTTCGCGCACCACCCGGTTTCCCGAGCGGGCGAGCACATTAGCTGGCTCGCGCAGAGGGTCAACAGGAAATTTTGATTTCCCGGTTTCCCCCTCACCGCCGTCTCCGGCGGGCTCCGCGGCGCTGGTCTCCCAAATCGCTGCGGGGCGGTGAAGGTAGCGGGTACGGGGCGCGGGTCAATGGGATTTTGCGCGAATTTTTTTGGACGGGCGCGAATGTTCGTTTTCGCCTGTCTGGCGCTTGCTGGAATGAGATTCCGCCGATGCGCGAATGCAGCCGCGGATGTGGTCGTTGACCATCCCGGTCGCTTGCATGAAGGCGTAGCAGATGGTGGAGCCGGCGAAGGTGAAGCCGTGTTTCTTCAGGGCCTTGCTCATGGCGTCGGATTGCGGGCTGGTGGCGGGGAGCGGGCCGTTGCGCGAGGGGCGGTTCACGATGGGGCGGCCATCGACGAAACTCCAGAGCCAGGGGGCGACGGCGCCGTGTTGATCGCGGAGGGCGAGGAAGGCTTTCGCGTTCTTGATCGCGCCTTCGATTTTGAGCCGGTTGCGGATGACCCCCGGATTGGCCATGAGGGCCTTGACCTGGCGGGGGCCGAAGCGCGCCACGGCCTCGGGATGGAACTGGGCGAACGCCTCCCGGTAGGATTCGCGCCGCTTGAGGATGGTGAGCCAGCTGAGCCCGGCCTGGGCCCCCTCAAGGATCAGGAATTCGAAGAGGAGGCGGTCGTCGTGCACGGGGACGCCCCACTCCGCGTCGTGGTAGGCGGTCATGAGGGGATCGCCGAGGCTCCAGGGGCAGCGAATGGGATTGGGCATTTGACGGGGGAGAATGGCATGAGCGGGGGGGGCGACACAATTTCCTTGTATATCTCCGTTGTCTTTGGCGAGCGGAACCGCTACAGGTAGTGGCGGCTTGAAAATTCTCCACCACTCGCGGTGATAGTTCGTGCGACAAGGGATGCGCAGTTTTTCAATCGTGCGCCGGCCGATTGCGACCCGCCCCTGTATGCCGGCTCAGTTCTTCTTCTGATTTCATGAACCAATTCGATCCTCTCAACGATGCCGGCCACGGGAATGTAGCGAATGTTATTGGGAATGGGGGGAATGGCCGCGGAGTGCCTATCGCGATGGATTCGCCCCGGGTGACCGCGCCGGCAAAGAACGGACTCGCGCGCCAGAGCCGCCGGGCGCGCCTGCCGGCGCCCGTAGGGGTGAAGAACTTCGTGCTGGATACGAATGTCCTGCTGCACGACCCGTTTTCGTTCCAGCGATTTGAGGATAACCATGTGTGGATACCGGTGGAGGTGCTCGCGGAGCTGGACAAGTTCAAGAACGAGCAATCGGAGCGCGGCGCGAATGCGCGGGCGGTGCACCGGGCGTTCAGCCGGATATTCGCCGGGCACGATAGCAAGGCGGTGACACAGGGGGTGCGCACGGATGGCGGGGGCACGTTGCGGCTGGCGGTGTTTGACCTCACGGAGAAGGGCGGCGGCGCGCTCAACCGGTTCCGGCACATTTTCCCGGATACGGAGCGGGTGGACCACCGCATCCTGGCGTACGTGGTGCTGATAGAGGAGATGCAGGAGCACCCGACGGTGCTGGTGACGAAGGACCTGAACATGCATCTCAAGGCCCTCGCGGTCGGGTTGCGCTGCGAGGATTACCTCAATGACAAGGTGGAGGCGCGCGACGTGGAGAGCTACGACCTGCGCTGCATCGAGGTGCATCCGCACGAGCTGCAGCGCTTCGCGAGCTCCGGCGAGCTGGAGATCAAGGATCCGCGCCTGACGAATGTGGTGCTCAATGAATACGTCCTGCTGCGGGCGGGCGAGCGCAAGACGATGCCTGCGCGGCTATTCTCCGAGGGGCGGCTCAAGCGGCTGCTAGTGCCGGAGACGCTGCACATCCCGCGCGGGATCGACCTGCGGCCGGTGAACCTGGGGCAGCAATGCCTCCTGGATGCGCTGCTGGACCCGGCAATCGCGCTCGTCACCTGCTACGGCCCCGCGGGAACGGGGAAGACGCTGCTGGCGGTGGGCGCGGGGCTGCACTCGGTGTACGCGAAGCATTATAATGGGCTGACGGTCAGCCGGCCGGTCATCGCGATGGGGGAGACGCTCGGGTTTCTCCCCGGGAGCCTGGAGGAGAAGATGCGGCCGTGGCTGCAGCCGATCTACGACGCGCTGGAGGTCCTGATGCCGCCGCCTGGCCTCTCCGCCGAGCACAATCACAAGCGGGCGAAGAAGCATGAGAAGCACGTGGTGCTGGATGCGCCCCAGCACGTGGGCGGGGGGACGATCCGGAAGCCGTACGAGCACCTGATCGAGCAGGGGGTGGTGGAGATCGAGGCGCTCTGCTACATCCGGGGCCGGTCGATCCCGAGGCGGTTTTTCGTGCTCGATGAGGCGCAGCAATTAACGCCGCTGGAGGCCAAGACCGTGGTGACGCGCATGTCGCGGGGCTCGAAGCTGGTGATGGTAGGCGACCCGGGGCAGATCGATAACCCCTACGTCGACAGCCGCAGCAACGGCCTGGTCTACACGCGCAACCGGCTCAAGGGGCAGGGAATTTCCGCGCATGTGAGTTTAAATAAGGGAGAACGAAGCGCGATTGCCGAGCTTGGCGCGAAGTTGATGTGACAACCCCCTGCTCTTGCCAAGATCTCCCGTAGCCGTACTCGCCTGCCTCCTGCTGATCACGGGCGCGCCCTCCGCGCGCACCGATGATGGGGCCACGCTGAGCGCGGACACGGGCTGGCAGCGGGTCGATGACAAGGACGGGATCACGCTCTACTCGCGCACCCGGGTGGGCTCGAGCGTCAAGGAATTCAAGGGGACGGGCCTCATCGGCGCGGCGCCGGTGACGGTGGAGAAGGTGCTGGAGGATGTGCCAAATTACACGGCCTTCATGCCGTATGTATCGGAGGCGCGGGTGATCTCGCAGAGCGGGGATGAGACGGTCACCTACCAGCGGCTCACGGTGCCGTTTGTCTCGAACCGGGATTATACGGTGCGAGTGGAGCACGGCACGGCCAAGGGGCCGGCCGGGACGGTCTACTACCGGGATACGTGGCAGACGGATAACGAGGCCGGCCCGCCGGAGCAGCATGGGCTGGTGCGGGTAAAGGTGAACGAGGGAAGCTGGCTGCTGGAGCCGGTGGGCGCCGCGTCCGATTCGACGCAAGCGACCTACCAGATCTATACGGACAGCGGCGGGACGCTCCCCGCCTTCCTGGCAAATCGCGCAAGCCAGATGGCGATCCCGAAGCTGTTCGACGCGATCCGCAAGCAGGCGCGGGATCCGAAGTACCAGCACTGAACGCACGGGCGAGGGGAGTCGGTGCGGGGCATCGAAAAATAATCCGGAATGACCCAGGAGCCCGCGCCCTCCCATGGAGAGCAACCCGCCGCAACCCTGACCGGGAGCGGTTCGGGGCGAACAAACGTCATTTCATCCTTGCGGCGAAAGCCGTGGACGCGTAGCCACTTGGATTGGCAACCCCCTCCGAAGCTCCCCTGAAAACCTAAAACCGATTGACGGCCAAGGCCCCCTGGTTTCCCGCCCCCCCCAAGCCCGGGAATCATGGCGGGCCCCCGGCTCCATCCATCCACCCCCCACCACACTCCGTGCAAACGAGCATTCATCTCACCGCCATCGATTACAGCATCCTGACGATCTATTTCCTGTTCGTCCTCGGGATAGGGTTCGCGCTCAAGCGTTACATGAAGGGGAGCGGCGATTTCTTCCTCTCCGGCCGGTCGATCCCCGCGTGGGTGACGGGGCTGGCGTTCCTCTCGGCAAACCTGGGGGCGCAGGAGGTTATCGGCATGGCGGCCTCGGGCGCCAAGTACGGGATCATGACGAGCCACTTCTACTGGGTGGGCGCGATCCCTGCGATGGTCTTCCTGGCGATCTTCATGATGCCGTTCTACTACGGGTCGAAGGCGCGCTCGGTGCCGGAGTACCTGAAGATGCGCTTTGACGAGAAGACGCGGGGGCTGAACGCCATCTCCTTCGCGATCATGACGGTGTTCTCCTCGGGCATCTCGCTGTACGCGCTGGCGCGGCTGCTCGAGACGCTGGTGCACTGGAACTTCTGGATGTGCATCTTTGCCTCGGCGACAATCGTGCTGGTTTACATCTTCCTGGGGGGCTTGACCTCGGCGATTTACAACGAGGTGCTGCAGTTTTTCATGATCGTCCTGGGCTTCGCGCCGCTCGTCTTCCTGGGCCTCAAGGACGTGGGCGGCTGGACAGCGCTGAAGGCGAAGCTCGTGCCGGTGGCGGTGGCGCAGCACTTCGCCCCGGACACATGGTCGCACTCGTGGATCCACATGAGCTCCCCGATGGATAACCCGATGGGGATCAACTGGTACGGCATGGTGTTCGGCCTCGGCTTCGTGCTGTCGTTCGGCTATTGGTGCACGGACTTCCTGGTGGTGCAGCGGGCGATGGCTGCGGACTCGATGTCCGCGGCCCGGCGGACCCCGCTGATCGCGGCGGTGCCGAAGATGCTCTTCCCCGCGCTGGTGATCCTGCCGGGGATGATCGCGATTGCATTGCACACCGCGGATGGCGGCAAGTTCCTCCCGCTGGCCGCGGATGGGACGCCGGATTACAACATGACGATCCCGGTGATGCTGGCGCGCTATTTCCCCACCGGGCTGCTGGGGATCGGCTTCACGGCGCTGATGGCCTCCTTCATGTCCGGCATGGCGGGGAACGTGACGGCCTTCAACACGGTGTGGACCTACGACATCTACCAGAGCTACATCGCGCCGGGAAAATCGGATCATCATTACCTCTGGATGGGCCGCTGGGCGACCGTGGCGGGCATCCTCATCAGCATCGCGGCCGCGCTGGTCGCCGCGCAGTTCAACAACATCATGGATATGCTCCAACTGGTGTTCGGGTTTGTGAATGCGCCGCTGTTCGCGACCTTCCTGCTCGGGATGTTCTGGAAGCGGACGACCGGGCACGGGGCCTTCTTCGGATTGCTGAGCGGGACGGTGGCCGCGGCGCTCTTCCACCTGGTGGCGATCACCGAAGGGGGGACGCCGAGCTGGGTCAAGGGCGGCGCGCTCGCGCAGAAATTCATTTTCCACAGCGACATGGGAAAGAACTTCTGGATGGCCATCGTGGCCTGGTTGACCTGCTTCTTCCTGACGGTGGTCATCTCGCTGGCGACCCGGCGGACGAAGACCGACGAGGAGCTGAAAGGCCTGGTGTACTCGCTGACCCCCAAACAGATCTCGGAGAACGAGCCCTGGTACATGCAGCCGGTGACAATCGGCATCCTGGTGCTGATCGCAACGCTGGCGCTGAATATCATTTTTGCCTAACCCCGCCTAATCCTGCCTAATCCCTGAAAGGAACCTGACATGAACTTTGATCTTAGAATCCCGGTGGGCCTGATGTTCACAACCTTCGGCCTCATCCTGACCGGCGTAGGGCTGATGAGCAGCCCGGAGGCCTACGCGCAATCGCTCGGCATCAATATGAACCTCTGGTGGGGCCTGGTGATGGCCGCCTTCGGGGTATTGATGCTGGTGCTGGCGTTCCTGGGCGCCTCGAAGCGGAAAAAGTAGGGTTTTCCCTTAAGTGGCGTCCGTTTCATGCGGAGGTGGGCATGAGTGATGCTTACATAGAAGTACGCATGAATGAGAAAGGTCCCATCCCAGGTTTTTCAGAGGCCCAGTCCGAGTCCCTGAGAAAAAAACTGCGCTCCCTCCAGTGGAAACCGGAAGCGGTCATGCGCGAGACCGTCCTGATCCAGCGCCTGCGCGAAGAGGCGCTGATGGGCGAGTGCGAGTAGGAATAAGGCGCAAAGGGTATAGCGCGGCGAAGCCGCATCTAAAAATTCGAGGCTCGAAATTCGAAAAGACTGAATTCGCAGTCGGAGAAATCATTCCCGGGAATGATCGAATTTCGGCGCGTGACTGCTGTTCCGGAAGCTGTAACGAAAATGATCGAGGCTCTCTCGGAAGAAAGAGCGGCGCGGGTTGTATCGCTGATCGAAGACCTGGCTCAGTAGGACTTCGCCCACAGCACCCGCTTTTGGCTCGGCTGGCCGCAATGGACGCAGGCGCCGGCCTCGGGCTGGGCGTCGAAGGGGATGCAGCGGATGGTGACTTTCAGGTCTTCCTTGATCCGGGCCTCGCACTCGGCGCTGCCGCACCAGTGGGCGCGGGCGAAGCCGCCGTGGATCTCCGGGCGCTGCGCGTTCCGCGGGGTGAAGAAGGCGTAGAACTCCTCGCGCGTATCAATGGGGCGGGTATGGGCGTCGCGGTAGGCGAGGGCGCGCTGGAAGAGAGCGTCCTGGATCTCCTGCAGGATGCCCGGGAGCTGGGCGGCGGCCTCCGCGTTGGCGAGGAATTGCTTTTCCTTCGCGCTCCGGTCGCGGCGGCTGAGGGCGACGGTGCCTTTCTCAAGATCGCGCGGGCCGAGCTCGATGCGCACGGGGATCCCTTTTTTGATCCACTCCCAGTTCTTCGTGCCGCCGGGGAGATCGCGCTGGTCGATCTCCACGACAATCGGCTCGCCGGCATAGGACCGGGCGCGCAGGGCCTCGGCGAGCGCATGCGCGGCGGCGAGGACGGCGTCGCGCGCCTCGGGCTTGGGAATAATCGGGAGGATGATCGCGTGCGCGGGAGCAACGCGGGGGGGAACGATCATGCCGTCGTCATCGGCGTGGGCCATGATCGCGGTGCCGATGAGCCGGGTGCTGGCGCCCCAGCTCGTGGTCCAGGCAAATTCCTGCGTGTTCTGCCGGGAGAGAAACTGGATGCCGCTGGCGCGCGCGAAGTTCTGCCCGAGGAAATGGGAGGTGCCGGCCTGGATGGCCTTGCGGTCCTGGACCATGGCCTCGATGGTCAGCGTGCGCACCGCGCCGGGGAAGCGCTCCGACTCCGATTTCTCCCCGGGGAAGACCGGGATGGCGAGGAAATCGCGGGCAAAGGTGGCGTAGACCTCCAGCATTTTCTCGGTCTCGGCGATTGCCTCGGCCTCGGTCTCGTGCGCCGTGTGGCCCTCCTGCCAGAGGAACTCCGTGGTGCGCAGGAAGACCCGGGGCCGCATCTCCCAGCGGACGACATTCGCCCATTGATTGATGAGAATAGGGAGGTCGCGATAGGATTGGACCCACTTCGCATAGGTGGCGCCGATAATAGTCTCGCTGGTGGGGCGGACGATCAGGGGCTCGGTAAGGGCTGCGGCCGGAGCGGGGCGCAGACCGCCGGCGCCATCGGACTCAAGGCGATGGTGGGTGACGACGGCGCACTCCTTCGCAAACCCCTCGACATGAGCCGCTTCCTTGGCCAGGTAGCTGAGGGGGATGAAAAGCGGGAAGTACGCGTTGCGATGCCCGGTGGCCTTGAACATGCGATCCAGAGACCGCTGCATGCTCTCCCAAATGCCGTAGCCCCAAGGTTTTATGACCATGCAACCGCGGACGTCGGAATTTTCCGCGAGATCCGCCGCGCGGACGACCTGCTGGTACCACTCTGGGAAATCCTCCTCGCGGCGGGGGGTGATGGCGGTCTTTTGATCGGACATAATTAAAGGGGAGCAATGTTGCCGGGGCGCCGGCGAAAATCAATCGTTTGCAGAGGAGCAGCGATGTGGCAAGGTATGCACCGAGAACCCCAGGGCACGCAAATTGCGTCAAACTACGAAAATTATGGAGAGCAGGGTTCTATTCATCTGTACGGGCAACTACTACCGGAGCCGGTTTGCGGAGGCGGTCTTCAACCACCACGCCGAGGCGCTCGGCCTGCCGTGGAAGGCGTTTTCGCGAGGCCTTGCGATCCACCTGGTGCCGCCCGAGTTTCTCCTCTCGCCCCATACCCACCAGCACCTGGCCGACCGGAGCATGGATGTGCGGCACACCGCACCCCACCGCAAGCAGTTAAGCGAGAAGGATTTAATGGAAGCCGATGTGGTCATCGCCCTAAAGGACGACGAGCACCGCCCGATGATGCGCAAGATGTTCCCCCATTGGGAGGACCGCGTCGTTTATTGGGACGTGGGCGATCAGCCCGACGTGACCCCGGATGAGGGCCTGGGCCAAATCGCGAAGCTGGTGGAGGACCTGATCGACGACCTGCGCGGAGCGGAGAATCTGGCAGGAGTGTAGGGAAATTCGAAATCAGAAGCTCGAAATCAGAGGGGTTTTAGCCTAAGGCGGTTTTACAGCGCCTCAAGGAAGGCGCGGTAGAAGTGGACACCTTGCTCCAATTCGCTGACCGCGATCCACTCGTCGTTCGTGTGGGCCTGGGCGATGGAGCCGGGGCCGGCGGCTACTGCGGGGATGCCTGCCTCGGCGAAGACGGCGGCATCGCAGAACCATGGCGCGCCGGTGAGCTTGCTGCCGTTTTTCAAGAGCAGTTGGATGAGAGGGTGGGCGGGGTCGGTATTAAGGGGGAGGGACTCCCAGACGGAGAGCTCGATGCCGGGGCTGGCTTGCTCGAGGAGGAGGGCGATCTCGCGCGAGTTCTGGCCGGGAATGGTGCGGGTATCGACTTCCAGCTCGCAGAAATCGGGGACGATGTTGGTCTTTGTGCCGCCGCGGATGAGGCCCGCGCTGATGGTGGGCGAACCGAGAATGGGGTGGGACTGGGCAGCCAGCGTCGGGGCGATGTCGTCGCGGATGCAGCAGAGGACGTCCGCCATCTTGTAGATGGCGTTCTCGCCCAGATGGGGGGCGGAGGCATGGACGGCGCGGCCGGTCGTGCGGAGGTTGATCCAGAAAGCGCCCTTGTGGGTGTAAACGATGTCGCGGCCGGTGGGCTCCGCGATGAGGGCGAAATCGGCGCGCTCCTCCTTCACGAACGCGCGGGCTCCTTCCTGCCCGGCCTCCTCGCCCATGAGCCCGGCAAACCAAACCTCGTGGCCAAGCGTGGGGATGCGGTCCCGGAGCTCGTGCAGGGCCCAGAGCATGGCGGACATGGGGCCCTTGGTATCGGTGGCGCCGCGCCCCCAGATCCTGCCGTCGCGGAGCTCACCGCCGAAAGGGGCGATGGTCATGCCGCCGACGCTGACGGTATCGAGATGCGGGGCGAAGATGACGCGCTTCTTGCCCGGGGCATCGGACGCGAAACGGCCCAGGACATTAGGCCGGCCGGGGGCTACCTCGCGGAGCTCCGCCTGCGCGCCGCACTCCTCGCGCAGGAAGCCGGCGACGAACTCGGCGCACGCCTGCTCGCCGGGATGATCGACCCCCGGCGAGCCATGCGGATTGACGCTCGGGATTCGGACGAGGGCCTGGAGAAGACCGGATACCGAGGTGGGTTGCATGTTAGTGATTGACCTATGGACCTGTCACTACGCGGCGGCCAATTCCCTGCGGACATTGAGATACCAATCGACGAACTTCGGAATCCCTTCCTTGATCTTGGTGGTGGGATTGTAACTCAAAAGCGCGCGCGCCTTGGAGATATCCGCATAAGTCAACGGGACATCGCCAGGCTGATCCGGCATCCGGTTGATGATGGCTTTCTTGCCGAGCGTCTCTTCGATGGCGTGGATCAACTCGGTAAGTGTAGTCGTCTGGCTCTCGCCCAGGTTGAATACATCGCAAAGCTGGCCTTCGTAAGTCAAACAGGCCATGACGCCCTGGATGATATCATCGATGTAAGTGTAATCCCGCCGGGCCGAGCCGTCGCCGTATTGGTCAATCGGTCTGCCCTCATGGATGAAGCGGGTGAACTTATGAATCGCGAGGTCCGGGCGCTGGCGGGGGCCGTACACAGTAAAGAAACGGAGATTGATGGTGCGAATATTATATAAGTGGGAGTAATTGGAGCAAAGCTGCTCCGCCGCGAGCTTGGTCGCGGCATAGGGGCTGATGGTCTGAGTAAGTGCCATATCCTCGCGGAAGGGGGCCGTCTTGAGCACGCCATACACCGAGGAGCTGGAGGCGCAGATAAAACGCTTGATGCCGGCCTGGCGGGATGCCTCGAGGAGATTGTAGGTGCCGATGATATTGGCATCGATGTAAAGGCGCGGCTCCTTGATCGAGGGGCGCACACCCGCGCGGGCGGCCAGATGGATGATGCAACCGTAGCCGCCGGAGGAGATGATGCGATTGACGGCGGAGGCATCCCGGATATCCGCCTCATGGATGCCGATGCGGCTCTGGACCGCCTGGAGATTGGCCCGCTTGATCCGGGGATCGTAGTAATCGTTGAACTCGTCGAGGACATCGACCACGTGCCCGGTCCCGAGGAGGCGCTCGACGAGATGTGAGCCAATAAAGCCGGCTCCGCCTGTCACCAATACTTTCATTGAGACAGGCTAGGAGGGAAATTCGAAATCCGAAACCAGAAATTCCAGGGATTTGGCGCCCGCTTGCTCCGCGTTTCCTCGCCTCCGAGCTTCGGATTTCGTGTGCTTCAGAGCTCCAGGCGATAGCCAACCCCGTGGACCGTAAGGAGGTGCCGGCACTCACCGGACCGAGTCTCGATTTTCTGGCGGAGGCGGACGATGACCTGATCGAGGGTGCGGGTGGTGCCGAAGTATTCGACGCCCCATACCTCGTCGAGAAGCTGCGTGCGGCTGACGACCTCACCGGCACGGCGAAAGAGGAGGGCGAGGACCCTCAGCTCGCGGTCGGAGAGATCGAAGCGCTCGCCGCCACGGGAGCCGCGCATGGCCGCGGCATCGATCTCGACGTTGCCGAAGGCGATGCGGCGGGGCATGGAGGGCCCGGCATCGGCAGGAGCGCAGTCCGACCGGCGCAGAAGGGCATGGACGCGAGCGAGGAGCTCGCGGACCCCGAAGGGCTTTGTGACGTAATCATCCGCGCCGAGCTCGAGGCCAAGCACCTTGTCGATCTCCTGGCCCTTGGCGGTCAGCATGAGGATGGGAAGATCGAAGCGCGCCGCGCGTGCGTCGCGGCAGACGTCAAAGCCGCTTTTCCCGGGGAGCATGACATCGAGGATCATGAGATCGGGGCTCTGCTGCTTGAGGATGGGCAGGACCTCGGAGCCGTTTGAGACATCCAGGACGGCGTAGCCCTCGCCGCGCAGGGAATCCGCAAGGCCGAGGCGGATGTGCGGATCGTCTTCGACGACGAGAACTTTCTTTTTCATGTGGGCTGCGGAGGTTGATGGCTGGGGATCGCGAGGGTGAAGGTGGTGCCGCCGCCGGGGCGTGGCTCGCAGCGGATATCGCCGCCGAGATCGCGGGCGATGCGGCGTGCGAGAGTGAGGCCAAGCCCGGAGCCGGGGATGCCGCTGGAGAGGGAATCGTGGGCGCGGTAGAAGCTCTCGAATATTTTCTTCTCCTCGCCGGCGGGGATGCCCGCGCCGCGATCGAAGATGGAGATGCGGATTTCGCCCTCGTCCACCGATGCGCGCAGCTCGATCTCCTTTTTCTCGAGGGAGTATTTCTCGGCGTTTGAGAGGAGATTGACGATGACCTGGACGATGGCATCGGGATCGGCGTGCGCCCACATGGGCCCGGGAGCGATCTCGGAGGCGGTCTGAAAGCCCTGCGCGCGGAGGTGCTCGCTCTGGGCCTGCCAGAGGTGCTCGATCTCGGGGTGGAGATCGAGGAAGCGGCGGTTGTAATGCTTCTGGTTGCGCTCGAGGCGGGCAAAATCGAGGACGTTATTGATGAGCCGGGTGAGCCGCTCGGCCTCGAGGCGGATGATGCGGAGGTAATCGGTGACCTTCGCGGGATCGGTGACGCGGCGCTCATGGAGGAGCTCGGCAAACATGCGGATGGAGGTGAGCGGGGTCTTGAGCTCGTGGGAGACGTTCGAGACAAAATCGGTTTTCTTTTGCGCGAGACTCAACTGGCGGCGCGTATCGGTGGCGATGAGGAGGCTGCCCCAGGCGATCGCGCCGATGGCGAGGCCCACGAGGCCGTAGAGGGTAAGGGTGATGAGATGCGCGGACTGCGAGACGGCATCGGGATTGAGCAGATAAAGCGCGGCCTCCCAATGGGGCAGCGTCTCACCGACCTCCGTCGCGACAAAGGGATTCTTCCACGCGGCCGAGAAGCCGGGTGTGGAGAGGAGCACGGGCTGGGCGCGATCATCGAGGATGGCGAGGCAGGCATCGCGCGAGGCGGGCGGATCGATGCCGGGCCGGATTGCGTTGAAGAGATCCGACGCCTTGATTTGTACGCCCAGGATGAGCCGCGGGAGGCCGGCGGGGCGGACCCAGAAGATGACAACCAGCTCATCCTCGACGAAGCGGGCAAGGACGCCGTCGTTGCCATTTGCCACCAATTGCCGGAAGCGGGAGGTGGCGTAATAAAGCTGGGAGACAGGCGGCGCGGCGTCGGCGACGGGGGCCTGCTGGAATTGCGGCACGACGGCGCGGAGCTTCTGGGATTGGGCGGCGGCGGAGATCGAGTCTTCGTCGAGTTTCCCTATTGCCGCGGTGGCATCGGCTGCGAACGCGTGGGTACTTGCGGCGCCGCCGGAGGAGAGGTCCTTAAGCGATGTGCCCAGCGGAAGGTCAGGGGGTACGCTTTTCGTAGCGGCGCTGCCGAGGGTGCCGTTCATGCCTCGCGTGGCGGCGGATTGGGAGCTTTTGGCAAGAGTCTGGTAAACCTCGGCCGGGGCCTGATTGGCGAGGAATGCGGCGTTCTGGCGCAGGAAATCGCGGGTGGCGGAATCGGAGGTGGCGCGGGGGCTGGGCGAGAGGACGACGCCGTTTTCATCGACCGCGAAGCCGACGCAATCACGGCCCCACTCCGCAGGGAGATCGGTGGAGAACTCAGTGCCGAGCTGCTGCACGCCCACGCGGGCGCGGATGCGGTCCACGGTGGCGAGGAAGAGAGACTGCTGGCCGGCCAGGAGGGCGCGAACTTTCTCCGCGAGGGCATCGGTCTGCTGCTGGCGGAGTTCAACCTCCTGCTGCTGCATGATGATGCGCTGGCGGCCCGCCGTCCGCAGGGCCAGCACCCCGAGCAGGAGCGCCGGGGCGAAGATGGCGAGCACGAAGACGAGGGCGAGTTTCTTCAAGCTGGGTGGCAGGATAACCGGCGGGAGGCGGATATCGAAGGATCAATTGAGGCGCGCCGCCCGCCGGTGGCCGCCCTCTATTGTTGATCGTCCTTTTGGTTGGCCTGCTTGTAGTTCTCGTAGTGGAAGGCCTTGCGCTGGGCATTGCCGAGCGGAGCATCCGCATCGAGCTGGTCGGCCACGGTGCCGAGGTCCTTTGCCTCCGTGGCGAGCTTCGGGTTCTGCAACTGGCCCGCGAGCGCCGCATCGGCCTCAGCCTGGCTCTTTAACACGGCCCCGGCCTCCTGGAGCTTGCCGGAATCCTGAAGCGCGAGGGCGCGGGTGCGGGCGGCCGCGTTCTCGGAGAGGGCGACCTGGGTGGCGACATCGCTGTTTGCGGACCTGGTGGCGGCGTCCTTTTGCGCCGTGAGCTGCACCGTGGCCGAGGCGTCGGCATCGCAGTCCTTGCCACTGCCGGGAGCGCGGTAGGCGATGTGGGCGCTGCCAAGCTGGGCGGAATCGCCCTGGGGAGACTTGATGCGGCAGCGGACGAGAAGATCGCGGCGCTGCGACGCGTAGAAGGCGCTCAGCTTGATGGTGGCTTTGCGGCCCTCGAAGTGGACATCGGGCATCCCGATGATCTCGATGGGCTCAATGCCATCGGGGACCTCGATGGTGATGATGAGGTTCTGGGCGACGGCGTTCTTGACCTCGCCAAGCTCCTCCTCGAAGACGCCCGGCAGTTTCTCGGCGTCCTTGACGTAGTAATAATTCGCGCCGCTGGCCTCGGCGAGGCTGACCATCACGTCCTCATTGTAATCATCGCCAAGGCCTACGGTGGTGACAGAGGCGCCGTTGTCGCGGAGGTCGCGGCCGAGATCCGCGATCTCACCGGGAGAGCTGGGACCGACGTTCGCGATGCCATCGGAGACGAGGATCACGCGGTTGACGTTTTTCTCGTCGAAGTATTTGCGGAGCTGGTGGGCGCCCTCCTGTACGCCGGCGTACAGGGCCGTACTGCCACCGGGCTCGATGCGATTGACGATCCCCTTGAGCCTCTCCTTGTCCTCAGCGGGCTGGGCGGGGATGAGGACATCGACCTCGTTGTCGAATTGGACCAGCGAGAAGGTGTCGGTGGGCTGGAGGTGATTGATGGCAATGCACGCGGCCTGCCGTGCCTTCTCGATCTTCGCGCCCGACATGGAGCCGGAGTGATCGATAACCAGGGCGAGATTGATGGGGGTGTGCCGCTCCGAGACGGAGTCGCGCCCGTGGAGATTGACGTCGAAGATGGCTTCGGCGTTATCGGATTTGAAGACCTGGCCGCTCTCCGGGGATACCCGGAGATCGAGCAGGCCGGGATCGGCGAATGCCGTGGCGGCCAGCGCGCAAAGGGCGATAGCCGCGAGATGTGTCGATTTCATGCCCCCAACCTGACACAAGCCGGGGCCGGAGTTGTCAGGATGGGGTTATCAAATTGTAAAAGAAATGTGACAGGAAAATCCGAAGGGTTCGGCGCACGGCGCGCCCATCCATCTCGATTTTCGGGATCGCGCCACGGTCCCCCGTGTGACCCGCGTTTCACCCCTTCGAATTTCTGATTTCGAATTTTTCCCTACGGCTTCAGCTCCTGCCCCGTGTTCGCATCCGCGATCACGTACTGCTCGTGGTGGAAGGCGGGGTCGGAGCGGAAAGTGAGCCGCCCGGCGTATTTGCGCTCGATCTCGATGAGGAGCTCCTCGTCCTGCTCGCGGAGGCGCTGGAGGACGTGCGGGTTCACCGTGACGCGGATGTCGTGGACGGTGTCCTGGTACTTCCGCATGACGGCGTGGAGCTCGCGCTGGATCTCGACGCTCATGCTCATGGATGTCTTCACGCGGCCCCGTCCATTGCAATACGGGCACGGCTCGTAGACGGAGCCGCTGAGGCTCTCCTGCGCGCGCTGCCGGGTCATCTCCATGAGGCCGAGCTGGGAGATGGGCAGGACGTGGGTCTTGGCCTTGTCGCGCTTGAGGCGGTCCTTCATCCGCATGAAGACGGCCTGCTGGTCGCGCCGGCTCTTCATGTCGATAAAATCGCCAATGATCAGCCCGCCGATATTGCGGAGCCGCAGCTGGCGGCAGATCTCATCGGCAGCCTCGATGTTGGTCTGGAAAATGGTTTTCTCCACATCCTTGGCCCCCTTGTTGCGGCCGGTATTGACGTCGATGGCGATGAGGGCCTCGGTTTCATCGATGACGATGTAGCCGCCGCACGGGAGCCAGACCTGCCGGTGGAAGGCGTCGTCGATCTGCTTCTGGACGGCGAAGCGCTCGAAGATGGGGGTCGGCTCCGCGTAATGCTGGATGCGGCTCCGGGAGCGGCGGGAGATGTTCCCGACAAGATCCTGCATGCGCTGGACGGCGTGGGCGTCGTCGCAGATGACCGCGTCGATTTCATCAGTGAGGAAGTCGCGGACAGTGCGCTCGATGAGATCGGGCTCGCGGAAGACGCACGTGGGCGCCGGCTTGGTCTTGACCTGCTCCTCGATGGCGCGCCATTGCTCGACCAGCAGGCCGAGATCGCGGACGAAATACCGGGCGCGCTGATCCTCCCCGGCGGTGCGGACGATGACGCCCATGCCCTCGGGCACATCGAGCTCGCGCAGGATCTTGCGCAGGCGGTCGCGCTCCTTGGGGTCCTCGATCTTGCGGGAGATGCCGCTTTGATCCGAGTAAGGCATGAGGACCAGGTACCGCCCCGCGAGGGAGATATTGGTGGTGATGCGGGGCCCCTTGGTGCTGATGGGACCCTTGGTCACCTGGACCAGCACCTCCGCGCCCACGGGGTAGATGGAGGGGATGTCCTTGGCGGAGATGCGCTTCTGCTGCTTCTTGCCGCCGCGGTCCACCTGCTCCACCCCGCTATCGAGCGCCGCCGGGATGGCGTCCCAGAAGTGCAGGAACGCGTTCTTCTCGAAGCCGATGTCCACGAACATCGCCTTCAGCCCGTGCTCGATGTTCTTCACGCGGCCCTTGAAGATGCTGCTGACGATGTTGCGGTCACTCTCCCGCTCGACGGAGTATTCCTCCAGCCGGCCCTCCTCCAGCAGGGCGACGCGGCGCTCGAGGCGCTCTGAGTTGATGACGAGTTTATTGCCTGTCTGTTTTGAGAGGCCGAGGATCCGTTTGACTCTTTCGATCATGAAAAGGGGTTCTGGTAAAGGGGGAGTGATTCGGTTTGCGCGCCGGGTCCGCCGGGCATCACCGCTCCTCCGAGTCCTAACCCAGACCGCCTTAAATCAAAACCCAAAACACCATGCGCGCCAGAGCCGCGCGATGAGGCGCGGAAACGTGGAGCGGGATGGCGGTGTGGATGTTGCACAAAATAAGGCGGTGAAGGTTTAACAGGAACTCAGAAGGGCCAGTGCGCACGGTGGGCCGAGGGCTGGGATTGAGTAGGTTGGTTGGATTGTTGAGGATGGAAAAAACGTTCGAAGAGGTTGCGCCGGTCGGGCTGCGGCCGGCCGTTGGTTTTCAGCGAGGCTTTCTGGACGGCGTCCTTGACGTTGCCCTGGGCATCCGCCTCGGCCTTGATATCGGGCGCCGCGGCGCCGCCCGCCATCTCGGGCTCGGCGCCGGGGACCTTGTCGCCGGTGGCCGACTCGTCGTTCGCGGAGACGAGGGCCGGGGCCTTGTCGGTGTAATCGGGCAGGGCGTCGATCTCGTTAAAGGGATGGGGATTATCCGCGGGCTTGAGGGAGGCGAGCTGGACCTGGTAGCTCCCCTGGTCCATCGCAAGGATCTGGCTCAGGATGTGCGAGGCCACGGGGCCGGCGACGCTGCCGCCGTGCTTGCCGCCCTGGACCATCGCCACGACGACGTACTTCGGATGATCGTACGGGGCAAAGCAGCAGAACCAGGCGATGTTCTCGTTCTTCCCGTGCTCGCTGGATTGCGCGGTGCCGGTCTTGCCAGCGACGATGGTGCCGGGGATCCTCCCCTTCGCGCCGGTGCCGCCTTCCTCGTTGACCACTTTCCAAAGGCCATGGCGGACGACCTCGATATCGGACTCCTTCACGACCTGGCGCAGGTCGCCGCGGATGATCGGCTGATCCGGGACGGCGACCTTCCCATCGTCATCGAGCGTGGGAGCCCCGTCCGGATTGAGCACCGTCTTCACAAGGCGCGGGGTGTAGCAGACGCCGCCATTGGCGACCGTGGCGTAGGCCATGGCGAGCTGAAGCGGCGAGGCGAGCACGTAGCCCTGGCCGATCGAGACATTCGCGGTGTAGGCGGTGCTCCATTTCTCCTTCGGGTAATGCTCTTTCATCCACTCGGGGCCGGGCATGACGCCTGCCTTTTCATCGGAAAGCCCGATGTTGTAAGTCTCGCCAAAGCCCAGCAGCGAGCCGATCTGGTCGATGGCATCGATCCCGGCGGCGTTGCCGTATTGGTAGAAGAAGCAGTCGCACGAGACCTTGAGCGCATCCGCGAGGCCGAGCGTGCCGTGCGAGCCCCCTTTCTCCGCGATCCAGCAATGGAACGCGCGGTTGCCGTAGGTGACGGAGCCGGTGCAGGTGTAGTGGGAGTCGGCCATGCCTTTCTTGAGGCCGGCGAGTGCGGTCACGATCTTGAACGTGGAGCCGGGGGGGAAGCCGCTGACGGAGCGATCCACAAGGGGGACGGCGGCGTTCTTGTTGAGGGCGCCCCAATCCTTCGAGGAAACGCTGGGGATGAAGATATTGGGATCAAAGGAAGGGATCGAAGCCATGGCGAGGATATCGCCGTCATTGGGATCGATGACCACGGCGGCGGCGCGGCCCAGCAGGGGCTGGCGCAGGGCCTGCTCGGCGATCATCTGGATGCGGGCGTCGATGGTGAGATAGACATTCGCGCCCGGCTTGGGCTGGATGGTCTTGACCTCGCCCTCGATGACGCCGCGGGTATTGCGCTGCATCACGCGCACCCCGGGCGAGCCGCGCAGGTACTTGTCCATGAAGAGCTCGATCTGCGATTTCCCTTCCACGTCCGGCTGGTAGAAATTGTAATGCGACGCGTCCTCCTCATCGATATTGACCGGCATGCCCACATAGCCGAGGAGATGCGCGGCCAGGGCCCCGTAGAGGTATTGGCGCACCGGCTTGATCGCGATATTGACCCCCGGGAGCCCGACGTCGTGCTCGGAGAACTTTGCGAGCGTGGGGAAATCGATATCCTCGAGGTAGGTGAAGGGGATCTCCGTGTCGTTGCGGTAATGGCGCTTGAGCCCCGTGGCGTTGTAATCGCGGGCGAGGTCGAGCGACTCGAGCCGGGGAATGACGGCGGTATTGACGATCTGCACGATATCCGCCTCGCGCTTGTTCGTGAGCATGCCGCGGACGGGGGCTTGGTACTGGATGTAGGGCACCTGGCCGTCGTTGCGGTCCTTGAAGCCCCGCACCATCTCAGGGAGATAGAAATCGACCTCGTAGCTGGCCCGGTTCTGGACCAGCGGGATGCCGTTGCGGTCGCGAATCTCCCCCCGCACCGAGGGGATGCGGACGGTAACCTCCGAGCGCTGGGCGATCTTTGCGCTGTAAAGCGCCCCGCGGGCCACCTGGATCCACCAGAGCCGCAGGATGATCGCCCCCAGCACCGCCAGGACGCAAAACCCCACCACGTAGATGCGAAGCTCGACGCGAGGCCCCCGCCGGCGCCGCCGCCGCAAGGATGTGGATCCGGGAGGCATGGCTACAATTGCCCGGCGCTCCGCTCTTCCCGGGGAGGCACCAAGCCGAAGCTAAGGGCCAGCCAGTGAAGGAGAAGGAAAAGGATGGGAGAGACGATCATCGCGGCGAGACCTTCGCCGCCGATGCGCCACCAAATAATTTTCGGGAATATGAAGCCGCCCCGGCGAAAGGTGATCATCAGATACTCAGACAACACAAAAATGCAGAGAAGCGGCCCGGACAGAAGACAATGGATCTCCCAGCCATGGCCGCGCTGGAACAGCGGGCGGAAGCCGCTCATGATGGCTCCGAGCGCCGCATAGAGGATTATCGACCAGCCGAGCGAGATTTCAAGGTTTCCGTCAACGACCTGGGTGGCGGCAAACGCGTCCCACATAAAACCGCCCGCAAACGCGAGCAGCAGCATCCCCGGAGGCGGGACGGCCAGGGCCCCGTAAAAGAAGACGAGCGGCAGCAAAAAGAGCCGGGCGCCATACGGCAGGGCGGGGATGTACTCCTGGATCGCGAGCGCGAGGAACTCGGCCAGGATGAGGAAGGGGTAGATCATTTCGCCCCCCCGGTGACGATGAAGACATCCTCGATGTTGCTGAGGTCCACGGAGGGGATGAGGCCGGCGGTGCCTTCGAGCGGGAGGACCTCGAATTTCTTCACCTCGCCAATGAGGATGCCGGACGGGAAGACGCCGCCGACGCCGGAGGAATAGACCTTCTGCCCGGGCTTCAGGTCCGCGAGCTTCGAAAGGAGGCCCAGGTTAAGGTCCGGGGCGGAGGTGGAGGAGGTGCGGGCGCCGCGGACGATGCCGCGCTCGCGGGTGCCCTCGACCGTGGCGGCCACGCCGCAATTCTCATCGCAGATGAGGAGGACAGTGCAGGCATTGCCCGAGACGACGGTGGTCTTGCCGACCAGGCCATCCTCCGTGAGCACGGGCTGATCGGGCGCGATCCCGTCGTTCGCCCCCTTGTCGAGCTTGATGGTGCTCCACCAACTCGTGGCATCCCTGGCGATAATGCGCGCGGGGACGAGCTTGAACGCCGAGCGCTCGCGGAACTGCAGGGCGCGGCGCAACTGGTTGTTCTCCGCCGCGAGGCCCTGGAGGGTCTGGTCGCGGGCCTTGAGCTCATCGAGCTCGACCCGCAACTGCTTGTTCTCCGCGTCCAGCTCGTTGAGCTTTTTCATCCCCTCGCGGAAGCCGACGATCTGCTTTTGGAGCGAGGAGCCGTTCTTGAGCAGCGGGGCGATGAGCCCGAGGAAGCGGGCCTGCATCATCTCCGTATTGCGGGGGGTCAGCGCGAACAACACCAGCACCACCACCAGGAAGATGGCAACCGCGATGGCGTTGATCTGGCGCATGGGGCGGAGGGCGAGTCAGCGGGTTGAAGGCAACGGGAGAAATTCGAAATCAGAAATCAGAAATTCGAAGGAGGAGGGGGAACGCGGCGCCGGGGCCGGGAATGCCCGGAGCGAGGGGAGCGGACCGCCCATTTTTGTTCCGTTATAAACGGTCAATTGCGGGGGATCAGTGATTCCACTGGCGGTCGGAGGTGGCCACCTGGCGGAGAAACTTCAGCTCGTTCAACGCGCGTCCGGTGCCTTCGGCGACCGCGCTGAGGGGATCCTCCGCGACGTGGACGGGGAGGCCGGTCTCCTCGGTGAGGAGCTTGTCGAGGCCGCGCAGCAGGGCGCCGCCGCCGGCCAGGACGAGGCCGCGATCGACGAGATCGGCCGAGAGCTCGGGCGGGCAGCGCTCGAGGGTCACGCGCACGGACTCGACGATGGCATTGATGGGCTCGAGGAGGGCTTCGCGGACCTCCTGGGAAGTGATGGTGAGAGTCTTCGGCAGGCCGGCCACCAAGTCACGCCCCTTGACCTCCATGGTGGTCTCCTTCTCGATGGGGTAGGCCGAGCCGATCTTGATCTTGATCTCCTCCGCCGTGCGCTCGCCGATCATGAGGTTATAAGCGCGCTTCATGTAGTTCATGATCGCCTCGTCCAGCTCGTCGCCCGCCACGCGGATGCTGCGGGAGAAGACGATGCCGGAGAGCGAGATGAGCGCGACCTCCGTGGTCCCGCCGCCGATATCGATGATCATATTGCCCGCCGCGTCCTGGACCGGCAGGCCGACGCCGATGGCCGCGGCCATGGGCTCCTCGATGAGGTAAACCTCGCGGGCCCCGGCCCGGGTGGCCGAGTCCTTGACCGCCCGCTTTTCCACCTCGGTGATGCCGGAGGGGACCGCGATGACGACCCGGGGACGGACCATCTTGCGCCGGTTGTGCACCTTTGCGATGAAATGCCGGAGCATGGCTTCCGTGATCTCAAAGTCCGCGATGACCCCATCCTTGAGGGGGCGGATGGCGACGATATTGCCCGGGGTGCGCCCGAGCATGCGCTTGGCCTCGTCGCCCACGGAGAGCACCTTGCTGGTACCCGCCTGGACGGCTACGACGGAGGGCTCGCGCAGGACGATCCCGTGATCCTTTACGTAGACGAGGGTATTGGCGGTGCCCAGGTCGATGCCGATGTCATTGGAGAACAGGCCGAAAAGTCCATTAAACATTAAAAAAACCTTCTACGGTGAATTTTGGTGATGATTCGTGCGCGACAGGAGCTGTAAGTGTAGCATCGCTTCATGCGAGAGGCTTTGGTTGAATCATCGAAAATCGGGGTGCTCCTTCCTTCTTCAAAAGTCGGTGTAAGTAGAGAAACTAGCCGGGAAAGGTCAAGCTTCGAAACCCACAGCCTAACCCACAGCGTCGAGGCGGGGCTGAAAGTGGCGTCCGGCGAGCTGGCGCGGGGGGTGGGCGATGCGCTGCGGCCGGTGCACGCACTGCACATCTACGGGGCCGTGGGGATCGCGGTGTTTGGATGGAGCCTGGGGCGGTGGGCCGGATTCGCCTCGGACAAGCTGATGCCGCTCTGGCTGGCGGGCGCGCTGGTGGTTTACAACCTGGACCGGCTCAAGCGGGACCCGGCGGATAGGGTCAATACCCCGGCGCGGGTGCAATCGCACGGGATGATGCGCCGGTGGAGCTGGCTGCTCGCGGCGGCGGGGGCGGCGGTGCTGGTGGCGTGGCCGCTCTGGATCGGCAACGGCGCGCTGCTGCTGCTGACCTGCCTGGCGCTGCCGGTGGCGCTGAGCTACTCCTTCCCGATCATGGGGGCGCGGCTCAAGGATGTGCCGGTGCTGAAGACGCTCTTCGCCCCGCTGGTGGTGCTGGCGGCGGTGCTGGCGCCGCCCATCCTGCTGCAAGGCCTGGCGGTCGGCACGCCGCTGCTGCTCGCGGCGGGGTGGAGCTGGTCGCTGTTGATGTTCAACATGCTCCTGTGCGACCTGCGCGACATCGAGGGCGACCGCGCCGCGGGCACCCGGAGCCTGCCCGTGCTGCTGGGAGAACAGGGGACGCAAGCGCTGCTGTGGCTGCTGATCCTCGCGGGCGCGGCATGCGCGCTCATGCACGCGTGGCCGATCCTGGCATGGGCGACGGTTGCCCTGCTGGGGCCGCTGGCGCTGGCGGCGGGACGGAGGCGCCCTGAGGCTTTCTACGAGTGGCTGGCGGAGGGGACGCTCTTCCTGCCCGCGCTGGTGGAGCTGGGGAAACACCTGGCACACAGGCTCTTGACCGCATAGGGACGCCATGGCTTACGCAACGTTTTCCCAATTCCTGGACGCGCTTGAGAAGGCGGGCGAGCTCAAGCGCATCGCCGTGCCGGTGGCGGCGGAACTCGAGATCACGGAGATCGCGGACCGTGAGATGAAATCGCCGGGCGGCGGGAAGGCCCTGCTGATCGAGAAGCCCACGATCGAGGGCCGGGTCTCGCCAGTCCCCGTGGCGATCAATACGATGGGCTCGCACCGGCGGATGGCGATGGCGCTCGGGATCAGCTCGGTGGATGAGCTCGCGCACCAGATGCAATTGATCCTGAAGGCAAAGCCGCCCACGGGGCTGCGCGAGGCGTGGACGCTCCTGCGCCAGGGCATCGACCTGCTCCACGCGCGGCCAAAGCGCGTCTCCGACGGGCCGTGCAAGGAAGTGGTCCACCGCTTCAAGGACAACGAGGAAGGGGCGTTTACCCTAGCGAATTTGCCGGTGCTCAAGTGCTGGCCGCACGACGGCGGACGCTTCATCACGCTGCCGAATGTCCACACGCGCGATCCGGAGACGGGCGAGCGGAACGTGGGGATGTACCGCATGCAAATCTATGACGGGAGGACCACCGGGATGCATTGGCAGGTACACAAGGTGGGCGCGCGCCACGGGAAGCGGTATTACGAGCGCGGGGAGCGGATGCCTGTGGCCGTCACCCTGGGGGGCGATCCCGCGATGACGTTCGCGGCGACGGCCCCGCTGCCCGACGGGCTGGACGAGGTGCTGTTTGCCGGATTCGTGCGGAAAAAATCGATGGAGCTGGTGAAGTGCGAGACCATCGACCTCGAGGTGCCGGCGGACGCCGACTTCGTGCTGGAAGGGTACGTGCAGCCGGGGGAGACGCGGCCGGAGGGGCCGTTCGGGGATCACACGGGGTTTTATACACCGGTGGAGGATTACCCCGTGTTTCACCTCACGGCGATCACGCGCCGGAAGGAGGCGGTTTACCCCGCGACCATCGTGGGCATCCCGCCGATGGAGGATTTCTACATGGGCAGCGCGAGCGTGCGCATCTTCCTGCCGGTGTTCCGGATGAACTTTCCCGAGATCGTCGACATGGCCCTGCCGGCGGAGGGGGTGTTCCACAACCTTGTGTTCGTGAGCATCCGCAAGCAATACGCCTGGCAGGCGTACAAGATCATGCACGGCCTCTGGGGCATGGGGCAGATGATGTTCTCAAAGTACATCGTCGTCGTGGATGAGGATTGCGACGTGCACAACACGAGCGAGGTCCTCTTCCGCCTCTGCGCGAATACCGACCCCCAGCGCGACAGCACGTTCATCAAGAACCCGTGCGATGCGCTGGACCACGCGCAAACGGTGCCGACGATGGGCTCCCACATGGGCATCGACGCGACGCGCAAGCTGCCGAGCGAAGGCTACGCGCGGCAATGGCCGGAGCTGCTGAGGATGGACGCCGGGGTGAAGGAGCGCGTGGACGCGATTTTGAAATCGCTCGGCGCCTGAGCCGGGGAATGTCGGCCTACGGCTTGATGAAGCGCCCGCCCGTGGAGGGGTCCTCGATAACAGCGCCGTGGGGGATGCCGCGGGTGTCGATGACGTTGTTCGGGTAATAGGGGCTCTCGACGAGGCCGTGGCCAAGAAGGCGGCCATAGGGGAGATGCCGGCCCTCGTAGTAACCATCATCGCGAGCCTGGCCGATGGAGTGGCCGATCAATGCGCCCGCCGCCGCGCCGATGCCCGCGCCCAGGATGGTGGCCCTGGGGCCGCCCACGAGGGCACCCGTGAGCGCTCCCGCACCCGCACCGGCGAGGGCTCCATTGGCAGCGGGAGATTCACAGCCCGTGATGCCGGTGCATACAACGAGGCCGAGAGCGGTGATGGGGACGAGCAGTTTCATAAAGCGAAGGTGGGCGGAAGGGATTCGGGAATATAGCCCCGGGCGGATGCCGGTCAAGACGAGCGCCGGGAGAGCATGGAGAAAAGGCTGAGCCGGGCGACGATGGCCGCCTTGCGGACGGGGGTCAGGCGGTAACGCTTCTCGAACACGCGGAAGCCCTCGGCGCGCATGTTCCGCAGGATGCGGCCGTACACCTCGGCCATGATGCGGGCGGGCGTCATGGAGCGGCGATCCTCCGGGGGGAGGACGGCGGCGGCCTTGCTGTAATAGCTCATGGCGCGATCAGCCTCAAAATTCATCAGGCGCAGGAACCGGTCGTCATGGACGCGCGCCGCGAGATCGGTGGTGGAGTACTGGAAGTGGTCGAGGTCCTCGATCGGCAGGTAAATGCGGCCCCCGTTCTGCCAATCCTCGCGGATGTCGCGGAGGATGTTCGTCAATTGCAGCGCCATGCCGAGGTCGATGGCGTATTGTTTGCACCCGACGTTGCGGTAGCCGAAGATCTCGATGCTCACGAGCCCGACGGCGCTCGCGACGCGGTAGCAATAGGCGCGCAGATCCTCGAAGGTCTGGTAGCGGCGCGGCTCGAGGTCCATCTCCACGCCGTCGATGATCTCGGCGAAATGGGCCGGCTGGATCATGTACTTGCGGATCAGCTCGCGGATCGCCGGGGCCAGGGCCGGCTCGCCCGCAAAATCAACCGACAGGCTCTCGCGCCAGAGGTCGATGCGCCGGCGGCGCTCATCGGCCGGGAGCGCGGGGTCATCCGCGATGTCATCGACGATGCGGCAGAAGGCGTAGAAGGTGGTGATATCCTGCCGGCGCTCCGCGGGCAGGGCGATGAACGCGAGCGCGAGGTTTGACTTGCTGGCCTTGGTAATGGCGGCGGCGGTCTTGGTCTCATTCATGGGCGGGGGCCTCCACGATCAGGATGGGACGGGAATCACTCGCGACGGCGCCTTCCTCGAAAAGGATCTCGCGGCCAGGGTTGAGGATCTCCGGACCGGCGGCCGAGGTCGCGATCACCGCCACGCCGAGGCGCTCCGGCACCGCGCGCAGAAGCGCGGCGAACTCCACGAGATCGGGCGCGGGAAGCTGGAGGCCGGCGTCCTGCGCGATCAAGGCGCGCGGCTCGATGGCGAGGGCGCGCGCGAGGGAGACCTTGTGCTGATCGAGGAGCGAAAGATCCGCGACGCAGGCATCGGCCGCCCCGGAGAGCCCGGTGAAATCGAGGACCTCCGCAGTGCGGATGCGGGCTTGCTCGAGGCCGAAGCCGGAGATTTTAAAGAGGGGCATCGCGACATTTTCCGCGACGGAAAAGGAGTCGAGCAGGAAGGGCTCCGCGAAGAGGAAGCCAAACGCGCGGTTGCGCAGTGTCAGGCGCTCCGCGTCATCCAGCGGGCCGGTGCGCTGGCCCTCGAGCCAGAGCTCCCCGGACTCCGGACGCTCGATCAGCCCGAGGATGCGCAGGAGCAGCCCCGCCCCGGAGCCGGGCGCGCCGGAGAGCAGGGTGAACCGCCGCGGCTCGATGGCGAGGGAGACGCCGCGCAATGCCTCAGGCGGGATGCCGCGATGGAAAACGGCATCGGCGCGCAGCAATGGAGGGGTGGGATTGGGCATCGGGGCTGGCGGTACGGCGAGGTGGAGTAAACGTTCCTGGATTGCTGATCGGTCCGGGTCCATTGAGCAATGCCAGATGGGCGATCATCAATCTCCTTTTCAAAACGGAATCCAGTCGGGCGCCTGGACCCGGCCGGTCTCGCACCGTTTGTAAAGCGAGACCCATGACGCGAGGAGCCACGCGGCGAGGAAGGCGGCAACCAGGGGATGGATGAAACTCCAGATGAGCCCGGCCGATGTGGTATCGCCGCCGAAACCAAGAAGCAGCCAGCGATTGAGCAGCGCGAGCCCGAAGAGATGGATGGCCGCGATGAGCATGAACCAGAGCATCTGCCACCAGAAGCGGCGCACATAATCCCAGTGCTGGGCAACGGCCTTCTGCAAGGTCTCGCTATGGAAGGTGAGGGTGATCTGCATGGTGCAAAAGAAAATCAGGAAAAGGGCGAGCAGCGGGCGTGCGACGTGATCGGTATAGGCCAAGGTGTGATTAAGGAAGAGCGGATCGTCAAAACGAAAGAACGCGGAGACGCGGGGGAGATCGATCAGCAGCGAGCTGAACGCCATCACGACCGCGGCCCACTTGACCACGAAAGAGAACCGCCGGATCGCAAGATCCATGAGATGCACGGGAGTCCACGCGATGCCCCGCAGCCACGTATAAACGAGAAGGATCAGATACACCTGCACGCCGACCCCGAAGAGATATTGGAACAGCGAGGAGAGCCAGTCGATGAGCGCGGCCCATTTCACGAGGCTCAGCCTGGGAGCGACGCGGCTGAGGTAGATGAGGCTGGGGCCGAAGAGGACCGGCTTGAGAATCGCCGCGATGGCGCACGCAATGATGCCGGCGTGCACAAGCGAGGCCCAGCGGCCCATGCGCTTGCGCAGCGCATTGCGCAGCGTGCGATGATGGCCCTCCCAATTGAAGAGCAGCAGGATGGCGGCGATGGCCGAAAGCGGAAACGTGGTGACGACGTTATTGAAGAGCCCGGCCAGCGACTCGAGGCCATCGAGCCCCGCCTCGCGCGCGAGCTGCCAGTGGGGATCCGCCAGGAAGACCGAGAGCCAGTCGCGCAAGGAGTGGGTCTCGCTCAACTGCGAGGTCCACGGCGGGATGGCCCAGGAGAGTTTCCAGCCAAACGCCGGCTGCTGCTCGATGGGCAGGACGGTGTAAAAATAGAGCGTGAGCGCCGCGTTGAAGAGCGCGTAGGCCACGCCGAGGCCCGCAGGGATCGCCCAGAGGCGATGATAACGCCGGATGGCGCGCAGGCCATCGAGCAGCGCGTGGCGCACGACGTTCGTCCCCATGAGCAGCGCGTACCCCAGCAGCACGCCCAAGGGCAAAAGCCATTGGCGGTGGAAGATGGCGCTCATGCGCCGCGGTGGTGCTGCTCGATCTGCGTAATCGCCTGCGGCGTCAGGAATATGGGGCCGCCGAGGAGCGAGGCATTGGTGAAGAGCTCCGCGTACTTGAGCAGCGCATCGATCGAGCGCAGCAGCCCGCCCGCCGTCTCGCCCAGCAGGATGACTCCATGGTTTTGCACAAGGATAACACGCGGCACGGCCTTGTTGCGGTCGCGCCAGAGGATCATCTTTTTCTGGATCTCCCGGGTGAGGCCGAGCCCGGGATCGGCGTAATTGATCAGCAGCGAGGCGGACCCGAGCGCCAGCACCTCATTGTGCACCGTGCGCCGATCCGCGAACTGCCGCGCGCGCGGCGAAGCGGTGATCTGATCGACCAGGACGGGATGAATGTGAACGGCGATCCGAACGGCGGGATCGAGCGCGAGCAGCCACCCGAACAGGGTAAAGTCCTCGTGCGGCTCCGCGCCGTACCCGGCGTGCAATTGCGCCGCGGCCAGGTCCTCCGGCAGCACCGGGTCGTGCGCGGCGGCCTCGTTGAGCCGCTCGAGATCGAGGTGGACAAAATCGGCCGCCTGCAGCTCAGCCAGGCATGCGCCGCGCCGGGTAACCGCGAGCCTGCCCTCCGTGACGCGCGACGCCAGCGAGCCCTCCTCCGCGAGCACGAGCCGCGCCGGGTGCCGCCCGAGCGATTGGCCGAGCGTCAGGATTTCATCGATCAGCGGATCTGCCATACGGAGCCTGTGGAGACGGAGGGACTCTGCGCGGATTCAGTTCCGCCAATAGCGCAGCGGGGCGTAGTTCCGGTCACAGTACCCGAGAGGGTACGCTCCCGCCTCCGCCATTGCACAGCCCGAAAATGGAGCGCGCGGATTACCTTACAAATCCCCAATGCGGCAGAAAGGGCCAGTAGACGAAAAGGCCGCGGCCCATGAGGTTATCCTGCGGCACGGGGCCCCAGTACCGGCTGTCGAAGGAATTGTACGAATTGTCGCCCATGGCGAAGTAATGCTCCGGCGGCACGGTGTACGTCTCGCGCGGGGAGGTGAGGTACTCCGCGTCCATGGGGCTGGGGTTGGAATAGCCCGCGTAGCCGCCGACGGCACTCATGACGCGCTGGATGCCGAATTCCACCGCCTGCTGCCCGTTGATGGAGAGCAGGGGCGAATCGATGCGCAGCGTATCGCCCGGCAGCCCGGTGAGGCGCTTGATATAGAATTGCGAGCCCTCGATGCCCTGCTGCTGGAGCCCGCGCTCGATGCGCGAGATATTGCGGGTGCTGAAGACGAAGACGGTGCCGCGGTGCGGGGTGTGGAGATTGTAGCTGACCTTGTCCACAAAGACGTGGTCTCCGGCGTCCACCGCGCCCCGCGCCATGATCTCGCCGGCATGGTATTGCGCGCCGATATCGACATGGAACGACCGGCGCAGCGTATCCATGGGCGCCCAGATGGTATAGGCATCGTGCCCGCACTGGACATCGGTCAGCGTGAAGAAGAAGAGCATCTTGCGCTCGCTCATCGCGACGACGACATCGTCGGTCTTCGCCACGGTATTGACGTAATTCCGCCCGCGCAGGACGAAATCGACCACCTGCGTGAGCACATTCGGCGGCGGGTCCTGGGAGGGATATCCGATGATGCCGTTGAGCGTGGGCTGCATGGAGCCGGTGGGGATGGTGAAGGGCTGGAGGAAATAGGTGCGCACACCGATGGCGATGACGATGGCGACCAGGAAGACCTCGCAATTCTCCCGCCAGCCGGCATCCGCCGCGGGAGGCAGGTACTGCGCCCATTGCTTGTCGAGCTCCTGCGCCGCGGCCTCGACGGCGGCGCGGTCGCGGTCGCTGACGGCCTGCTCCAGCCGGGCGATGGCACCCTCGAACCCCGCCACGCTATCCGCGGAGAGGATGTCCCTCTTATAATGCAGCAGCTTCCGCGCGCTCTTGAGAACGAGGCGGGCCTCCTTGACGTAACCGGGCGCAAATAACGAAAGCATCAGGGTTTTCTATTCCTGCGCGCGAGAAGCTCAAGCTTTCCGGCAACATCGCTCTCGATGACCAGGGCCCGCAGCAGATCCGCCGGATGCGCGTACCGGGGATCGAGCGCCGCGGCGCGGGCGAAGGCCGCATCCGCCGCGGCGGGCTGGCCGGTGGCATCGGCGGCGAGGGCGAGGCCGGCCATCGGATCGGCCTGGGTGCCACCGGTAAGCTCGATCGCGCGGCGGAAGGGCGGGGCGGCCTCCTGGGGACGATCCGCGGCGAGGAGCGCCCAGCCGAGGTTATCCGCGGCCGCGGAGGAAAGCGGATTACGGAGGGCGGTGTCCTCCCACAGGGCAAGGCTATCGTGCCACACCCCCTCCCTGCGGAATGTCATGCCCGCCGCCGCGCCGAGCCAGAGAACAGCCACGCCATAAACCGCGGCGCGCAGTGGGGTACGCAGCCTTGCGGCAAGGCAGAGGCCCTGCGCGAGCAGCACGCCCAGCCCGGCGAGCGGGAGATAAAGAAACCGGTCCGCGATCGGGCGAAAGATGGGAACGAGGTTCGAGACGGGCAGCAGCCCGGCCCAGAATATCACGGAACCAAACGCGACCAGCCGGTTGCGAGCCGCGCCATAAAGCTGCGCACCCGCCGCCAGCGCAACGGCGGCGGCCGACACGGCAACCGAATAGCCCCGGATCGACCACGGGCCGTAATCCGCACAGAGATTATGCGGAACGATGACCTGGGAGAATTGCATCGCCCAAACCCGAAGCTGGACGAGCACCGTGCCGAAGAGCGAGGGATCGAGCCGCACCGGGGCCGACGTAAAAATGATGGAATGCTCGGGCAGGAGGTTGAACCGCGCCGTGAGAAAGCCGCCGACCGCGACGAACGCGCCACCCAGCAGGAGCGCCCACGGCAGCGCCGGCTCATCGCGCCGCCAGAGCAGCCAGTACGCCGCGAGCACGACGGGGCCCGCCACGCCGTTCTCCTTTGCCGCGACGCCAAAGAGAAGCGCGAGCGTGCATATCGCGCCAAGCGCCAGATTGCGCCAGAAGCCCGGCCTGCGAAGGAACGCCATACCCGCGAACAGCGCGACGAGGATCGACGCCGTAACAAGAAGATCCTCCCGATAGCTGACCTCGGCCACCGCCTCGCAATTGAGCGGGTGCGCCGCAAAGGCCAGCGCGGCGATGAAGGCCGGCCATGTGCCATCGGATATGCCGCCCGGCGCCGGGAGCAGCCGCAGCAGCAGCAGAAAAAGCATCGCGCAGTTCGCCGCGTGCAGCGTGATGCTCGTGAGGTGGTACCCGGCCGGGCGCTTCCCCCAGAGTGCGGCGTCGACCATCAGGGAGAGGAGATTCGCCGGCCGGTTGTTATCGAGCACGTCACGGGTGAGCACGCGCCCCGTGAGGACATCGGGCAGATTCGCCGGTTCGTGGATGAAATCGCTCGTGAGGACCTTCGCCCGCGCATCCCACACGAAATCCGCCGTGAGTGTGCGCGCGTACAGCAGCCACGCCGCGGCCGCGATGAGCAGCGCGAGCAGCAACTGCCGGAGCATGGAGGGAACCGGAGGGGCCATTCCTGAGCCAGCGGCGGCAGCGCTAGTTGGTCTTGAGGACCTCGATGAAGGCTTCCTGCGGGATGTTGACCTTGCCGATCGATTTCATCCGCTTTTTGCCTTCCTTCTGTTTCTCGAGCAGCTTCCGCTTGCGGGTGATATCGCCCCCATAGCACTTCGCCGTGACGTTTTTTCGCAAGGCGGAGACATTCTCGCGCGCGACGATTTTTCCCCCGATGGCAGCCTGGATGGAGACCTGGTAAAGCTGCTGCGGGATCACTTCCTTGAGCTTCGCCGCGAGCAGCCTCCCGCGCGCCTCCGCCTTATCCCGGTGGACGATGCTGGAGAACGCGTCCACGGGCTCGGCATTCACGAGCATATCCAGCTTGACCTGCTTCGAGGCCCGGTAACCGCCGTGCTCGTAATCCATGGAGCCGTAGCCGCGGGTGATGCTTTTGATTTTGTCGTTGAAATCGACCAGGATCTCATTCAGCGGCAGGATGCAACTGAGCATGACCCGGCGCGTATCGAGCGACTCCGTGTGGTCCACCTCGCCCCGCTTGTCCATGATCAATTGCATGATCGCGGAGATGCACTCATTGGGCACCATGATGAACGCCTTGACCACCGGCTCCCGAATCTCCGCGATGACGCTCGGGTCCGGGAGATGCGCCGGGTTATCGACGAGCACCAGTTCGCCGTTGGTCTTCTCCACCTCGTAAATGACGCTCGGGTACGTGGCGATGATGTCCATGTCGTACTCGCGCCGCAGCCGCTCCTGGATGATCTCCATGTGCAGCAGGCCCAGGAAGCCGCAGCGGAAGCCGAACCCGAGCGCGACGGAGCTCTCCGCCTGGTACTGGAACGCGGAGTCATTGATCTGGAGCTTGCCCATGGCCAGCTTCAGATGCTCGAAGTCCGCCGTATTGATGGGATAAATGCCGCTGAACACCATCGGGTGAATCTCCTGGAACCCCGGGAGCGGCTCCGAGGCGGAGTTGCGGGCATCGGTAAGCGTATCGCCGATCTTGATCTCCGCGGTGCTCTTGATATTGGCAATGACGTACCCCACGCTGCCCGGCTCGAGCTTCTCCCGGCTCTGCATCCGTGGGATGAAGACCCCGGTCTCCTTGATCTCGTACGTCCGGTTCGCGCTCATCAATTTGACCATGGTCCCCGCCTCCATCGCCCCGGAGAACACCCGGACGTACGTGACGACCCCGCGGTAAACATCGAACGTCGAGTCGAACACGAGCGCCCGCAGCTTGTCGTCCTCCCACTGGCGCGGCGGGGGGATGCGATGGACGACTGCCTCGAGAATATCCTCAATGCCGATCCGGGCCTTCGCGCTCGCAAGGAGGGCCTCCTCCGCGGGGATGGCCAGGATCTCCTCGAGCTGCTTCTTGACCGATGGGATGTCGGAGTTCGGCAGGTCGATTTTATTGATGATGGGGACAATGGTCAGTCCCTGCTTCATCGCCAGGTGCACATTCGCCACCGTCTGCGCCTCGACCCCCTGCGCCGCATCGACGATCAACAGCGCCCCTTCGCACGCCGCGAGGGACCGGGAGACCTCGTAGGCAAAATCGACGTGCCCGGGCGTATCGAGCAGGTTAAGCGTGTACTCGAGCCCATCCTTCGCCGTGTAAAGCATGGTGACCGGGTGGGCCTTAATGGTGATGCCGCGCTCCCGCTCCAGGTCCATGGAATCAAGCAATTGATCCTGCGCATCCCGCTGGGCGATGGTCCCCGTGTGCTCCAGCAGCCGATCGGAAAGCGTAGTCTTCCCATGATCGATATGGGCGATGATACAGAAATTCCGGGTAAGTGCGACGGACATTGCGAGCCGGAGACTATGCGGGAGGCAATGGCATGGGTCAAATGATTAGCCGGGCTGGGCAGAACGGCGGACTTTCCAATAACCGGGTTTTCGATGCAGATGCATGACCGCGATGACATATATCTCGTCGCCCCGGACCGCGTAGATGATTCCGTAGGGAAATCGATTCACCAGTGCCCTGCGGAATCGCCCGGTTATCTTTCGCCACCGTAGAGGACGCTCCTGGATATTCGTTACGATGCGCTCAATCTCATCCAGGAAAGCCGCGCCCAGCCCCGACTTGCATCCTTCGTAGTACCGATAGACGTCCACGAGCTCGACACGAGCCTCGGGATCATATATCAGCCGCATCCCAATTCGCGCCGCAAATCCGGGAAAAACCGCTCGCCGGCGATAGGTTTCGTATCGCCCACCTGCCAGGCCTCGTAGCGCTCCTCGGCCTCGGCGATCCAGGCCTTGTCGATTTCGTTGAGCGGTTCGTCTTCGAGACTCTGTAACAATGCCCCTGCAAGTTCCTCGCGGGCCGCCGGAGGCAATCGAAGAGCCTGCGCCTGAATCTCTTCGATGGATTGAGCCATGGAGGCCAGTATGACCCAGAAAGGTTTTGGAATCAAGCGCAGGCGCATGGGGACACCCGGCTGCGGCAGCCCTACAGCAGCTCCATCTGCCGCGGCCCCTTCGCTGCCGGCTCGGGGCTCGCCCCCGGCGGGAGCGCAAAATCCAGCCCCAGCCGGGAGCCAAGCTCGCGGCACGTCGCGGGGGCGAACCCTTCGTAGCGATTGCCGCACAGGATGTAGACGTTCCTGACGTGCTCCGCCTGCTTCTGGAGGCGGACCGCCCAGCTCTCGATGGCGGAAGCGCGCGGCGGCGGACCCTCCCTGGCGCGGTCGCGCGGATCGCCGCCGGGCTCCGCCCTCAAATCGCCCAGGAGCCGGACGTAGAGGAAATCGGCCGTCTCCGGCAGGATCCCGAAGGGGGCCTGATCCTGATCGGCGAGCGAGCTGGTATCGCTCCAGGCCCAGCAGACGCCGTGGTCCTCCAGCAGCTTGACGAACCGGGGGTGATGCCAATCGGGATCGCTGAAATCGATTACGAACTTCCACCCGTGCGGCAGGCCGAGCACGAAATCCCGCAGCGCCAGCCCGTCGCGCTCCGGCGTAAACGAGGGCGGGAGGTGGAAAAGGATCGCGCCCAGCCGCGCGTGCAGCGGCTGGATGCTCTCGAGGAAATCTTCCAGCGCCCGCTCGCAATCGCGCAGCCTCAACTGGTGGGTAATGGCCTGGGGCGCCAGGCAGGTGAACCGGAAATGCGCCGGCGTCCCCGCCAGCCAATGCGCGGCCTCGCCCGGGGCCGGGAGTTCGTAAAAGGTCGAGTCGATCTCGACCGCGTTGAACACGCGGGCGTAGGCCGCGAGCCAGCGGCTCCCGGGCAAATCGGCGGGGTAGAAGGAGCCGAGCCAATCCTCATGAGTCCATGCGCAAGTGCCGATGTGGATGTGAGCGTTCAAATGGATCGATGGACGGGCCGTTATACTATGGGATTCGGTTTCGGCCATCCCATTGAATGGCAGGTGCGAAATCCGGCGCTTTTCCCGCTTTTCCGCGGCCCATTCTCAATTTGACGCCCCATTATGCTTCAGCTAGCGTGGCCGGCTCTTCCACAGACCGACCCTTTTTTCCCATTATGCGCAAAGCTCACGCCCTTCTTCTCTTCGCCGCGGGAGCCTGCGTGCTGCCCTTGCAGCGGGCGGCGGCCGCGATTGAATACAAAGCCGGGGAAGGCTGGAGCATCGTGGGACCGAATGGCGAGGAGCGCGTCGAGGGCTCGGCCAGCGCCCAACTCGACAAGGCGGGGGAGCTGGAGAAGGCGGGCGATTACAGCAAGGCCGCAGATGCCTATTACCTCCTGGCGCGGAAGTTCCCGCGCTCCGGGGCCGCCGCGGATGCGCAGCTAAAGGCGGGCGACATGGCAATGGCCGCGGGCGATTATGACCGCGCCTATGCCATTTATAACGAGTACCTTACAAAGTACCCAAAGGGCGACGATTTCGACAAGGCCCTGGAGGGAATGTACGATGTGGGCCAGAAATTCCTCGAGGGGGCGAAGCGGCGGATGCTGGGGGTGAAGATGTTCTCCTCGATGGCCCGCGCGCAGCAGATTTTCGAGAACATCGTGAAAACCGCGCCCTTCAGCAAGTGGGCGCCGCTCGCTCAATTCTACGCCGGCCAGGCGATCGAGAAGCAGGGCCACCCGGAGGACGCGATCGCCGATTACGAGGAGGTGATCTCCCGCTACCCCACGGACCCCACGGCGGCCGATGCGCAATACCAGATCGGCTACGTCTACCTGGTGGAATCGCGGACCGCGTACGACAAGGGGGCGGCGACCAAGGCGCAGGAGGCCTTCGAGGACTTTCTGGCGCGCTACCCTGAGAGCGAAAAAGCCGCCCAGGCGCAGGATAACCTCAGGACGCTGCAGACCCGGGAGAACACCGGCGCCGTGAACATCGCGAAGTACTACGACAAGAAGAAAAATTACAAGGCGGCCGTCATTTATTACAACGAAGTGATCAAGGAGCAGCCCGGCTCGCCCGAAGCCCAGGCCGCGCAGGCCCGCATCACCGCCCTCAAGGCCAAGGTCGGCGACGAGGCGCTGGAGCCCGGGCCGGAGAAGACCGAGACGGGCGCCCGCGCGCAGGCCGCGCGCAAGATGCAGGCCCAGGTGGACACGGCCTCCCGTTCCGATTACCTGGGGCCGCCCGTCGCCGAGCCGACCCCGGTGCCCGACCAGACCGCGCCGCCGAAGCAGGAACTGCGAAGCTCCTCGGACGGGATGAATCCCGTGCCGGCGGTCGAGCCGCCCCTGCCCGCCCAATGACGGGCTGATGGATTCCTCGCCATCCCCGTAATTCGTATCGGCCCTTCCCCAGCATCCGATTTTTTCCAAAAAATGTCCCGCCCACCTCTCTTGTGGCTCTCGCGCGCGCGGCGCGCGGCGGCGGCGGGGCTCGTATGCCTGCTTTTCACCGGCTGCGCGGGCTACCACGTGGGGCCCATCAAGCCGAAGTTCATGGAGGGCATCAATTCCATCGCCGTGCCCACCTTCCGCAACGAGACGCTGATCCCGCGCATCGAGGTGCTCGTATCGGACACGGTCATCCGCCAGATCCAGCAGGATGGGACCTTCAAGGTCGCCACCTCAGCGGATACCGCCGACGCCGTGATGGAGGGGGAGATCACACAGGTGCGCCGGCGTGCCTCGCGCTCGGTGATCGGCGATGTGCAGGCGACCCAGGAGTTTGAGATGACCCTCTCGCTCCACTACCGCATCACCCGCAAGGCGACCGGCGAGGTCGTGGACGACCGCACAGTCAACGGATTGACGACTTTCTTCGTAAGCGGCGACGTGAACCAGGATGAGCGGCAGGCCATCCCGCTCGCGACCCAGGATGCCGCGGTCCGGATGGTCTCGGAGATCAGCGAAGGCTGGTAAAACGCGGAGCCGCAAGCGCAGCCCATGCTTTACCTGGTGCCCACCCCGATCGGGAATCTGGGCGACATCACCCTGCGGGCCATCGAGGTGCTGCGCGGCGCGGATGTCATCGCCTGCGAGGATACGCGGCACTCGCTGCGCCTGCTCAATCACCTCGAGATCCGGAAGCCCCTGGTCAGTTACCATGAGCACAACGAGGCGCGCCGCACCGCGGAGTTGATCGGGCGGCTGCGCGAGGGCGCCACCGTCGCGGTCATCACGGACGCCGGGATGCCGGGCATCTCCGATCCCGGGCACCGGCTGCTGCGGGCGTGCATGGCGGAGGGGATCGCGTACACGGTGCTGCCGGGGCCGTCGGCGGTGCTCACGGCGCTCGTGGGCTCGGGCTTCCCGGCGGAGAGCTTTTACTATGGCGGCTTCCTGCCCGTGAAGAGCGGCCAGCGCGAACGCGAACTCAAGGCCGCCGCCGCGCGCATTGAGACAACCGTGTTCTTCGAGTCGCCCCATCGCCTGCAACGGACGCTGGAGGCGTGCGCGACCCTCTGCCCGGACCGCATGCTCTGCGTCGCGCGCGAGCTGACCAAGCAATTCGAGGAGTACCGCGTCGGCACCGGCGCGCAGCTTGCCCAACATTACGCGGCCCACCCGCCCAAGGGGGAGATCGTCTTCCTGGTGCGCGCGGCGACCAAGGAGGAGCGCCACGCGCTCGCCGCGGCGGAGGAGGGCTGACCGGCCCCCTCAGATCAGCTCGGCGATCTGGACGGCATTGAGCGCCGCGCCCTTGAGCAATTGATCGCCGGATATCCAGAACGCCAGGCCGTTCTCCAGCGCGCAATCCAGCCGGATGCGGCCGATCTCGCAATCGTCCTTCCCCGCGACGCGCAGCGGCAGCGGGTACTCGTTTTTCGCCGGATTATCGACGAGTTGGAGGCCAGGCGCTTTCGCGAGGACATCGCGGGCATGGTCCACCGAGACCGGCCGCTCGAACTGCGCATTCACCGCCACGGAGTGCGCCCGATACACCGGCACGCGCACGCAGGTCACGCTCGCGAGGAAGGTGGGGTGATGCATGATCCGCCGGCCCTCGTTTTGCATTTTCATCTCCTCCTTCGTGTAGCCATTCTCGAGGAAGCTATCGACGTGGGGCAGCACGTTGAACGCGATCTGGTGCGGGTAAACACTCCACGACGGATTCTGCCCCGCCGCGAGCGCCTCGACCTGCTGCCGCAGCTCCTCGATGGCCTGCGCGCCGGTGCCCGAGACAGCCTGGTAGCTCGCCGCGATGACCCGGGTAACGCCAAACGCCCGGTGCAGCGGCCAGAGGCCCATGAGGGTGACAGCCGTCGTGCAATTGGGGTTCGCGATGATGCCCCGGTTGCGCTTCACATCCTCGCCATTGATCTCCGGCACCACCAGCGGGACGTTCTCATCCATGCGGAAGGCCGATGAGTTATCCACCACCACGGCCCCGGCCTGCACCGCCAGCGGCGCGAATTTCTTTGAAATGGACGCCCCCGCGCTGAAGAGCGCCACGTCCACCCCCGCAAACGAGTCCTCGCGCAACTCCCGCACAGGCACCTGCTCCCCCTGGAACTCCAGCGTCCTCCCCGCCGACCGCGCGGAGGCCAGCAGCGTGAGCCGCCCGACGGGGTATCCCCGCCGGGTGAGCACTTTCATCAGTTCGATCCCGACCGCGCCGGTGGCGCCTACGATGGCTACATGGAGTGGACTGCTCATGGCTTGCTGTTAAGATTCTGCCCGCTTCCCGGTCTATTTGAGAAAAGGGGAGGACGAGTTTAACTCTCTTCGCCGCCAATGCAAACCCCGTCCATCCACATCTCCATCCGCGACCAGACGCTCACGCTCCGCGGCCTGCCGGGACGCGCGGGGGAGGCATCGCGGGTATTCCCGGTCTCGACCTCCCTCTTCGGCCTCGGGACGCAGGAGGGGAGCTTCAAGACCCCGCTCGGCCGGTTCGAGATTTCAAAAAAAATCGGCGCCGGCGCGCCGCTCGGCGCCGTCTTCAAGAGCCGCGTGCCCACCGGCGAGACCGGCGACCCCTCAAACCCCGAGGACCTGGTCCAGACCCGCATCCTCTGGCTGCACGGCCTGGACCCGGAGAACGGGAACACGCTCGAGCGCTACATTTACATCCACGGGACCAATCACGAGGAGCAGCTCGGGACCGCCGCCAGCCATGGTTGCATCCGCATGCGCAACGCCGATGTGGCTGAGCTCTACGAATTAATAAACGAGGGAACCCCGGTCTCCATACAACCGTGAGGCGGTGTCCCATCGAATTCCAGCGAAAAGAACGGTGGTCGAAATAACGTTGTTCACCCCCAATGAAACCGCGTAAAAGGACCGCCAGCAACCTGCTAAAGAAAGGAGGGGAAATTCAATACATGAGACTTATTGCCATCATCACTCTCGCCATCGCGGCGATCGGCCTGAGCGCCTGCGCGCACAAGGATGCCGCTGCATCGTCCAGCACGATGCACAGCAGCTACAGCAAGTAATTGCTGTTTCACAGACCTAAGGGCCAGACCGGATTTACCCCGAGTCTGGCCTTTATGTTTTGCGGGCACGCGGCCCCGCCCGGCGCGGGCGCACGCTCACGAACTCGCTCCCCCGCGCGAGAAATCGCCACGGGAAGTGCGCCGCCTTCGAGATGCCGATCCGGAAATCGGTCTCGACCTCCGCCGGCGAGGCGGGCGCGCGGAATCCGAGCCGGCCCCCCGCGCAGAGATCGCGGCCATGGTCGGCCCCATCGACATCGAGCGCCTGGGTCAGCTTGCCCGGGCCGGAGCAGAGGGCATGGAGGGAGAAAACCAGGGGGCTCTTCGCCCGCGCCACACGGCGCTTTTCCATCGCGCGCACTCCCCGCGTCGGCTCCAGCGCGCGGATGAGGACGAATCCGTTGACCTCCCCTTTCACAAGCACATTGAGCAGCCAATGCATCCCGTAATTGATGTAAACGTACGCCGCGCCCGGCTCGTGCTCCGCAATGAAGCGCCTCGCGCTCGGCCGGTGGAAGGTGTGGCACGCCTCGTCCCCCTCCTCGGCATACGCCTCCGTCTCGACGATGATGCCGCCCGAGCTCTTCCAGACGAGCTCGCAGCCGATCAGCTCGCGCGCGCACAAGAGCGGCGTGCGCTGGAAGAACTCGCGCGTCAGGTAATTCACAGGCCGGTCGGATGATCGATAAACTGCCACGGCAGCCCGAACTTCTCCGCAACATGCGCGGCGAGCGCTTTGACCCCGAATGTCTCCGTGGCGTAATGTCCCGCGAGCAGGAGGTTGACGCCCAGCTCCCCTGCCGCGATGGCCGAGTGGTGGGGCCCCTCCCCGGTGATGAAGGTATCCACCCCTTCCGCCGCCGCCCGCGAGACCTCCCCGCCCGCGCCGCCGGTCACGATGCCGGCAGTGCCCACCTGCGCGGGACCGCCCCCGAAGACCTTGACCGGCCCGCCGACCGCTGCCTCCACCCGCCTCACAAGCTCCTCCAGCGGCATGGAAACGCGCGCCTTCAGCCCGATGAACCGGCCTTTCTCGAAGAAGAACGGCTCCGTGGCCGCGAGGCCCAGGGCGCGGGCGAGCAGGGCGTTGTTCCCCAGCGCCGGGTGCACATCCAGCGGCAGATGCGCGCTGTAAATGGCCATGTCCCCCCGGATGGCGAGGGATATCTTGCGAAACGCCGCGCCGGTGATGGGCTCGAGGCCGGACCAGAAGAGCCCGTGATGCACGAGCAGCAGGTCGATCCCCGCCGCCTCGGCCTTTCGCAACGTCTCCTCCCCGGCATCGACTGCGGCGCCGATGCTTCCCACATGGCCCAGGTTCGCAAGTTGAAGCCCATTAAGCGCGTTTGGCCAGTCCGCGACGTTTTGGATATCGAGCAGGGCGTCGATGAAACCCGTGATTTCCGCGAGATTGGCGTTCATTAGTTTTGCTTTAAAAATCTAAAACTCAGCATTAGAATTCCTTCACCGGAGAACCCCATGCCTGCCATGATCGATCCTGAACCAGTCACCTCCACTTCCGCCAGAACCAATGTACAAGCCGGCGTCTGCCCCCTCTGCGGCGCCCCGCTCCACGATCCCCAGGCCTGCGACCGTTGCGACTGGGTGCCCGGCTACGGCGCCTCCGCGCCGGAGATACGGCGCAACCCGCGCGATCTCTTCGCCTGCATCCTGAGCCTCTTCTGGCCGGGCGCCGGGCATTTCTACAAGGGGCATACATCCATGGCCGTGCTGCTTGCGGTGCTCGGCGGCTTCTGCTTCCTCTGGGGCATCACTTTCCTGATGTTCTTCGGCTTCCTCGCCATTCCCGCCTTCTGGATCGCGGTCGCCGCCAATGCGTACTTCCTCGAGGACCTGAAGCATCCGGCTCAGCCGCCGGCGCGCCCCTCCACGATGCGCCCGGCGCATTGAGCTCCCATCCCCTCGCGGACGGGCGACAAAATAATCCGTATACGGCTGCCCCGGTTGCCGGTAGGCTTGGCATCCCAAATTTATGCTAAGCGCCGGTATCGTCGGACTCCCAAACGTAGGCAAATCGACCCTCTTCAACGCCGTCACCCGGACGCGCAAGGCCCAGGCCGCCAATTATCCCTTTTGCACGATTGACCCCAACCAGGGGATCGTGACCGTGCCCGACCCGAGGCTCGAGGCGCTCAGCGCCCTGTCCCACTCGAAGAAAATCGTGCCGGCCGCCATCGAGTTCGTCGATATCGCCGGGCTGGTTAGTGGCGCGAGCCAGGGCGAGGGCCTGGGCAACCAGTTCCTCTCCCACATCCGCGAGGTCACGGCGATCGTCCAGGTGGTGCGCTGTTTTGAGGATCCCGATGTCCACCATGTCTCGGGCTCCGTCGACCCCGTGCGCGACATCGAGGTCATTACCACCGAACTCGTCCTGGCCGATCTCGCCGCGGTCCAGAAACGCGCCGACCGGCTGGTCAAATCCGTGCGCGCGGGCGACAAGCTCGCCAAGGCCGAGGCCGCCGTGTGCGAAAAACTGCTGCCGCACCTCGACTCCGGCAAGCCGGCGATCACGCTCACCCTGACCGACGAGGAGAATAAGATCGCGCGAGGCTTCTTCCTCCTCACTTCCAAGCCGGTCATCTTCGCCTGCAACGTGGCCGAGTCCGACCTGGCGCACCTCGCCGCGGACGTGGAAGCCGCCCAGGAAGAAGAAGGCGGCCTGCCCAAGGACACGATGACGGAGATCCATCCCGCGGCGCGCTGCGTGAAGGCGGTGCAGGATTACGTCCGCACCCATCTCGCCACGGAGGCGGTGGTCATCTCCGCGCAGATCGAGAGCGAGCTGGTCGACCTGCCCGAGGCGGAAGCAAAGGAGTATTTGACCGGCCTCGGCGTGAGCGAAAGCGGCGTCGGATCGCTGATCCGCGCTGTCTACCACTTGCTGGGCCTGCGCACCTACCTTACGACCGGCGAGCAGGAAACGCGCGCCTGGACCATCCACGCGGGCGACAAGGCCCCGGCCGCCGCGGGCGTCATCCACAGCGATTTCGAGCGCGGCTTCATCGCCGCCGAGGTGGTGCACTTCGACGAGCTGATCCGGTTCGGCTCCTTCGCGAAAGCGCGCGAAGCAGGCCGGCTGCGCATCGAGGGCAAGGAATACGTCGTGCAGGATGGCGACGTAATCGAATTCCGGTTCAACGTGTAACCGGAAACGCCCTTCGCGATTGGAAGGGTATGCGTGCCGCCAGCTTTGGCGGCCCACGCGAAGCTCGGATTATATCAATCAGTGCGGCTGCGATTTCGATTCAACGAAGCTGGCGCGTAGCCGCGAACGGACCGGGTTATGTCCTATGCTTCGAGGGGCGCCACCAAGCTATGCCCATGAGTTACCGCGGGACTTAAGGCTTCCCGGCTAAGCTCGCTGGCAAGCTGCCAGCTAAGTCGAATATCCGCTTGGCGGCGTCAGGCGCGGCCTTGCACAGCCGCGCATTCTATCGCGCTACTTGCCCTTCGCTTTCGCCCAGCGGGCGCGCTGCGCGGCCGCAATCCTCGCACGCGCTTCGGGAGACATCGTCCTTTTCTTCCTGGGCGCCTTGGCGGCTGCCTCGGCGGGCACGGCGGCTTTTGCGGCTCCACGCTTTCTCGCGGCCCAGCGCGCCTTCGCGGCGGCAGCCATTTTGGCGCGGGTGGCTGAGGATCGTTTCCCTTTGCGGCCGTCCACCTTTTTCCCGATACCCGTCGAAGCCACGGCTTCACCCATGATATCAGAGACAGATTTCTTCAGCGCCTCGATCTTCTTGCGAAGGTCGAGCGCTTTTTCGATTGATTCAACGGGGTGATCCCAAAACGAAAATGATTTAGCCATGGGGGGATAGGACATTATAGTTTCCACTCAGGCAAGTATTATTAATCACTTCATCCAATAAGGGACCCAAGAAGACTACAAACTGGAGATGGATGATTAACAGAGGCTGAAACCTACACCCTTGACGGCGCTGTTTACTCGATGTTACCCGCGCTATCGGATCCTATCATGGATGAAAGGAAAGCTATCCCGAAGTAGGCGACTAATGGGGGAAAGCGTCGCCTTGAAATGCTTTGTCGGGCTACAAGCTTTTTGCCCGCCCGAGCAAGAATTTCCCGCGATCCGTCCCCTGGCCGGGAAGTGCATCCCGCCGCCGCGGTGGCCCCCCTCCCCCATATCCTCGAAAATTTCGGGTTTCGAAAATCGCCTTCCGCCATTATGGTGCGGGCTCCGATGAGTTTATCGATCCGGCGGGCCTCGCTGACTTTCCTCCTTCTCTCGACCCGGCTGCTGCTGGCCGACGTGCTCCCTACCCCGCCCTCGGCGGCCTCGACCCCGGCAATCCCGGTCCCATCGATCCACCGGAGCCTGGCGCGCATCACCACCACCTCCCAGGACCCGAATTACCGCGAGCCATGGGCGGCGGGCCAGATCTCCGGCGGTGTCGGCACCGGCTTCATCATCGACAGCGAGCGCATCCTCACCAATGCCCACGTGGTAAGCAACGCCCGCTTCCTCACGGTGGAGAAGGAAGATGACCCGCGCAGATACACCGCGAAGGTCCAATTCATCGGCCACGACTGCGACCTCGCCGTACTGAAGGTCAACGAGCCCGGCTTTTTCAAGGACACCGTGCCGCTGCAACTCGGCGGCATCCCGGAGATTGAGTCCACGGTGGCGGCGTATGGCTACCCGGTGGGCGGGGAGCGGCTCTCGGTGACCGAAGGGATCGTGTCCCGGATCGACTTCCAGACTTACACCCACTCGCTGGTGGATGCGCATCTGGCCATCCAGATCAGCGCCGCCATCAATCCCGGCAACTCCGGCGGCCCCGTGCTGCAACATGGAAAAGTCGTCGGCGTGGCTTTCCAGGGATACAGCGGCGATGTCGCGCAGAATGTCGGTTACATGATCCCGGTGCCGGTGATCGACCGCTTCCTGAAGGATATTTCCGACGGCCATTACGACAAGTACATGGACCTCTCGATCGCGACCTTTCCCCTCCAGAATCCGGCCATGCGCCGCGCGCTCGGCCTCGCTGATGACGACCGCGGCGTGATGGTGAGCAAGGTGGCCGCCGAGGGCTGCTCGGATGGCATCCTCAAGGATGGCGATGTCCTGATGGCAATCGACGGCCACGGGATCGCGAGCGACGGATTTACCGTGCTGGACGGCGCGCGCGTCCAGATGGCGGAGGTCGTCGAGCGGAAGTTCAAGGGCGACGACGTAAAGCTCCATATCATCCGGGACCGCCAGGAGATGGATGTAACTGTGAAACTGGACGCGGCTTGGCCCTACCTGATGCAGGCGAATACTTACGACGCCGCGCCGCGCTATGTATTGTACGGCGGGCTGCTCTTCCAGCCCCTCTCGCGAAACTTCCTCGAGGCCTATGAAATCGACGATCTGCGGGTCCGTTACTTCTATGACTTCTTCCTCGAGGATGAGTTATACAAGGATCATCCGGAGGTCATTGTCCTCAGCGCCATCCTGCCGGACCCGGCCAATACTTACTTGAGCGACTTCAAGGATGGCATCGTGGACGAGATCAACGGCGAGAAGGTGAAGACGCTCGATGACCTCGCCAATGGATTTCGCAAGGAGGCCGATCAATATGTCATCAAGCTCCTGGGCGTCGGCCGGCCCCTGGTTCTCGACCGCGCCGCGGCGGAAGCGGCAAGGGAGCGGATCGACCAGCGATACAACGTGGTGAAGGAACAAAACCTCAGGGATTAACATAGCCATGAAGAAAGTAACTCAACGGACTTGCCTGGCCGCCGCCTGCGCGGCATTGCTCTGCGGCCCGGGCAGGCTCGCCGCGGCCCCCGAGGAAGCAGTGCCCGCGAAGATGGTGCCCGTGGTGCGGGTCAACGCGACCAACCAGGCATGGGATTTCTTCCATCCCTGGGCAAAGCACGCGCCTTACTCGCACCGTGGCCTCGGCGCCGTGATCGCGAATGGCGAGGTCCTGGTGACCGCGGAGCTGGTCGCCAATTCCAATTACCTGGAACTCGAGCGCGCGGAGACCGGCGAGAAGGTCCCCGCAACGGTGGTGGTCGTCGACTATGAAGCGGACCTCGCGCTGTTGAAGCCGCAGGATGACAAGTTCCTCAAAGGCATTACTCCGCTCATATTAACGGACGCCTCCGTGGGAGATCACATCGCCATATGGCAGTTGGAATCCACCGGCGCGCTGCTGGCGACCGATGCGCTGCTGACGACGGTGCAGGTGGCAAGATACCCGGAGGAAGATGTCGCGCTGCTCGATTATAACCTCACCACCTCGCTGCAATACCGGGACGGAAGTTTCACGGTGCCGATCGTGAAAGGCGGCAAGCTCGCCGGCCTGCTGCTGAGATATGATACGCGCACACAGGACGCCGATGCCATCCCCGCGCCGGTAATCGAACACTTTCTCCATGATGCCGCGGAGAAGACTTACGGCGGCTTCCCGAAGGCGGGCCTGCTGTTCGCCTCCGCCCGCGACCCGCAATTGCGCCGGTACGCGAACATCCCCGCAATGGTGCCCGGCGGCGTATACGTCACCCACGTCGAGCGCGAGAGCGCCGCGGAGGAAGCCGGGATCAAGGAAGGAGATATCCTCCTGGAGCTGGCGGGCAGGAGCGTGGACCAGGATGGCAATTACACCGACCCCCGGCACGGCAAGCTATCGCTGATCAACCTCATCTCGCTGCAAACCGCCGGGAGCAAGGTCCCGGTCAAACTCCTGCGCAATGGCAAGGCGCTCGATGTGGATATCACACTGCGGCACAAGGCCGTGGAGAGTTATGTCATCCCGCCCTACGTCATCGACAAGGCGCCCAGTTACTATGTGCTGGGAGGATTGGTGCTCCAGGAGTTATCCCGCCAGTATCTCAAGGAATGGGGCGGAGACTGGCAGAAGAAGGCGCCGGAGCGGATGGTCTATTATGATCACTATCAATCCGACCTCTTCCACGGGGAGAGGAAGCGGCTGGTGATCCTCTCGCAGGTGCTGCCGACCACGGACACGATCGGCTACGAAGACCTCGGCTCGCTGGTGGTGACAAAGATCAACGATGTGCCGCTGACGAGTTTCGCCGATGTGCCCAGGGCCCTCGAGCATCCGGTCAACGGCTTTCACAAGATCGAGTTCGAGGAGAATCCGAACGTAATTTACCTCGATGCCCAGCAGGTGAGCGACCACTTGGAGGACTTGAAAAAAACCTACGGCCTCCCGGATATCAGCCGGACGGAATAGCGGCTACATGACTGGAACACGAACGCCCGCTCCATGGGGCGCGATCTTCGATTGGGACGGCGTGATCATCGACTCATCGCGCCAGCATGACGATAGCTGGGAGCGGCTCGCGCGGGAAGTGGGCAAGCCCCTCCCGGAAGGCCATTTCAAGGCCGGCTTCGGCAGGAAGAATGAATTCATCATCCCGAACATCCTCGCGTGGGAGCATGACGCCGCCGCGGTCCGCCGGCTCTCGCTCCGCAAGGAGGAGCTCTACCGGCAGATCGTCCGCGAGGGAGGGTTAGAGCCCCTGCCCGGCGTGCGGCCGTGGCTGGAAGCGCTGGCCCGGGCCGGCATCCCGTGCGCAATCGGCTCCTCGACCCACCGGGAGAATATCGAGGTCTCCCTCGATCTCCTGGGGCTCCGCCCGTTCTTTACGGAGATCGTCTCATCGGAGGATGTGAGCCATGGCAAGCCGGACCCGGAGGTCTTCCTCAACGCGGCCGGGAAACTCGGCCTCGCCCCGGCCCGTTGCGTGGTGGCTGAGGATGCGCACGTCGGCATCGAGGCGGCGCGCCGCGCGGGGATGCGCGTGATCGCCGTTGCCACGACCAACCCCATCGACGACCTCGGGGAAGCAGACATCGCCGTTCATCGGCTCGACGAGTTGAAAGTGGAATACATCGCGAAGTGGTTTGAGTAAGGAGGACGCCGCGATGCCAAACCTCATCATCGCCACACGCAACCGGCACAAGACGGCGGAGATGGCCGCGATCCTCGGCCCGCAATGGATGGTCGAGGACCTCGCCGGAAGGCGGGACCTCCCGGAGCCGCAGGAGAATGGAAACACCTTCCAGGAAAACGCGGCGATCAAAGCGATAACCGCCTCGCGCGCGCTCCCTGGGCTCGTGCTGGCCGATGACTCCGGCCTGGAGGTCGACGCCCTCGAGGGTGCCCCCGGCATCCGCTCCGCGCGCTACGCGGGGCCGAAGGCGACAGACCAGGAGAACCGCAACCGCCTGCTCGTGGAGCTCGCAAAACTCAATCACGTCGCGGAGGAGCCGATGACGGCGCGCTTCCAATGCGCGATGGCCGTGGCCAAAGGCGGGAAGGTGCTCGCGGCGTTCCGCGCCAGCGTGCAGGGGCGCATCGTCCTCGCGGAGGCGGGCACGGGCGGCTTCGGCTACGACCCGCTCTTCATCCCGGATGGCTACAGCCAGACGTTCGCGGAGCTGGATGCCGAGACAAAGAACCAGCTCAGCCACCGCGCGAAGGCGATGGCGCAAGTCCGGGAATGGCTCGCCTCACGCGAGCCGCGGAACACCTAGAGCATTTTCGATTTGATTTGCCGCAATGATATGGGAGCGCCGTGGGTTGGTGCGGAGACTTTTAAGCGCAGCGCCTGTATTGATCAATACAGGCCAAGCTTGAAAGGCTTCGCAAC
>Ga0182024_10002266_pt1 | contig 48189 bp, 49 predicted proteins | sample P32metaG_FD_120480 | JGI IMG/M metagenome (GOLD analysis project Ga0182024, IMG submission 120480) | Permafrost microbial communities from Stordalen Mire, Sweden - P3-2 metaG (Illumina Assembly) | ecosystem: Environmental > Terrestrial > Soil > Wetlands > Permafrost | place: Sweden: Stordalen... | reverse complement strand
GCGAAAGGCGCGGGCAATCGACGAAGTCGTCCGGCATGATTTGGCGCCACACTTCGTTGACCTCCTCCGACTTGCTGAAGAAACGGTGGCCGCCGATGTCGAAGCGGAAACCCTCCGCCTGCACGGTCCGGGAAATCCCTCCGACGTACGAGGGATCGGCCTCCCACACCACCACATCGCGGCGCCCCGCCTGGAGCAATTGCCACGCCGCAGTGAGCCCGGCGGGTCCCGCACCCATGATGACAATCGGTTTGGCAGTCGGCATATAAATAGGCTGCGTAGTCTTCCGTCTTACCGGGCAATCGTCAAACTTAACCGCGCGATCCCATGTAGCGGCGGGCGGAGCCTGTCCTGAGCGAAGCCGAAGGAACCGCCGACGGCAAACGTCCCTCGTTCCCAAGTTGCACTTGGGAACGAGGGGAGGGGTAACCTACGCAAAGAAATTCGGCAGCAGCGTACAGGCGGGAATCTCGCCCGCTTTGAGCCGGACTTCCACCGCGTCGAAGCGATAGGTAACATCCTCGACCTGGAGCAACTCCAGATAGCGGCGTGCGGCGTGACGCAGGGCCTCCTCCTTGCGCTCGTCGATGGCTTCGGCCGGGCGGACCAGATCGCTCCCGGCGCGGGTTTTAACTTCCACAAAAACCAGGATATCGCCATGACGGCAGACCAGGTCGATCTCGCCATCGGTGACTTTGTAGTTGCGGGTCAGCACCTTGTAACCGTGACGGCGCACGAAAGCGGCGGCCACGCGCTCACCGTAAGCGCCGATCTCCGCCGTGGTCGCCAGCTTAGGCGCGGGCGTACTTTCGTATCGGCTTAAACGTTCGCCGATGAATTGGGCAAGGGCCGTGAAGGGTAAGGGCACGCGCGTGTTCCGGGGTTCCGTAGCCCTTATGATTCTCCAAACCGTAGCCGGGGTAAAGCACGGCGAGTTCCGCCATGGCGCGATCGCGTGCGACCTTGGCGATGACCGACGCGGCGGCGATGGAGGGGCAACGCGCGTCGCCATCGACGATCGTGAGTTCCCGGCAGGCGAGACCGGCTTTCTGGTTGCCGTCGATCAGGCACAGGTGCGGCTGTACGCGCAGGCCCTCGACCGCGCGGCGCATGGCGAGCAGGCTCGCGCGGAGAATATTATGCGTCTCGATTTCCTCGACGGAAGCGGTCCCGACCGACCACCGTACTTCCGCGTGACCGCAAAGAAACGCGTTCAACTCCGCCCGGCACTCGGCCTGGAGCGTTTTCGAATCGTTGAGATGTTCGTGCTCCAAGCCATCCGGCAAAATGGCCGCTGCCGCAAAGACCGGTCCGGCCCAGCAACCGCGCCCCACTTCGTCCACCCCGGCGACGATGGCCGCACCCTCGGAGCGCAACCCGCGCTCGAACTCCCAGGTGAGGGAAGAAAGGCGCTTGCGGGGAGGCATGGCTACGGCCGACCGAATCGTCCCGCACGAAGTCCGGCGTGGGACAAATCTTCATCAAGATCGGGCCAGGAAAGTCCAAAATGACCAATCTCGATATGATTTAGTTTTTCCTCGGGCTGGTCGCGCAACCGATGGTTAACCGAAATCGGGAAGTGGACTTCATTCCCATCGGCATACGAGACATAAATAATCCCTTGCCGATAAGCGGCACGAACACAGGCCGGAAGATCAACAACCGCACTCATCATTACACTCTAAAATAGCGATTCCATAAGTCGAGGATTTCCTGACGATGCTCCACGACGATTTCCTGTGCACGGGTCAATTCGGAGACTTTCATGTTCCATGATTCCGCCAGAGTGACGTTTGGGGTGAGCCAAAATTTGGCTTCACCCTCGCCCTTTTTAATATGTATGTGAGCCGGCTCCTGGGGAGTTCCTTCGTTGGAGAAAAAGAAGCCGCGATAACCTTCTATCTCAAATACCCTGGGCATGGCGGTCTTTATTCATCACGGATGAAAAATCGTGCCGACGGGCTCGCCCTGGCAGATCGAGACGAGGACGTTCTTCTGCCTGCCGTTGGCGATTTGCATCGGGATGCCCGCCGCATTGACCAGCTTCGCAGCCTTGAATTTGGAGATCATTCCGCCGACGGACATCTGGCTTTGCGTGCCGCCGGCCAGCTTCTGAATTTTGGCGGTGATGCCACGCACGTCGCGGATGAGGCGGCCTGTGCCGTCGGGATTGGTGGCCAGGCCGCGGATGTTCGAGAGGATAATCAGCCGTTCCGCGCGGGCCAAAATGGCGACGTGGGCCGAGAGCTGGTCGTTGTCGCCGAAGCGCGCGCCGACGAGCTCATCGTAGGAGACGACGTCGTTTTCGTTGAAGATGGGGACGACTCCCTTGTGCGCCAGCAGGTGTTCGACGCTGCGCCGGATGTTGCCGTAGAGCGCCCGGCTGTCCAAATCGAGATAAGTGAGCAGGACCTGCGCGACGCGAAGGCCGCCGCGCCCGAAAGCCTCGTCGTAGAGCCGCATCAGCCGTGGCTGGCCCAGCGCGGCGCAGGCTTGAAGCTCGGCCATCGCGGTGGGGCGTTTTTTCAGGCCCAGCAGCGACATGCCGCAGCCGACCGCGCCGGAACTGACGACGAGCATTTCGTGACCGAGGCGGCGCAACTCCACGACCTGGGCGGCCAGTTGCCCGATCTGGGCCAGGTCAATCTGGCCGTGGGAGTCGCTGAGAATGCCGGTGCCGAGCTTCACCACCCATCGCTTCGGTATGGGACCAAATTTCGATTTACTCACGGAAGATAGGTGCGTATGCGACGGTAAAGTTGATAAAGCCGCCAGCCGTTTTGGCCCAAAGTCACGACGTGCTTTTTCCAGCCCTTGGCCTTGTTCTCGATGCTCGGCCGCTGGCGGGGCGAGGGCTTTGAAGCTTTTGCGGTCTTCAGGCCGATCAGAGTGGACGCCAGCTTGATGACGGCGGGGGCGGCCACGAATACCCAGGGGTTTTTGCGAAGAAATCCAAAGCCGCGCATTCCATATTCGGCGTAGTGGATCGGCTTTTCGAGATTGCGATAAGCCTCGCCCAGCTCGCCGCGTTGACGCGCAATCTCGGCAATTAAATGCCGGCGCCGTTCAGCGAAATCTTCAAAATCTTCAAGATTTTCAAGAGGCTCGCTCATCGGTTGGCCTCATCTTTCTTCGTGGCAACAGCTTGGCGGAGACCCTCCACGTCCCGCCGCAATTCGGCGAGCGTTTGCGAAAGAAACTTCGGGCGAGTCAGGAACATGTTGCGGGCGATGAGCAGGAGGACGACGCCAATGATGAAAAAAATCCCAAAGATGCCGCCAAGAACCCAGAAGCGGTAAGGCGTATCCCAAGCAAGCGCGAGCACAAAGAACGTCGCCCAAAAGAAGGCCGCGAGCAGGCAAAGCAAACTGACAAGCCCGGCCGCGATGAGCTTCAGCGCCCGGATCGCCTCATCCTCCAGCTCGGAGGTGGCCAGATCGAGCCGGGTATAGAGAATGGCGACCACGACGCTCCAGAACGAGCGCAGGGACGCAAACAGGCCCGGACTTGCGCCTGAGCCGATGCCTTCAGGTGCTGACATGAAAAGATTTTCCGCGAGGATTAATCGTCGCGACGGCGGAGGAAGGCCCCGGCCGAGAAACCAATGCCGAGGAGGAAACCAATTCCGGCGGCGATGCCAACCGCGTTCCAGGGATTATCGCGGACATACACATCGGTTGCCGTAAAAGCTTCCTGACCTTTGGCTCTCACATTGTCGTGCACGACGCTCAGCTTGTCCTGGGCCACTTTCAGGCTTTCTTCGACCTTGACGCGGGCTTCGGCGGCCTTATCGCCAACGACGGAAGCCGTTGCCTTCAGCAACTCTTGCACATCCTTGGTCAATACTTTGACATCTTCGACGAGTTTATCGCGGGTGGCTGACGCATTTGAATGGGAATTTGTAGACATAAAATATTATCCTTTAAAATCACTTAAGCCCACCGAGGGCCGAAAGCAAGTATTGATTGGAGCGCGTCCTCATTGGTTGACGCCGGGCGGGTTGGTATTCGGCGCCGAATTGGTGTCAGGAGCAGAACTGGTGTCCGGGGCCGGACTTGCGACCGGAGCAGGATTGGCATCCTGGGAAGAACCGGTGTCGGGCTTGTTCCCCGGCTGGTCTCCCTGCTTGGGACCGAGCACGATGAAAAGTTCATCGAGTTGATTCAGGTCGGCGGTCGGTTCGATGACGGCCTCGCGGTAAAGGCCGAAGGTGGGGTATTCATTCTTGATGGGAGGGACTTCGATCACCGTGCCGAGGCGCAGCCCGGCGGGGAAATAGGGGCCGAGGCCGCTGCTGACGACAAACTGGCCCATGGTGATCTGGGAATCCTTGGGCAAATAATTCATTTTGACCCGCGGTTTGCCTTCTTCAAAATTGCCCTCTCCCTGTACGATGCCCTGGTCGTGTGTTCCCTCGACGTTGGCGGAGATGCTGCAGTTCTTGTCCACCATGAGGATCACCTCGGTCGTGTCGCGCGAGACGTTACCGGTTTTGCCGACGACGCCTCGGGGCGAAACCACCGGCTGGTCCTTGGCGAGATTGGGATCGTCCTGCCAGCCGACATTGACCTGCACCGTATTCCACCAACTGGAAGGCTCGCGGCTGACCACGCGGCAGGCGCGGAGGCGATAGGGGGAGGCATCGCGAAAGCCGAGCATTTCACGCAGCCGGGCGTTTTCCGTCGTCTTGTCGGCGAGGACCTGATTTTGCACCGTTAGCTCCGCAACCTGCTGCCGCAACTTTTCGACTTCCGCCTGCGCTTCATCAAGAGTCTTGAGCTTGCTGTCCATCCGGCTGAAGAAGGTGACCGGCTTATCCGCCGTGCGGAGGACCGGGCTGAAAAGCTTTTGCGTTTCGTTGCGCAACGTCTGCGCGACCTGGTCGGGCAGGAGAAAACAGGTCAGGATGAGGGCCGATCCAATGCCCAAGACCAGAAGAAAATAGGCGCTTTTGTTCACCGGTTAAAATCGAGAGCGTCCAGACCTAGATGCGGCGCTCGGATTCGGCGGCCCGCTTCATGTACTCAAATTCCTGGAGCACCTTGCCGGTGCCTTCCGCCACGGCGCTGAGGGGATCTTCGGCGACATGGACGGGCAACCCGGTTTCCTCGGCCAACATTTTATCGAGGCCGCGCAGCAGCGCGCCACCGCCGGCGAGAACGATGCCCCGCTCGACCAAGTCGGCGGAAAGTTCCGGCGGGCAGCGTTCCAGCGTGATGCGGATCGATTCGACGATGACCTGCACCGGCTCGGCCATCGCTTCGCGGACTTCCTGCGAGGTGATCGTCAGCGTCTTGGGCAGACCGGCGACGAGGTCGCGGCCTTTGACTTCCATCGTCGTTTCCTTTTCGACAGGGTAAGCCGATCCGATCTTGATCTTGATGTCCTCGGCGGTACGCTCGCCGATCATGAGATTGTAAGCACGGCGCATGTAATTGATGATGCTCTCGTCGAGCTCGTCGCCCGCGACGCGGACGCTGCGGCAAAAGACAATGCCGCCGAGCGAGATGATGGCCACTTCGGTCGTGCCGCCGCCGATGTCGACGATCATGTTGCCCGCCGCTTCCTGCACCGGCAGGCCGACGCCGATCGCCGCCGCCATCGGTTCCTCCATGAGATAAACGTCGCGTGCGCCCGCGTTGATGGCCGAGTCTTTCACGGCCCGCTTTTCCACTTCGGTGATGCCGGTGGGCACGGCGATGACGATGCGGGGACGGCGCTGCCAGCGGCGGTTACCGCTGACCTTGTGAATGAAAGCCTTGAGCATCGCCTCGGTGATTTCGAAATCGGCGATGACGCCGTCTTTCATCGGGCGCACCGCGATGATGTCGCCCGGCGTGCGGCCGAGCATCCGCTTTGCTTCGTCACCCACGGCGAGGACGCGCTTGGATCCCGCCTTGATCGCGACGACGGATGGTTCGCGCAGAACAATGCCGCGGTCGCGAACGTAAACGAGGGTGTTGGCTGTGCCGAGATCAATGCCGATATCGTTGGAGAAAAGTCCTGAGAAGAGATTCATTTTAAATGGGCGAGAGGAAAAAGGGTTGTAAGGTTATGGTAGAGATCGAAATAGGTTGGGCGCATCTTACGAAAATGTCACGTGGGAGATCATTTAATTAAGGTGCGCCGCCGCACCTCTTGTCTAGGGGGAGTGGCGGTGAGCGTCAAGCTCCTGCGCTTCGCAGGGGTCGGACCGGCGGGATTTGAACCCGCGACCTCTTCCACCCCAAGGAAGCGCCCTACCAAGCTGAGCTACGGCCCGTGTCGCCGAAAAAGATCGGACAGGAAAGGTCACTTTGCCATAACCGCTCGAAGCGGCAAGCTTGAAAGAGCGAAGCTTTGCCTGCGGTTACTAGCCTTTCCATCCGCGAGCTAGTCAATCACAGAAAAAAACTTCCGGGCCGAGGTGGAAGTGCCGGGTGAGCTTAAGCCAGCCCCGCATTTTCAAGCCAGGTCTCGGCGATGAGGGCGTGGCCGGCCGCTGAGGGATGCACGCCGTCTTGGGCCCAGTAGGCCGCAGGGGCCTGGGTGGCGGCCTGCGCGAAAAGGCCGTCGAGCGGCAGGAGTTCCGCGCTGAATTCCACGGCGAGTTTTCGCACGACATCGATCTTCGGGTTCAGGTCCTCACGCCAGGCGTAACGATCTTCCGGCACGTGCAATAAAAACGGTTCGAGCAGGACGACGCGGGCCTTGAGATGCTGGGCGATCTTTTCGAGCAGGGTGCGGTAATCGCGCTCGAAGGCAGCTGCTTCGGTGGCGTCCTTGCTGTCGTAGCGGCGCCAGACGTCATTGACGCCAATGAGGATGGAGACGACGGTGGGTTGCAGCGCCAGCAGGTCCGGCTCGACGCGCTTGAGCAGGTCGCAAACCCGGTTGCCGCTGATGCCGCGGTTGAAAATTTTCAGTTGAGGCGAGGCGAGGCGGGCTTGGAGATGGGCGGCGGTCAAAGCCGCGTAACCAAACCCGAGATGCTCGGCATTTTCCCGAACGCGACCACAGTCCGTTATGCTATCGCCCGTGAAAAGAATCCGTTCGTTGGCATTAATTAACATGGTTTGTAGTGTTTATCCGGTACGGCGGGCTTGTCAAATCCCGCGGGATGGGCAGCACCCGGACCAAGAATCGCCATTGGCAGGGAGAAGATTTTAGCGCAAGATGCAGTTTTCCTTAATGAGCGCAACCGTCCTGATTGTTCAATCCGATACCGCTCTGGGGGAACGCATCGGCCAGTTGGTTCTGGCCGGAACGCTGGACGCCGCCGTGGGCTTGGCCACGAGTCCGGAGGAGGGGATCACGGCGCTGGGCAATTACAGCGATCTCGATCTCTGCATCTGCGAACTTTACTTTGAGGAGGGGGATGGCGTGGCCTTTTTGTCGGCGGTTCGCGCCCGGTTTCGCCACGCGCGGGTGATGATTGTTTCGAGTTATAATCTCCAGAACTTCGGCGATTACATCCAAGGCCTGTCGGTTTTTCGCACGCCGCTGGATGAGTCGGTTTTTGCCTCCACGTGCCAGGACGCCCTCGCTACGCTGGAAGGTCACGAGTTTCCGCCTTTCCTCTTGGGGAAGAAGCAGCCGCCGGATCGCTGGGGGGATTGCTACGCGGCCTACGACACCGGGGTTAAGCGCGATATTTTCATTACGATTTGCCATGCCTGGGCGACCGGCGAGGATGCCGCCCGGTTTCGCAGTTCGGCGGCGATGATGGCGCGGGCCGGTCATCCGAACGTGCAGGCCGTCTATCAAGCCGGCGCCTATCAGGGCCGGGATTTCTTTTGTCGCGAGAAATGGGACATGCCGAACTTGTCGGAAATGGCCACGGCGGGCCAGCTCATCGATCCGCGCCTGGCCGCGCAGATCATCCATATCGTCGGGGCGGTGGTGATTTATTGGGACGCGAACGATTTCCCGCACACGGCGGTCGGCGCGACCGATGTGACGCTTTCACCGCAAGGCGTGATCAAGGTGGCGAATTGCGTGGACCCCACCCAGCCGCTGACACCGCCCGGCATGACGGATCTTTCCGCCCTGGCCCATGCCGTGGCGGCCCTCCTGCCTCCGCCCGATCAAGTTCCCGAGAGCGTGAGCAATCTGCTCGCCCAGCTTCAAGCGGGCCCGGTTCCACTGGCCCAGGTGGTGAGCGAAGCCCAGGCCATCGATAACAATCTGGCCCCGGAGCGTGCGATCGCCGTAACCGAGGAGCATAAAGTCGCGCGACAGGCCATTAAGGTTGAGCATCGCAAACAGAAGTACAGCCTCTACCTCATGGCGGCGGTCTTCGGTGTTATCGTTCTGGTGGTTGGCGCTGTTCTTTACTCAAGGCTCGATCCGCCATCCCGCGAATTCAATGAAATGATCGTCATTCCGGCCGGCCCCTATGTCTATCAGGCCGGTCCCGCCACGTTGGATTACCCTTTCTATATCGATAAGTACGAGGTGACCTTCGGACAATATCTCAAGTTCCTTCGCGCGGTCGACAAGGCCGGCACGGATGCCGCCTGGCGCAGCTCGGAGCAAAAAGCAGAGAAGGATCATCAGCCCAAGGATTGGGACATCATTTTCAAATGCATCAAATACCATGAGCCCTACAATAAGGTCACGCTTACCCTGGACGACGCGGTGTTCAACATCGATTGGTACGACGCGGAGGCTTACGCCAAATGGGCCGGCAAACGGCTGCCGAACGAACACGAGTGGGAGAAGGCGGCGCGAGGACCGAACGGATTCCTCTATCCATGGGGAAATACATTCCAGCCCTTCGCCAACACTTCGGTGCTACCTCCCGGGATGGATCGGTCGAGCATGACCGTGCATTTTTATCAAATCGTGGACCAGATGCCCCAGGATAAAAGCCCCTATGGCGTCTATGGCATGGGCGGCAACGTCAGTGAGTGGACCGATGACCTTGTCCCGGGCAGCATCGAATCGGAGAAGGTCGCGGTGATTCGCGGCGCCAATTTTAAGACGAACTCCGAGGAACACGCGGTGCTGACGTATCGCAAAACAGGGGCGCAGAGCCTGCGCGATTTCTGGATCGGTTTTCGTTGCGCCGGCGATACGCCGCCCGCGCCGAAGTAGGGAGGGCGGTTACTCATAGCGAGCGTTGCTTGTCCCTCTGCGGATTTTGTGTAAGATAGAGCTATGACGACACGACAAGTCATGGATGAAATCAAGGCGATGACCCCCGAAGAACGCGGGCAGGTTGCCGAATTCCTGCGACAACTTGAAAGCGTGCCGGGCACTCGCCAGACGGATGATCGTCTTGTGGACGAAATCTCCGATCGCATCTTGGATCGTCATGCGAAACTCATGCGCAAACTGGCTTTGTGAGCGAGCCGGTTTTCCTGACAGTCGACCAAGTCGAACGTCTTCACCAAAAATCAATCTCACGATTTGGAGGCGCCTCGGGGGTGCGAGATAGCGGTCTCTTTGAGAGCGCGATAACTCAGCCGCGCCATACCTACTACTATGCCAACGGCGATCTCTTCGATATTGCGGCAGCCTATGCTTATCACATTGCCCAAGCACAAGCTTGCTTTGACGGCAATAAGCGCACGGGCGTGGCGGCGGCATTCTTATTCCTCGAATTGAATGCCGTTTTGACGAATTTTGATTCCATGCCTTTATACGAGGCGATGATCGCAGTTGCGGAAAAGCGCATGGACAAACCGCAATTGGCTAAGTTGTTGCGTCAGTTGTGTCAGTTGAAATGATCCTGAGGCGGTTACTCCGCCTCTTGGCATCCGGTACGGAACCCGCTAGAGTCCGAGGCTGCCATGCCCCGTAAATCCTCCGAATCCGAATCTCCCGCCACGCCGCCCAAGGTAAAAGTCACGCGCGAAACGCTCGGGCAGATGTTCGGCCTTTATTCCTATCTGCGGCCCTACCGGGGCCGGCTGGGCGTGGGTCTGTTCATGCTCATCACTTCAACTGTGCTGGGACTTTTCTTTCCGCTTCTGGCCAGCGTGATGATCAATAGTAAAAACCATGAGGAAGCATTCAGGACAGCGTTGCTCATGGTCGTCATTCTCCTGGCGCAGGGGATCATGTCCTTTTTTCAGTCGTTCCTCTTCAACACGCTCGGTGAGTATGGCCTCTCCGATCTGCGCAAGCGGCTGTTCAATCACCTGACCGAAATGCCGATGGCCTTTTACAGCCAGCGGCAGGTAGGCGAATTGACGAGCCGGATGTTCGCCGATCTGACCCAGCTTCAGGATGCCTTCGTCATGGCCATCCCGCAATTTCTCCGCCAGAGCATCATCATGCTCGGCAGCATGGCCATGATGGTCTACATCTCGCCGCGGCTCACCGGCGTGATGCTGGCCTGCTTCCCGCCGACGATCATCGGGGCGATCCTGATTGGACGCATGGTGGGTAAGCGCTCGCGCACCACGCAGGACGAACTCGCGCTGGCGGCCAACATCGTGGCCGAGGCGTTCCAGGGCATCGCCAACGTCAAGGCCTTCTGCAACGAACTCTTCGAGCAGAAACGGTATGAAGTGCGCATCACCGAATTTCTCAAGTCGGTCCGGCATGGCGCCATCGTCCGCGCGATGCTGGTCGCCTTCATCATCTTCGCCATCTTCAGCGCCATCACCGTCGTTCTCTGGTACGGCACGATCCAGTTGCTCGATGGCCGGCTCAAGTCGGGCAATCTCCTCGGCTTCACCTTCTACACCATCTTCATCGGCGGCTCCATCGGCAGCTTCGCCGACCTTTACAGCAATCTCCAGCGCTCCATCGGTGCGACCCAGCGCGTGCGCGAATTGCTTGGCGAGCCGGCCGAACCGCTCGAAGTCGCGACCCGCGTCGCGCGCTTTCGCGGCGATGTCAGTTTTGATCGCGTTGCCTTTGCTTATCCCTCGCGGCCGGAAGTGCAAGTGCTGAAGAACCTGAGCTTCTCCGCGCAGGCCGGAGAAGTCATCGCCTTGGTCGGACCGAGCGGCGCGGGCAAGTCGACCATCGCGTCGCTCCTGCTCCGTTTCTACGACCCGCAGCAGGGCCGGATTCTTTTCGACGGGAAAGCCGCCACCGATTACGGCCTCCACGAATTGCGCAGCCAGATGGCGCTCGTGCCGCAGGAAGTGCTTCTCTTCGGCGGCTCAATTTCGGAAAATATTGCCTATGGAAAGCCGGGCGCTGCCCAGTCGGAGATCGAAACCGCCGCGCGCCGCGCCAACGCCCACGACTTCATCACGCAATTTCCCGAAGGCTACGCGACCCTCGTCGGCGAGCGGGGCGTCAAAGTCTCCGGCGGCCAGCGCCAGCGCATCGCCATCGCCCGTGCGTTGCTCAAGGACCCGTCCATCCTGATTCTCGACGAGGCGACCAGCGCGCTCGACGCCGAAAGCGAACGGCTCGTCCAGCAGGCGCTGGAGGAATTGATGAAGGGCCGCACCTGCTTCGTCATCGCACACCGGCTCTCTACCATCCGCAACGCCGACACCATCGTCATGCTTCGTGATGGGGCCGTCCGCGAAACCGGCTCCCACGACGAACTGATGCTCGTCCCCGACGGCGCCTACCGCCGCATGGTCGAACTCCAGCACGGCGCGAACATCCTCACCGAAGAAGCCGAAGTCGCCGCAGTGAAGTGATCAGCGCGGCAGGATCGTTAAACCAGCCTTTTTAGCCATCGCTCTTTGGCGCTGGTCAAACGAGACAAAACGGATTGAACCAATCTCCAAGGCAGCCACGACGTGAAGGATGTCGAGCAGGCGTGTGCCGGTTGAGATCGTATGGGCTTCGGAGAGTTTTTCCGCTCGTCGATAAGCGTTTTCCAGGTTGACAACCGTTCGTTCGAGACGTCCGAAGCGAATATCCTCATCGAGCAGCCCGATGGCTGCAGCCATGGTGGAGGAATTGATCTCCTTGCGAAAGACTTTCAACCGAAAGGTATTTCGTAGTTCCGCTTCCTGAAAATGGGTTAGCGGCAAAGGTGCCGATTCCGCCAAGATGAGAGAAATCGCGTCAGGCGAATTGGGCTCATTGCAGTAATTTTTGAGAAGGACGCCGGTGTCGAAATAGGCGGTCACCTGTCACCTCGTGACTCATCCAGGATTTCGCTGAGCGGCTTTCCAGGGAGTGGTTTGGGAAAATGCTTCTGAAGCCTTGCCATGAGATCCGGCCATTCCACTTTTTGTTTTTTCCTTTTTACTGGTGATAACGTGGCAAAGACTTTGCCTCGTTTCCGGATTTCGACTTTCTCTCCGTCCTCGATCCATTGGGAAACACGGGCGAAGTGATTGCGCAGATCGGCGACAGTGGCGACTTTCATGATAGATAAAGTATCATGAAAATTAAAAAAACGTCAAGGTTCTAACGCGATACCACCACGCCCCTGCGTTCGTACGCAGGCAGGAACGTGAAGCGGCGGTAAATACTGCCGTGGCGGCAGCAAGTACCGAGTTTAATTATGCTTCCGCCAGCCAGTCTCCGAGGCGGAGGTAGGCGCGGATTTTCCGGCGTTCATACCGGCTTTGTTGGACTTTGGACGAGCGTGAATCCGCGAGGCGGAACGCGTTTTTGTGAGTTCGAACGGAGTCGACCATCGTGTCGGCTGTTTTCATCAGGACGTATTTCCTTTCTGGTTTATTTGTTCGAGCCTTGTCTGAGCCTAAAGGATGCCAACTTCGTGACAGAAGTGAGACCTTCCGCTGTCGTCCCCACACATGGGCGGCGATATTTTCCGCCGAAGTAACCCATTTTGGGAAGGTTGCGGCTTGAAGCGTGCTTGATCCACGCCATATTAATCACACCCCAAACATATGGCACTTCACACGCAATTCAACTCCCTCCGTTCCACAACGACCCAGTCTGGTCAAAAAGTTACATACTATTCGCTTCCGGCGCTGGAAGAAGCCGGTGTGGGGCCGATCTCCAAATTGCCCGTGAGTATTCGCATTGTTCTCGAAGCCGTGCTGCGTAATTTCGATGGAAAACGGGTCAGCGAAAACGACATCCGCACGCTGGCCAACTGGAACGCGAAAGCGCCCGTCTCCGACGAAATCCCCTTCGTCGTCGCGCGCATTGTTTTGCAGGATTTCACCGGCGTTCCGCTCCTGGTCGATCTCGCCGCGATGCGTCACGCCGTGCAAAAGCTGAAGAAAAATCCGAAGCTGATCGAGCCGCTCGTGCCGGTCGATCTCGTGGTCGATCACTCCGTGCAGGTCGACGTGGCCGGTTCTGCCGACGCGATGATCCGCAATCTCGAATTCGAATTCGCCCGCAATCGCGAACGCTACGAATTTCTCAAATGGGGCCAGCAGGCGTTCGAGACCTTCAAGGTCGTGCCGCCCGGCATAGGCATCGTTCACCAGGTCAATCTCGAATATCTCGCGAAGGGCGTCCTCTCCACCACCATCGACGGCGAGACGGTTTATTATCCCGACACGCTCGTCGGCACCGATTCCCACACCACCATGATCAACGGCCTCGGCATCGTCGGCTGGGGCGTGGGCGGCATCGAGGCGGAAGCGGGCATGCTCGGCCAGCCGGTCTATTTCCTCACGCCCGAAGTCGTCGGCGTCCACATGACCGGCGCGTTGCGCGAAGGCGTCACCGCGACCGATCTCGCCCTTCACGTCACCGAGATGCTCCGCAAGCAGAAGGTCGTCGGCAAGTTCGTCGAGTTTTACGGCCCCGGCGCGGCGTCGTTGCCGTTGCCCGACCGCGCGACCATTGCGAACATGGCGCCCGAATATGGCGCGACGATGGGCTACTTCCCGGTCGATGCCGAATCAGTCAATTACCTCAAGGCGACCGGCCGCACGAAGGAGCAGGTCGAAGCGTTCGAAACCTACTTCAAGGCGCAGAAACTTTTTGGTATTCCGACCAAGGCCGACGGCATCATCTACAGCTCCGACCTCGAACTGAACCTCGGCGATGTCTCTCCCAGCGTGGCTGGACCGAAGCGTCCGCAGGACCGCATCGCACTGCCCGATTTGAAGGCGAAATTCCTCGGTGCGCTCGATAAGGCCGTGAACGAAAATGGCTTCGGCAAAAAGGGTGCCGAGGCGGCCCATGCGACCGTGACTCTCAACGGGAAACGTCCTCCGACGGACGTCGACATCAAGCACGGCAGCGTGCTCATCGCGGCGATCACGAGTTGTACCAATACCAGCAATCCCTCCGTCATGCTCGCGGCGGGGTTACTCGCGAAAAAGGCGGTCGAGAAAGGCCTGACCGTCAACGCGGCGGTGAAGACGTCGCTCGCGCCCGGTTCCCGCGTCGTCACCGATTATCTCGACAAGACCGGACTGCAACCCTACCTCGACCAGCTCGGCTTCCAGATCGTCGGCTACGGCTGCACGACCTGCATCGGCAATTCGGGCCCGCTCAACCCGATCATCGACGAGGCCATCACCAAGAGCGATCTCGTCGCGGCCAGTGTTCTCTCCGGCAACCGCAACTTCGAGGCGCGCGTCCATCCGAGCATCAAGGCGAATTTCCTCATGTCGCCGCCGCTCGTCGTCGCCTTTGCGCTGGCGGGCAAGGTCGACATCGATCTCAACACCGAGCCGCTCGGCACGGGCAAGGACGGCCAGCCGGTTTATCTCAAGGAAATCTGGCCGACGCTCCAGGAAATCAAGACCGAGATGGAAGGCGCGCTCAAGCCCGAAATCTTCCGCAAACTCTACAGCGATTTCGCCGAGCAGAATCCGGCCTGGAACAACATCCCCGGCTCGACCGGCGAAACCTATTCGTGGAACGAATCGAGCACCTACATTCAGGAGCCACCCTTCTTCGACAACTTCTCCATGGAGCCAGGCCACATCACCGAGATCGTCGAGGCGCGTCCGCTCGGCATCTTCGGCGATTCGGTCACGACGGACCACATCTCGCCCGCCGGCAGCTTCAAGAAAACGTCGCCCGCTGGCGCGTATCTCCTGGAACAGGGCGTCAAGGTCGAGGAATTCAACAGCTACGGCGCGCGGCGCGGCAATGACCGGGTCATGACTCGCGGCACGTTCGCCAATGTCCGCATCAAGAATCTCATGGTGCCGGGCGTCGAAGGCGGCGTGACCAAGTACCAGCCCTCCGGCGAGCAGATGAGCATCTACGACGCTGCGATCAAATACCAGAAGGCGGGCACGCCGCTGGTCATCATCGCGGGACAGGAATATGGCACGGGCAGTTCGCGCGACTGGGCGGCGAAAGGGACACGGCTCCTCGGCGTCAAGGCGGTTATCGCGCAAAGCTTCGAGCGCATTCACCGCAGCAACCTCGTCGGCATGGGCGTTCTTCCGCTCTGCTTCCAGGACGGCGTGAACGCGGCGAGCCTCAAGCTCGACGGCACCGAAATCTACTCGCTTCGCGGCCTGACCGACGACATCAAACCCCGCCAGAAAGTGGACCTCGAAATCAAGCGCGCCGACGGCAAAATTGAGATCGTGCCGCTCGTCCTGCGAATCGACACGCCCATCGAAGTCGATTACTACCAGCACGGCGGGATTCTTCCCTACGTTCTGCGCCAGATCATCCGCAAGGCGGCGTAAGCCATGCCCTTCACCCCACGCCTTGTTTTCGTGACCGCCTCCAATGTCGAGGAGGCGCGGAAGCTCGCGTTGGGCATTTTGGAGAAACATCTCGCGGCGTGTGTGAACCTCATTCCGTGCGTCGAATCGCATTACCGGTGGCACGGCAAGGTGGAAACGGCGGCGGAAGTCATGCTGGTCATCAAGAGTTCCGCGGAACAATTCGAGGCGCTGGCCGGTTTCGTCCGCAAGCATCATTCCTACGAATGTCCGGAAATCATTGCGGTTTCGCCTCACAAGATATCGCCTGCCTACCGGTCGTGGTGGGACGAGGCCATGATGGAACCGGATGACGGCTAAGGATAGTTTGCCGGTCTCTCAAAAGCGTTTCGGGAAGTCCCAGAGGGACTTTTGAGAGTAGCCCGGCGATTTATCGCCGGGTTTGGATCGACAAAAGAAGCCCGCGTCCCAGCGGGACGCCTGATCGGCGGAGTCTGTTAGGAATATTTGCGCGAAGTTCAACCGTCCCGACGGGACGGGAGGAACGCTTTCCGCAATACCCGGCGATAAATCGCCGGGCTACTTTCGGCTGTCCCGCTGGGACAGATCGAGCCGAGTCGAAGTCAGGGTCAGGACGGAGTCTGACCTTCCATGACGAGCTTTTCCGTTTGACCCTTGGTGTCGCAAGCCTTACGGTCATTACCCCTTATGGCAGAAGAACTCAGTTACGTGATTATCAACCCCTACACGATCTACAAATCGCGTACGGGCGGCGTCCTGGCCCGGTTGTTAACGCGGACCTCCCTCGATCTGGTAGGCGCGCAAATGTTTGCCCCCAGCCAGGCGCTCGTCGACGAGTATGCCCGCAATATCGTGACCGAGGCCGATCCGCAGGACCGGAAAGTCCAGGAACTGATCCGCGATTACGTGAAAGAAAACCTCGCGCCCGACCCGGTTACCGGCTTGCGCGAACGGGTCATGATGCTGCTCTTCCGTGGCGAAAACGCCGTGCGCCGCATCCGCGAAACCGTCGGCACCTTCAAGGAAAACTTCCTTGGTGGCGAATCGATCCGCGATACCTACGGCGACATTGTTTTCAATCGCGACGGCACGATCAAATATTTCGAGCCGGCGGTGCTGGCTTCGCCCAATATCCAGGAAGCGCGCACCAAATTGAAAATTTGGGCCAAGTACAGCGATTCCGACGGCGGCCTGCTGGACAAAGTCGTCTCCACGGTGAGCGATCCGCGCCACGAGCGCACGCTGGTCATCATCAAGCCCGATAATTTCAAGTTCCCGAGCGGCCGTCCCGGCAATATCCTCGATATTTTTTCCCGCACGGGTCTGGCCATCACGGGCATCAAAGTGCACCGGATGACGGTCGCCCAAGCCGAGGAATTTTACGCTCCGGTGCGCGATGTGCTCAAAGAGAAGCTGGCCGGACCCATCGGCGAACGGGCAAAGGACATCCTCAGTTCCGCCCTGAACATTCCCGTGACGCCGGAGATGCAGAAGCAGATCGGCAACCTGCTCGGGCCGACGGCGGGCGATCAGCAGTTCAACAACATCGTCAAATTCATGACCGGCCATACGCCGTCCGAAACCAAGGGCGAGGCGCGAACCGAGCCGGGTACGGAGAAATGCATCATCCTAATTTACGAGGGGATCGACGCCGTGCGCAAAATCCGCGAGGTCCTCGGTCCGACCGATCCGGCCAAGGCGCCTCCGGGATCGATCCGGCGCGAGTTCGGCTCGACCATCATGGTCAACGCCGCGCACGCCTCTGATTCCGCCGACAATGCCCGCCGGGAAATGGGCATCGTGAAGATACGCGACAACAACTTCAAATCCTTGATCGAAAGTTTTTATCAAGATTAACGCGCAGAAGGCTGGCTTGTGTCCGGCCTTCATGCTTTGATTACCCTTCCCAGTTACCTCAGATTCTAAAAAATATCCTTTATGGAACCCTCAACTCGCGTCCAAGAACTCACACCGTCACTCACACTTTCCATCGATAGCAAGGCCAAGGCCATGAAGGCAGAAGGCCAGGATGTCATCGGCTTCGGCGCCGGCGAGCCCGACTTCGATACGCCCGAGCACATCAAGGCCGCGGCGATGGGATCGCTCGACGCCGGTTTCACGAAATACACGCCTTCCTCCGGCATTCCGGAATTGCGCTCGGCCATCAGCGAAAAGCTCAAGGCCGACAACGGACTCGATTACAAGCCGTCGCAGGTCATCGTCACGTGCGGCGCGAAGCACGCCTGTTTCAACGCCATGCTCGCCACGCTCGATCCGGGCGACGAAGTCATCATCCCGGCCCCCTACTGGCTGAGCTATCCCGAAATGGCCAAGCTCGTCGGCGCGGAACCGGTCATTGTCCCGACCACGGCCGAGAATAATTACAAGATCACGCCGGACCAATTCCGCGACGCGATGACGCCGAAGACGAAGATGATCGTCATCAACACGCCTGGCAATCCGACCGGCTCCGTCTACACGGAAAACGAACTGGCCGGCCTGGCCGACGTCGCGCTCGACGAGGACATCCTGATTCTTTCCGACGAAATTTACGAGAAGCTCATCTATGATGGAGCCAAGCACGTCAGCATCGCGACGCTGAGCAAGGACGTTTACAACCTGACCCTGACCGTGAACGGCTTCAGCAAGCCCTACGCGATGACCGGATGGCGTCTCGGTTACGTGGCTGCGCCCGAAGGCGTGGCCAAGGCCATCGATTCGCTGCAAAGCCACTCGACCTCCAACGCGACTTCCTTTGCGCAGAAGGGCGCGCTCGCCGCCTACAAGGGATCGCAGGATTGCGTGAAGCAGATGGTGGCTGAGTACACGAAGCGCCGCGACCTGGTTTGCGGGCTGCTCGACGCCATTCCCCAACTCAAATATGTGAAGCCGCAGGGGGCGTTTTACGTCCTGGTCGACATATCCGCCACGGGCCAGAACTCGACCCAGTTTGCCGAGCGCCTGCTCGACAAGCAAAAGGTCGCCGTCGTGCCCGGCATTGCTTTCGGCGACGACAAGACGATCCGCATCTCCTACGCGACCAGCACGGAAAATATCACCAACGGCCTCAAGCGCATCGCCTCCTTCGTCGGCGCGTAAGCTTCAGAGGTAGCCGTTGACCTCCGGGCGACGGTTCCCCGGTAGCCGCCGCACGCTGGGCGGCGGTGCCTTCTCTGGTGTCCAGCCTACCCCTCGCTCGGATCGGACATATCAAAAATCTGATCCAGTCCCGTGCCGCGGAATAAGCTTCGGATCATATCGTTCAGCTTAATGACATGGACGTGACCCGGCGGTTCCAACTGCCGGACCTTCAGCGCCAGTCCCAGGATCGTCCCGAGGAAAGTGCTGTCGAGGTGTTCGCATTCGCCCAGATCGATAATGAAGTCCGTGACGCCTTCGGATACCAACTGCGTGTAGGTCGTTTTGAATCCCACCGCCGTCTGAAATGTGCCGATGCCGGTAATCTTGAACGTGACGACGTTCCCGTCGCGTTTCATCAAGATTTTCGCCTCAGGCATACTTAAGGTGAAGCATCCGCCGTTCCGGTGAGGTAGCCGTCGACCTCCGGGCGACGGTGCAGTTGTAGCCATTACCAATCAGGGTCGGGACAGAGTCCGACCCTCCAAGGCTACAAATACTCTCTCGGATCGGTGATGTGTCCCGTCAGCGCCGACGCCGCCACCGTATAGGGCGACGCCAGAAACACCTTCGATTCCTTGTGGCCCATGCGACCCGGAAAATTCCGGTTCGTCGCCGAGATGCAATTCATCGGCTTGTTCATCCGGCCAAAGGTATCGACGGGTCCGCCGAGACAGGCCGCGCAAGACGCGTTTTCCGTCATCTGCACACCGGCCGATTCGAGGAGATTCCACACCGTCGTGTCGCCCATCTTCATGCTCTGCAATTCAAAGACGACATCGGGCGTTGCGGGCACGCCGAACGTATCGATCTTCACGCTGCGGCCCTTAAGGATTTCCGCAAACGCGAGGAAGTCAGAGGTCTTGCCGCCCGTACACGAGCCGATGTAGGCGCGGTCGAGTTGGATGTTGCCGAGTTCCTTGGCCAGCGCGCGATGCCCCGGGTCGGGATGCTGCGCGACGGTCGGCTCCAGCTTGGAGAGATCGACCACGTCGTCGTAGACGAAGCTCTGGTCCTTATCGACGTCCACCGGCGTGTAGGTCGACTTCGTGCCGTTGCGCTTCGTCCGCTCGTCCACGTAGGCGAAGGTCTTTTCGTCCGCCGGGAAAACACCGTTCTTGCCGCCCGCCTCGATCGCCATGTTCGCGATCGTCATCCGGTCGTCCATAATCAGCGCATGCACGCCGGGACCCTCGTACTGCATCGCGCGATAGGTCGCGCCGTCGGAACCGATCTCGCCGATCACATGCAGCACGACGTCCTTCGCCATCACGCCTTTGGGCAGCGCGCCTTCGAGGTAAAAACGCATCGTTTGCGGTACTTTGATGAGCAGCTTGCCCGTGCCCATGATGAAGCCCGCGTCGGTGTTGCCGATGCCGGTCGCGAACATGTTGAACGCGCCCGCCATGCAGGTGTGGCTGTCGGTGCCAAAGAGGATTTCGCCGGGACGCGTGTGGCCCTTGGCCGGAAGCGCGGTGTGGCAGACGCCCGCGTAACGCTCGCCGAACTGGCGCTTGAGCTGCCCGCGCGAGGTGTCGAAAATCCAGTGACCGTTCGGGTCGTCGATCACGTCGTAGAAATAAGGCAGACCCTGCTCCTGCACGAAGGCGCGCAGGATGTCGACGTTGCGGTTGGAAAGCGAATCGGCGGTGAAGATGTAGTGGTCGGGAATGATGACGATCTTGTTCTTGTCCCACACCTTGGCGGTTTTGCCGAACTCGCGCTTGAACACGCCGATGGTTCCCGGTCCGCACACATCGTGCGTCAGGAGAACATCGGTCTCCACCCAAACATTTTCGCCCGGGGCCACATGGGCCTTGCCGCTGGCGCGGGCGAGCAGCTTTTCAGTCAACGTCATAAGGGTTAAAGCCTAGCGCACTTTGGGCGGCTTCACAATCGGAAGAATTGGGTCGGAGGGAAGCAGGACCAAATGACCATCCCGCCAAGGCGGGACCAAATTAACGGAATTTTGACAGGAGGAACATGAAGGACGTGAACAACAAATCATCGCCTAATAATCCGTCATCCTGAGCGAGGCGAACGGAGGACTCATTTTCCCAGTCGTGGTGGGCTGAGCCGAGTCGAAGGACCTGGGTGGCATATTCGGGGCGTCCAGCATCGAGGTTGCGTTTTCGTCAGGACAAGGCGGCGAAGCGGCCATGGGCGACGGGGCCTTGTCCGCCTTTGATCATCGGGGGAAAAAGCGACCGGGTCCTTCGACTGCGCGATTGCTTCGCATTCGCTCCGCTCAGGATGACGGACTTTTAAAGAGAAGCTTTCGCAAAGGTCTCTAAAAGGCCTATATAGCCAATCTTTTTAGGCCATTCTGGCGAAATAGGCCATATAGCGATACCGACCTCTTCAAAAATATGATTAGATAGGGCTATGACGACATCCTCACCAAGCCTACCGCCTCACCGCACCGTGCGCGTTGACCTCGGCCCGCGCTCGTATGATGTGCTCATTGGGAGGGGATTACTCAACCGTGTCGGTGAAATAATGAGCCAGCGCGGGATGAAGAAAACTGCAGCGTTAATCACCGATAAGAATGTTGAGCCATTCAAATCTCAAATATGGGTTGGATTATATTCTGCTGAATGGAATTTTCTTACGATTGATTCAGGAGAACAGAGTAAATCACTCGAAAGGGCTACAGAACTATTATCTAAGCTCGCGAACATACGACTCTCACGCTCGGGCACCGTTATCGCCCTCGGCGGCGGCGTGGTCGGCGATCTCGCGGGTTTCGTCGCGGCGACTTATCTGCGCGGAATCAATTTCGTCCAGGTGCCGACCACGTTGCTCGCCATGGTTGATAGCTCGGTCGGCGGCAAGACGGGCGTGAATTTGCCGGAGGGGAAGAATCTCGTCGGCGCATTCCACCAGCCGAAGCTCGTCGTGGCCGATCTTGATACGTTGAGCACGTTGCCGCCGCGTGAGTTCGCTGCGGGCATGGCCGAGGTGATCAAATACGGGGCGATCAAAGACAAGACGCTTTTTGACCGCGTGGCGAAGGGCGTGCGGCCGGACGATAAGGACCTCGACGAGATCGTCGAGAAGTGCGTCACGATCAAGGCCCGCATCGTTGAGAAAGATGAATTCGAGACGAAGGGCGAACGCGCGCTCCTTAATTTCGGTCATACCATCGGCCACGCCATCGAAAAGGCGACTGGGTACAACACCTATCTCCACGGCGAAGCCATCTCACTTGGCATGCGTGCTGCGGCGTGGCTTTCTGTCTGGCAGGCGGGACTTCCCGAAGCGGATGCGCGCCAGATTGAGGCCGCATTGACCGCGAACGCTTTGCCTGTGACCCTGAAACCCGAAGTCGACCGCGCCGCGATTCTCTCCGCCCTCGGCAACGACAAGAAAGTCGCCGCCGATGGCAAGAACCGCTGGGTGCTGCTGAAGGAACTCGGCGTAGCCGAGACCGGCATCGAGATTGACGCGAAAAAAGTAGAGACCGCGCTGAATGTCCTCCTAACCCCCATCACAAAAATATGAGCCGCATGAACCGTTCGTTGATTGCTTTTCTTCTGGCCGGATTGGTCGTCGGTGTGCTGTTTACCATTTTGAATTGTCTCTCCGCCGCCAGTTTTGGTTCGGACGGTATTGTGGTCAACACCACGAAAGACACCAACATCGATCAGGCGGTGCAGGCGATTGATGGACTGAAGTTGAACGGCGTCCATGTGACAAAAATTTCGCATCTGACCGGGGATTTCCGGGGCGTGGTGTGGATGCTCGTCTCGTGCACGGTCGGATTTCTGGCCATCACCGGACTCGTCCTGTTTTTCTACAAGATGTTTTGTCGCTGGTTTGGCGCCGCGCCCCATTTATGACCGAGGAGAATAGTCAGAGATCCTTCGGACCTGCGGTCGGCAGTAAGCTCAGGATGACAAACTTTTATTAAAATGACCGAATCCGAGGCCTACTTCATCCTCAATCTCGTCAGCGGCATCGGGCCGGTGCGGGCGAAACGGCTGCGCGAGCGATTCGGATCGCTGGATCGGGCGCTGGTGGCGCGCGGGGCTGATTTGCGCTCAGTCGAGGGGATTGGGCCTGAACTCGTCGAGAAATTGGTTTCCTGGAAAGAGACGACTGACTTTGAAAAGGAGCGCAAGTGGGCCGGGGAATTGGGCCTGACCATCGTCACCATGGCGGATGCGGCTTATCCGGCGAGCCTGAGTGAAATTTATGACCCGCCGCTGGTGCTTTATATTAAGGGCAAGGTGCCGGAGACCTGGCCGCGCGGCATTGCGATCGTCGGTTCGCGCGAGACGAGTCACTATGGCCTCGAAACCGCGAAGAAGCTGAGCTACCAGATCGCCTACGCGGGCGTGCCGGTGATTTCCGGCCTGGCGCGCGGGATCGATACGTCGGCGCATCTCGGCGCGCTGGCGGCGAAGGGCGCGACCTGGGCGGTGCTCGGTTGCGGACTCGACAAGATGTATCCGCCGGAGAACGACGCGCTCGCGGCGAAGATTATCGAGTCGGGCGGCTGTCTCATCAGCGAATTGCCGCTCGGCACCGCGCCCGACAAGCGGACTTTCCCGATGCGCAACCGGATCGTCAGCGGCTTGAGCTTCGGCGTGCTGGTGATCGAAGCGGGGCGGCAAAGCGGCGCGTTGATTACGGCGCGGCAGGCGCTCGATCAGGGACGGCAGGTCTTTGCCGTGCCGGGGCGGATCGATAATCCGCTGGCGCAGGGGTGTCATCAATTGCTCAAGGACGGCGCGAAGCTGGTCGAGGGCGTGGAGGACATTCTCGCCGAACTCGAATTTTTGATTCCGCGCGAGAGCGTGATGACGCCGCGTCCCTTGCCCGCCAACCTGACCGGCGACGAGGAAAAAGTTTACGCGGCCATCGAGCTGGACGAGACGCCCATCGATTCGATAACGGCAGCGACCGGACTGCCTTCGGGCACGGTTTCTTCCACGCTGCTCCGATTGGAGATGCGGAAGCTGGTGAAGCAGTTGCCCGGCAAGATTTTTGTGCGGACATCGTGATTAAAATATTGTTTACAGCTCCGAAGTATCTTGCTAGAAAAAAGGGCCTTGATGGATAAAGTTATTAACAGAGTCGGCACCGCGCTTCGTCGTTTTAAGAGTAGAAACGGGCAGACCGTGGTTGAATATGCCGTCGTCCTCGCGTTTATCTCCGTGCTCTGCGTGACCTACTTAAGCGCCTTGGGCGAACAGATTCGGAGCCTCTTTTTATCGATCATCAACGCTCTCGCCGCCGCCGGTCACGGCTTCTGATCTGGGGCCTATTTAGTTAATAAGCTAAAAAACCGGGTTGCCAATGGAGGGCGGGTCTTCTAGGTTGCACGGCTTGGAAATGAAGGGCCGGAGTGCCCAGTCGCTGGACATTGAATTGCCCGTATTCATAAGTCGTTATGTCAAAATCTCTTATCATTGCAGAAAAACCGAGCGTCGCTGGTGATATTGCCAAGGCGATTGGCGGGTTCAAGAAGGTTGCCGATGGAAACGAGTCGTTTTACGAGAGCGATGCCCATGTCCTTTCGTCCGCTGTCGGGCACTTGGTCGAACTTTGTTTGCCGGGTGAATTGGACAAGAAAAAGGGAAAGTGGACCTTCGCCGCCCTGCCGGTCATTCCCGAAGAATTTGCCCTGAAACCGATTGAGCGAAGCGAGGGGCGGCTGCGCCTGCTGAAGAAGCTGATGAAGCGGGCGGACGTGACGAGCCTGATCAATGCGTGCGACGCGGGCCGCGAGGGCGAACTGATTTTCCGCTATATCGTGAAGTTGGCGGGCTGCAAAAAGCCGATCGAGCGGCTCTGGCTCCAGTCGATGACGCCCGCGTCGATCCGGGACGGCTTCGCCCATTTGCGGCCCGGCTCGGAACTGGAACCGCTGGCGAGCGCGGCAGTGTGCCGTTCGGAAAGCGACTGGCTGGTCGGCATCAACGGGACGCGCGCGCTGACCGCTTTCAATTCCCGCAACGGGGGCTTTCAACTGACGCCGGTGGGCCGTGTGCAGACGCCGACGCTGGCCATCGTGGTGGAGCGCGACCAGAAAATTAAGAGCTTCGTGCCGAAGGGCTATTGGGAGGTCCACGCAACTTTCGACGCCAAGGCGGGCACTTATCCGGGCCGCTGGTTTAAGGAAGATTTCGCCAAGGACGAAGAGAATCCCGACGCCAAGCCGGAGCGGCTATGGACCGAGGCGGAAGCGCGTGCTTTGGAGGAAAAATGCCGCGGCAAAGTCGGCGAGGTCACCGAGGAGAAAAAACCGGCGTCACAACTTTCGCCCCTGCTCTACGATTTGACCACGCTGCAACGCGAGGCCAACGGGCGGCTCGGTCTTTCGGCCAAGCGGACGCTGCAAATTGCGCAGAGGCTTTACGAGCATCACAAGGTGCTCACGTATCCGCGAACGGATTCGCGCGCGTTGCCGGAAGATTATATCGATACGGTGAAGCAGGTTTTGAAGAATCTCAAGGGCAGTCATCTCGGCGCGTTCGCCTCGAAGATTTTGGCGGAGGGTTGGGTCAAGCCGACCAAGCGCATCTTCAATAACGCGAAGGTGTCGGACCACTTTGCGATCACCCCGACGCTTGAATCGCCCGACAAACTCGATGAGTTCGAGCGCAAAGTCTACGACATGGTGGCGAAGCGGTTTCTCTCCGTCTTTTATCCGGCGGCGCAATTCGAGGTGACGACGCGCATCACGCGGGTCGAGGACGAGCCGTTTAAAACCGACGGTAAGATTTTAGTCTTCCCCGGCTGGCTCGAAATTTATGGCCGCGAGGAACAGGACGCGGACGATCAAGCTGCGCTGGTGCCCGTTGAGGCGAATGAGAAGGTGAAGACGCAGGAGATCGAGGTGAAGAGCCTGGAGACACGGCCCCCGGCGCGATTCACGGAAGCGACGCTGCTCAGCGCGATGGAAGGCGCGGGCAAGTTGATCGAGGACGAGGAATTGCGCGAGGCGATGGCGGCGAAGGGTCTCGGCACGCCGGCCACGCGCGCGGCGACGATTGAAGGTTTGCTGGCCGAGGAATATCTCCGGCGCGAAGGGCGCGAAATCAGCTCTACGCCCAAGGCGTCGGCGCTGATGGAACTGCTCCATGCCATCGACATTCCGGCGCTGGCCTCGCCCGAAATGACGGGCGGATGGGAGTACAAACTCAAGCAGATGGAGCGGGGCGAACTGACGCGAAGCCACTTCATGAAGGAGATCGTCGGGCTGACGCAGATGATCGTCGAGAAGGCGAAAAATTTCGAGGAGTCGGGTTTCGAGGCGAAGCCGCTCGGCTTCAATGCTCCCAACGGCCAGCCGATGGTGGAGACGCTGCGCAATTACGAGACCGAGGATAAATCGATCACGCTGCGGAAAGTGGTGGCGGGGCGTTTGCTCGAACCACTCGAAGCGAAGGAGCTGCTCGAGAAGCGGCTGATCGGTCCGCTGCAAGGTTTTCGCAGCCGGCTGGGGCGTCCCTTCGCCGCCGCGCTGAAGCTGAACGACAAGAACGAGACTGAATTTGTCTTTGATAACGCGCCGATCAATGCCGAAGGCGGCAAGCTCGATCTCGATACGCAGGAGCCGATCGCGAAATGTCCCATCTGCGGCGGACGCGTTTTTGAGACGATGATGGCCTACGCGTGCGAGAATACTTTCGGCGATGCGCCGACGTGCAAGATGAAGATCGGAAAGAAAATCCTGTTGCAGGACATCGACCGCGCGCAGGTGGAGAAGTTGCTCACGCAAAAGAAGACCGATTTGCTGCGGGGCTTTGTTTCGCAGCGGACGAGGCGTAAGTTTTCGGCTTATCTCGTCATGGGCGTGGACGGGAAGACGACGTTCGAGTTCGAACCGCGCAAGGAAGGCGCGGGCAAGAAGCCATTCGTTAAAAAGGACGCCGCGCCGGAAGCGAACGGTCACGCGGATGGCAGGTCCGTCATCCCGAAAAATGTCATCAAGGCCAAGGGCGGCGCGCGGAAGCGTGCGGCGAAGAAGGCGGAGTAATGTTTTTGTAGCGGCGGTCTATGACCGCCGTGGATAAACCAACACGTTTTCTTTTTCCATCGGCGGTCATAGACCGCCGCTACAGTTTAAGTGCTACTGACTCATCGGTGCGGCGTTGGTGCTGCTATCGGGCGCGTTTGTGCTTGGGGTGGGGCTATTGGTAGCGGCGGGTGCGCTGTTGGTCGATTGATCGGGAGTGTTGGTGACGGCGGGCGCACTGTTGGTCGATTGATCGGGGGTATTGGTGGCAGCGGGCGCGCTATTGGTCGATTGATCGGGAGTGTTGGTCGTGGCCGGAGCCGGGGTGGTTTGCTCCGGGGCGTTCGTAGTTTGGTCCGGAGTGGTCGCGGACTGGTCGGCACTATTGGTGGCTTGCGCGGCGTTCAACTGCGCATTAATCGTTTTGAAAATATCTTTTACGTTGTTGCCCATGGAGAGCAGGACGACGATGGAAATAAGGTAAATGACGATAAGCGTCGTAAAAACATAGCCGAGAATCATACCCGCCATGGCCATGCCGCCTCCTTGAAGGGCTGGATTTTTCTTTATCTCACTGCGGCCCATGTGGCCAAGGATGATAGCCGGGATGGAGGCGAATATGCCGCAGAGCAGGCTGAGGCAGCCGCAAACCAAGGCCCAGATGGCGAGCTTGGATGTTATTGGAACGCCTTCACCTGCAGAGGGCGCACCGGCTATCCCTGGAGGGGCAGAAAAGCCGGGAGTCACGAGCGGGCTTTGACCCAATTGCACCCAGTTGGCCTGGCCCTGCCACCAGACGTGGTCTTGCAGCGAGATGGCGCCGGAGGCGAGTTTCGCTTTGACTTCAGCTTCGGTGAAGGGGCCAAGCTGTTCGTTGTTGCGGTGGATGTAGATTTGCATGAGGGGCTCCGGTGTTCGCGTCCTGATTCCCAGTTTGGCGATGGGAAGTCAATGGTTAAAGCGAGGAGTGGTAAAGCGGCTGGCGTCGATTATCCTCAGGGAGATATTTTTCCATGATCTCCAACCCCTTTGCCCTTTTTGATTTGGAGCCGGGGCCGGCCCTCGATGCCGCCGCGTTGAAAGAGCGTTTTGCCCGCGCCACCTCGGAAACGCACCCGGACAAATTTGCGCAGGCGCCCGAAGCGGAACGGGTCGCGGTCGAAGCGCGTTATACGGCGTTGAATCAGGCTTACCAGACGCTGATCGATCCGCGCGCGCGGTTGCTGGCGCTCTACGAATTAACGAAGGGTGAGAAGCCGCGCGATATTCAGCGGATTCCGCCGGGGACGATGGATCTGTTCAAGGAAGTGGGCGAGATGTGCCGGGAACTCGACGGGTTCCTGGAGCGGAAAAGGGCCACGACCGGTCGGCTGGAGAAGGCCGGGCTGATGAGCGAGGAGCTGACGCTGCAAGATTCACTGGTAGAGCTGCGGATGAAGCTGGAGCCATTCGGCGCAACGGTGGACGCGGAGCTGGCGGCGCTCGATGCGCGTTGGCGCGCGGGAGACAAGGACCTGAATGCGTTGGAGGCGGTCTACCGGAAATATTCGTATCTGGCGCGCTGGCGTCAGCAGCTCGAGGAGCGGGAAATCGCGCTGATGACGGGGGAATAATTTAGACAGGAGGAACATGAGATTCATGAAGGAAAATCTTTTCTCATGTTCTTCATGTCTCTCCTGTCTATATCAGTCCAATCCCTTGAGTTCATAGCTGGCGAGGGCTTCGCGGAGATCGACACCGGGGCGGAGGTGGATGGTTTGCCAGCCGAGTTTAACCGCGCCGAGGATGTTGTGTTCGATATCGTCGATGAAAAGGACTTCGAGGGGATCGGGATTGCCGAGTGCGGCGAGCGCGGCTTGGTAGATCGCGCGATCGGGTTTCATGGCCTTGACCTGGTGCGAATAGATGCGGGCGCGGAAAAGCGAGAAGAAGGAGTAGGTCGCCTCGGCGTGGACGATGTGGGCTTCGTTGGTGTTGGAGATGATGGCGAGCGGATAGTGGGGCGCAAGGAGCGCGGCGAGGGCGATGTGGTCGGGGAGGGGCGTGAAGATGTCCGAGAAGCAGGCGCGGAGTTCCTTGGCGGCGCCTTTGTACTTGAGACGTTTTTTGAGGTGGGAAAAGAATTTGGCGGAGGTGATGCTTCCGGTTTCGTAGGCGATGGCCTGGGGGTCGTCTTTCAGGAGGCGGGAGATTTCGTCGGAGGACAAAGGCGATTTTTCCGCGATGCGGTCGAGCATGATTTTCCAATCGAAATGGAGGAGGACTTTCCCCAGATCAAAGCAAATGGCGCTGATTTTCATGGGGAGGAAGGCAAGACCAAATTACCAAATTTTCCAAATTAACGAAATTGAAGACAGGGAAGTTTTAGACAGGAGAAACATGAAGCACATGAGAATCAGAATCGTCTCGAAATTCGAGCTTCATGTTTTTCATGTCCCTCCTTTCAAAAATTCCGTTATTCCGTCAAAATTAGGGCAGCTTACAACTCGCGGCGGCCGGAGAGGGCGTAGCCGAGGGTTACGCTGTCGGCGTATTCGAGTCCGCCGCCGGCAGGCAGGCCCATGGCGAGACGGGAAACTTTCACGCCGGCTTTCTTGAGGATGGGCGCGAGATAGAGGGCCGTGGTTTCGCCTTCGGCGTCGGCGGCGAGGGCGAGGACGGCTTCCTTGGGCGGCGCTTCGGCGAGGCGCTGTTCCATTTTGGCGATGGAGAGGTCTTCCGGGCCGACATGGTCGAGAGGCGAGAGGCGTCCGCCGAGGACATGGTAGAGGCCGCGGAAGAAGTTCGATTTTTCGAGCTTGATGACGTCGCTGGCCTGCTCGACGACGCACCAGAGCGTTTGGTCGCGTTGCGGATTGGCGCAAATGGAGCAGAGGGAATCGGCGCCCTGCGCATAGAAGCCGCAATGGCGGCAGGGATGGATTTCCGCGCGGGCTTTGGTCAGCGCGGAGGCGAGGCGTTCGCTAACGGCGGCGTCAGCTTGCAGGAGATAAAGGGCGTGACGCTCGGCACTGCGTGGTCCGACGGAGGGAAGTTGGCGCAGGGCTTCGACGAGTTCAGTGAAGGCCGGGGGGTATTCGGTCATGGGAGAGACGCGCCGAGGAGGAATGGGACTTAAAGGACGAATGGGACGTCGGTGCTAAACCTTCAACAACTCGGCTTCCTTGGAGGCGACGCCCTTTTCGATTTCGGCGACGTATTGGTCGGTGAGTTTCTGGATTTCCTTTTCGGCGTCTTCGAGTTGGTCTTCGGTGATTTCGCCGGCCTTTTGGATTTTCTTGATTTCGTCGATGGCGTGGCGGCGGTTGGCGCGGATGCTGACTCGGCCTTCCTCGGCCATTTTGCGCACGGCTTTGACGAGGTCCTGACGGCGTTCTTCGGAGAGAGGCGGGATGGGGAGGCGGATGAGCTTGCCGTCGACCAGCGGCGTGATGCCGAGCTTCGATTCTTCCAGCGCCTTGCGGATGGCGTCGACCGTGGTGCCGTCCCAGGGTTGGATGAGGATGAGGCGCGAGTCGGGGGTGGTGATGGCGGCCATTTCCTTGAGGCGCATATGGGTGCCGTAGGCCTCGACCATGAGGTTGGTGACGAGGTCGGGTGAGGCTTTGCCGGTGCGGATGCCGCCGAATTCGGCTTGGATCACCTCCGTGCTTTTGATCATTTTTTCTTCCGCTTCGAGGAGAATGTCGTCTAGGGCCATGCTACTAGTGAACGCCACGAAAGCGCGCGAGTCAAGATGTGGCATTGATGTAGCGGCGGTCTATGACTGCCGTGAATGGACAATGCATTTTCTTTTTTCGTCGGCGGTCATAGACCGCCGCTACATTAAGAGATGAGCTGCGGATAAGCGTCTGTCCAGGCTTTAGGGACGCGTTGGGGGCGTCCGCCGGGGAGTTGGACGGTGACCATGGTTTGGATGCAGCGGACGAAAATGAGTTTGGGTTGCGCTGTGGAGGCGATTTCGAACCGGATGAGGAAGCGGACTTTTTCCATGCGGATAAGTTCGGCGGAGACGAGGAGATGATCGCCGAGGCGGGCGGGTTTGAGGTAGTCGATTTCGGTGCGGGCGACGACGGGGACGAGTCCGGTGCGGCCCATTTCTTTCAGCGACCAGCCGAGCGATGCGGCGAGTTGGGAGCGGGCGATTTCGACCATGCGCAGGTAGGCGATGTTGTGGGCTACGCCGCCGGCGTCGGTGTCGAAGTAGTAGACTTCGAGGGGGACAGTGAGGCGGGGGATCGGAGGGAGCGGGTTACTCATGAAGGGGGAAGCATAACCAAATTTCCAAATTGTTCCAAATTAACGAAATTGAAGGCAGGGGAATTTTGACGGAATTACGGAATTTTTGACAGGAAGACATGAAAGCAGGAAATACATGAAGAAGGCAGGGGGCAACGAAGTTGCGCGGACAAGTGCGTTCCCAAATGGAGTTTGGGAACGAGGAAAAAAATAATTAGAGGTCCTTCGACTCCGCGCACGCGAGCGTGCGCTTCGCTTAGGATGACAGGCTTTTTAATAAGTCGCTTTCGCGACGGGGAACTGATCCTTCGACAAGCTCAGGATGACAGAGATTACTCCCCGAATTCCTGGGTGAATTTCTTGACGATGGTTTTGAGGACTTTGAGGCGAGCATACCATTTGAATTCACTTTCGACGAGGGTCCAGGGCGCGACTTTGGTCGAGGTCTGGGCGAACATTTCTTCGGCGGCCTCGACGTGTTCCTTCCATTTCTTGCGATTGCGCCAGTCTTCTTCGCTGATCTTCCAGTGCTTATAGGGATCGGCGGCGCGTTGTTCGAAGCGGCGCAACTGTTCCTCCTTGCTGATGTGGAGATAGAATTTGAGGATGAGGGCGCCGCCGTCCACCAAGGCTTCCTCCATGGCGTTGATTTCGCCGTAGGCGCGCTTCCATTCCTTTTCGCTACAGAATTCCTCGACGCGCTCGACGAGGACGCGTCCGTACCAGGAGCGGTCGAAGATCGCGATTTCGCCCTGCGGGGGCATTTTGGTCCAGAACCGCCAGAGGTAGTGATGGTGGTACTCTTCCTCAGTTGGCTTGACGATGGAGTAGACGCGCAGGATGCGGGGGTCGAGCTTTTCGGTGACGCGCTTGATGACGCCGCCTTTGCCCGCGGCATCGGGGCCCTCGAAAACGAGGATGACATAGCGTTTGCTTTCGAGGAGCTTGCGCTGAAAGTGGAGCAGATTGAGTTGGAGGTCCTGCACCCGCTGACGGTAGTCGGATTTGTCTTCGATCTGTTTGGTGAGGTCGAGTTCGCTGAGCAAGCCGGGCATATGACGAGAGGCTGTCTGAAAAGTCGGCGCGGGTCACGCCGAAAGGATTTTTTCTCTCAATGAGAAACGAATGCCTTCCAGGCAATCGCCGAATTTTGATCGGGAAACCAGGCATCGTTGAGATTCGGTTCGCTGTCGGTTGAGCCGTCGTGAATTTCGTGGGTCTTTAGATCGCCAAGCCATCCTTGGTTTTCCTGCATCGGTTTCATGGGCGGAGCGTCATCGGACGAAAGGCTGTCATCCGGCAGGCGATTTTTCAGCACGCCTTGAAAGAAAACCTGGGCGGTTGCGGCGGTCTTGCTAAATTCATGGCCTGAGTTCGGTTGAGGGGCGAGGGCCCAGAGGGCTCCCTGCTTTCGGCCTTCCGTCCAGATGCCGGTGACGGCATTGATGCGCAGGTTGGAATCTTTCAACCCGAGAAAAAAGAGGCCGGGAACGGCGCAAGTATGTGAATCGGGTTCATCTCCATCGTAATAACCTCCTTTGTTGACCACGAAAGTCATGACCCGCTCCGGCTTCCATAAGACGAAATCGTAATCGAACTGGCCGCCTGCGGATTCTCCGTAAAGGAGGAGGGGCGCTTGCGAAATCTCTGGATGTCCGGATTTCTCGGCGAATTCCTTCAAGGCTTCGAGTAGGGCGTCGCCGGTGCCGTTTGGAGCGTTATAATAGTCGCCTCCCTGAAGGAAGCAGGCGACCAATGCGAGGCGATATTTCCGGGCCAGGGCCTGCCAGGCGGGAGCAGAGAGCATGTTGCGTCCGTCTCCGTCCAGTCCAGGGACGATGACAATGACTCCGCGTATGGGTTGATCGTAAGGCGGCGACCAAAACCGGAAAGCCGCTTTGGTGAAGTTGTCGCTCGGACTGGCCTCGTAATCGAGCTGAAGGGGAGGGCCGAGAACAGGGGTCGCTGCAGGAGTGGGAGGCGTCGGGGCGGGCGATGCGGTTACCGCAGCAGGTGGAGGCGGGGGCGGAGGCGCTGCGGGTGCGGTATTGGATGTTGGGGACGTAGCGACGCGCTCCCATAAATCGGTCTGGTCCGGTGTCACGGAAGCGGTGGCGGAAAGGACTCTTATTTGGACGGCGGTATTGCTGATGGAGACGAGATCGACGGTGGCGCCTTGCGGTGAGGTGATGGATCCGACTTTCTTGCCGTTGGAGATGATGTCCATGGGCACATCCGTTTTGAGGGTCAGTTGGGCGGGCCAGGATTCGCGGTGTTGCGCGAGGTCGGCGAGGGTCGGATGGGAGGTTGCGGAGGGCGTTGTGTTCTGGGCCAATGTGAGTATCGACGTGCCTGATGCGCCGAGGAAAGTAATGAGAACGGCTGCTCGTAGAAAAGGACGTGAGGGGATCTCGTGCATTGGAGAAGCGTTTGAGAGGGTTGCTGATTGACACGGCATTCGAGCGAGCGCGGGCGCATTGGGCAATAGAATTGCGCGGACAAGGACGTGCCCAAGCTCCTGCGGAGGGCGGTAAACTTGGGAACGAGGGGACGGGAGGCTGACCCTCCATGGTAGGAATTACCGGTCGCCGGAGAGCCATCCGCCGAGGCCGCCTTCGCTGAAGGTGGCGATTTTGTTGAGGTCGTCCTGGAAGGTAGGGTAGGAGGTGGCGATGCAGGCGGTCTCCGAGACGGTAGTTTCGCCCTTGGCGAAGAGGCCGAGGACGGCGCAGGCCATGGCGATGCGATGGTCGCCGAAGCTGCCGACTTTCGCGCCGGTGAGTTTTTCGCCGCCGCCGTGGACGGTCATGCCGTCGTCGTGTTCGGTGACCGCGACGCCGAAGGCGCGCAGGTTGGTGGCCATGGCGGCGATGCGATCGGTTTCCTTGACGCGCAATTCGTGGGCGTCGCGGATTTCGGTGTCGCCATCGGCGATGGCGCCGATGACGGCGATGATGGGCAGTTCATCGATGACGTTGGCGATTTCCGCGCCGGCGATTTTCGTGCCGCGCAATTTGCGTCCATAGACGCGGACGTTGCCGAACGGTTCGCAGGAGGAATCAGAGATGCTTTCGTGAATTTGGGCGCCCATGCGCAGCAGGACGCTGAGCAGTCCCGTACGGGTGCCGTTGAGGCCGAGGTTGGTGATGGTGAGGTCCGCGCCGGGCATGGCGGCGGCGGCGGCGATCCAGAAGGCGGCGGACGAGAAATCGCCCGGCACGTTGAAGTCGCGCGCGTGAAGCCGCGAGCCTCCGCGCACACGGATGGTTTTGCTCTGGTCGTCGGGATTGACGTCGATGACGGGCGGCGCGTGGAAATGGGCGAGGAGACGCTCGGTGTGATCGCGCGAGGGCGTCTTTTCAGTGATGCTGGTGGTGCCGTTGGCGAAGAGTCCGGCGAGCAGGAGGCACGACTTCAACTGCGCGCTGGCCACGGGGAGGGTGTATTCGATGCCGGTCAGCGGTCCGCCTGTGATTTCCAGCGGCGCGGTTTGTTTTTCGCCCTGGCCCTTGATTTGGGCCCCCATTTGGCGGAGCGGATCGACGATGCGTTTCATGGGCCGGCTTGACAGGGATGCGTCGCCGATCAGTCGGCTGGTGAAGGGTTGTCCGGCCAGGACGCCGGCCATGAGGCGCATGGCGGTGCCGGAGTTGCCGCAATCGAGCGGTTCGAGCGGGGGCTGGAGCTTGCCGTCGATGCCGTGGACGATGAGGCGCGTTTTGGAATCGGCTTCAATGACGCAGCCCATGGCCTGAAGCGCGCGCATGGTGCAGACGCAATCCTCGCCGGGCAGGAAGCCGGTGATGACGGTGGTGCCGTCGGCCAGCGCGGAGAAAAGGACGGCGCGATGAGAGAGGCTTTTGTCGCCGGGGACGCTGATTTCGCCGCCAAAACTGCGGGCTTGGCGGACGGTGAGGGTCGATGCGGGGGGGCGGCTCATTTGCGTTTGGGGCGTTTGGCGGATAAAAGGAGGCGCGCATCGTGGGCAGTTTTCAGCGTCGTGAGCAACAACGTTTTTGCGGCGGCCTTGTCGGGATTTTTGAGGGCGAGCTCGACGGCTTGCAAATCGCGGATCAGATGGTCGATCTGTTCGCCCACCGCTTGGTTGTTGGCCAGCAGGATTTCGGCCCAAAGGTCGGGGGAGCCGGAGGCGACGCGGGTGGTGTCGCGAAAGCCGCCCGCGGCGAGGTCGAGATCGCCGAAGGTGACGGCATGATTGACCAAGGCGGCGGCGATGAGATGGGGAATATGGCTGATGGCAGCAACCATCTGGTCGTGCTTTTCAGGCGAAAGGATGGCGAGTTTGGAGCCAAGGGCGGTCCAGAATTTTTCGGCGTGGCGTTGCGCTTCGCGGGAGGTCTGTTTGGTCGGGGTGAGAATGACGGTGGCTCCCTCGAACAAATCGGGCCGCGCGGCGGCAAATCCGCCCCGTTCGCTTCCGGCCATGGGATGGCTGCCGATCCAAAGCGCGCGATCTTCCAGGAGCGGTGCGATGTCGCGCACGACGCTGCCTTTGACGCTGCCGACGTCGGTGACAAACGCGGTGGGCTTGAGTGCATCGCGGAATTCATGGACGAGGCCGGCCATGGCTTCGATGGGGACGCAGAGGATGACAACGTCGGCGTCGCGCACCGCTTCGCTCGGGTTGCCGGTGAGTTCGGCGTCGACCGAGGCGAGACGGATTTCGTCGAGCGCGCGCGGGGAGCGGGCGTAGATCATGAGGCGCTTGGCGAGGCCGCGTTCGGCCAAAGCGAGGGCGAGGGAGCCTCCGATCAGGCCGGGGCCGAGGATGGCGACGGTGCCGAAGTTCATGGGAGTGTTTTAAAGGAAGTGAGTCCGTCCAGCGCGGCGGGAAGCTCCGCGAGGAAGCGCGCGTTTTGTTCCGGCGTGCCGATGCTGACGCGGATGTATTCGGGCAGATGGTAGCTCACCATCGAACGAACGATGATGCCTTTTTTCATGAGGCGCTTGAAGACCTCGCCGCCGTCGCCGACATGCACGAGGACGAAATTCGCCGAGGAGGGGACGTACTTGAGTCCCATCTTGGCGAAGGCGTCCTCGACGACGCGGCGGCCTTCGTCGGTGATGGATTTGGTCTTTCGCTGGTGCTCGATGTCGGCGAGTCCCGCGATGGCGCCAGCCTGGGCGATGGCGTTGGCGTTGAAGGGCTGGCGTGCGCGTTGGAGCAGGTTGGCGATTTCCGTCGAGGCGAGGCCGTAGCCGATGCGCAGTCCGGCGAGACCCTGGATTTTCGAGAAGGTGCGCATGAGAACGACGCGCGCGCCCTGCTTCACCTGCGCGACGGTGTCGGGCGGATTGTCGAGGAACTCGTAGTAGGCCTCGTCGAGGACGGCGATAACGTGCGGCGGCAGTTTCTTCAGGAAGTCGTCGAGCGCCTCGTTGGTGACGCGCGTGCCGGTGTGGTTGTTGGGCGAGGCGAGGAAGATGAGGCGCGTCTGCGGCGTGACGGCGCGGAGCATCGCGGGCAGGTCGGGTGTGAAATCGACGTCGTCGACGACGATGGCGCGGACGCCGAAAAGCTGGGCCATGAGCGTGTACACGGCAAAGGCGTGGCGGGCCGTGACGATCTCGTGGATGCCGGGGCGCGTGAAGGTGTGGAAGAGGAGTTCGATGATTTCATTCGAGCCGTTGCCGAGGACGACGTTTTCCTTGGTCAGGCCGAACTTTTCCGCGATGGCGTTCCGCAAATGGAAGCCGCCGCCGTCGGGGTAAAAGTGGGCGGTCTCGATCGCCTTGTGCATCGCGGCCATGGCGAGCGGCGACGGGCCGAGCGGGTTTTCGTTCGAGGCGAGCTTGATGATGGAGGCGGGGTCGAGGCCGAGTTCGCGTGCGACGTCATCGACCGGCTTGCCCGGCTCGTAGGGCACCAGGTCGAGCAGTTCGCGGTTGGCTATGTCTTGTATCGAAATCACTCCCTAAGTTGACGCAGAGAAGGCGCGTTGTCGAGTTTGCGGTAGCCGCCGATTTTTGACGAAATTACGGAATTTTCGGAATTAACGAAATTGCTGAAGGAGAATTTTTAACGGGATCAACAAGATTAAGAGGATTGGGAGGTAGTCGGCGCAGGCCCTTGCGCCGATGCAGTTCGGGTGGCCCGGACTACTTCGTTGTCCGGGTTCGCGCGGAGTCATTTCGCGCGAACAGGAGGCTGCTTCCTCGTTCCCAAACTCTATTTAGGAAAGAGGGAAAGAAGAAGAGTTTATTTCTCTCCATCATTTTTTTCCGCGAGACGATTCAGTGATTGTTCTGCATCTGCGATCAATTTTTGTAGTCGGAGACATGCCTCGGAACTTTGCGTTTCTTCAGCGAGCATCGCGCGACCTTGCTCTATCGCTGTTAGAAGAGTTTTGCGCGATTCAGTCTTGAAGCATTCGAGACATCGGTATTTTATCCTGCGCTGTTCGGGAGAGGCACTTGCACCTGAAATTTCTAAGGCGGTTTCTGCGGGTTTACCGCAGATGCCGCAGGGATTTTTCCCCAGCTCATTCCGCCCCGCGCTTATCCCGTAAGAGTAAGATGCCATTTCATAATTCTGATATGTCGCACACTGGGCGTAAAGCTTCCTTCTTAACTGCCGCCAAACCAGAAACTATTACCATCCGTCTTGGCAACGGGGCGGTTTGCCGTAGTTTTCAGAGCATGTTGGAAACATGGCGCGACTTGGTGCTGGCTCCGGGCGGGGCGAGGGGAGAGGTGTCGCCGCCGCCGGTGGCGCGGGTGGTCAATTCGCTTTTCGCGCTGCTGGTGCTCATCAGCATCGTCTGGTTTAGTCTCGCGAGCCTGCACCTCGATTGGGCCGGCGTGTGGAATTACCGCGTGATGTTGTTCGAGGGTTGGCTGACGACGCTCGGCGTGACGGGCGCGGCGTTGATTCTGAGCACGGTAACGGGTTTCGTGCTTGCGCTTTTCCAGCGCTCCTTTTTTCTGCCACTGCGCTATTTCACCCGATTTCTCATCGAGATCCTGCGCTGCATCCCGTTGCTGGCGCTGATTTATCTCGTCTGGTACGGCCTGGAGGGCGCGTTCGGAATTGGCAACCAGTACCGGCTCGTCTCGGGCATTCTCATTCTCACGCTTTTCGAGAGCGCCTACATCAGCGAAATTTTTCGTTCCGGCATCGAGAGCGTCGGCAAGACGCAGATCGAATCGGCGCGCGCTATCGGCTTCACCCGCACGCAGACGTATCGTTATGTCATCATCCCGCAGGCTTTCCGGCAGGTTTTGCCGCCGCTGGTCGGCCAGCTCGTTTCGCTGATCAAGGATTCGTCGCTGCTCTCGGTCATTGCCATCGCCGAGTTCACGCAAAGCGCGCAGCAGGCGAGCAGCATCAACTACGACAACCTCGAAACTTATTTCGCGCTCGCGGTCGGCTATCTTGTGCTGACTGTGCCGATCTCGCTCTGGTCGCGCTGGCTCGAACGCCGCTTCAAATATGAAACTTAGCCTCCAGGAAGTGGTGAAGCGGTTCGGCACGCATACTGTGATCGACCAGGTGAGCCTGGAACTCGACGGCGTGCATTGCCTCGCGCTGATCGGGCCGTCGGGCGGCGGTAAATCGACGCTGCTGCGCATCGTGGCCGGGTTGGAATATCCGACCAGCGGCGCGGTCGTACTCAATGACAAGCCGATTGAATATCACGACGAGGCGTTGCTGCGTCATCGGCGGTCCATCGGTACGGTGTTCCAGGCCTTCAATCTTTTTCCGCACATGACGGCGCTCAAAAACATCACGCTGCCGCTCGAAAAAGTGCACGGGCGCACGCCGGCCGAAGCGCGCGATCTGGCCGAGGGAACATTGCGCCGTTTCCAGTTGCTCGACCACGCGCACAAGCGTCCGGCGGAACTTTCCGGCGGGCAGCGCCAGCGGGTGGCCATCGCGCGGGCGATTGCGATCAAGCCGCAGGTGGTGTTGCTCGATGAGCCAACTTCGGCGCTCGATCCCGAAATGACCGCCGAGGTGCTGGAGCTGATCGAGGAACTGAAACAAGAGGGGCGCGACCTGCTTTTGGTCACGCACGAGATGGGTTTCGCGCGCCGACTCGCCGACCGCGTCGCGCTTTTGTCCGACGGCCGCATCGAGGAATTCGGACCGCCGGAACAAATCTTCGGCGCGCCCGAATCCGAGGTGACGAAAGGATTTCTGCGACGGGTGTTGAGATATTAGACGATCAACTAAAGTAGATGAATGGCCTCAGCGCCACCCTTGATGCGACGGATGGGAATCGAGCGATCTAGTGAAACGAATTTGCCCTTTCGCTTAACGGCCAAGGCGAGTAAGTAAAAGTCGGTCAGACTTGAGGGCTTTGCGTGTTCCAAGCTCAGCCAGGCATCTGTTCGGACGAAGCTGAGGTCGTCCGGCCAAAACTCATGGCCAGGAAGATCGCAAAGTTCACCCAGGACCCTGATCTGCTCCGGAATGGAGCCTGTGCTACGAGGATAGGACCGATGGCTGGTGATCCTGATGAAGGCATTTTCCGTGAGAGGGCAGGTTGCCCAGGATTTGACTCCGCCCTGGCTGAACCAGCGATGAGCCTCGGAGTGAAGTGCGTGCTGGTCGTCGCAGAGAGCAATCAGAACGTTTGCGTCGAGCAGGTAGGTCACTCAGTTTCGTGCTGGAGTTTTTTTACCATCTCGGATGTGACTACGATTCCGGGCTGGCGGGGAAAGGTGAAGAGGGGCACGCCATTGCGATAGCGGCGCTTGGTGTTCTTCGGCGCGAGACTCTTACGGATCAATTCTGAGGCCACCTTGCCGGCAGAGGTGCTTTGGCTGGCCGCAAGGTTTTTGACCGCCGACAAGATATCATCGTCCAAATCCAGCGTGGTTCTCATGGCGTAATCATCACGCATCAAGCATCAGATGTCAATCTGACAAATCGGGTAATCCTGTTTTCAGGACTGGGGTTAGGCGGTATCATGAATGCATGAGTACCGAATTGGAAGCTTCCCCGCAAAAGCAGGCGGCGGATACGCTGACCATCAACGAGATTTTTTACAGCATTCAGGGCGAGAGCACCTTCGCGGGGCAACCGTGCGTTTTCGTGCGCCTCACCGGATGCGATCTGCGATGCACTTACTGCGACACCGAGTACGCTTTCTACGAGGGCAAACGCCGCTCGCTCGGCGAGATTGTCGCGGAGGTGGAAAAATATCCGTGCCGGCTGGTGGAGATCACGGGCGGCGAGCCGCTTTTACAAAAGCGGGTGCACACGCTGATGTCGCGCCTCTGCGATGACGGTTGCACGGTGCTGATCGAGACGAGCGGCGCGCATGACATCGCGCCCATCGACGCGCGCGTGCACCGGATCATGGACCTGAAAACGCCGAGCAGCGGCGAGTGCGAGCGCAACCGGATGGCGAATCTGCCGCTCCTGGGCGTGCGCGACGAAGTGAAGTTCGTGATCGGTTCCGAGGAGGATTACGCATGGGCGAAAGCGCAGGTGCTGGCGGGCGTGCCGGGCTGGGCGGACCGGGTGAACGCGATTTTGTTCTCGCCGGTTTTCGGTAGGATGACGCCGCTCGATCTCGCGACGCGGGTGATGGCTGATGCATTGCCGCGCGTGCGGATGCAACTCCAGATGCACAAGCTGATCTGGGAGCCGAACCAGCGGGGAGTGTGATTTCGCGCGCTTACCCACACTCTCACCATCATGAACTACAGGTATACGCCCTCGAAGTTGCTCCCTATCGAAGGCGAATTTCTTCGTGAGCATGGATTAACGCGGTGGATGTCGCGCGATCTGCGGCAGGCTGCGGTTGACTTTCTGAAGCATCTCCGCTTGCTGCCGATTTACGGTGAGTGTTCGCCCGAGAATCTCCATCGCTATCTTTGCTGGCATCCTCCGGAAGGTTGTCTCTGTGAAGTCCGCACGGGGCGCACCCTGGAGCAGTTCGAGAAATATGATCAAGGCAACCTCGCGCGTGGCTGGCCGTTGCTTTCACTTCACATAAACGAAAGCGGCATTCATTCCGCTGTGTGGGTTTCTCCCGATCATTACGAGACGGCGAAAAACGTTCTTACCTGCTACGGCATTACACCCGCGATCCGGACGCCTTTGGCGTAAGAGCACCTTTCCTCTTTCGGAAAGTCCCGTTTCCTGTTCTAGTTTCGCCTTCCCCATGGCCACCACCGAAGAAATGGACAAGATGTATCGCAGGACGCGATATATCTACGACTTCACCCGCAAATATTACCTGTTCGGTCGCGATCGCCTTCTGGAAGATATGGAGCTCAAGCCCGGCGACCGTGTTCTCGAAATCGGCTGTGGCACCGCGCGCAACCTCATTCGCCTGGCGCGGCAGCGTCCCGACATTCGCTGCTACGGGCTCGACGCCTCCAACGAAATGCTGGCCACCGCAGCGGCCCACGTGAAGTCCCGGCAGCTCGAAGAGCGGATCATCTTGAAGCGTTGTCTGGCCGAGGAACTCAATTACGCGAAAACCTTCGAGCTCAACGCGCCCTTCGACGCGGCGTTCTTTTCCTACTCGCTCTCGATGATCCCCACTTGGCCCCAGGCCATTGATGCGGCGCTGGCCAACATCAAGCGGGGCGCGGCGTTCCATGTCGTCGATTTCTGGGACCAGGGCTCGTGGCCGCGCTGGTTTCGCTGGTTGCTCAAGCACTGGCTCGATTTCTTTCACGTCCACTATCGCCCTGAACTTCTCGATTATCTTCGCGATCTCGATGCGAAGGGGGTTGGAACCCTCACGGTTCGATCCGTCGCGGGCCGTTACGCCTACCTGGCTACGTTTCGGAAGTTGTGATCATAGCGTAGGTCACGATTTCTTCTTGGGCGCGCTTGCCCGCAGTTTCTCCCACTCGGCGAGGCGGGCCTTGATTTTGGCTTCGTAGCCGTGGTCGGTCGGCTGGAAAAAGCGGCCCGGCTCGATGCCGTAACCTTGCGGCGCGATGGCGCCCGGAAAATCGTGGCTGTATTGGTAGCCCTCGCCGTGACCGAGCCGCTTCGCACCGGGATAATGGGCGTCGCGCAGGTGAGTCGGCACTTGGACGACTTCACTCTTCTGCACGGCGTCGAGGGCGTTCCCGATGCCGGCCACGGACGAATTGCTTTTGGCCGCGCAGGCGAGGTAAAGCGTCGCTTCAGCGAGGGGAATCTTGCCTTCGGGCATGCCGATGAACTCGACCGCGTGGAGCGCCGCGACGGCCACGACGAGCCCCTGCGGATCGGCCAGCCCGATGTCTTCGCTTGCCAGAATAATCAGCCGCCGTGCGATGAAGCGCGGGTCCTCGCCCGCCTCGATCATTTTCGCGAGCCAGTAGAGCGCCGAGTCGGGATCGCTGCCGCGCACCGATTTGATGAAGGCCGAGATGGTGTCGTAATGCTGGTCTTCGTCCTTGTCGTAGAGGACGCGCTTTTTCTGCACGCACTCCTCGATGGTCGCGGCATCGATGTGCGCCACGCCCTTCGCGTCCGGCGGAGTGGTGAGTGCGGCGATTTCGAGGCCGTTGAGCGCGCGTCGCGCGTCGCCTTCCGAGGTGGCGATGAGATGTGCGCGCGCTTCCGGCGTGAGGTCGACCTTGAGCTTGCCCAGGCCGCGCTCGGGATCGGCTAGCGCGGCGTCGATCAGCGCGGAAATTTCGGCGGAGCTGAGCGGTTCGAGTTGGAAAATCTGCGAGCGCGAGACGAGCGGGCCGTTGATGTAGAACGAGGGGTTGTGCGTCGTCGCGCCAATCAGCCGGACCGAGCCGGCCTCAACGTCGGGGAGCAGCACGTCCTGCTGGGCCTTGTTGAAGCGATGGATTTCGTCGATGAATAGGACGGTGCGCTGGCCGTTGACTTTCATCCGCGTGACGGCGGCGGCCAGGACGCGGCGCAGGTCGGCCACGGTGCCCTCCACGCCGTTGAGGCGCTCGAAGTGGCATTTGGTTCGGCGCGCGATCACCTCGGCCAGCGAGGTCTTTCCCACGCCGGGCGGTCCGAAAAGAATCAGCGACGTGAGCCGGTCAGCCTCGATCAGACGGCGCAATGGCTTGCCCGGCGTGAGCAAGTGAGACTGGCCGATGTATTCCTCGAGCGTGCGGGGACGAAACCGCGCGGCGAGCGGCGCGTTCGGGGAAATGGCCCCGCCCGCATTGCCCGGCGAAGCTGAATCAGAGGTGAACAAATCGTCCATGATGGATTAGTGTAGCGGCAGTCTGTGACTGCCGCAATGCAGTCATCCTGAGCTTGTCGAAGGATCAGTTCTCTCGTTTTCATCTAAGGCATTGTATTACGAGCGTCTTCCTTGTTCATAATCAGAGATACGAGCACCGCTGTTGAGTTGTTGCGCACTGGGGTATCTAAGAATGGCACGGGCTGAAACTCGTCAATCTCGTCATAGAGGTCATGGATATCAATCTCGATCTCATGCGTGCTCGTCCACCGGAACATTGGAATAGCGTAGCCCGAATAGACCAGGTACTTTTTATCACGCCAGATTCCTGTCATCAAAACCTGTTTACCCTTGTGGGTCTGTTCCGGGGATAAAGCGTGTGGAAAGACATATATCCGATAAGAAAAATCAGCAAAGGCGGCCGCGTCTCCACGAAGAACAACAAGGTCGTAGCGCCCATCCGGCGACGGTAGTTGCAGATCATAGTCGTATAACGGCCAGAAGACTGAAATTCCATAAAGAGCGGCTTTAAAACATAAATAGACCAGCGCCAAAACGGTTGCCACCTTGGACGTAATGGTGAATGTTTTCATGGGTAGCACTTCTTTGAAGATTCACTCCGAACTGATCCTTCGACAAGGGATCGATAGCCGCCATCTCCTTTCCTAAGTTTCTATAATGTAGCAACTTAGTACCCCTATGGCAAGTCGATTTTCGTAAATATCTGCATGAAAATGTAACCGCCTGTTATGCGTTTCGAAGGAAAAATGTTATGCAATAAACGTCCAGCGGGGTTGCTGGAGTGAGCACTTATTTCTTAAGTAGTTCAGCGCCGAAACCCATGCGTTTGAAAATCTCGATCTCCTCGACAAAACCTTCTGGAGTTGGAATGCGTGAAGGATCGAATGGACACTTGCCTGGGTTGGAGCCTGTGGAGATCATTGGTGCTTTGACCGTGAATTCAGAAAAGGAATCGCCCCTTTGCAGGGAATCTTTCAGGAATCTGCGTGCGAACTCAAAAAGCACTTTTACTAAATCGCTCTCTGAAAGATTCCAAATTGCGACGGTAGTTCCGGAGATCGGAACCGCAATTCGATGTTCCACGGTCTTTCCTTGCTCCTCGGGAGTTCCAAGATATTCCATGGGGACATAACAAGCGTGAAAACCAAACATCCTTCCATCCATCCCCGGATTTGAGATGTCTTCTGATTTAGAATAGGAAATCCGATACATCGTTTCTTTTCTAGCTTGGAGGGAACAGCCTCAAAAACAAGGAAAGACGCAGGATCAAATTGACGCCCGCAGCGACCAACGGGAGCCCTCATCCCCGCGTTTTGAATCCCGCCCCCCTCTTCCTTCTGGGGGCGGGATCAAGACGCGGCACACAAACCTCCGAAAAAAGCAGACGCCGTGACGCGAGCACGCGGCGCGGCGGCTGCTAAACTCTCCAGAAAGGTTACGATGAAAGGCACATCTTGTTCTTGCTGGAATTCGCGGTTACTTTCTTGTCTTAACTTTCGATACGGGCATGAGGCATGACGTCGAGAAATTTATCATTGTTTCTATGAGCAATTTCACTTGGCAGGAAAATTGGCACTCCGTTACAAATCACGAAGCCCATCAGATCACAGGCAGCACAAACAGTCCGGGTCTTGTTTACCAATATCCTGTGACGGCGTTACCATCCCAGTTGCAGGCTATGCCCGGAATCTATGCAGCGTATTGCAGCGGCTATTGCTCGACTTACGTCTCTCCTGAGAGTGTTACGGTAGGAGGAGAACTTTTAGTAGCCAGAGAGGACCAAGGAACGGGAAAGGGTTACGTTTATCTTTTTGGCTGTTCGGGATCTAATGTTTGTTTCGCCGGCCCATACAAGCCGTATGATGGACATCACTACGATACGTGCAGTGGAGTTCCGACTGAGAAACTTTTTGGAAAAATCCCGCCTAACAAGGCTTAACTCAAAAACCTACCACAATAACAACATGGACATTGAATCCCTTCGGCGAATCCAATTAGCAAAGCTCGATCAAAAGGCCCGTGACATGGCTCAATCAGAAATCGAATGGTTAAGTGAAAAATATAGCGGACAGATTTACACTTTTGAACACAATGGAGTCCAAGTTTCAGCGTCATTTTTAGGGGCTGAAGGGAGCCGCACGTCGCCTCCCAATTCCTATCGCATACAGCTCAAAGCAGAACCTTCTCTCGTGGTTGATGGACAAGCATTCATAATCGATTCGAAAGGGAAACGACTGGGTGCGTCGGCATCGACCGCAAGGCAACAATCAGTGAATCGAATCATACTCGAAACACTGGCCGTCTCTTAACCGTCAAACGCGTGGCAACATACAAAACCATTTTCCAGCTTGCAGAAAGTGATTTACAGCAACTCATCTCGGACTCGGTGATGGAAGGTAAGCGGATTGAATACAAACAGTCGCTCGACATCGAAAAAGATGAGAGCAAGAGAAAGTTTTTAGCTTCTATTGCGTCCTTCGCCAATGCGTCAGGGGGAGATATTTTTTTCGGGATTCGTGCCGTCGACGGGAAGCCAATTGGAATAATCTCCCTGGAAGAGTTCAATCCTGATGCGATTAAGCTTCGCCTTACTCAATTAATACGAGATGGAATCGAGCCCAAAATCGTAGGCATAGACTTTCACGAGATTCCTCTCACAAGCGGCGGATTTGCTTTTGCAATCCGAATCCCGAAGACTTTTTCGGGAGCTCATATGGTTGTTTACAACAATGACAATCGTTTTTATTCCCGTGCCGCTAACGGGCGCGTTTCCATGGATGTTACCGAAGTAAGAGCTGCATTTATTCTTTCTGAGACTACGACAGAAAAGATCGCAAAATGGCGCGTGAAGCGCGTTGCCGATATACTCGCAGATGAAACACCAATCCAACTGAACTTTCCCGGTCGAACTGTCATTCACCTAATTCCTTTTCGCGCTTTCGATCCGTTATTCAGAGCGGACCTCTCAGAGCTTTGGAGGGATAAGACAAATTTGCTTCCCCTTGGATTTGATGAATGCAGTACCTCCTATGACTTCGATGGTGTTTTTGGCTCCTTTAATGACTTAGATGAGAAGAGTTACGGCTACAGCTTTGCGATGGCCAATGGATGCATTGAAATAGTTGATGCATCTTTGCTTGGACCTTTTGGCCAAGACACAAGAAAACTGATACGAAGCAATGGATTTGAGGCTGCAATAATTGACCACCTGCCGGTCGCCTTAAAATTGTATAGGCAAATTGGGTGTGAACCGCCTTTCTTTCTCTCCATCAGCCTTCTTAACGTGAAGGATTATAAATTGGGAGTGTCCAATCAGGCTTTTCCCAATAATAAGGCCCACGCCATAACTCGTGACTGCCTGTACTTGCCGGATATATTTGTTGATTCCTTCGAGGTGGATGCCGCTCGACTTCTTCACGATTCCTTTAATTTGATTTGGCGCGCGTGCGGTTGGCCACAATCCCATAGCTATGACAAAGAGGGCAACTGGAAGCGCCTGAGCTAACCGGGAGGCATGTCGCATTTTGAAGTCCACCGAAGCGAACAAACTTTCGTTGCTTGCGGGGCGCGTTCGGACAGGCAACCCGGCAGAATTTTCCAAAAAAGAGAAAACGCAGTTGGCATTTACCCCGCAGGTTCGGATTTCTCGGAAGAGGATTTCCTGTTTTCGATCCACCGACGCACGAAATCCCAAGACTGGCGCGAAAGCCACTGAATCGAGACGACGGCAGCGACAAGCAACATTACACCTTCCCACCAAGGCAAGTGAAACGAAACCGCTGTCATAACGATTCCTCCAAAAAAGCCAGTCGTGGTCCAATTAGCGCGGGCCTCCTTACCCTGGCGCCTCATGAATACCTGATTCTCCTGATGCATGGTACGCATCTGCCCCGCCTCCTCCACCATGCGTCTGGCTGATTCGCGATTTTCCTTCAAATCGTCCTTGAGGACATAGAGATCAACGCCGATCCGTTCCAAATTGGCGACGACAGGCTTGAGTTTTTCATCGATCTTTTTGGCACGGTCGATGATGGCGCTACCGAGGATGACAATCTCCCGCAAGGTGTCGCTTGCCCGGCGGGTCTCGTCTTTGAACTCAGCCACGACTCCAAAATTGCTTAATTCCACTCTCTCTCGAATGCGGGCCTCCATTTCCCGGCCTTCGGCCAGTAATTTCCTGAACTCGGTGATGACGCCGAGTAATTCCTGCGGCGTTTTGGCGAACTGTTCCGCAGCGGCGTCCAGCAGGACGGCGAATACCACCGGGCCGCTCTTAGGGTCGCCCTGGGCGACCTCGTAGTAGCAACGGGTGATGAGGTCGCGTTTTCGCCCCTGCGAATCGCCCTGCAAGTAGGTCAAGGCCCCGTCATTCATAGATCGTCCAGCGGGTTAAACTCGTCAATCGGGGGACGAAGGGCCTTGTCGGTGGGGCGGAATACGCGATTTTTGATTGTAGCCGGATCCGGCACAAGCACGCGGGCGGCATCCTCGCATTGGGTCAGCATCCGATTGAGGAAATACTCGATCTCAAAGCGGCAAATCTGCGGGATGGACGGTATCTTCGCGGCTTCGGCAAAGGTCAGGTGCTTTTTCTTCTCGGCACTGGCCTGCTCGATGGCCTGAATGGTGGTCGCGGTAACGGTCGGTAACTCGAGGACGGGCACCCGGTTCTTTTTGAACAATTCCGCGAGTGCGGACTCATCAAAGGCATGGCTGCGGAATCGGGCCGGGTTCTTGATGAGCAAGTAATCGACGCGGTCGCCGAGCGCACGATAGGACTTGGCCAGACTCGCGGTGGCGGTGGGGTCATCCGCCGCGAACATGACGACGGTCATGCGCGTCTGGCGGGCGTCGAGTGCATCAAGCACGCGAAGGCTGGCCATCGCGCCCAGGAGGAAGTCGGTGGCCTGAGCCGGAAAGTCGGCTATGGCCATCGGCGTATCCGGCAACTCCATGATGAGCTGCAAGAATTCGTCGTTGGACCGGGTGGCATCGACAAAGGCGGCTTCGGGGAACTTTTTGCTGAGGGTTCGATGCTCGGCATCGCAATCGACGGCGGCAATGGGTATTCCGGCAAACCTCGCCCAGGCGAGGATTATTTCAAAAACAAGGGACTTGCCGATGCGTCCGCTGGATTGGAAACAGGTGATGAGACGGTAGAGTATTTTTAGAGATTCGGGGGACATGGTTT
>Ga0182024_10002265_pt1 | contig 48199 bp, 39 predicted proteins | sample P32metaG_FD_120480 | JGI IMG/M metagenome (GOLD analysis project Ga0182024, IMG submission 120480) | Permafrost microbial communities from Stordalen Mire, Sweden - P3-2 metaG (Illumina Assembly) | ecosystem: Environmental > Terrestrial > Soil > Wetlands > Permafrost | place: Sweden: Stordalen... | reverse complement strand
CTCTCGACCAACGACACCCCCGACACCTACGGCGACGGCACCGTGGCGCTCGTCGAGGCGTTTCAGCGTTCGCGCGGACTGCCGATCTCGGGCTCGGTCGACGCCACCACCTGGGAGTGCTTGATCGAAGCCGGCTGGCGTCTCGGTCATCGGCTGTTGTACCTGACGCATCCCAACTTGCGCGGCGACGACGTCGCCGAACTGCAGGTCCGACTGGCGCAGTTCGGATTCAATCCCGGTCGCATCGACGGGATTTTTGGCGTCTTTACCGAAGCGGCCCTGAACGACTTCCAGCGAAACTGCGCGCTCGAAGTAAGTGGCACGCTCACGCGAGCGACCTTGGTCGAACTGGTGCGCATGACGTCGACGCACACGGCGCGCAGCCTGGTCACCGATGCCCGTGATCGCGCCGGCTTTAACGAAGCGCTCAGTGGTCCGTTAGTCATCTCCGGACAAAGCCCTCTCGCTCCCCTACTCGCTCGCACGTGCGCAGGAGTCTTGGAGGTTGAGGTGCTCGGCGACGAGAGCCCGGAGGCCGTGGCGGCTTTCGCCAACGCGAACGACGCCGCCTTCGTCATTTCGCTCCAAACCCTCAAGCACATTGACGGCGTACACCTGCACTATTGGGCGAGTTACCGTTCACATTCGCGACGCGGTGAGCAACTCGCGAGTCAGATCGCCTCGGCGTTCTCCCTCGCCGCCGACTTGCCAAGGGTCGAGGTCACGGGCATGGCGTTGCCGATCTTGCGTGAAACAAAGATGATCACATTGCATATCGAGCACGGAGTTGACAAGGCCGAGACCCTCGAGGAGCTGGCGGAAGTCATTTCGGCCGTTTTGAGTGAAGTTATCCACAGGCCAGGGTAAAAAGGCACTCTGAACTAGGGGATTTAGTCGGGTAAATCCCTTTTGTTTAAAGCAAAACCTGAGAAACCCACAACTTCATCCACAAGTTGGGGATAACTTCAACTTGAGGTTTAGATTTAGGGTTGAGGCTTACTTCGGGTTGGAGATCGAGATATAGATCCGTTCGAGGTCGTCCAGGTCCGCAAAGTCAATGATTATGCGGCCATTACGGCCTTTTAGGTCAACGTGAACGCGGGTATTGAGGTAATCCTCGAGTAGATGCTCGAGTTCGGCAACGCTGGCGTCGGGCACCGGTCGAAGACGAGCTGCACCAATGTCCGGTTTGGCAGCCGGTTCAGACTCGGCCGCGGCCCTGGGCTCGAGGAAGGTCTTCACCGCCTCTTCGGTCGCACGCACCGACATCTCATTCTTTATCACTCGAGCAACCATGGTGGCTTGGGCGTTGGAGTCCGTAATCGCCAAGAGTGAACGGGCGTGGCCCGCGGTAATCAGTGATGAGGCGAGCGCCGATTGCGCCGCTTCACCCAATTGCAAAAGTCGTAACGTATTCGTAATATTTGCTCGACTCTTGCCGACCCGCTGTGCGACTTGTTCGTGGGTGAGGTCAAACTCATCGATCAACTGCTGGTAGGCCGCCGCCTCTTCCAAGGGATGGAGATCGACCCGATGCAGGTTCTCGACCACAGCTTGTTCGAGTGACAAACGGTCGTTGACATCCACTTGCACCAACACCGGCATGAATTCCAATTCGGCGAGGATCGCTGCGCGCCAGCGGCGTTCGCCGGCGATCAATTCGTACTGACCCTCTTCTCCGTCGACCGGTCGTACGATAATTGGTTGAAGGATGCCCAGTTCCTTTACGGACGACGCGAGGGTCACGAGACTTTCGTCATTGATCGCCTTACGAGGCTGGTAGGGATTGGGACGAATCGAATCAACGGGCACTCGTCGAAGTGGCCCTTCGGCCGCGGCGGTGCGCGTGGCGACTACTGCGGGTATTTCGTTGTCGGGGATGAGGGCGCCGAGCCCCTTGCCTAACCCTGGTTTCCTAGCCATTCATAATCTCCTCTGCTAGAGCGCGATAAGCCATTGCGCCTTTTGATGTTGGGTCGAACACAGTGATTGGCTGACCAAATGAAGGGGCCTCAGCCAATCTGACGGTTCGGGGGATTACCGTGCGACACAGTTCGTTCTCGAAGTGCCGCTTGACCTCTTTGGCGACATCCCCGGAAAGAGTGATCCGTGAGTCGTACATCGTCAACACGACCTTTGAGATCCGCAAGGTGGGGTTGAGGTTTTTCTGGACCAAGTCGACGATGCGTTGGAGCTGGGTCAAACCCTCGAGGGCGTAAAACTCGGTCTGGACGGGGACCATGATCTCCGTCGCCGCGGCGAAGGCGTTAATGGTAATCAGGCCCAGTGACGGGGGACAGTCGATGAAGATGTAGTCAAAATCGCCTTCGACGGAGGTTAATGCCCTCTTCAGGCGAAGTTCGCGAGAGATAACCGACGTCAATTCCTGTTCCACGCCAGCTAAATCCAGAGTCGCCGGTGCCACGAACAGGTTGTTGTAGCCAGTGGGTTCCACTATGTCGACCATAGGAACATCATTGAGGAGGACGTCGTAGACCGAACGTTCGAATTGGCGCCCGTCAACGCCCAGTCCCGTGGTGGCATTTCCTTGAGGATCCAGGTCGACGATTAAGACCCGCTTTTCCCTCTCGGCTAGTGCGGCACCCAGTGAGGTTGTAGTTGTGGTCTTGCCGACGCCGCCCTTTTGGTTGGCAACAGCAAAAATCCTCATTGTGGTGGCATCCGCCATGAGCCTCTTCCCGACCTAAGGAATCCCGACAGTGCGTCGAACTCCTGCCATTCAACTCGTTTTTGCTTAATTCGTCAAGTACCGATGTTTCACGTGAAACATTGTCGCCCCACTTTGTCGAATTGTTTCACGTGAAACAATCCTCAAATCGTAAACACATGCGTCACAAGTGTTTCAATGCAAAATCCCGTTCGAGAGATCCGATTCGGACCCAAAATGTTTCACGTGAAACATTAGAACAGGGGTCTCTTTCGCGGTGTCCCGATAGACCTAGGGTACTCGCTCGGGGTGGAGCGAGTCTTCACGAGCACTTGATAGGCGGCCCCGTGACGAATTCGACCCTCCGCAACTAATCCTAAATCGGCTAATTTCTCCGGATTCCAACGATGGCTGTCAGAATCGTCCGGTGGTTCCGAGACGACCATGACTCCCCCGATCTTCAAAAACTGTGCTCCGCACTCCGCCGTAACGGCCGGAGACCCAAAGGAACGTGCGGTAACCAAGTCAAAAACCTCGATTAAATCTGGATTTCTAGCGATTTCCTCGACTCTGGCGATGAGCACGGTGCCGTTCTTCGGAGCACCCTCCCAGTGGAGCGCTTCATCCAGGAACCTGCCTCGTTTCACCATCGAGTCCGTGAACACCGCTCGGCAGCGCCATCGATCCAGAAGAAACAGTCCTGGAAGGCCCCCTCCGCTACCGAGGTCCAAAAAGGCGGTGGGCGGGTTCGACTCACGCTCCTCCCAGCACAACGCGAACCCTAAGGAGTGAGTGAAATGCGGTTCAATCGCGTTGGGGCCTAAAAAGCCCCGCGCCCTCGATTCCTCGAGGACGCGGGGCAGCCAATCGTTGTTCACTGTCTAATTATGACGGCGCCACCACCACAAAGCGGCGAGGGTCGTCCCCTTCGGATCGAGTGACGACGTCCGGATTCTCGGACAGGGCGTCGTGGACCGCCTTTCGATCCGCAGCCGACATGGGTTCGAGTGCCCGTTCCTCGCCAGTGTCGACGACCTCGAGTGCCACCTGCTGTGCGAAACGGCCCAGAGCAGCGACCCGACGTTCCCGGTACTGTGCCACGTCAACGAGAATCCGATCCGTTCGGCTAGGGCTCTTGGCCTGAACCACCGTTCGCGTCACTTCCTGAAGCGCTTGAAGTGTCGTTCCTCTTGGTCCGACAAGTACGCCGAGCTCGGTCGGTGGATTCGCGTTGACCGAAAGTTCAACCGTCTCCTCGTCGAGCTCTTTGACCGTGATATCGGCTTGAATGTGCATCGACGCCAGCAGACCTTCGAGGAACTCCTTCGCAATCGATCCTTGTTCGGCCAGTGATATTCCTTCGGCCATGGTGTCCTCCTTTAATGGACTCTTTACAGATCGTGGGGCGGCCTTGGCGCCTCCCTCAGGTTGACGACGGGTACCGCTCTTCTCGCGGTCTCGTCGTGGTTCGGTTTCGCTCCTCGGAGAACGAGGGGAGTCACTTCGCGATGGACCCGTGCGCGGTCGATCCTCACGTCCGCCGGAACGTCGTGAGCGCTTGGGTCGTGGCCCGCTTGGACGAACGCGAGCCCGTACCCGAGCTTCGCCTTTGATGCGACCGAACATACCGGCCTTGGGCTCTTCGATAACTTCGACTTCGGCGTCATCGCGATGGACACCCAGGTGGGCGAGGGCCCGGTCGGTCGCCTCTTCAATTGATTTTCCAGTGGTTTCTACCCAATCCATGGGTTAACGCGCCTTTCTTTTACGCTTCGCTTTGGAGCGAGACTGTGCTTGTGGCTTAGGAGTTGAAGGTTTGGTTGCTGGCCGTTTCTGTGGTTGAGGCTTGCTCGGATCCGGTTTATTTGGTTGAACCTTCGGCTTGTTCCCGTTCGACGGTTGGGCGCCGGGGATCTCTTCGACGTGAGGACGGTTCGCGCCGTCCTTGTGCTCTTCTTCGATTTCCTCGCGGTGCGTGGTCTTCTGAACCCCATTCTTCCGGGGGTCCGAGAGACCGGACCGGAACATGAGATACTGAGTTAATATACGGATAGATGTTGAAATAATCATATACAACACCACGGCGGCAGGGATCACCATGTAGAAGTATGCGAAAATGAGCGGCAAGAACCGCTGCATGGCCTGCTGTTGGGCCGGCATTGCCTGCCCCGTCTTTCGACTCCGGCTGTTCAACTGCGCCATCTGGAAGTACTGCAGACCCACGGCCGCCAAGACGAACAGCAGGAATGGGATCTGGGCCAGGAATGAACTGTGAACGCTGAAAAGCTTCAAGTTGAGGTCCATACCGAAGGCTTTGATCGAGCCGCCGGACGCGACCAAGTTGTGGTACATCTTCGAACCGGTCGGGATGTAGCGCGGAAGGGACACCAGCTTGCCGTGGACGAGCACCTTGTTGGCGAGACCCTTGATGACCCCATAGAGCATGATGAGAAAGGGCGTCTGAAGCAACATCGGTAGGCATCCGCCGAGGGGATTGACGCCTTCTTCCTTGTAGAGGCGCATCATCTCTTCGTTGAGGAGCGCACGGTTTTCCGCCCCCTTGTACTTCTGTTGCAGTTTCTTCAGTTCCGGCTGCAGCTTTTGCATAGCACTCATCGACTTGGTGCTCTTGATGGTGAAGGGCGTCAAGACACCCATGATCACGACGGTCAACAGGGCGATCGCGACGGCGTAATTCGGGATGATTCCGTAGAAGAAGGCGAGGATTCGTCCGAGAAGGTCATAGATTGGCTGGAAAATCGCGCCAACGTGGTGGGCAAATGACTTCATTGCTCAGTACTCCTAGCTTGCTTCGTGGGCGGGACCAGGTCCACGCCGTGGGCGCCGAAGGGGCGACAGCGTGATAGGCGCCGCAGCGCCAGCGCGCTGCCGCGCCCGGCACCGTGAGTCTCAATCGCCTCGCGCGCGTAGCTCGAGCACGACGGATAAAAGCGACAGGCCGAGACGCGGGCCGAAGTGCATCGTTGATACAGCGCGATGACCTTTACGAGGGCACGTGCGCCGAACGAGTGCTCAGCGCGCTCCGGCTCGATCGAGCGATTCGCAAAGGTGATGCTGGAGTTCTTCATAGGAGAGTTTTCCTGTCTCGTTACCACACCTGATCAGGTATTTACCAGGTTGGGGTTGGGGGTCGAGTCCGTCGATGAGTGCCCGTAGCCGCCGGCGGATCCGATTGCGAACAACCGCATTGCCGACCTTTCGACTGATCGCGTACGCCACGGCGACGGTCGGGGCGTCAGTGTCCACCGCGACGAAACTGATTCGAATTGAGCCACTCTGTCCCCGTCCAGTTGGTGTGGCGAACAAGGCGAACTGCCGACGGGTTCGAACCCGGTCGGGCACGTTGCGCTTAGACCGTCAGTTGATGACGGCCCTTGTTGCGACGGGCTTTCAGGACGGCACGGCCCGCGCGGGTTCGCATGCGCGCACGAAAACCGTGCGTTTTTGCCCTTTTGCGCTGGTTTGGCTGATAGGTACGCTTCACAAAATCCTCTTCTCAAACTCTCTCGATACGCTTCGCGGTACCCCCTGGGGGTCGCTGGCGCGTTACTGGGATCAATCTTACCTGACGGGACCGGGCCCCTTGGCAGGACGTATCAAATGGGTGTATGGTGACCTTCCCGACGGGCACGACGCGAGCTCCAAGGAGCTTCGGCCTGTGGATAAAGTAGTGTTTGACCTGTGGAGGAAGCTCGTGCAAGGTGGTGAGGAGATCTGGGTTGCACTTCGTGACTCCTTACGTGGCAACGCTTCTGAGGCCGTGTGGGCCGCGGGACTTAACACACTGCGCCTTGTGGATTACCATGACAATCAAATTGTGATTGGCGCGCCCAACCAGATCCAACTGCTGCGCGTCCAGCAACGCTACTTGCCCTTCATCACCGAACAGGCACAGTTGCTCGTCGGTCCTGACGTGCAGGTTTCGCTCACCATCACCGATCCGGCGAACGACCCTGACGCTCTCGCAACGCCCGACGAAGAGCCGGAGGCGACTCCGAACTCCATCACCTTCGCGCCGAGTGTCGATCGACCAGCTCGACTCGACCCACGGATGACCTTCGACTCCTTCGTTCCGGGATCGTCGAACCGCCTCGCTTTCGCCGCCGCCCAGTCAGTCGCTGAAACACCTGGTCGTGCCTACAATCCACTGATGATATACGGAAACTCGGGCCTCGGTAAGACGCACCTGCTCCACGCCATCGGCAACTACGTGCAGGAGAACTATCCGGGCCGCAAGGTCCTCTACGTCTCCACGGAGACATTTTTGAATGACTTCATTCGCGCGATTCAGACGCGGACACAACTCGCGTTGCACGAGCGTTACCGCGAGAACGACGTTCTGTTGATCGACGACATCCAGTTCATGGAGACACGGGGCGAAACGTTCCACGAAGAAATCTTTCACACCTACAACGCACTGCACGGCGAAGGCAAGCAGATCGTGCTCACCTCCGATCGCTCACCGCGCGACCTCGCGGGACTCCAAGAGCGATTCCGAAGTCGTCTCCTCCAGGGCCTCGTCACCGAGATCGATCAGCCCGATCTCGAAACGAGGATCGCGATCCTCCGGTCGAAGTCCGAGCGTGAGGGCATCGACCTTCCCAACGACGTCGCCGAGTGGATTGCGCACCGGGTGCGCGACAACATCCGTGAGTTGGAGGGTTCGATCACGATGCTGCGCGCCTTCGCCAACCTGCGCCAGGAGCCGATCTCCCTCGAACTCGCCAAGGCCCACCTCACCAACCTCGGCCAGGAACAGGTCGTCCTCAAACCGGAAACGATTCTCTCGGTGGTCGCCGACTTCTACGGACTCTCGGTCGAAGACGTTCGCGGCTCGAAGCGATTACGTCCGTTGGTGCACGCGCGGCACATCGCGATGTACTTGATTCGAGATCTCTTGAACAACTACTCCTACCCGATGATCGCGAGAATTTTCGACGGACGAAATCACACGACCGTCATCAGTGGGGTCGAAAAGATCAAAGAGCAGATCACGGTCAATCCCGAGGTGCTCGCCCAAGTCAATCAACTCAAACGTCGGCTCCAGGGAGAGAGTAGGGAGTAGTTTGTGCGCAACCTTGGGCTCACCTTGTTGATTTGAGGTTGACAATGGACTGGTCGTGCACATCACTTCAAGGTTGAGTGCGCAAGGTTGAGAGAGTTAACCACAGCGCTGTGTGTAGTCCGACATCTCAAAAATTACGTTTGACCAGGGTTGTTCCGGACTCTTCCACATATCCACAGACCTACTACTACTAAGACCTCTACACACATAAAAAACACACCGTAATCTCAGTATCAACGAAAGGCAGTCGAATGAAGTTCAAGTCAGAGCGCGACATTCTCGTCGATGCACTTAGTGCCGCGAGCCGTGTCGTCGCCACACGTCTCATCGGGGCTACGTCGGGTGTCCTACTTACACTCACCGGCAATCAACTGGTCGTGACCGGCACCGACCTGGATATCACGGTTCGCACGACCGTCGACGTCATTGGAATTGAGGACGGATCATCGGTTGTTCCGGCTCGACTCATCGTCGACGCGGTGCGCTCACTCGAGGCCGGCGCGGTCACCATCGCGAGCACCGAAGAGACGGTCGAAGTCTCACTCGCCCGCGCCAAATTCTCCCTGCGCACCTTCGCGGTGGTCGACTACCCGAAGTTGCCACCGGTGAGTGGATCGGTGACGTCGATCGCCGCCTCCGATCTCATCGCCGGACTGAATCAGGTTGTGCGCGCGGCCGCCAACGACGACGCGCGACCATTGCTTACGGGTGTGTTGTTCACGACCGACAACGGGGTCTTGCGACTGATCGCCACCGACTCGTATCGTCTGGCCGTGCGCGACGTTCCGGAAGTCGAAAGCATTGGTGGTTCACACGATCTCTTGGTCCCGGCGCGAGCCCTGCAGGAGTTGCAGCGCGCGGCCGCCTCGTTGGACAACGACGCGACCATCGGCGTCACCCTCACCGACGCCGAAATCTGTTTCGTGGTGGGTGGCACCAGCATCGCCTCACGCCTCATCGACGGCAACTACCCCTCGGTCCTGCAGCTCATTCCGGCGAGTTACCCGAACCAGCTTCGCGTCGCGAAAGACACCTTGCTCACGTCGTTGAAGCGCGCCAAGCTGCTGGCGAAGGACTCCACGTCCTCGGTGCGACTCACGATGAAGGACCATTCGGTGGAGATTCGCACGCAGAGCCACGACGCCGGCGACGTGGAGGACAACGTTGACGCCGACTACGGCGGCGACGAAATGACGATTGCCTTCAACCCGAGTTTCCTGATCGACGGCATTGAAGCCGTGCCCGGCGACGAAGTGGTCTTGGAGATGTCGGACTCGGTGCGTCCCGCGATGGTGCACGGCGTTGAGGACACGCGATTCCGCTATCTTCTCATGCCGGTACGCGTTCAGTAGTCGCGGTCGAACGTCGTGGGCCTCCACGAATTACGTCTTCGGAACTTCCGCCTCTTCGAAGAGCTCTCGTTCGAACCTGACACCGAGGCGATCACCGTACTTCTGTCGCCTAACGGAACCGGCAAGACCACCGTCTTGGAGGCCGTGTACGCGCTCGCCACGGCGTCGTCGTTTCGAACGGGCACCGCGAGTGACTTGATCCGCACCGGGGAGAACGCGAGCGAGGTGCACGGAGTGCTCTTCCATCGCGAACGCCGCGTCCAGGTCGACCTGACGCTCACCCGCGGCACCCGCAACACCACCAAGCGCATGTTGATCAACGGGCAGCGACCGAAGTCGCGCGCCGACGTGGCCGAGGCGTTGCCGCTCACGATTTTCACGCCGGAGGGCGTCGACATTGTTCGCCAGGGTCCCGAGAATCGACGGGAATTCCTGACGAACCTCCTCACTGACGTCGACTTGACGACCGGCGACGTGATCGAACGTTTCAGTCGAATCCTCAGTCAACGAAACGCGCTCTTGCGACAACTCCAAGGCGAGCGTCCGACGACACTGCAACAGGGTGAACTTGACGTGTGGACGATCGATTTCTGCAGCGTGAGTGAAGAGCTCGTCGCGCTGCGAAAGAAGTTGCTCGACGACGTCGCGCCACTGGTCGCGAACTACTATCACGAACTCGCCGAAGATGACTCCGTCGTCGCTGTGTCCTACGAGCAATCGTGGAGCGGCGACCTCGGACACGCTCTGCGAGAGTCATTCGACGACGATCGCTTTCGCGGCCACACGACGATTGGACCGCAGCGCGACGACGTCGCGCTGACCTTGGACGGCCGCGACACCCGACGCCAGGCGTCACAGGGGGAGCAACGTTCGCTCGCGTTGGCGATCCGACTCGCGGGACATGAATTGGTTCAGAGTCGGCGAGGCGTCGATCCACTCCTGTTGCTGGATGACGTGTTCAGCGAACTCGATCCGCATCGCAGCGACCGTCTCTTAAATCTGCTCCCAACAGGTCAAACGCTCGTCACCACGGCGTCGCCGCTGCCGGTCGGCATGAGCCCGGCCGCGATCATCGATCTCACGGTGTTGGCGCGATGAGATCGCGTGACGAACAGCCGGCGAAGCTCGGCGAGTTACTCAACACCCTCGCCGGACGACTACGAAAAGTTGACCTTCGCGACATCGACGACATACGAACGATGTGGCCGAGCATCGTAGAGCCGGTGATCGCCGAATACTGTCGACCGGAGTTCGTGAAGAATGGCGTGTTGCTCGTAAGTGTGCCGTCGGGTGCTTTCGCGCAACGCGTCATGAGTGACGCCACGACGATTCTCGAAGGTTTTTCATCACTTGGAGCACGGGCCCCAAAGTCTCTTAGGACGGTCCTCGCGAAGCCTTAAAAAAGGGGCAATTAAGTGGGCGAATACGGCTCTCTAAGGTTCGAGAGTCACAGCTTCTCGGGTAGGATAGAACAGTCGAAAAATTGTCTTCGACCGCGCGAAAAGCGCCATGATCTCGTCACCGAAAGGAAGCCTTCGTGCCCCAGAAGACCAAGGGACCCGCTAGCTACGACGCTAGCGACATCACAGTTCTCGAAGGTCTAGAACCAGTCAGGGTCCGACCGGGCATGTACATCGGTTCCACCGGTCCTTCGGGGCTCCATCACCTGATTCGAGAGCTGGTCGACAACTCGGTAGACGAGGCAATGGCCGGTGTTTGCACCCGAATTGACGTCACCATCCTCGCCAATGGCAGTTGTCGCGTGAGTGACGACGGCCGCGGTATTCCGGTCGAAGAGCATCCCCGGTATCCCGGTCAATCAGCCGCGGAGATCGTGCTGACGACACTGCACGCCGGAGGAAAATTCGGGGGTGGGGCCTACAAGGTATCAGGAGGCCTTCACGGCGTCGGCGTCTCGATCGTGAATGCCCTCTCGACCGAACTGCTCCTCGAAGTCGACCAAAACGGCGAGCACTATCAAATGACGTTCAAGAACGGCGGCAAGCCCCAAGGGAAGCTCAAGGTCACCGGTCCCGCGCCTCGCGGTCGCACCGGCACGTCGATCACGTTCACACCCGACCCGACGATCTTCGACGACGTCGACTTTCGCGCGCAGACGATCACCGAACGATTGCAGATCATGGCGTTCTTGAATCGCGGACTCGAGATTCGATACGTCGACGAGCGCGCCGGTCGCCAGATGAAAGAGACGTACAAGTACAACGGCGGCATCGTGGACTATGTACGACACCTGAACAACTCCAAAGAGTCGCTTTTTCGCAAGGTCGGCTTCTACGACCAGTCCGAGCCGAGCCAAGAGGTGGAGGTCGCGTTCCAATGGAACACCGGTTATTACGAGAGCATCCACTCTTTCGCGAACGGGATCGCGACCATCGAAGGCGGTATGCACGAAGAGGGATTCCGCAAGGCCATCACCAACGTCGTCAACCGCTACGCGCGCAAGCGCAACCTGTTAAAGGAGAAGGACGAGAACCTGGCCGGCGAGGACATCCGCGAGGGCCTCACCGCCATCGTGTCAGTGCGCTTGGCCGAACCCCAGTTCGAGGGTCAGACCAAGGGCAAACTCGGCAACGTCTCCATTCGTTCGTTGGTCGAGCGCGCGACGAACGAGAAGCTGGCCGACTGGCTGGAGGAGAACCCGAAAGAGGGCGGTCAGATCGTCGCTAAGTCGTTGCAAGCGGCACGAGCGCGGCAGGCGGCGCGTCAAGCGCGCGACCTCACTCGACGCAAAAGCGCCCTGGACGGAGCGGGACTACCGGGCAAACTCGTCGACTGTTCGTCGAATGAGCCGCGTGAATGCGAGCTGTTCATTGTCGAAGGCAACTCGGCCGGGGGATCGGCCAAGGACGCGCGTAATCCGCGCATCCAGGCGATCCTGCCCATTCGCGGAAAGATCCTGAACGTCGAGAAGGCCCGCTCGGACAAAATTCTGAAGAACACCGAGATCCAGGCGTTGATCTCGGCGATCGGCGCCGGCGTCGAGGCCGACTTTGACGTTACCAAGGTTCGCTACGACAAGATCATCTTGTTGGCCGACGCCGACGTGGACGGCAGTCACATTCGCACCCTCCTCTTGACGTTCTTCTTCCGCCAGATGACCGAGCTGGTAAACAACGGTCACGTCTACGTGGGACAGCCGCCGCTGTATTCGACGCTGGTCGGCAAGGAGAAGGTGTACTTGCACGACGACGCGGCCAAGGTGAAGTTCCTGGCCGAGCATCCCGATCACAAGAACGACTTCCAACGTTTGAAGGGACTCGGCGAGATGGACTTTGACGAGTTGCGCGACACGACGATGGATCCGACCAAGCGAGCGTTGCTGCAGATCACCGTGGAACAGGCCGCGCTGGCCGACGAGGTCTGTTCGATCCTCATGGGCGACGACGTCCCTCAGCGCCGCCACTTCATTCAGACCAACGCGAAAGACGTTCGCTTCCTAGATATCTAGGAGGAGAGACATATGGCACGCACAACGGATAGTTCCGGCGCCGGGACGCCACCGCCGGAGGATGAAGTCGTCGGCTACGTCGAACCGATTGAGATCAATCTCGAGATGGAACGATCCTTCCTCGAGTACTCCATGTCGGTCATCGTGTCGCGTGCGCTGCCCGACGTGCGTGATGGCCTCAAGCCGGTGCACCGACGAATCCTGTACTCGATGTTCGACCAGGGCCTACGGCCCGACCGCCCGTACGCCAAGTGCGCCAAGGTCGTCGGCGAGGTCATGGGCACGTACCACCCACACGGGGACTCCGCGATCTACGACGCCCTGGTTCGCATGGTGCAGGACTTCTCGATGCGCCATCCGCTGGTCAGCGGTCACGGGAACTTTGGCGGCACCGGCCCCGACGAGGGCGCTGCCGCCATGCGCTACACCGAATGCCGACTGGCTCCGCTCGCGCTCGAACTGCTCGATTCGATCGATGAAGAGACCGTCGACTTCGAGCCGAACTACGACAACTCCACCCAACAGCCGACCGTCTTGCCGGCGCGCTTCCCGAATCTTCTCGTCAACGGCTCCCAGGGCATCGCCGTGGGAATGGCGACCAAGATCCCGCCTCACAACCTCGGCGAAGTCATTGACGCCACGTTGCACCTGCTGGCGAACCCGGACGCGACCCCCGATGACTTGATGGCCTTCGTAAAGGGTCCGGACTTTCCGACCGGCGCGCAGATACTGGGCCGACAGGGAATCCTCGACGCCTACCGCAGCGGCCGCGGGTCGATCAAAATGCGAGCCGTCGCCGAGATCGAAGAGACGGCCAAGGACATTCGCATCATCGTCACCGAGTTCCCCTACGAAGTTTCCGTCGAGTCGATCGAGGAGAAGATCTACGACCTGGTGAAGAACGGCGACGTCGACGGCATCTCGGCGGTGCAGAACGACTCGGCCGGCCGCAAAGCGCGTCTCGTGGTGAAATTGAAGCGCGACGCCAACGCGAACGTCGTGCTCAACAAGCTCTACAAGAACACGTCACTCCAGACCACCTTCGCGGTCAACATGCTCGCGCTGGTCGACGGCGTGCCGCGCACGCTGAATCTCGCCCAGGTGTTGACGCACTACATCGCGCACCAGGTCGAAGTCCTCACGCGGCGCACGCAGTTTCGCCTCCGCAAGGCCGAGGCCCGCGCGCACATCGTCGAAGGGCTGCTCAAGGCCATCGACATGCTCGACCTTGTCATCGCGGCGATTCGCGGATCCGACGACCGCGGGGCCGCGCGCATCGCCTTAATGACCACGCCCTTCGAGTTCTCCGAGGAACAGGCGAACCACATTCTCGACATGACCCTCGGACGCCTCACCCGACTCGGCCGTAGCGAACTGGAAGACGAAATGGCGAAGTTACGCGAGACTGTCGCCGAACTCCAGTCCATCCTCGCGAGCGACGTGAAGCTTCGTGGGGTGATCGCCTCGGAGATGACGGCCATCCGCGACAAGTTCGCCAACGACCGCTTGACCCAAATCGTGAACGACCCCGGTGAGCTCGGAATGGAAGACCTCATCGACGACGAGGACATCGTGATCGCGATGACCCAAGCCGGTTACGTGAAGTCGGTCGCCGCCGACGCCTTCCGAGTGCAGGGCCGTGGAGGCCGCGGCGTCCAGGGCGCGAAGTTGCGCGATGAGGACTTCGTGCAGCAGATCGTGCACACGACCACACACGCCTACCTGTTGCTTTTCTCGAACCGGGGACGGGTCTTCCGGCTTCGCGGTCACGAGATCCCGATGAAGGAGCGCACGGCCAAGGGCACCGCCATCGTCAATCTCTTGAACCTGCAACCGAACGAGTCGATCCAGGCCATCGTGACGACCGACGACTTCCCGAAGGACAAGTTCTTGGTCTTTGCGACCGCGAACGGCACCGTGAAGAAGACGGCCTTTAGCGAATACGACAAGTCACGTCGCGAAGGGTGGATCGCCATCAACCTGCGCGAAGGCGACGAAGTGGTGCGCGTCGTCGCGACGAGCGGAGATGAGGATCTCATGGTCGTCACGTATCGAGGCATGGCGATTCGCTTCCAAGAAGCCGAGGTGCGCGAAGTGGGCCGTGACTCGATGGGCGTGCGCGGTATCAAACTGCGCGGCGACGACAAAGCGATCTCACTCGACGTAGTGCGCGAAGACGCCGATCTCTTCGTGGTCACCGACACCGGTTTCGGCAAGCGCGTCAAGATCGAGCGATTCAACCGCCAGGGCCGCGGGGGACAGGGCGTGCGAGCGATCAAACTGACCGCGGCGCGCGGGTTCGTCGTCGCGGCCTTCATGACGCGCCTCGACGACGAAGTGATGCTCGCTTCCACGGGCGGCGTGCTCATTCGAACACCCGTGCGCGAGGTCTCCTCACAGGGCCGTGACGCGACGGGCGTGCGAGTCATGAATCTCGACGAGGGCCACTCAGTAGCGACCGCGGCGTTGGTGCCGGCCGAAGACGCCGACTAGGCCGCCCGGCGGGCCCAGGCTCGTCCCAGCACGTCGAGGATCTGGGCCGTGCCTTGGGCGCCGTTCACCATGAACTTCGAATCCATCAAGAAGCACGGGACGCCGGTGATGCCGAGCTCTTGGGCGTGCGCTTCGTCGCCGCGCACGACATCGGTGAACGCGTCGCTCTCCCAAAGGGCGTCCGCGTCGCTGACCCCGACCTCGTGGGCGAGCTCACTCAAACGTCGGTGGTCGCTTACCACCTCGCCTTCACAGAAGTAAGCGCGAAAGAGACGCTCGCTCGCTTCGTCGCCCAGTCCTTGGGACGAGGCCAGAGCAATCACGCGGTGCGCGTCCAGCGTGTTGGTTGGTTGAGCGCTCTCGAGCGACCAACTCATGCCCAGAGCTCGCGCCTGGCTCTCGAGCCGTTCGTGCATGGTGTGCACGCTCGACACCGGCATGGCGTACTTCTGGGCCACCAACTCGGCGAGCGGTCGGTCGTAGGCGAGCTTGGCGCGCGGGTCTAGTTCGAAGGCGCGGTGGCGAAGGATGACGGCGTCTCGATGCTCGAAGTCGGCGAGCGCCTCGTCGAGTTGACGAGTGCCGAGGTAGCAAAAGGGGCACACCACGTCGCTCCAGATGTCGATGACGAAGGACTCGCTCACCCCTAAATCGTTGCACAACGGACTGCTCGGGCAGAATAGTCCGATGAAGGCGCGAGAGATGAGTGTCGAGGAGGCCGCGGCGCTCGTTCGTCCGCGTGACGCCATCGGATTTGGCATCATCACCGGCACCCCGGTCGCGCTCTTTCGGGCGCTCGGCGCGCGCAGTGACTGGGAGGACCTCACCTTCAGTGGCGGCCTGTCGCTCGGCTCGCCCGACGTCTTCCTTCACCCCAACGTGCACTACCGCGTCAACTTCTTCGGCGGGAACGAGCGTGCTCTGATCGCTAAGGGCGCCGACGTCCAGCACGTGCCCTCGTTCTTTCGCCACTACGGGATCCTGATTCAACACTTGAAGCCCCGAGTGATGATGGCGCCAGTATCGATGCCCGACGCGAACGGTCGCGTCAGCCTTTCGCTTTACAACGGAGCCACGCTCGAGGAGTTGGTCCGCGCCGGTCGCGATCCCGACCGCCTGCTCATCGTCGAAGCCTCTCCGCACTTTCCCCGGACTCACGCACTGGTCGGTCACGAGAATCACCTCGACTTAGAGGACATTGACGTCATCGTGTACACCGACGAAGAACCGACGACGTTCGCGAACGACCCCGGTTCGCTCGCGGACTCGAAGATCGCCGAGTTCGCCGCGCAGTACATCCCCGACGGCGCGACGCTGCAGACGGGCATCGGCGCCGTGCCGAACTTAGTGGCGCGCGCTCTAGCCCGCGGCGACGGCGGTGAGTACGGCGTGCACTCCGAGATGTTCACCGACGGACTGTTCGAACTCATGGCGGCGGGCAAGGCCACCAACTCGAAAAAGACCATCAATCGTGGGACCGCGGTGATCACCTTCGCCGCCGGGACCCGCGCGATGTACGACTTCATGGACGACAATCCGGACATCGGTGTGGCGCCGGTCTTCTACACGAATGATCCGCACGTCATCGCCCAGAACCACCGCATGGTGTCGATCAACTCGGCGCTCGAGGTCGACCTGCACGGCCAGATCATGGCGGACACCATCGGGGCTCGTCAGTTCTCGGGCGTCGGTGGTCACATGGACTTCCTCGAGGGGACCAGCCTCTCGCTCGAGCACGCGTCGCTGATCTGTCTCCAGTCGACCGCCGCGGTCGACGGCGTTCTGAAGAGCCGTATCATTGGTGACATGACCCCGCATTCGACAGTGACTTCGCCACGCCAGGTGGCCGGAGTCATCGTCACCGAATACGGATCGGCCGACCTGCGAGGACTGACGGTGAAAGAACGCGCCGCCGCCCTCACGGGAATTGCCCATCCGCAGTTCCGAGACGAACTCACTGCAGCGGCTGAGTTGCTAGGGCGCTAAATGCTCATAGTTCGAGATTTAGGCATAGAGATCGGCGCTCGGCGTATCCTCAACCCCGTCTCCTTCACGGTCGGCAACGCGGAAAAGGTGGGCATCGTGGGGCGAAACGGCGCCGGCAAGTCGACGTTGATGTCGATCCTGCTCGGCGAACACCCGGAACACCTGCGCGTCGAGGGATCGGTCGCGCACCAAGGGACCATGAGCCACCTGCCCCAAGAGCCCGTACCCGGGGGACTAGGCGTCGAACCGATCGGACTCTCGCACGTCCTGTCGGCGCGCGGACTGGACCAACTCGACGCCGATATGCAGCACGCGCGCCACGAACTCGCCGCCGATCCAACTGAGGCCACGATCGAGCGATTCACTGCGCTCGAGGAGCAGTTTCGCGAACGCGGGGGCTACGAGGCGGAGTCCGAGGTGTCGCGGCTCGCCGCCGGACTGGGTCTCAATGAGGATCTTCTCTTGGAGGACCTCGACTCACTCTCCGGTGGTCAGCGCCGCCGAGTTGATCTCATGCGCGTGCTCTACGAAGAGCCCACAACCATGGTCCTCGACGAACCGACGAACCACCTCGACAAAGTGGCCAAGCGCTGGCTCTTCGAAGAGCTCGACCGCTTTCCCGGCACGGTGCTGGTCATCAGTCACGACCTGCCCCTCTTGGACAAGTCCATCGACCGCGTGTTGGCGTTGCGCGAAGGTCAGTTGCGTGAGTACAAAGGCAACTACACCAAGTTCCTCCAGCTCGAAGAGGAGCGGCGCCTGAGTGAAGAGAAGCTGGCGTCTCACCAGGACGAGCAGATCGACCGACTCTCGAAGCTGGCCGATTCGATGCGCGGACAGACAGAGAAGCGCGCCCGTCTCGCTAAGGTGCTCGACCGCAAGGTGGAGAAGCTCCAGGACAATCGAGTGGAAGTGACGAAGAAGGAGCGCAAGGTCACCTTCAAGTTGCCAGTCCCTCCGCGCAGCGGCGACGTTCCGATGACCGTCGAGCACGTGGCCGTGAGTTACGGGTCGCTCAAGGTCTTGAAAGACGTGAACTTCATCACGCGCCGCGGAGACCGCATCGTCATCGTGGGGCGAAACGGCGCCGGCAAGTCCTCGATGTTACGTTGTCTCGCCGGCACGCAGAAGGTCCAGAAGGGCCTGGTGAAATTCGGCGCCAATGTGAAGGTCGGCTACTTCGCTCAGGAGAATGAGCAACTGGACTTCGACAAGACGGTCCTGGGCAACTTGGAGAACGCCACCGTCGTGACCGAAGTGCAGCGCCGATCGCTCCTCGGCGCGTTCGGTATCAAAGGCTCGGCTGCTCACCAGATGCCGGGCACGCTCTCGGGCGGCGAACGCGCCAAGCTGGCGCTCGCCATCCTGGCGTCCTCGGACGCGAATCTCTTGCTGTTGGACGAGCCGACGAACAACCTCGACCCCGCGAGCGTGGTGGCGCTCGGCGACATGATGCACAAGTGGAAGGGCACCGTCGTCGCGGTGAGCCACGAACGGGGATTCGTGGAGACCCTCGAGCCCACGCACGCGGTTCTGTTGCCCGAGGAGTACTTCGACCTCTGGAACGACGAATACATGGACCTCATCGAACAGCGATAGCCAACTGTCGTAGCGAAGCGCAACTTCGTCGCTAATCCCCGAGCGTCGGGCGAGGTCATGGTTCGCCAAAGTCCAACGAGGTTAGGGTGCCGTATGCGTGACGTCATATCTCTCCGAGCTCGCCGAATCATTCGACGAGAGTACGTGAGCGACCATGTGTTTCTCGCCTGAAGGGGACTTGATCGGCGGCCTCGTCGTGACGGCGATCGGTGTGGACGCCTGTATGCATCTCCGGGGTCGTCCGGAGTATCGACTGATCGCTCCATTTCCGATTCTCCTGGGCCTGCATCAGCTTGACGAGACGTTCGTCTGGTGGCAATTGCAGGGTCACGTGCCCCACGACGTCGGCGTCGTGGCCATGTGGATTTACCTCCTGTTCGCCTTCGTCGTGTTGCCGACGTTGATGCCGACGATGGTTCTGCTCCTCGAACCGAAAGCGCGGCGACGAGTGATCGCACCCTTCCTCGCGTTGGGCGTGGTCACGTCGGCGATACTTTTCGAGACGATGGTGAACGGTCATCCCCGTGCCACGCTCGGCTCGTATCACGTGGCCTACACGATCGGCCTCCAACATGGCGTCGTGATCATCGGGCTCTACATCCTCGCGACGTGCGGATCGATGCTCGCGTCGGGACTGCGCAGCGTCGTGTGGTTCGGTGCCGTCAACCTCGTCGCCGTGCTCGTGCTGGCGCGACTGTGCGCCAACGGCTTCACCTCCCTGTGGTGTTTTTACGCGGCGCTCGCGAGCGGCGCCATCGCGCTGCATTTGCGTCTGGCGAGCTCCCGCAAAGTAGAGGTCGCGGTTTAGTCGTCTCGAAGTCGTGCTTCGAGTCGGGCGCGAACGCCGGGCCACTCCGAGGGCAGGATCGAGTAGATCGCGGAGTTTCGGGTCAAGCCCTCTTCGCCGTCGACTTGGGCCGCCTGCCAGTTGCGCAAGACGCCTTCGAACTGACCACCAATTCGTTCGATCGCTCGGCGCGATCGCTCGTTGCGCTCGTCGGTCTTGAGGTCGAGTCGGCGTACGTCCCAGACGTCAAAGGCGTGGGTCATCATGAGCAACTTGGCCTCCGTGTTGACGGCCGTGCGTTGTGCTGCGGCGGTCACGAACGTGCCGCCGATCTCCGCGCCGTCGGGGTACTCTCGGTCGAAATACCACCGAAGTGTGAGAAATCTCGTCATACCGATGATCTCAGCCGAGTCGGTGCGTCGAGTGGCATAGGGCACGGCGCTGCGCTGGTCGCGATCGGCGAGTTGGCGACTTACGATGACCTCCATTTCGTCGATCGTGCCTGGCACGATCGACCACCCGTAGGTCGAGCGGTCACCCGAGGCCGCGCGAACGAGTCCTGGCACGTCCTTCAACGAGAGCGGCGTCAGCGTGACGTGGCGACCGGTGAGGGTAACCGATAGCGAGGAACTCACCGTCCAACACTAAGAGCGCTGGAGGCGGCCACCAGCGCTTACTCTCTATGATTCGGCGAAGTCGTTAGTGACGATCGCTTCAACGGGGAGAGGAGGTTGCGTGTACGTAATCGAGTACGTCCTAGGGCTCCTGCTCGTGCTGGTGACAATCGTCAGCGTCCTCTTCATCCTGGTCCTGCCTCGACAGCCTCAGGGCCTCGAGAAGCTGACGTTGATAGTGAACAAGAGCGTGCACTATTCGTTCGTCGCCCTATCTCGTCTCGCCCGGACCTACGAAAGTAAGGACTCGGTCCTGGCGCCGACGGCTCCAGTGGCTCTGATCGCCCAACTGCTCTTCTGGGCCGCGAGTCTGGTCCTCGGATTCGCGCTCATGCTGATGAACACGACGCACTCGTTCGTGCACGGGCTCACCCAAGCCCTGACGTCGCTCTTCACCGTGGGAGCCATCCACAGTGGTGGAGTTCACAATACGGCGCTCGACATCGCGGCCGGGGCGACGTGGGTCGTCATCGTGGCCCTGCAGATCGCCTACCTGCCCTCGCTCTACAACTCATTCAGTCGCCGCGAAGCGCTGGTCACGATGCTCGAGAGCCGCGCCGGTTCTCCGGCGTGGGGACCGGAGCTGCTGGCTCGTCATCAACTGGTCGGCATCAATGACGCGCTGCCCCAGCTCTACGCCGACTGGGAGCAGTGGTCGGCCGAGGTGACCGAGAGTCACACGACGTATCCGGTACTGCTGCTCTTTCGCTCACCCGAACCGTGGCTCAACTGGATCGTTGGCCTACTGGCCGTCCTCGACGCCGGGGCGATGCAATTGGCGCTCAATCCCACCACGGCGCCGAGCCAGACGCGACTGTGCCTTCGCATGGGATTCACTCTCTTCAACCGACTCGCCGGGTCGCTCGGCTTCCCGGTCGATCCCGATCCCGACCCGGACGGCGGGATCACGCTGCAGTACGAAGAGTTCGCCAGCGCCGTCGACAACCTGGCCGGATACGGGTTCCCCATGGAGCGAACTGCGGAAGAGGCCTGGCCGCACTTTCGGGGTTGGCGGATCAACTACGAGAGCTCGGCTTACCGCCTCGCCGACGCCTTCACGGCGCCGCCGGCACCGTGGTCGGGCACTCGCCGACACCTCCGCGCCGGGATCGTTGAACCGAAGCGACCGCCGCACCGCGCTCCGGCCGGCATCGCCAAGTTCGCGAGTGAGCGACCGGAGGTGGTGAACCTGCCCCGGGATCATGAAACCCGCACGTGGTTGCCCTCGCGACGAAAGCCGACATAGAACGAGTCCCGCACAAAGTGCGGGACTCGTTCGTGTGCTGACGTCTGTGCGAGACTGCGTCGGCCCCGCCGACAGACATTGTGGATGTGGTTAGTAGAGGATGGGTCCGCCGGGATTGATACCGCCTGATGACGAGGTGGATACTTGGATATAGGTCGGATCAACGGCGATGGTGGACCAGGTGCCGGTGTAGGACGAACCATCGGTGTTGTTGACGACGCCCGTGTAGTTGTAGATGGGCAACATCCACACCGAACCGTCGGTCAGTAGATAGGTCTGATACGAAATCGTCTCGTTATCGAGCGTCACGTCGACGATGGGTGGACCGGACGGCGTCGTGGTCGTGGTGTTACTGGTGTCCGACGACGTTGACGGCGGAGTGGCCGGCGAGGTGCCTGACGACGAAGAATTCGATCCCGCAGTGGGCGTCGACGATCCGGCACCGCTCGGCTGATCGGACGAAGCGTTCTCCGCGAAGTACGCCTGCTGTTGGGCTTCCAAAACTTCCACGCCCGCGGCGGGGCTCTGCAGCGGGTAGTTGACCGCCGGCATCACGCTGAAGGCCGGACCGTCCGCTGAAACGAGATTGTTGTTCGCGTCGACCGTGAAGTCCAGGTACTGATCGGTCGTCTGACCGTTGACCGTGACGCCGTAGGTCGCTTGCTCTTCATTCGTCGTGACCGTAGGTTGACCGGGGGAGCTCGTGACGTTGTTCGACGTCGAGAACTGAGGGTCGGTGACCTGGTACCCGTAACCTAATTGGCTCAAGTAGTTCTGCACGTCGCCATTCACAGTGGACTGACTCGGCATAGGAACCGTCGTGCCGTCGGACGTCGTCGAGGAGGTCCCGGGCGCTTGCGGGATCGCGACAGAGTACGACCATTGCGGGACGGTGTCGTAGGTCTCGTACTCCACGAAGTTGCCGTTGGCGTCGGTGACGGTGAAGTCCTGTCCGTCGTTGTTCTGGTCGGCCGGCGTACCCGTTACGCCGAAGATCGCGGCGAGTCGGGCGTCCTCAGCCGAGGCGCTCGCCGGCAGTTGCAACTGGTAGGCCGCGCCCGTGGCGGCGTTGGCGCTGAGGTCGGAACCGGCGGTGAAGTTGAACTCCTCGTAGATGCGCATCATCATGCCCGGCGAAGTGGTCGCACCCAGCTTCGTGTTGGACGCACTGAACCCCGCGGGCGCGCTGTGCTTGGCCGCCGCCAACGAGAAGACCGCGAAAGAGGGTGCGGCCCCCTCGAGTGCAGCGATGCCTCCGACGGTCAGGGCCGCGGCGATAGCGACCGAACCGGCCATTCGCAGTTGGAAACTTCGCAGTACGTGTCGTCGAGCGAGCGGCGCTTGGGCCATTATGCGCGAGATCATCGCGTTCGAATCCGGGTGTTCGTAGTTGTTCGCCGCGGCCGGATCGGCCGCGCGTAAGCGATCTTCAAAATCACTCATGAAATCTCCTCCGCCTTCATACCTAGTTCTTGTCGCAAAGCACCCAGAACTTTCAGATGACCTGAGCCGCGGCGAAGCGCTCGCGGAAACGGGCCTGGGCTCTGGTGAGCCGCACCGCCGCGGCGTTGGTCGTGATCGAGAGAGCGATGCCAAGGGCGTGCGTGTCCAGGCCGTCCCAAGCGTTCAACATCAGCACTTCGCGGTCGTCGTCGTTCAAGGACAAGAGGGCGTCGCGCACGCTGGCGTCCGCGATGACCAGGTCCTCAGCCGACGGGTCGTCCGGGGCGACCGACAGCGTCGACTCGAAGTTGCTGCGCCGATACCGACTGCGGCGGGCGTTGCGCAAGACGTTGCGCGCGACGCCGATCATCCACGGAAGCTCGGCGTCACTCGGCACGTCGTCAATCCGGCGCCACACGACGAGGAGCGTCTCTTCAACGAGGTCGTCGAGGTCGGCCAGGGTCAGGGGATAGAGGCGTCGCCGAATGTAGTTCCCGATGGCCGCACTGTGTTCGTGGACGAGACGGCGGAAACGGTCATCTTGAGGTGAACCCATTACCCGCTTCTGTCCGGTCACGACCGAAAGTTACCTTCGTGGCAACAATCCTCGCGACGCTGAAGGGACTCAGACGTTGGTTCGAACGAGCATGGCCTCCTGCTCGCGCGTGAGCCACCACGACGGGGGCTCGCGGTCGTCCCACCAGCTGATGACGTCGTCCACACTCTCGCTGAGGTCTCTCAACTTCAAACCGGCCGCGACGGCCTTGGCGGGGTCGACGGCGAGCGTGGTTTCACTCGTCGAACCTGACCAGAGGGGGAATCTCGTTTCCAAGTGATGGCTCTTGATATGCCGAGGAGAGATCTCGACCAGGCGAGTATTGCTGGGCGAGATCTGCTGACTAATCGCCTCCATCACCTCGAAGAACCTGCCGGGGGGATAGGGGCCGGCGGCGTGGAAGGCGCCCAGCGACGAGTTGGTCGCGAGCGTGACCACGAACTCGCCGAGGTCGCGCGCATCGATGTACTGCAGGGCGTTGTCGCGAGGTCCGGGGACCGCGACGTTGCCCCCTATGCGGAGTCGCTCGACCCAGTAGGGGAATCGCAGCGTGGCGTCGTGACTGCCAATGACGAAGGTCGGTCGAACGATCGTGAGTTGATCGCCGAAATGCTCCTCGGCGGCGCGTTCACAGGCCGCTTTCAACGGCCCGTAGGTCTCGGCGGTCATTTCCGCGTCGCGCGCCAGGGACGTGTCATTCCTCAGGGTGACCGTCTCCTCGGTCGCCCCGTCGGTCGGCGGGTCCTCGTAGGCCGAGACCGAAGAGATCTGGATGTGGTGGCCGCCTCGTTCCCCGAGCGACGTCGCCAGAACGTCAACGTCAATCGGCCGAAAGGCAATCGCGTCGACGGTGGCGTCGAAGGAGAGGTCGGCGAGCGCGGACATGTCGCCGTGACGATCACCAATCAATCGAGTGACGGACTCGGGAAGATCGCTGGGTGTCTCACCGCGATTGATGACCGTGACGTCGTGACCGGCGTTCAGCGCCGCCCAAGCGACCCCGCGCCCGACGAACGAGGTTCCGCCAACTATGAGAATTCGCATGCGTTGTTCCTCCCACCAGTACTTGTCATGCTACGAGGAACCGTTGCAATTTCCTGGTATTGGGCGTCGTGAGAACAGCTCAGGGAGACCGCGCCATGGCGCGGTCGGTTAGTTCAGGTGGCGTTCGCTCGCCCAGTGCGACAGTTGGTAGCGACTGGACAGCTGCAGTTTGCGAAGGACCGACGAAACGTGGCTCTCGACGGTCTTGGTCGAGATGGTCAACTCTTTGGCGATGTCCTTGTAGGAGTAGCCGCGCGCAATCAGTCGGAGCACCTGGCGTTCGCGCGCGGTCAGCTGGTCGAGGTCGGGATCGACGGCGAGATTGGGCTGATCATCCTGACCGGTGCTGAAGGCGTCGAGCACGAAGCCGGCCAAACGCGGCGAGAAGACGACGTCGCCGGCGGCGATGCGATAAATGGCGTCCACCAGCTCCGGCCCGGATATGTTCTTGGTCACGTAGCCTCGGGCGCCCGCGCGAATGACGCTGATAACGTCGACCGACGCGTCCGAGACTGATAGCGCGAGGAATCGCGTGGTCGTGTTCTGCTCGCCGACCGCGCGTAGGACGGCCTGGCCGCCACCGTCGGGCATGTGCACGTCGAGGAGCACCACGTCGGGGTTTCGTTCGAGAATCATCTCGATGGCGGCCTCGACTTCATCGGCTTCGCCCACGATGTCCACCGAGGAGGCAATCTCGGCGCGGATTCCCGAGCGGATGAGTTCGTGGTCGTCGACCAAGAACACGCGGGGTTGGGCGGAGTCGGTCATGTGGTCCGGGGCATCACGAGTTGGACTTCGGTGCCGTCGCCCACGGCGGTAGTGATGAACGCCTCGCCGCCGAGTTGGCTCATGCGCTGTCGAATCGACATCGCGATGCCCTGGCGGTCAGCCGGGATGGCGTCGAGGTCGAAGCCCACGCCGCGGTCACGAACGAAGATCGAAATCGAATTGGGCTCCACCTCGGTGAAGATCGAAACGCTGGCGGCCTCGGACCACTTCGCGGCGTTGATTGCGGCCTCGCGTCCGGCGGCGACCAGTGTCGTCACCCGATCGTCGGGAACACAGTCGCCGACCGTCACCAGGTCCACCCGAACGCCGTAGTCGTTCTCGACGTCGTGTTCGATGGCGCCTACGAGGCCCACGAAGGAAGTCGAAGCGTTGGTGCGGGTCTCGGGGCTGAAGAGCCACTGGCGAAGCTCGCGTTCTTGGTTTCGCGCGAGTCGCACGACGTCGCCTTCGTTGGCCGCGGCGCGCTCGATGAGCGTCAGGGTCTGGAGGACGGAGTCGTGGAGGTGCGCGACCATGGAGGCGCGCTCTTCAATGCGGACTCGCTCCCGGCGTTCGCTGGTAAGTTCACGCACGTTCTGTAGCCACCACGGAGCGAAGAGGACGAGCACGCCGATCACTAAGACCGCGGTCCCGAAGAGCGCCGATCCGGCGGAACCCCAGACGCCACCGAGGTGGTTGAGTTGGTCGAGTCCGAAGTACACCAGGCCGGCGCCGATGGCCACGCGCAGCACGACCCCCTTTCGGCTCTTGGAAAAGGCGCCACCGATGACGGGGGCGGAGTTGAAGAAATCGGTGAGGTGGTTTCGTTCGTCGGTCGACGCCCCCCGCCAGATCGCGAATGAGGCGAAGGCGCTTAAGAGCAAGGGCCACCCGAATCCGTCAGACACCTGAGTTCCGGTGGACTGTAAGGCGATGACCAGTATGAGCGTCGCGATGAAGGCGACCAGCACGATTTGTGCCTCGCGGCGGTTCTGGAAGATCTGCTGGATGATCGAATGCTCCTCACCGGAGCGTGTGAGGACGAGCCAAAAGGTCATGTAGAGCAGCACGCCGAGTCCGAAGACCAGTGTCAGGAGCGCGAAGATGACGCGGATGTTGCGTTCCTTGATGCCGAGCCGGGTGGCGAAGCCTCCGCAAACGCCTCCGAGGATGCAGTTGTCGCGACCGCGACGCAGGGGCCGCAGGGGAGTGCCGACGACGGCGTGGCTCGATGTGGTGATCGACATTCGATTCTCTCCCTTCGACGACAGTGTGGCTCTTCGGACCATCCAAAGTCTGTCACGGCGAAATCCCCTTGTATCTAAGGGGAAACCCTGAGCGTTCGTGTGCGGCGGAGACTCCCCTGAGGGTTCATCCCCATAGTCCGTGATCAGCGGGGACCGTACATTTGAACCATGGATGAAGAACACGAGCACGTCGAGAGCAACGCACCGGGACCCGAGCCGGAAGTCGCGAAAGAGTCCGGCCTGCGCCGAAGCACCACGCGTCGCATGGTCGGAGGCGTCGCCGGGGGCATCGGTGAGCGATTCGACATCGACGCCAATATCGTTCGCGTCGTCTTCGTCGTGCTCACCGTTCTCTACGGGCTGGGCGCGGCGATTTATCTCGCCATGTGGGTCTTGATTCCGCAGTCGGGCCGTCACGCCGACGACGTCGAGGAGTCCGGTGACGCGCCCCCCGCGTCCAACCTGCGTCTCCTGCGTTACGTGCTTTTGGCCGGCGTCGTCGTCGTGGCGGTCATCGTTCTCTCGACCATAGGTGGAGTACCGAAACTCGGCGGTGGCTTCGGGGTGCTCTGGCTGATCTTCCTCGCAGTACTAGCGGTACTGTCCCTACGCTCCTCCGCACGTCAACACATGCTGCGACGTTTCATTGCGCTGGTTTTCTTGTCGGGGATGACAGTCTTCATTCTGCTGTCGGCCGCGTTCCTCGGATTCCTCGCGTCGACCGGGGTCCCGATGACTGGCGGGAGCGGCGAACGCTTCATCCAGCCGAGCTCCGTGGCCCAAGTGCAACATTCCTACCGCACGGAGTTCGGCTCAATGACGGTCGACCTTCGCCAGGTTCATTTCTCTTCGACCTCGACCTCGGTGACAGCGAGCGTGGCGGTCGGTGACCTGACTGTGGACGTGCCGGCGAACGCCATTGTGTATCTCAAGACTCACGTTGGTCTAGGCACGGTCGAGTACCTCGGCCAGTTCGGCTTCGACACTCAGCCCTTTACCGCCATTCCTTCTTCCTTGAAGACCGTCGCGAGTCAGGAACACGCCCCACATTTGAACCTGAACGTTGAAGTCGGTGTCGGTCAAATCGAAGTGCGCCGAGGCTATGAGTCAACTTTTCGCTAAGTCGGGCGGGGACGCTTAGTACGGCGACCACGAAAGCGGTTGTCAATGGTTGCGCCTTCTGAGAATCTCATCCGAACGTCTACCAAAAGATAAAGATGTGCGGGTGAGTCCCGAGCCGGCCAGAATTGTCAACACGACCACGATTGGCGAGGCGTGGATTGCGGTCGCCCGATCAATCATGGAATCGGGCGTCGCAAGCACGTACGACGGACTGGCCATGCGCGAAGTGCTGATGATCACCCTCGTTGTGCGCACGCCCAAGTCGACTGACGACATAATCGAGCGCTTCGCCGATCCGGATCGCGTGGCGTGGATGCGCGCGAACTTCACGGACTTCAACGAAGTGCCCGAGCTCGGTGACGCCGCTAGTTACGCCACCAGGCTCCGCAACTACGCCGGCTCCGGTCTCGATCAATTGCGCTGGGTGGTAGAGCGGCTGCGCAGTGACCCACTCAGTCGTTCGGCCACGATTACGACGTTGCAACCTTTGAGTGACACGACCTACATCCCGTGCGTCAGCTTGTTGGATTTCTTTCTGCACGACGGCGCGCTGCACCTCGTGGTCTACGCGCACAGCATTGATTTCGGGACGAAGGGATACGCCAACCTCTTGGAACTGGCGGTGATTCAACACCGGGTGGCGACCGAACTCGACCGTCCGGTCGGCTCCCTCACCATGGTCGTCAAGTCGTCGCACGTCTACGACAGTGAAGCCATCCACATGTCCTCGGTCTTGGAGAACTTCCCTGTCTGACTCGGACGCCGATCGCTCAACTCAGGCGCGTCGACGACCTAATCGGCGTCGCGGGCCGCTTTCAGTGCGTTGGACCACCACACCAGTTCGTTCGTCATCATTTCGAGTCGTTCGTCGAGCGATTCGAAAAGTGCGGGCGTGAACTCTTCGGCCCTCATTGCCGGCACCATGACGTCCGGGAATATGTGCACCGCTCGACGCAGCGGCGCCATCTCGAACTCGACGCACACCAAGCGAAGTTGCTCAATGGCCCTCGCACCACCGGCGTTACCGTAACCGACGAACGACATGGGTTTCTTATTGAACTCGGGGAACACGTAGTCCATGGCGTTCTTCAAGGACGCGGGATAGCCGTGGTTGTATTCACTGGTGACCGTGATGTATGCGTCGGCCGAATCGAAACGACGCCCGAGTGCCGCGACGGCTTCATTGGGGTAGTCACGGAGGGTCCTCCCGGGCGACATCGGGCTGTCGAAGAGCGGGAGGGGGTGATCGCGCAGGTCCAACACGTCGACCTCGAAGTCATCGCGACCGGCCAATCGGTCAACGAGCCACGCGACCGGCTTGTCGGCGAAGCGGCCCGGGCGAGTCGAACCGACGATGATCTGGATGCGAAGCGTCATTTCCTACATTCCCGGAAAGACGCGGCGGAGTTCAACGAGGTGCGTGGCGTCGATGCCGGCTGGAGTGTGCTCCTCGTCTAAGCGGCCGTAGGCGAGGCGTACGAACGCTTCGGCCGGGAGTTCCAGATCAAACTGTTCCACGCCTTCAACCTCGTTGAGGGTCACGCCGTCGGCGCTCTGCGTCAACGCGAACTCGCGCTGGGGTTCGGTCGTTCGGATGTGCAACGTGTGCTCGTTCTCGGTGGCCTTGGCGGTGAAGCGAAGAAGAAGATCGAGATTGTCGATCAAGAACGGCACGGCCTCGGGCTGCAGCGTCGCGTTCTGGTCGAGGGCCTCTTCGATGTCCCACGTGTGCACGGCGTGTTCTCCGAGACGCAATCGGACGGCTCGATCGAAATCGAAAGTCATGGGACCGAGGTTCAAGGTGTAGCGCTCGCGCTCTTCGGGTGTCAATTCAAGGAGCCGCGTGAGTAGTGCTTGATCCGCGTCGAGTGAGTCCGTGACCTGGGCGTGTGGTGTTTTGGCATTCCATACCTCCCACACGGACTCGTTGAACTTCGGCGGCGTCTCACGCTCGTCGAGTGCGTCGTCGACACCGCGTTTGAAGATGATGGCCGCGGAGCCGATGTGACTCATCACGTCAGCCACCGTCCACTCCGTGGGATACGCCGATGCCACGTACTGGCTCTCGCTCATTCCTTCGGTGACTGAGCGCAAGTGGTCGACGGAAAGTTCCAGGGCGTCTAGGGCGTTGGACATAGGACTCTGCTTTCGTGAAGTGGGGCGAACCCGAGGCTTACTGTTCCACCACGACTGTACGGTCGAGGTCGCGGACGTCATTCACTCCGGTTAGGCCGAGGGTGACCATCATCTCGGATTGGAAGATCCGCAGGATGTGGTCGACGCCCCGTTCGCCGCGCGCGGCGACGGCGTAGGCCCACGGTCGACCGATCAAGCAGGCCCGGGCACCCATCGCCATCGCCTTCACCACGTCGAGGCCGCTGCGGATCCCGCCGTCCATCAATACTTCACATTGGTCACTAACGGCCTCGGCGATTCTCGGCAACGATCGGATGCTCGAGGGCACGTCGTCGAGTTGACGACCACCGTGATTGGAGACGATGACGGCGTCGGCCCCGCGATCGACCGCTTCGCGCGCGTCGTCGGGGTCGAGGATGCCCTTCAACGCGATCTTGCCGCGCCAGTGTTTGCGCAACCACGCGAGGTCGTCCCAGCAAACGCTGGGGTCGAACTGTCCGGCCACCCAGGCTTGGAAGTCGCCCGGGACGTTGGCGTCGGGCAGCGCCTTCTCGAGGTTCCCGAAGGTCAGGGGTCGACCGCCGAGGGCCACGTCACGTACCCACTTCGAGTGGGTGAAGAGATCGGTGCCCCGGCGCATCCGCTTCGCGCGTGAGATCTTTCCGCTGATGCCATTTCGCCCGTCGCGGTAGCGCTGGCCGACGACGGCTAAGTCGACCGTCAGGACCAACGTGGTACACCCGACCGCTTGAGCGCGCACCATCAGGTCCTCGGCGTAACTGCGGTCCTTCATCACGTACAACTGGAACCAGAGCGGACGCGTGATCGAGGACGCGACCTCTTCGACGCCGCAGATCGAGAGCGTCGATTCACAGAACGGGATTCCGGCGCGTTCGGCGGCCCTCGCCGCTTGGACTTCGGCCCGTCGAGCGAACATGCCGCCGAAGCCGACCGGCGCGAGGATGAGGGGCAGCGCGATCTCTTCCCCGAGCACCGTCGTGGCGAGTGAGCGAGTGGAAACGTCGCGAAGGACTCGCTGGCGAAATTGAAGCCGGCGTAAGTCGTCTCGGTTCGCGGCCAACGTGGATTCGGCGAAGGCCCCGCCGTCGATGTAGTCGAAGATCTGTCGGGGAAGCTTGCGCCGAGCCAACTCGCGGTAGTCGTCCACCGAAGCCGGCGCCAGATTGAGGCTGTGGTCGCGTTTGTTCTGGGGCACAACTTATTATGCAGCACGCTTCCAACGTCCCCGGTGGCCAGTTGACGATGAGGGCGCTCTGCGCCATGCTTTTGGCGGGGTCCTGGCGGCGCTGACGCGCCGAGCCCTGTTTTCAACCAAAGTGGCCTCGCCGATTGGCTTCGCGTCCTCACAGAACTGGCGCTCACTCGAGAACGCTCACGCCCCTCGCTCTGACTGGCAAAATGGCCAAGCGATGAGACTCCTCCTTTGTTCCACGGGCCTGGCGGGCCATTTCAATCCACTGAAACCCTTCGTCGAGGCCGCGCGAGAACGCGGCGACGAGCTCTTCATGGTCGTTCCACCGAGCCTCGCGAAGGAGGTCAAAGAACTCGGTGTCGCGCACTATCTGAGTGACCCACCCGATCCCACCAAGTCGAAAGAACTTTGGCGGCGCGCGGCACGAGTGCCGCACGCCCAAGCGACACGACTCTTGGATGGTGAGTTCTTCGGGCGGCTTTCGACCGAGGCCATGCTCGCGACGGTCGAGTCGGCGTGCGACGCCTTTCAACCGGATCTGGTTCTTCGAGAGCCCTGCGCGTACGCCGGCGCAGTGGCGGCGAAACGGCGTTCGATCAACCACGCCCAGGTCGCCATTTCCACGGCGCGAACGGAGTGGGGCGTCATCGGACTCGTCGCTCCAATCCTGGATGACATTGAAGACGGGATGGAGGAAGTCCTTCGCCAGACCCGTTACCTCTCTCGACTACCAACCAGCCTCGATCCTTCACCGTTTCCTCGAACCGCGCGCTACCGCGAGAACTTGGTAACCGAGGTCGTCGAGCCCGGTCGGTGGGCCGAAGGGAACAGGCCGTTGATTTATCTGACGTTTGGCTCGGTCGCCGGCGGTCTCGACACGGCCGAATCGGCCTTTCGGTTGGCGATTGAGGCGGTGTCGGGCTTGGACGTGCGCGTACTGGTCACGACCGGACTGGGATTCAACCGCCGCCTGCTTGACGCCGTACCGTCGAACGTCGTCGTCGAATCGTGGATCCCCCAGGCGTCGATCTTTCCCTTCGCCTCGATGGTGTTGTGTCACGGCGGCTCGGGCACGACCTACGGCGCGCTCGCGGCGGGCCTGCCGATTGTCTTCGTGCCGATGTTCGCCGATCAACGCACGAACGCGCAGTTGGTCGCCGTCGCGGGCGCCGGCATGGTCGTCGACGTCGGTTCGAAGTCGGAGCCGGGCTTTCGGGCAATCGCGGCACACGACGTTCCGCGCGTTCGCGCGGCCGTGCTCGAAGTCCTCATGGAGAGTTCCTACGCGATTGCGGCCCAGGTAATTGCTGAAGAGATCGCGTCGACGGGCTCGGCGCACGACTGTTTGGAAGAACTTTCGTCTCTCTGAGGGATCCGTTGGTCTCGCGGAGAGCGAAAATCCCAAAATGGTGAGTAGACCCAAAAAGTGAAGAGTTTTGACTTCTCAAATAACAATTTTGCGGCCCAAAGACCTTTAATTCAGCGGAAATACGTGACGAATCTCATTTCGGCGGGGTTTTTTGTGGTCTGCGGACCTAAAGTGTTCATTCCTCCGCTGAAGCATCCATGAGGTGGCCCGTTGTGCCATACCTCGGCGGTAGGTCTCGAACCGTGGACCGTGAGTCCCGAGCGGTTCTCAATGTGCCGTCGAGGGCGGACCAGAAAATTAGGCGGAGGAATGAAAATGTTACTGGCGCGCGATCGATGGAAACGCGTCCCGGCGTATTCGCAGGGCGTGGTGTGGATGAGTACTTTGGCGCTCATCATCTCACTAAGTACCTGGTCGACGCCCTCGCCGGCAGCGACCACAAGTTCGTCGCCGATTCGGGGCGTCCTCGCCGTGACCATCAAATCGCCACCGGTCCTTCACGCACTGGCGCGCGTTCGGCCCCGTCCGGTGGTCGCTGATTTGGCGGACTTCACGAGTGACCCGACTCCGAGCGATGGTTACGTGGTCACGCTCATTCACCAGGACTTTCCGGCCCGGGCCTGGCACGCGGCCGAGGCCGTGGCCTGGTGCGAGTCCAAGTTCCGAACGACCGACATCGGCTTTGACAGCAACGGCACACACGACCGCGGCCTGTTCCAGTTGAACGACGGGGGCACCGAGCAGTACCTCATGTCGATGATCGGCCAAAACCCGAAGAATCTGAACTTGGCCTTCAATCCAGTCCTGAACGTTCGCGCGGCGGCCCTGTTGTACGCGCGCGACGGCTGGAGTCAGTGGTCCTGCGCTTCGGCGATCTGATCTCGTAATTGTCGCGTCGAGGGCGAGACGCGCCTACGGACGAAGTTTGGTCCAACGAGCCGCCATCGAGAGTGGCGCCGCGAGGTCGCGTAGATGGATGTAGCCGGTCGGTTCCGTGAAGGGTTCCCAGGCACTGGACGTGTAGCCGGCACTGTCGCCGGCGTAATTGTCCGACACCAGGAAAACGGTGCGATTTGACCAGTTGACGCGCGCGACGTAGGCGACGTGGCCCATCCCCGGCCCGTCGTACCACGCGATGGCCCCCACGGCCGGAGTCTGATTCATATCGGCCGCCAACGTGAAGCCCCACTGATCGGCGTAGCCCCACGTGTGACCGGGGTCGGCAAGTCCGTTGTGCGCGAGCATCCACGCGGCGAACAGTGTGCAGTTGTGCGCGGGACTGCCGATACCGCCTTTGGTGTCGCTCCCGTAGTACCGGGCGGCCCAGCTGTTGTTCATCGTCGTGGCGTTGTAGCCGTCGATCGTGCAGGCGTAGCCGCTGCTCTTGCAGCCCGAGGACGCAACCGCCTCGTTGGCTGGGGTGACGACCAGGAGAAGAAGGAAGGTCGTGGCGAGTCCCAGTCGAAGCGTCCATCGAGACGTGACGCGAGGCGCCCGGGTACGCGATCGTTCGTTGATTGCCAAGAGCCCCCTCGCCTCGGTACCCCGGTGACCGTAGCACGGCCCACTTTTTTGGTCCAAATGACCGGCAATCGCCATGGAATAATGGGAAATGCCTCCTAAATCGAGCGTGACCGGTGGGCGATCGTGACTTTGGTCGCGCGGAGCGGCGAGGGCTCAAGAAGGCTGCGAGGAACTCCGGATTGACTGGTCGTCTCGCTGGATAACAAATGTCGGTCGGTGAGTCGTGCGTGCCCTCTTAACACTGCAAAGACGAAGTTGCGCCCCGCCGGCGACGAAGTGTTGAAGCGAGAACGAGCTCGACGCCCTGTTGTCGGAGCGTCGAATGAACTCGTTACGCTGATGCATGATTCCAGCGGCAACCACAGGAGCGAACATGGACAGCGAAAACCAAGGCCCGGTCTCGGACGGATTTGACGCCATTCCGTCGGGGCGACGATCTCATCAAGATTGGTGGCCCAACCAGCTGAATTTGCGGCCACTCGAAAGCAGCTCGGCGTTGGGCAACCCGATGGATCCATCGTTCAACTACGCCGAGGAGTTCAAGAGCCTCGACCTCGACGCCCTGAAGAAGGACGTCATGGCGCTGATGACCTCCTCGCAGGAGTGGTGGCCGGCCGACTACGGCCACTACGGACCTTTCTTCATCCGGATGGCCTGGCACAGCGCCGGCACGTACCGAATTCATGACGGACGCGGCGGCGGCGCGTCCGGCACGCAGCGCTTCGCGCCGCTCAACAGTTGGCCCGACAATGTCAGTCTCGATAAGGCCCGTAGGCTGCTCTGGCCGATCAAGCAAAAGTACGGTCGCAAGATCTCCTGGGCCGACTTGATGATCCTCGCCGGCACCTTGGCGCTCGAGTCGATGGGTTTGAAGACCTACGGCTTCGCCGGTGGGCGCGAAGACGTCTACGAACCCGACGAAGGTATCTATTGGGGACCCGAGGACACCTGGCTGGGCGATGAGCGCTACAGCGGCGACCGGGAACTCCAGGCTCCGCTCGGCGCGGTCCAGATGGGACTCATCTACGTGAACCCCGAAGGACCGAACGGCACTCCCGATCCATTGGCAGCCGCCATTGACATTCGCGAGACCTTTCGTCGTATGGCGATGAATGACGAAGAGACTGTGGCCCTGATTGCCGGGGGCCACACGTTCGGAAAGGCCCACGGCGCGGCCGATCCGACCCAGCTGGTCGGCGCCGAACCGGAAGCCGCCGGCTTGGCCGAGCAGGGTCTGGGTTGGAAGAACAGTTTTGGCGCGGGCAACGCCGGCCACACCATTTCGAGTGGGTTGGAAGGCGCGTGGACGCCGAGCCCCATCAAGTGGGACAACAGCTTTCTCGACACTCTCTTTGGACACGAGTGGGAACAGTCCAAGAGCCCGGCCGGAGCAACACAATGGATTCCCAAGGATGGAGGAGGCGCGGGTTCTGTGCCCGACGCCCACGATCCTTCGAAGACCCACGCCCCGATCATGCTGACAACGGACCTGGCGCTTCGAATGGACCCGCTCTACGCACCGATTTCGAAACGCTTCCACGAGAATCCCGATCAGTTCGAACTGGCATTCGCGAAAGCCTGGTACAAATTGACGCACCGCGACATGGGACCACGTTCGCGCAGTCTCGGCCCGTGGGTACCGTCAGAACCACAGTCGTGGCAGGACCCCGTTCCGGAGGCGTCGCACGACCCAATCAGCACGGCGCACGTCTCGGAACTGAAGGAACTGATCCTCGCCTCGGGACTGTCCGTTTCCCAACTCGTCGCCACCGCGTGGGCGTCGGCCGCGACGTTCCGAGGTACCGACAAGCGCGGAGGCGCCAACGGCGCTCGCATTCGACTCGCGCCCCAGAAGGATTGGGAAGTCAACGATTCGGCTGAAGTGTCCATGGTGCTACGGACCCTCGAAGGAATCCAGAGTGACTTCAACGAAACGCACGGCGACGAGGTGTTCGTCTCGTTGGCCGACGTGATCGTGCTCGGCGGTTGCGCCGCGATCGAGCGAGCCGCGAAGAGCGCCGGACACGACGTATCGGTTCCCTTCACGCCCGGTCGCACGGACGCGCTCCAGGAGGACACGGACGAAGAGTCGTTCAAAGTTCTGGAGCCGACTTTCGATGGGTTCCGCAACTATCTGCGTGACGGTCACCGGCGTTCGGCCGAGGAACTGCTCGTCGAACGGGCGCAGCGCTTGACGTTGAGTGCCCCGGAGATGACGGTGCTCGTGGGTGGCATGCGTGTGCTGAACACCAACTTTCGAGGTTCCGATTTCGGGGTCTTCACGAAGCGACCGGAAGCGCTGACCACTGACTTCTTCGTGAACCTGCTCGACATGAGCACGAAGTGGGAGGCGGCCTCGTCGGCCGAAGCGACGTTCGAGGGCCGCGACCGCCGGACGAATGAGCTCAAGTGGACCGGTTCGCGCGTCGACATGGTCTTCGGCTCGAACTCCCAGCTGCGCGCACTCGCCGAGGTCTACGCCAGCGACGACGCGCAAGAGAAGTTCGTGCGCGACTTCGTCGCCGCGTGGAACAAAGTCATGAATCTCGATCGCTTCGACTTGCGCTAAGCCGCCGTCCGGGTCACTACGTCGTCAGCGCGAGAACAAATGGTTGTTGAGAATCGAAGCCTCACTGGATCACCGTTCGTCCACTTTGTCGTCACTTCGCAATGACTCGTGCACCTCGATCTGATCGCGCACTCGCTCACCGAGTTCTTTCTCCTCGGCTCGCTCAATCTGAACCAAATGATCGTCCGCTGCCGGGGAGGCGCGGATAAGTTCGTCAAGCTTCAGTTGTAGGGCCTTTTGCTGGCGATCCTGCGTGTGTTTCAGCGCAAAGAGCAACATGATCACGATGGCATCCGACACCGTTGAAAATCCCATTTGCCAGTTCGAAGGGAAGCCGTTGAAGGCTAGCGAGACGATGAACACAATCAAGACGACGGAGACCCCCGCCGCAGTTGCGACGTGCGACATGACCTCATCGAGTCGTTGGAAGAATTGACTCATCCGCTGGCGAAGAGTTGAGTGCATTTTCTTGGTCTCCCGGTGACGGTGTCGAGCGGACAACTTGATACGTCACCTTATTCGTCGTTCGCGAATGAATGACGGCGGACGAACCTCGCCACGAACCCACAACCTTTTAAAGAGTGGCGTCTCTCATGATGTGACTTTCGTCCTTCGATCCGTGGCTCGAACGTTCGTAAAATTGATGCGCGGTGGCCGAGATGCTCTCGGCGGACGCAGCGAAGGACTTTTCGTGATCAATGTGATGGTTCATGGGTCACGCAGAGGAATGTTCGATCGACGGCCGCTACTCGTTTTTTGGGAGATGACCAAAGCCTGTCAACTGGCGTGCTTCCACTGTCGAGCCAACGCGCAACTGGTGGGCGCTCCCGGTGAATTGACCACGAACGAGGGCCGTGGGCTCATCGACTCACTCGCCTCGATTGGCGCACCGCGCCCGATTCTTATTCTCACTGGCGGCGACTGTCTAATGCGCGACGACATCGTGGAGCTCGCTTCGTATGCGCAATCTGTGAACGTGCCCGTGGCGATCGCTCCGTCGGTCACCCCTCGCCTGGCCGATTCGACGCTCCAATCGCTGCGCGACGTGGGAGTCAAGAGTGCGTCACTCAGTCTGGATGGAGCGTCGCCGTTGACCCACGACGCGGTTCGGGGAATCGACGGGCACTTCGATTCCACGATCAAGGCCATCACTCGTCTTCGTGAACTTGGATTTACGATGCAGATCAATACCACGGTCATGCCCTCAAACATTCGCGAGTTGGCCGACGTCGCCAAACTGTTGCACGATCTCAAGGTCAACGTGTGGGAGGTGTTTTTTCTTATCACGACCGGCCGGGGCTCTGAAGTCACGGCGACGTCGGCCACGGAGAACGAGGACGTGTGCCACTTCCTCGTGGATGCCTCTCGATATGGGTTCACGGTTCGCACGGTCGAGGCCCCGTTCTTTCGGCGAGTCGCGCGTGAGCGCGCTGAGCGCGCGGACACACTTCCGGTCGAGGCCGCGGACTCCACTTACGCGTTCCTCCGAAGCCGCTTGCTTGATTTGCTGGGACCAAGTTCGGCGCCCGTGCGCGCGCCTAGTGCCGCGACACGTGACGGCAAGGGGATCATTTTCGTCGGGGCGAACGGCGACATCTTTCCCTCGGGATTCCTCCCCATCACCCTCGGCAACGTTCGAGAGCATTCGTTGATCGACGTCTATCGGAATCATGGCCTGTTGCGTTCAATTCGCGCGGCTCAATTCGAAGGTGCCTGTGGCTGTTGCGAGCACTCGGATCTGTGCGGAGGATCGCGATCGCGAGCCTTTGCGACGTACGGGAATCCACTCGCGTCCGATCCCGGCTGCGTTCGAGTCAGCGATCCACAGTTGGTTCCGTAGGCGTCGCTGTTGGCGGCTTACGGCGCGATCTCCACCTTTCGCCCGCTCACTTCGATCGTGCGAATTCGAAAGGCGACCGGCACCCGCCCCTCGCCACGTTCGCGGCTCCCGGCGTCACGGTTGGAGGTGACGCGCTCGCTGATGATCCGAAGGGCGTGCACCGCGTCGTCATCGCGCAGTTCTTCGAAGACTCCCTGAGCGACGACGCTTCGCCATCCGCCGTCCGATCGGTATTCGTCGATTTCAAAACAGACGCGGGGATTCTCACGCATCATGTCGACCTTCTTGCCTTCGGTCGTGTAGACGTAGATGCACTCTGCGTCCCACCCGTAGATGACGGGCACGACGTACGTCTCACCATTGAGGTGACAGCCGACGCGACCGACTTTTTGCGAGTGCACGAACTCGTCAATTTCACTCGTTGACATCTCGAGAATCATGGCGCGCGATTAACTCGTGAAAGCGTCACCGTTGAGACGCGTCGACGCCGACGCTCAGATGAGCGGCGACGTCACTGGCGCTGTAGCTGTCTCGCCCGACCAGCAGTTGACGAAGGTCATTGATGTAGTCACCGCTCGTCACGATAGGTGGTTCGCGACGTCCGTCGGCGCGGAACTGACCGAGCCCGCATGTTGACATCAGCCCGTTGCACAGACAGGTGGACCCGTCGGTCGCGTCGAGCGAGCCCCCCTTGCGCACGTACGCCCCGACCGGCTCCGCGGCGCAGCGATAGCCCGTCGAACCGTCGGGCCGGAGGTAGGCCTCGCGCAGGTAGCCCAGGTCACACTTTCGTTCACGTTCGGCGTAGACGCTCGGTTCCGATACCGTCTCGCTCACTGAGGCGACTTTGAAGGGATAGCCCGTCGACGATGCGCGCAGCGACGTCTTCACCTCCACCGTTCCCGTCTTCACCTCGTGGAGCACCCGGCGACGTAGGTCGGGGTCCATTCCCGATTCGTCGCAGTAGGCGAAGAGCGTGCCCACTTGAACACCGCTCGCGCCGAGGGAGAACGCGGCGCGCACCTGCTCCGCCGACGTGATACCCCCGCCGATCCAAAACGGCTTCCCGAGGTTGGCCAGCGCGTCGAAGTCGACCACGTCGCGATCTCCATACTGCGGGTTGCCGGCGTCGTCAACACCGAAGGCGCCTCGAGGCGGAGCGTTGTGTCCTCCCGCGGTCGGTCGCTCAACGACGAATCCGTCCACCGGACCGTTGCTGCGCTTGGCGAGCGCCGCCGCGAGCACGTGCGACGAGACAATGCCCACGAAGCGTGGTCGAGTGAGCACGTCGGACCCGAGGTACGGAGTCGGATCAAAGTGGAGTGAGGCGGCCGGATGATCACTCGACGCCCCGGTCACGCTGAGCGGTAGGTCGACCGGTTCGCCGCGCGTGAGTTGCTCCAGGACACCGGGAATATAGGTGGGGACGCCGGCGCCCATCAAGACGTAATCGACCCCGGCGAGAATCGCGCCGCAGAGCGCCGCGGCGGTGGGGAGTTGGACCTTGGTGAGGAGATTGATGCCCACTCGGCCGCGATGACCCATCTTGGCGAGCTTCACTTCGATGAATGACGCCAGCACGATCGCGTCGATGGAGCGGCCCGTGCTGGCGTGGGTCAGCGCCGGGAGACTTCGGTACGGCGTCGAGCCGGTTCGTCGAACGGAGCCGTACTTTCCCACGATGTCGACCACGACACGTTGCGTCGGGAAACTGTCGAGGGCCGTTTGCAGTTCGTCGTCAATCCCGTGGTCTTGAAGTCGGCGCACGAAGACGTTGTCAATGGCCGTTCCGGAGACGACGCCCAACTGCCCCAGGCTCGAGACCGCTCTCGCGAGGGGCCAACCGGATATGGCAATGCCCATACCGCCCTGTATGAGCCAGGGAACCGTGTCATTGGGAGAACGGGCCTCAGTCATGTGCCGCCTCCGTGGGCCGTCGGACGAACGTCACGACTGGTACGACGCCAGCCTAGGTCCGCACTCGAAGAGCCAATCCCCAATGGATTCACCTTGGAAATCAATGTTGGAGTCGATACTCGCGAGGTCGGAGATCCGCCCGCTACTCGCCGCGCAGCACCCGAGAAACCGTGGTATCACCACCACGCATCTCTTCGAGGGTTGACTCCCCTGAAGGTCAATGAGTGCGCGGGGTTGGCTACGCACGTCCGAATGGACGCCGAGCGTCGTTTCGGTCGTCAAGGTGGAAGTATGTCTCAGGGTTTCTGGGACGGTTCCAACGCAGTGGCGTCATGCGTCGTGGCGGCCGAAAATCGGTCGATTCCCTGGAATTGAGCGCCACTGGTGGGCGTCGTTGTCAATTGAGATTTCGCCCGAGTACCGTGTCCGCTATGCCACGTAAGCAACTCAGACGCGAAGGGAGCAACCCTTTTGCCCAATGGGCTCTTTTGGTCCGCACCAGGTTCTTTGTGAGTGCGCTCGTTGCCGCGAGTGCCGTTGCCGTACCAATAACGTCGGTTCTCATCACGGCGAGCGCTCGGGCCGACACTTTGCAGCAGTCATCGGACAATTCGTCGACCAGTTGGTATCCGAACGAACCGCTGCTTTCTCCCACGAATGTGACCGGCGGCGACTTCGGAGAACTCTTTGACACCCAATTGAACGGACAGGTCTACGCCCAGCCGCTCGTGAGCCATTCCACGGTGTTGGCCGTGACCGAGAACGACTGGGCCTACGGGCTCAACGCAACGACGGGAGCGATCAAGTGGAGCGACAACTTTGGAACTGAGGCTGACCCTCTCCAAAACATCGGCTGTGGGGACGTCGGTGCCTCCTTGGGTATCACCGGCACGCCGGTCATCGATCCGTCTACTGGAATCGCCTACTTCGTCGCCGCGAAGGAAGTTAGTGGTGTCAGTGAATGGTTCATGGAGGCCGTTGACGTACAGACCGGAGCAACGGCGCCGGGTTGGGCGGGCGGGGTACCAATTCAAGGATCGGCCGACAACAACTCCGGCACCGTCTTCAACGGGAATTACCAGACTCAGCGTCCCGGCCTGGTCCTCATCAACGGCGTCGTCTACGCGGCCTTCGGCGCACAGTGTGATTACGGCAACTGGGAGGGTTGGCTCGTGGGGGTGAGTGAAGCGAGCGCGAGCATCACCACCATGTGGTCGAGCGAGGAATGCGGAGCCGCTGTCTGTACGGGTGAACCGGGCGCGGGTATCTGGCAGTCGGGTTCGCCCCCAATCGTGACTAGCCAGGGCGACATCATCGTCGCGACCGGCAACGGTGACGTACCAAGCGTCCCAGAACCGGGCAGCGACGCCACGGCGGATAACTACGGTGAAGCGGTCGTCGAACTGAGCACCTCCGGCCCCATCGTCCCCCCAGACGATGGCCCCATCCTCCAACCAATCGATTTCTTCATTCCGGCCGACGCGCAGTTTCTAAATAGTCAAGACGGCGACCTCGGGTCCGGTGGTCCCGTCGCGCTGCCCGCCAGCATGGGAACGACATCGGAACCCAATGTGATGCTCGAGATCGGCAAGCAGGGCACGATGTACGTTTTGAATCAAGACAATCTCGGCGGCTACGAGCAGGGTACGAGCCAGACGGACAATGTGCCATCAGAGGTGAGTGCCTCGGGGGGAGTGTGGTCCAAGCCCGCGGTATGGCCCGGAGACCCCACCTGCAACTGCGGCTACGTCTACGTACCGACGGCGGGAACAGCGGGATTCGCGAGTAACGGCGGGTCGCTCGACGTGTTTCAGCGTACGGTTAATACCAACGGCGACGTGTCGTTCAATTTCGCGGGAGCGACGGCGAACACGGGTAACACCTTCGGGTACGGCTCCGGCACGCCCATCGTCACGTCGAATGGAACCACTTCGGGTACGGCACTCGTGTGGATCATTCACGCCACTGGTCCAAGCGGGCTGGACTCCCAGTTAGAGGCGTTCAATCCGATTCCCGTGAACAACTCGCTGGAGATGGTCTGGAGTTCATCTCCGTTCACCTCCACCGTGTTCTCCGAGCCGGGCGTGGACAACGGCATCGTCTACGTGGGCACGAAGGATGACACGCTGTTGGGATTCGGCGCACTGGCGTCGTCGACGCCCGTGCTGAGCGGCGCTGACGTGAGCTTTCCGGCGACGGCCCTCGCGCAGTCCGTGGCTCAGAACGCCACCTTCACTGCCGCTTCGCCCACGACGGTGACCTCGTTCACCGAGTCGGGCTCGGCGTACACGATGGGAACGCCGAGTATGACGCTCCCGGCCTCACTGACGGCTGGCCAATCCATTACCGTGCCCGTCACGTTTACGCCCACGGTCCTGGGCGCGAATCCCGGAACGCTCACGGCGAACGTCACGGGAGCCACGTCCGAGATCACGTTGAGCGGACAAGGTGAAACGCCGACAGGGTCATTTTCGCCAGCCGCCGCAGACTTCGCGCCCGTCCTGATCGGCGGAGGCGACGTCACGATACCCATCACCTTCACGAACGTTGATTCCAGTTCCATCGATGTGACTGGGCTCACGCTTCCCACCTTGCCATTCACCGTCCTGGATCCACCGGCCAATCAAACGATTCAGCCGAACGGAACGGTCACGTTTAGCGTTCAATTCGCGCCACCGGGTACATCGGGCGATTATGTTCACCTCTTCAGCAGTGTGGCGACTCTCCACACCTCCGTGGGAAATTTCGGGTTGGCAATCTCGGCATCGGCCGATCCACCCGCACAGATCAGCACCGCGCCGGATGTGCTCAACTTCGGTGACGTTGCCGTGGGCTCGAGCGCGACACTCAATTTCGACCTCGGTGATCAAGGCGGATTTCCTCTTCTGATCACTCTGTCGACGCCACCGTCAACGAATGGATTCAGCGCACTGACCGATCCGTTCAACCAGTTAGCCAACACGAACCCAGCGGACACCTTGGCCGCAAATACCTCGATTCAAGAGACGGTGCAGTTTGCACCCACGAGTGATGGATCGGTCTCGGCGACGTGGCTGCTCGAAGGCAATGACGGCAACGGAGTTCAAACGGTCACAATCACGGGCACTGGGTACACCCCCGCACCGCCGCCTCCACCGCCGCCACCGAGCCTCACTACCGTGACGACGTCTACGACCACGACCACTACGACGACCACGATCCCGTCGCCATTGTTGTCGATCGCTTCACTGACGGGCCAAGAAGGATCGTCACTCACTCTCGTAGTGAAAGGCGATCCACACGGGGGCGCACTGAGCTTTCGCGTGAGCAACGGCACGGCGAAGGGTTGCACGATCAAGGGGGATGCAATTACGGCCAAGGGCGCAGGAACATGTATCGTCACGGCGACACGACTGGCCAGTGGTTCGACACCCAAGGTCTCTTCGAAGCCAGCCATCATTCGATTCGACAAGATCGAGTCCCGTACCAACGCACTCACCATTACCTTTGGCGCTCGCGTCAGTACGCTCAGCAGCGTGTCGATGGTGGGAATCGCGACATTCGCGAAGTCGTTGAAGAACGGTGACTGGCTTATCTGTACCGGGTACGCGAAGGGCGACCCCGCCTTGGCGACGCGCCGCGCCGCGTCGGTGGCTCGGTACCTGATAAGCCTCGTCAAGGTGTACGTGACGTTACGGTCGGTCACCATCGGCGCGGATGATAAGGCGATCCTCACGAAGTAAGTATCAGGCGTCGCCGGGATCTCGATGGTGGCGAAGGGGGACTGGCCCACCCTCAGGCGTCCCTTTGGACGCCTCACGACTTTCCGACGACTGCCGCACCCTGTTGGGGTGTGGTGTAGTCATTGCGTCAAGACTCTGGCGCGATCGCGGCGCCAGTTGGAAATTTCGAACCTCGGCGAAGACTTCGCTGCTCTTTCAGTTTGCGAAGACCGTGGCCTAAATCTAGGACGCGTTCGTGAATTAACGGCACGTGGAAGTTGGCTACGTAACGTCAAATCGGACGCCGAGCGTCTGCTTCATTGCGAAATCGACATCATCAACCCACGATCAAAACAAGGCCGAATAACTCACCAAAACAGAAGGCCCCGCACCACCGGTGGCAACGGTCGCAACTTCCTCGAGCAGGCCCTGGAGAGATGGTCCGTCGATTCGGAGCAGCGGTGCCGCGTCTTTCCTCTACCGTTTGACTATGAACCGCCGTATAATCGCGCTGCTCGTCCTCTCGGCCACCCTGCTCGCGTTCCTGGTGATCAGCGTCTACGTGCCGGTTGTCAGCTCGACCATCGTCGTGGGCTCCGCGAATATTGACGCGATTGCCACGGACCTGCCCCCCTTGGTCATCCCTCAGCTACCCCAGTATTCGACGCTGCTGGGCGTCAACGGCGCGGTGCTGGCCCGGTTCAACTCCGAGAACCGGGTACCGGTGCCGCTGTCGGGCGTGGCGCCGATCGTCGTCAAGGCGCTCGTCTCCTCAGAAGACCGCACCTTCTTCGCCAACAACGGCGTCGACCCCCGAGGCATCGCGCGGGCCGTGGTCGCCGACCTCGAGGGACGACCCACCCAGGGTGGTTCCACGCTCACTGAGCAGTACGTGAAAAACATCCTGGAACTCCAGCAGGGTCCCAATGCGCAGCTCGACACGATCCAGCGCAAGGTGAATGAGATTGTCTACGCCCGCCAGCTCACCCGCCAGCTCACCAAGGACCAGATCCTCGACGGCTACCTCAATACCGTCTACTTCGGATCCCAGGCTTACGGCATCGAGGCCGCGGCCAAGCGCTACTACTCCGTGCACGCCAGTCAGCTCAACCTGGCCCAGGCCGCGATGTTGGTCGCCCTGGTGGAGTCCCCGACCGCCTACGACCCGATGAGTCACCCGGCGCTCGCGCGTCTCATCCGCAACCAGGTGCTGCACGCCACCTACGTCAACCACCAGATCAGCCGCGGGGCGGAGCTCGCCGCGCAGGCGTCGCCCCTGGCCCTCAAGCCGTCCGAGCCGTCGACCGGGTGCCAGGCGAGCAAGGTGCCCTACTTCTGTGACTGGGTCTCGAGTGAACTGTTGACGTTGCCCGCCCTGGGATCCACTCGGACGCAGCGTCTGGCCACCCTGGAGCGCGGCGGTCTCACCATTCGCACGACCTTGGTGTCCAGTGCCCAAGCGGCCGCGCAGACGGCAGCCGTCTCCATCGTGGGCGTCACCAACCGGGTCGGCGACGCCATCGTCGTCGAGACGCCCGGCACCGGCGCCATCACGGCGATGGCCCAGAACCGCGTCTACGGCCTCGACACGACCAAGAACCAGACCACGCTCAACTACGCGAACTCTCCTTCGCCGGTCGGCTCCACCTTCAAGGTCTTCACGTTGTCAACCGCGTTGAGCGAGGGCGTGCCGCTTACGACCATCCTGCCCGCCGGCGCCACGTACCACTCGACCACGATGGACAATCCGCCCGGGGGCTTCTTCACCAACGCCGAGCCTTCCGACGGCTACGACCTGACCATTGCGCAGGCCACCGACGGATCGGTGAACACGGCCTTCGTCCAGCTCGAGCAGATGGTGGGCGTGATACCCATCGCCAAGACCGCACGGGCCATGGGTCTTGACTCCCTGCCTCTCTCGGGGCCGAACGCCGTCACCGCCAAGGAGGGCAGTCTCACGTTGGGCGCCCGGGGCTTCACGGCCATTCAGATGGCCGGCGCCTACGCCACCGTCGCCGCACACGGGCTGCACTGCACCCCACACGGCGTCGCCAGTGTCACGCTGGCCAGTGGCGTGAAGGTCACGATCCCCCCGCAGTGCACCCAGGTACTGGCCCCGGCAGTGGCCAATACGGTCACCTCCTTATTGGCCGGTGTGGTCGCCTCGGGCACCGGCACCGCCGCGCAGATTCCGGGCCACACGCTCGCCGGCAAGACGGGCACTACCACCAACTTCGGTTCCGCCTGGTTCGACGGGTTCACCGCCACTACCGCGATGGCCGTGTGGATGGGTGACCCGCGGGGCATCACCTACCCCTTGTACAACGTCGCCGGGGTCGGCGCGGTCTACGGCGGCACGTTGCCCGCCGCCATGTTCAAGACCGCGATGACCCCGATACTGGCCGGTCAGGCGAACGTCCCCATTGCCCCGCCCACGGAGATCTATCTCGCCGAGTCATCCGAGGTCGTGCCCGACGTGGCGGACCTCACTATGAGCAACGCCCGCGCCCTGCTGCACTCGCTCGGCCTCAGGGTCAGCGCCCCGGCCGCGGGTACGGCCGGCGTCACCGACCCCGCCGCCGGATCCGTCGTGGTACCGGGGGACAAGGTCACCATCGCGAGCTACACCGGACCGTCGTCGTGAGCCGGGTCTCGTCGAGGCTGCGTACGGTGCGCCACTGGTTCGCTGCCTTCACGCTCATCGCCGCCATCACGTTGCTCAGCCTGGCGACGGTGATTCTCGTCGTGCTGGGCGTCTCGGGACTGGTGCTCTCCCCGGTTGCACCCGGTCCGGTGACCCCGACGACCACCACGACGCTGGCGCCTACCAAGCCCGCGCCGATCGACGGCGCGCCCTCGGCCTCGATGGTCACGGCCCTGCTGGGAGACCTGACCCACGAGACCGGGTTCAGCGCGCCAGATCCCTCCTTCGCGACGACGAATCCGCTGCTCAACGGCTGCTCATCAAACGCCATCCCGGTTGCCCAGGAGGCGCGGTCGTTGACCCTCTCTTCGACGTCGCTGTCGGTCGTCGCCGACGTGGACGTCTACGGGCCCGGACTCGGGGCGCTCGCGCTCGCCCGCACCCTGACGAGCGTCTCGGCCTGCGCCGGTGACTACGTGCAGACCACCTCGCCCACGGGCCTCGACGGCTTCGTGGCCAGCGGACGCGACGTGTCGGGCTCCACCATTCTCGAGGTGACCTGGCGCCGCGGTGACGTGCTCGTCTCGCTCTACGCTTTCCCGACGGGTTACCAGAGTGCCACGAGCGCCACGCTCGACCTGGCCGCTTCCATCGACGCGCAGTTCGCGGGTCTGTTGCAGTCGGTCTGCCTCAATGAGGTCGCCCCCGTGGCTGCCGCGCGTCGCAACCCCACCCAGGCGGACTACGTCCCCTACACGACCCGCAGCGTGGTCAGCCCTCCGGCGTCGGTGCCCCGCCCGAACGTCGCCCTGTTGAAGGGACCTCCACCCGTGGTTATCGCCCCGCCCGCCGGTTCGATCACCACGGCCCCGGTGGCTCCGGTCGTGCCCACGATTGCGCTTTCCGCCTTGGTGTTGGTGCCCGCGAGCGACGTCGCGGGACCGGGCTGCGGCTGGTCCTTCACGCAGAGCGTCTCCCCGACCCCGCCCGTCAATGAACCACTCAGCGTGCTCGACGCCACGGCCATCGCGCGGCTCGAAGCCACGTGGTCCTCGTGGCCCGCGACGGTGGCGACCTACCTGCAGGCCAAGGCCGTGTACCTGAGCGACCTCGCCAGCTACGACGCCACGACCACCACGACCACCACGACCACCACCACCACGACGATTTTGACCCCACCGAGCACCACCACGACCTCGCCGGTAACGACCACCACGACCTCGCCGGCGGGATGATCGCGAGAAATTAGGCGCTCACCTGAGCATCTGCGCTAACTCGACCCGAGGTGGCTTGAGGAAAGTGCCGTCGCGGGCAAGGCGTCCGCCGATGTTCGCGAAGAGGGTGTCGCTCCGGTGTTTGAGGGAAAGCCCGTTGGTTGTCATGGACCAAACGGTTCCAGTGGCGACCGGTGCGGCAGTCGACGCATTAATGGATCCGGCGACGGGACCGGCGGGAATCTGTGGGGAACGCGGCGCATGACGAGTTTCTGGTGGTGTCACTCGCGAACTCGCGTCATCAGGCGGTCGCGAGTTGTCGGTTGATTGCGCGGACGATGGTGTATCGGTACGGTACGAGTCGTCAGAGGTGCTTCGGTCCAACAGGACCTCAGCTGGTGGGCGAAGGGGTCTGAGGTTCCATAGTTTCTGGGACAGCATGTTTCAGGGTTTCTGGGACACTTCCAACCGGAGGTTCCCATGGATTTGGCGACATATGCGGTCACTTCAGTTCTAGTTGAGGGCCGCTCTG
>Ga0182024_10002264_pt1 | contig 48214 bp, 54 predicted proteins | sample P32metaG_FD_120480 | JGI IMG/M metagenome (GOLD analysis project Ga0182024, IMG submission 120480) | Permafrost microbial communities from Stordalen Mire, Sweden - P3-2 metaG (Illumina Assembly) | ecosystem: Environmental > Terrestrial > Soil > Wetlands > Permafrost | place: Sweden: Stordalen... | reverse complement strand
GCGCGGCGGGAACGCTGTTGCACAACACCAGAAACGGCGCGCGCGCCGGCCCGCGCATTCTCGCCAGCGGCGAATGGTGCTGGCGCGGCACCGAACACATCATGGGATGGGACATTAAGGACGACGGCTTCGGCATCGTGCTCAGCTCCGACCTACCCGCGCCGATGGAGCGGGAGTTGGCGCCGGCCCTGCATGATTTTCTCGATCGCCATGGATTTCGTCTCGCGGATTTCAACGGATTTCTGTTTCATCCGGGCGGTCGCAAGCTCCTGGAAACGATCGAGCAAACGCTCGGCCTGACGCGACGGCAACTTGCGCATTCCTGGGACATCTTGCGCCGCTACGGCAACATGTCCTCGGCGACAGTGCTGTTCGTGCTGGAGCAGGCGATGCAGGCCGGCGCGCGCGGCCCGCACTTGCTTGCGTTCGGCCCGGGCTTTTCCGCCTATTTCGCCATAGCCGACCTATGATCGACTTCGATTGGGGCGCGCTATTGCTGGCCTATCTCACTGTGCAGCGGGTGGGCGAGCTGTGGTGGGCCACTCAGAACGAGCGGCGGCTGTTCAAAGCCGGCGGCATTGAGTTCGGCCGGAGCCATCTCTTGCTGATTGTCTTGCTCCACGCGGCGTGGATGGCTGGATTGTGGGGGCTAGCTTTCGACCGGCCGGTTCAGCTTGTATTTTTCGCGCTATTCGTCGTTGTGCAGGCCGCGCGGTTTTGGGTTTTGTTCACGCTGGGGCGTCGCTGGACCATCCGCATTATTGTCGTCCCGGGCGAGCGGCTCGTCGCGCGCGGTCCCTATCGTTTTCTACGCCATCCGAACTACACCGTCGTGGCCGCCGAGATTGCGCTGGTGCCGCTGGCGCTCGGCCTGCCGATCTATGCGCTGGTATTCTCAATACTCAATGCCGGGGTGCTCGCCATCCGCATTCCGGCAGAAAATGCGGCGCTCGCGGCGACGGCCTTCGCTCGGCACCGCTTTTAGGCCGAATGAGCGCTGTTGGCTCAAATAGGCCGCTCTGCTATAGGCGGGCACTAAAATCGCGCCTATATCGGCGCTAAACGAGGCAAGCTGCAGATGGCCGTCGACGCTGATACTGTCCGCCGTGTTGCGCATCTGGCGCGGATTTCGGTCGCCGAGGACGAGGTCGAGAATCTTCGCGGCGAGCTCAACGCCATCTTGGCCTTCGTCGAGCAGCTCGGCGAGGTTAATGTCGAGAGCGTCGAGCCGGTGACCTCGGTCACGCCGATGGCGATGAAGATGCGGGAGGATGTGGTGAACGACGGCGGCATTGCCGATGACATCACCGCGAATGCGCCGGCGCACGAGCATCACTTTTTCGTCGTGCCAAAAGTGGTGGAATGAATGTGCCTCGCCTGCGAACAGGACGCCATCTGGCTCGCTTATCTCGACAGCCAAGGCTTGCTGAAGCCGGACGATCCCGCTGCCGTCGACGCGCTGTTTTCGGCATTTCCGGTGCAGCCCCTGCCGGTGCAATCGGAGTGGGATAAGCCGACGCCCGAGGCGACCACCAAGGCTAATGCAGATACACCTGCGCCAAAGCCGGCGGCGGACAATCCGTTTTCCTGCGACGATCCCACAGCCGAATGAGTGATCTTACTTCGCTCACGCTGGCGCAGGCGCGCGACGCGTTGCGCAAAAAGGATTTTTCCGCGCTCGAACTTGCCGACGCGCATCTTGCCGCCATGGAGAAAGCGCGTGCGCTGAACGCCTTCGTTCTGGAAACACCGGAGCAAGCGCGTGCCATGGCGCGTGCCTCGGACGAGCGGCTCGGGAAAGGCGACGGCGGCCCACTGGAGGGCCTGCCGGTCGGTATCAAGGATTTGTTCTGTACCGCCGATGTGCGCACGACAGCCTGCTCGCACATCCTGGACAATTTCGTTCCAACTTATGAGTCGACCGTCACCACCAATCTATGGCGCGACGGCGCGGTGCTGCTCGGCAAGACCAATAACGACGAATTCGCCATGGGGTCGTCGAACGAGACCTCGTGCTTCGGTCCCGTCGTGTCGCCGTGGCGCAGGCGCGGTTCTGAGACAAAGCTGGTGCCTGGTGGCTCGTCCGGCGGTTCGGCTGCGGCGGTCGCGGCCGGGCTGTGCGCCGGCGCGACCGGCACCGATACCGGCGGCTCGATCCGCCAACCGGCGGCATTCTGCGGCATCGTGGGATTGAAGCCGACCTATGGCCGCTGCTCGCGTTGGGGCATCGTCGCCTTTGCCTCCTCGCTCGATCAGGCCGGACCGTTTGCGCGCAGCGTGCGCGACTGCGCCATCCTGCTGCGCTCGATGGCCGGCCATGACCCGAAAGATACGACCAGCGTCGATCTGGCGGTGCCCGACTATGAAAAATCCGTCGGCGGGTCGGTGAAGGGCATGCGCATCGGCATTCCCAAGGAATACCTCCTGCCCGGAATGGCCCCGGAGATCGAGGCGCTGTGGCAACAGGGCGTGCAATGGCTGAAGGATGCCGGTGCCGAACTGATCGACATTTCGCTGCCAATGACCAAATACGCGCTGCCGGCCTATTACATCGTGGCGCCGGCCGAGGCGTCGTCCAATCTCGCCCGCTATGACGGCGTGCGCTACGGCCTGCGCGTTCCTGGCCGCGACGTCATCGATATGTACGAGCGCACCCGCGCCGCGGGCTTCGGCAAGGAAGTCCGCCGCCGCATCATGATCGGCACCTACGTGCTCTCCGCCGGCTATTACGACGCTTATTATCTGCAGGCGCAAAAGGTGCGCACGCTGATCAAGCGCGATTTCGAAAAATGCTTTGACGAAGGCATTGATGCCATCCTGACGCCGGCGACGCCATCGGCCGCCTTTGCAATCGGCGAAAAGGGTCGCGCCGACCCGATCGAAATGTATCTCAACGACATATTCACGGTGACCGTGAACATGGCCGGACTGCCGGGCATTTCGGTGCCGAGCGGGTATGACGCACAAGGCCTGCCGCTCGGGCTGCAATTGATCGGACGGCCGTTCGAGGAAGCCACCCTGTTCGCACTCGGCGCGGTTATCGAGCAGGCGGCGGGCAGCTTTAAGCCAGAGCCATGGTGGCACTGAACCTCGCTACGATGTCCGCGGACCTCTCAATGAGGTCGTCACGCTTTGTTTGACTGGCTCGGCTCGGATGGCGGCCAGTCCTTGCGCACCGACTGTTCGATGATTTCATTACGCCGCCGCGGCAGTGATTCCGGATGCTCACGCTGCAGAAAGCCGATGAGCTTTTCGCGCAGCTCGGAGCACAAGTTGGATGTATTAGCTGCATTGTCGGCGCTTAAGAGAACGCGCACTTCGATGGCTGCGGCGCTGGTATTGGTGACCTGGACGTTGATGACCTTGCCGCTCCACTGTGCCGACTGGGCGACGAACTCTTGGGCCTTTTGCCGAATAAGATCGATCGGCGCGGTGTAGTCGAGATAGAGCAGCACCGAGCCCAAATTGGCGGCCGCCTGCCGCGTCCAATTGTAGAATGGCTGTTGAATGAAATAATTGAGCGGCACGATCAGCCGCCGTAGATCCCACAGCCGGATGACCACGCAGGTCGCGTTGATTTCTTCGATCCAACCGTACTCGTTCTGCACAGTGACGGCGTCTTCGAGCCGGATCGGCTGCGTCACCGCGATCTGAATGCCGGCGATTAGATTACTCAGCACCGGCTGCGCGGCGAGACCGAAGATAACCCCGGCGGCGCCGGCGGAGGCAAACAGGCTCACGCCATATTGGCGCACCTCGCTGAAGGTCATCAAGGCAAAGCCGAGCGTAACGAGGACAATCACCGTGTCGAGCGCTCGCAACAATACGCGCACCTGGGTGACATGTTTGCGCGCCAGCAAGTTATCTTCGACATCAATGCGGAAATTGAGGAGGTAAAGATTAGCGCCGATGTGAAGGACTGCGAGAGCGATCCAGCCGAACAGGCAAATGGTCGCCAATGCCAATACGCGGACGAGCACGATCTTGGTGTCGGGCCCGAGCGGAGCGGTCGGCAGCGCGACGGCAAGCGCGAGGAGCAGCAGCGCCAATCGCGTCGGATTTTTGGTGGCGTTGAGAATTGTCTGAAGGTAGGGACGCCGGCCATGCAGCAGCCGATGGAGGATGGCAAGAATCGCAGCGTGAATAAGCCAAGCCACGACGATGGAGGCGGCCAAGAGAATGAGCGAAACCGCCCATGGCGGCGCGAACGACAGCGCCGCCCGCAATTCCGTCAACTTCGATTGAATGTTTTGCGCTATCTCTTGCCACATGATGGAGCCATAAGAATCGTGCCGCGCGACTGAAATACACTTGGAAACGCTTGAGAAACCGGGCGGTTTCATCTCGGTTGCGCCGGTTCTGCCTGGACAGATGTGCCATGAGGTGGCATCAACATCGTGACCGACGCGAACGGATGGCCAGCAATGAAAACTTTTCTACTGCGATTATTTACTTGGTGGAATGGCCAGACTTTCGGCACGCAATGGTGGACGTGGCTTTACGGCGAATTCGTTGGCGAGGACGAATTTGGCAACCGCTACTTCCGTACGAAAGGCGGCAAAATCGATCCGGCGCTCGGTTTCGAGCGCCGCTGGGTGATCTTTCGCGGTATCGCCGAAGCGTCCACGGTACCGCCGAGCTGGCACGGCTGGCTGCATCACACCGTGGATGTGCCGCCGACCGAGGAAAAAGTGAGGATTTATAGCTGGGAGAAGCCGCATCGGCCCAATCTCACCGGTACGCCGGCCGCGCATCGGCCGAGCGGATCAACGCTGGCGCAAGGCCGCCGTCCCAAGGCGACCGGCGACTACAAAGCGTGGAATCCAGGCGGTTAGTCACCAGGTAGCAATCGTCGGCGGTTGCGATTTCGAACGCCGCTCGCTGACACCGATTCCTGATATTTTGATCCTGGTTTCGCCTTATTCGACATGTTAACGGGGCGAGGCGGACAGACGCCTCCTAGCAGACTGCGCATAGAATTCATGGCCCGAACCGCCGCACTCATCGTCGTGATCGGCGCGACACTTGCCGCTGGCCCCGTTGCGGCCCAGTTCGGCAACCCCTTCAACGATTCGCCGCCGCGGCCGCCAGCAGACGTGCCCAATGGGTTCCCGGCGCAACCGCCGCCCGTCCAATATCCCGGCCAATATCCGTCCCAGCAGCGATACCCGGCGCCGCAGCAGAATTCGCCGCCGCAGCAATATCCGGCGCAGCAGTACCCCGCACAGCGGCAAGCTGCACCCACACCGGCTCCCGTGGCACGCGCACCGTCGAGCATCCAAGTGCAACCGCTGGCGCCGCCTCCCGGCGCATCGTCCGTCCCCGCCAACGCCAATCGCGGCAGCCCGCCCGCCGCCGCGCTGCCGCAGGGCGCCGCGCCTTCGCCCGCGACGGCCACCCCGGCAGCGCCGCAACAGGCGGATACGGCGCCGCCGGCCACTTCGCCCGGCCAGGAGGACGATACAACCGTCATTGAGACGCCGACCGAAAAGATCGAGAACGGGCGCGCGGTGTTTGCCGGCCTCGACAAAATCACCGGCCGTACCATCAAGTTCGACGCGGCAGTCGGCGAAACCGTGCAATTCGGCGCGCTGCAGGTCACGTCACGGGCTTGCTACACGCGACCGCCGACAGAGCCCACCAATACCGACGCCTTCGTCGAAGTTGACGAAGTGACGCTGCAGGGCGAGATCAAACGCATCTTTACCGGCTGGATGTTCGCTTCGAGCCCAGGTCTCAACGCTGTGGAGCATCCGATCTACGACGTCTGGCTGACGGGCTGCGAACAGCCACTGACGGGCCCGGTCGCGGAATCGACGCCGATGCCGCCGCCACCGGGCACTCCCGGTCCGGTGACCGAGCCGCCGCCGCCAGTTTCCGCCCACCCGGCACAGCCGTCACGGCGGCCCGCCAAACCGCCGGCAGAAGAGCCCGTACCCTCAACAGACGACTAGGCGATCAAGCCGCGAGCCGCGCCAGCGCGGCTTCGCCTGACACCGGGCGATCGACGGGGAGCGCCCCGAAATCTCCCTCGCCGACAAGCGCGGCGTCGAGCAGCTTGTGATAGATCGGCCGCGATACTTCGACGGCGCCGAACGTGCGTAGATGGTCGGTGACGAACTGGGTGTCGAGTAGCCGGTAGTGCCCAGCCTTCAGTCGCGCCACCAAGTGCACAAGCGCAATTTTGGAGGCGTCGCGCACCGTGTGGAACATGCTTTCGCCGAAGAAGGCACGGCCGAGACTGACGCCATAGAGGCCGCCGACCAATATCTCGCCGTCATAGACTTCGACGGAATGGCAATCGCCGCGCTCGTAGAGCTTGCGATAAAGGCCGCGGATGCGAGCATTGATCCAGGTTCGTGCGCGCCCCGCCGCGGGCTGGGCGCAGCCGTCGATGACCGCGTCGAAGTCGCGATCGACAGAAACGGTGTATCGGGTGGATCGTACCGTGCGCGCCAGCCGGCCTGGCACATGAAATCGATCCAGGGGGATTAAACCGCGCCGTTCCGGTTCAATCCAATACAGGGCCGGGTCCTCGGCGCTTTCGGCCATCGGGAAAATGCCGCAGGAATAGGCTTTCAGCAGCACTTCGGGGGTGATGTCGATGAACGCGGATTCGCGGCTCGCCATGTGGCTCGTTTAACCGGCTCATGCCTTACGGTTCAAGAGGCCGCGTGACTCGGAGACAATTTCGCATTGTCGCCCGCGGCGGCGGCGCGGAGCCGTCCGAGCCGTTAACAGAGCGCAAAGCATAACTCGTTACGATTTTCTCCAGCTTGAACACTTCCGTTCAACCGACGTTACATGACTGTGGACGCGAAGGGATGGGGTGGAGTGCGATGGAACCGAGCGCGAGAGCGGGCGAGCCGATTCACGTTCTTTTTGTTGAGGACGAGTTCCTCATCAGCGAATGGGTGTCGCAATCTTTGTCGGAGCAGGGATTCGACGTGCGGACGGTGACCAACGCCGCCGACGCTCTGGCGCATCTTGCCTTACTGCCGGTGGACGTTCTGTTCACCGACATCAATTTGCCGGGCGGCATGGACGGTGCGGCACTGGCGCGGCGCGCCCGCGAGATGCAGCCGCAGCTGCCGGTCGTCTACGCCTCGGCGCGGGCCACGCTGCTCAAGCAGGAGGCGCGCGTTCCAGGTTCGATCGTGGTGCCGAAACCCTACGAGCCGGCACTGGTCGGACGACTCCTGGCCGCCGCGACCAAGGCGGCCACGGCGGCGGTTCCAGCGTGATCTTAGGCTATTCCTCGATCCCGCCGCGGGCGAGGAAAGCCTCCAACCAGTGGATGTGATAATCGCCGTCGATGATGTCCTTGTCTCGCGCCAATGCGCGAAACAACGGCAGCGTGGTCTCGATGCCGTCGACGACGAACTCATCGAGCGCGCGTTTGAGGCGCATCAAGCATTCGCCGCGCGTCTTGCCATGGACGATGAGCTTGCCGACCAGCGAGTCGTAATAGGGCGGAATCGTATAGCCATGGTACACGGCGGAATCGACGCGCACGCCGAGCCCGCCGGGCGGGTGATAATGCACGATCTTGCCCGGCGAAGGCCGGAATGAGACCGGGTTTTCGGCATTGATGCGGCACTCGATCGCATGGCCGTGGAATTTGACGTTGCTTTGCGTCAGCTCGAGATCGCTGCCGGCGGCGACGCGGATTTGCTCCAGGATCAGATCGATATCGGTGATCATTTCGGTCACCGGATGTTCAACCTGGATGCGCGTGTTCATTTCGATGAAATAGAATTTGCCTTCTTCGTATAAGAACTCGACGGTGCCGACGCCGAGATACTGGATGTCGCGCATGGCCTTGGCGACGGTCTCGCCGATCTGGTCGCGGGTGCCGGTATTGAGCGCAGGCGAGGGGCCTTCTTCCCAGACCTTCTGATGACGGCGCTGCAGAGAACAGTCGCGCTCGCCGAGATGGATGGCGCGGCCCTTGCCGTCGCCGAGAACCTGGATCTCGATATGGCGCGGCCGCTCCAGATATTTCTCGAGATAGAGCGTGTCGTCGCCGAATGCGGATTTGGCCTCGGCGCGCGCGGACTGCAGCGCGCCATCAAGTTCGCTTTCCTCACGCACCACTCTCATGCCACGCCCGCCACCGCCGGCCGCGGCCTTGAGCATCAGCGGATAGCCGACGTCGCGAGCGAGACGATGCGCCTCCGCATGGGTGCCAATATCGCCGTCGGAGCCCGGAACGACCGGAATGCCGAGTTCCTTGGCGGTGCGCTTGGCCGCGATCTTGTCGCCCATCAGGCGGATATGTTCAGGTCGCGGCCCGATGAAATGCACATTGTGCTCGCCGAGAATCTCGGCAAACCGCGCGTTCTCGGAAAGAAAGCCGTAGCCGGGATGCACGGCATCGGCGCCGGTAATCTCGCAGGCGGCGAGCAGTGCCGGAATGTTGAGGTAGCTGTCCTTGGCGGCGGGTGGCCCGATGCAGACGCTCTCATCGGCCAAGCGCACATGCATGGCATCCTCATCCGCCGTCGAGTGCACCGCGACAGTGGCAATGCCGAGCTCCTTGCAAGCCCGTAATACCCGGAGCGCGATCTCTCCGCGGTTGGCGATCAGAATCTTGTCGAACATCAGCGGGGCTCAAAAATGCAAATGGCGAGCGGTGAATTATGAATAGGGCTGGAAAGCGTTTCTAACATTGTCCCTACTCGCTACTCACCATTCGTAATCCGCGCCTATTCGATAACCAACAACGGCTCGCCGTATTCCACCGGCTGGCCGTCTTCGACGAGAATCTGCAGGACCGTGCCAGAGCGCGGTGCCGGAATCTGATTCATCGTCTTCATCGCCTCGATGATAATGAGTGTCTCGCCAGCCTTGACCGCGCTTCCCACTTCGACAAAGGGCCGCGCTCCTGGCGCCGGGCCGAGATAGGCGGTTCCGACCATGGGCGACGCGACGAGCCCGGGATGATGCATTGCCGTCGATGTCGCCAGCGCGCCGGCCGGCGCTTCGGTGGGCCGCCCACGCATTGCCGGTGCAATGCCGTGCCGGGCGACCCGGATCGAGACGCCGTCGCGCTCGTACTCGATTTCGGTGAGGCCGGTCTCGTCGAGCAGCTTAGCCAGTTCGCGGATCACATCGTGATCGACTTCCGGAGCCTTTGTCGTCGACGGACCTGCGGGCTTACGGGCCACGATCACTCCTTGGCGTCGATCATCGCGGCGAGGCCGGTGAGAGCGAGCGCGTATCCGTCGACACCGAAACCGCAGATCACCGCGCGGGCGGCTTGCGAGACATACGAATGCCGCCGGTATTCCTCGCGCTTGTGAATGTTGCTGATGTGCACTTCGATCACGGGTGCCGCCATGACCAGGAGCGCGTCGAGGATCGCAATGGAGGTCGTCGTAAATCCCGCCGGATTGATCAAGAGCCCGGCCGCTTTCTCGGTGTGGGCCTCGTTGATCCAATCGACAATGTCGCCTTCGTGATTCGATTGGCGGAACAGGATCTCAACTCCAAGCCGCCGGGCCGTCGTCTGGCAAAGCTTCTCCACGTCGGCGAGCGTGGCGCGGCCATAAATCTCCGGCTGACGCTGCCCGAGCAGATTGAGATTGGGGCCGTTGAGGACGTAGATGGTTTTAGTCATTGGTAGGCGCCGAGCCGGCTCTCATCGGCGCGAGCGAATTGTCCCGCGCTGGTCCGTTTATAGGGAAGGCTCCCGCAATGGGGAAGCCGGGACAGCGGCTAAGATACCGTCCGCGACCTCCGGAATCGCTAGATTCCGCGTTTCTCGTCGCGTGATGGGGCGAACGTAGGACGCGAGCTACTCCGGCTGGGCCTTGAGCTTCGCCTTCAACTCATCGAGTCCGACCGCGCCCACCACCACCTCATCACCGACCACATAGGTCGGCGTACCACTGACGCCAAGCGAATCGGCTAGCTTCATGTCCTCGTCGATCGTCGTCTTCACCTCGTCGCTGTTCATGTCCTTCTCGAGGCGGGTCATATCGAAGCCGACCTCTTTGGCGACGGCGAGAGCGCGCGCTTTGTCGGCCGGGCCGCGGCCGCCGAGGAGCTTCTGGTGAAACTCGATGTATTTCTTTCCGGTCGGGTCCTGCATGCGCGCGGCGACGGCGACGTGAGCGGCTTCAACCGAGCCAGGGCCGAGCACCGGGAATTCCTTGAGCACGAATTTGAGATTGGGATTGGTCTTCAACAGCGTCATCATATCGGGCAACGCGCGCTTGCAGAACCCGCAGTTGTAATCGAAAAACTCGACGACAGTCTCGTTGCCTTGCGGATTGCCGAGCACCACCTGATGCGTTGAATTAAACAGGGTGGCGTTGTCGTTTTTTATCGTTTCGCGCGCCTTGGCGGCATCCGCCTGTTTCTGCTGCTTATCCAGCGCGTCCATCGCCGCCTGCAGCACTTCCGGATGCTCAACGAGATAGTTCTTGACGATGCCCTCGATTTCGACGCGCTGGCCGGTCGAGAACGTTTGTGCCGCCGGAGCTTGCGTCGCCGCAGCAGGCGGCGCCGCGGCGGCCGCCGGCGGCGATGGGGTCTGTGCCCGCGCGAGGGGAGACAGCAGCACCATAGCCGCGATCGGGATGGCTTTGCGTAGAGTGGCGATCATGTCGGTCGTCCTTGTTATGTTCAATTTCCTATGCCGAACAGCGGATTGGTCTTCAAGTTTTTATTGAAGGCGACGATATCGTCGGCCCGCACCCAGCCCGGGGAGCCGACGGGAAATCTCTGCTTGGCCCGCTCGGCAAGTTCGCGCGCGGTCTTGTTGTCGCCGCGGGCAAAGGCGGCCTGAGCCGAGGCAAGATCGGCGTCGGCGTAGTCGTTGTGGCGCCCATAGGCCATCGCCAATGTCGTATAGGCGTCGCCATCCTCAGGCTCCTTGATCAGCGCCTCGCGCAGGAGCGGGATCGCCTCGTCCGACAGTTTCGCGTCTTGACTGGCGACGAGTGCCTGCGCGAGCAGGATCTGGATGAGGGTCGGCGACGGCGCAAGCGCCACGGCGCGGCGCAGCGGCGGAATCGCCTCCATCGGGTGGCCGCCTTCCAACAGCGCTTGGCCCTTGAGCTCGTAGAAGTAAGGGTCGTTGGGCATCGAGGCGATCAAGCTATCAATCTGCCCAATCGCGCTGTGCAAGTCGCCATAGCGATAGGTGGAAATAGCCCGCGCGTAGCGGGCGGGGAGGCTGGTATCCGTTGCCGGATAACGGCGCAGTACCACATCCGGCCGCTCGGTGAAGCCATAGAGCTTGGCCCGCATCATGTCGTGGCGGAATTGCAGCTCTGGCGGATCTTTCACGTTCCAGTAGGGCGACGATTTCGCCAACCCCTCAAGGGCGGCCATACGCTCTTCCGGCGCCGGATGATTCTGCAGATAAGGATTGGAGCCGTATGCCGCAAACAACGACTGGTCGGCAAAGCGTTTGAAGGTATCGTACATACCCTTGGCCGATTGATGCGTCATGGTCAGAAAACGCACGCCGGCGCGATCGGCCGATTCTTCCTGGGCGCGTTGATAAGCGAGCAACGTGCTCATGCCCATCGCCTGCGGCGCGTTCAGGAGCGCGCCGCCGACATTGCCCATGTCGATATTTCCGGAATGGGCGCCCGCCGCCAGTGCGCCGGCGCCGAGCAACATGCCGATGATCACCGCAGTCTGCACATTCGCCAGTTCTTGGCGCATCTTGGAGAGGTGACCGCCGACGATGTGGCCGCATTCGTGGGCGAACACGCCGATCAGCTGATTGGGCGCGGTCGATTGCATCAGCGCGCCGGTATTCACGAAGATGCGGTGCGCATCCATGACGAACGCATTGAAATCAGGGTCGTTGATGATGACGACTTGAACGTTCTGCGTGGTGAGACCCGCCGCCTTGAAGATGGGCGCCGTGTAATCGCGCAAGAGCTGTTCGATCTCGGCGTCGCGAATCATCGGGATGCCGGCATTGCTCCCCGTTTGCGCGCGCGCTGGAATACTTGCCGGCAAGCTTGCCAGCGCGAGTGCGGCGGCAGTAGCGAGTGCGACCGCGCGCGAAGCTGGCTTCGTCGGCCCTACCTTGCTAGGAGATCGAGCGACCATCATGTCAATTAAGGCTTCGGCCCCACAGTACCGGGGCGCAAACTATGGACGGAACGGGTTAGGGTCAACACGAGGCCGGCGCGTTGCCATGTCACAACTGCGCGTCACGAAACCCGCCGAATACGGCATCAGCAGGGCGGGTGCGGCCGACGTTCGGGAGCGCGATTTAAGGGCGCTGTGATGCTTGAAAAGGCAAAAAGTCTCCTGCAGCCGTCGGCGCGCAGTAACGTGCCGCCGTTCATGGTCATGGACGTCATGGCGGCGGCGGCGCGGCTGGAGGCCAAAGGCCGCCGTATCGTGCACATGGAAGTCGGCCAGCCGGCTGCCGGCGCGCCGGCAGCCGCGATCGCCGCAGTGCGCGCAGCGCTGGCGGAGGGGCCGCATGGTTATACCGAGACTTTGGGTGTTGTCTCGCTGCGCCGGCGTATTGCGCGCGCCTATCGCGAATGGCACGGCCTCGACATCGAGCCGGAACGTGTCGTCGTCACCACCGGCTCCTCGGCCGCCTTCATGTTGGCGTTTCTCGCCGCTTTCGAGCCGGGCAACCGCGTTGCGGTCGCATTGCCCGGTTATTCGCCCTATCGCCATATCCTGACCGCGCTAGGCTGCGAGCCGGTGTTTATCGAGACCGGTGCCGCGACGCGCTGGTCCATCACCAGCGAGAGCCTGCTCGCTCAACATCGGATGCGCCCGCTCAAGGGCGTGGTGATTGGCTCACCCGGCAATCCGACGGGAACGATGATGACCGCACCGGCGCTCGCCGAATTGATCCGCAGCGCAGAAGACGCCGGCATCGCCGTCATCTCCGATGAGATCTATCACGGTCTCGATTATGCATTCGTGGCTGTGAGCGCCGCCAAACTGTCGTCGGACGCCATCATTATCAATTCGTTCTCCAAATATTTTTGCATGACGGGATGGCGCATCGGCTGGATGGTGGCGCCGCCGTCATTGCTCCGCGCGATCGAGCGGCTGCAGCAGAACCTCGCGATCTCGGTCCCGACGTTATCTCAGATTGCGGCCGAAGCCGCGTTCGACGGCCGCGACGAGCTGGAACAGATAAAACACGGCTACGAGGACAATCGACGCATCCTGCTCGAAGGCTTGCCGCGTGCCGGTCTCGATTCATTTCTGCCGGTCGACGGCGCGTTTTACCTCTATGCCGACATATCGGGTTTTTCCGATGACAGTTTCGACTTCGCCACGCGCATGCTCGAGGAAGCGGGCGTGGCGGCAACGCCGGGCGTCGACTTCGATCCCCTCCACGGCCGGAATTTTTTGCGGCTGTGCTATGCCGGGACGCGTGATGACATGAGCGAGGCGGTCGAACGGATCGGCCACTGGCTCAAGTGATAGGGCCGGCGCAAGTGATGAGAAGCGGTGACGCAATTGATAGCGCTCTCGTGCTGTTCTCCGGCGGGCAGGATTCGACGGTGTGTCTAGCCTGGGCGCTTGAACGCTTTGCCCGCGTCGAGACAATTGGGTTCGCCTATGGGCAGCGCCATGCCGTCGAACTCGAGGTGCGGCCGCGCATTCGGGCCGCGCTTGCGGCACATTCGGCGCAATGGCGCGTCCGGCTGGGCGACGATCACATGGTCCGCATCGACGCGCTGGCGGAGGTTTCGGAGACGGCGCTCACCCGCGAAGTGGCGATCGAAATTACGGAGTCGGGGCTGCCCACGACGTTCGTGCCGGGCCGCAATCTTGTGTTTTTCTCCTTCGCTGGTGCCGTCGCCTATCGGCGCGGCATCAAGCACGTCGTCGCCGGCATGTGCGAGCCCGATTTTTCCGGCTATCCGGATTGCCGCGATGACACGATCAAGGCGATGCAGCTGGCGCTGACGCTGGGCATGGACCGGCGTTTTGTCATCCATACGCCGCTGATGTGGATCGACAAGGCCGGCACCTTCGCCCTGGCGCGCGAAATCGGCGGCGACGCGCTGATCGACGTTCTTCTCGCCGAGACCCACACCTGCTATCTCGGCGACCGCGAGCACCGGCATCCGTGGGGCTTTGGCTGCGGCGAATGTCCAGCCTGCCGGTTGCGAGCGGATGGCTACGCGAAGTGGAAGGCTGCATCATGACGACAGAACGACAGCGCGAGCGGGAAGGGGTGATATTCCTCATCCTGTTTGCGCTCACAATCCCCGCGGCCAATTGGCTGATCGGCCACGTCGGGACCGCGTGTATTCCCCATGGCCCCTGTGTGCTGCCGGTGGCGCCTGGCTTAATGGCGCCCTCCGGGGTGACGATGGTTGGCATTGCACTGGTGCTGCGCGATCTCGTGCAGCGGCGGCTGGGCACAATGATGTCGGCGCTGGCGATCGTGGTCGGCAGCACGCTGTCGGCGATGTTGGCACCGGCGGCGCTGGTCCTCGCCTCCGCCATCGCTTTTCTACTTTCCGAATTTGCCGATCTTGCTGTCTATACGCCACTGGCGCGCCGTCGGCTGGTCGCCGCCGTTGTTGCATCGAGCATGGTCGGCCTGGTGGTGGATTCAATTGTATTTCTATGGCTGGCCTTCGGTTCGCTCGATTTCCTCGCCGGCCAAGTCGTGGGCAAGGCGTGGATGGTAATGTTGTCGATTCCTTTCGTGGCGTGGCTGCGCCGGCGCGACGCGCGGCTCGGCATTATGCCGGCGTGATCCATTTCCCGATGCGAGGCAAACGATGAGCGATGCTGTGTTCGATATTCTCCGCAAGGTGACCACTGCGACGATCACCACGATGCTGTTGAAGAAGGGGATCCGGCGCTGCTGGATGAATGGTCCAAAGCCGCTCGTCGCCGGCAGCGATCGGCTGGTCGGTCCGGCTTTCACCCTGCGCTTCGTGCCGGTTCGCGAGGATTTGGCGACCCCGGAAAGCTGGGCGAGCCCGATCTCGACCCGCGCCGCGATCGAGGCCATGCCGGATGGCGTCATCGCCGTCGCCGACGCCATGGGCGTCCCGAGCGCCGGTATATTCGGCGATATCCTGTGCGCCCGCATGCAAAAGCGTAACGTTACGGCACTGGTTACCGATGGCGTCATGCGCGACCTCTCCGGCGTGCTAGCCAGCAAGCTGCCGGTATGGTGCGCGGGCGTCGCCGCGCCGGCTTCGGTCAACGGCTTGACCTTCGTCGGCTGGGAAGAGCCGATCGCCTGCGGCGGCTGTGCGATCTTTCCCGGCGACGTGATCGTGCTCGACGACGATGGCGCGGTGGTTATTCCCAAGGCCTTGGTTGAGTTCGTGGCTCACGAAGGCGCCGAACACGAGCTCTACGAGAGCTGGGTCTTCACCGAGGTCGAGAAGGGCGTCAAGCTGCCTGGTCTCTATCCGCCGAACGACGAGGCCAAGACGCGCTACGCCACCTGGCGCAAGTCGCGCGAATGAACGTCCGGGCCCGGCGCAGCGCGGTGGGATGAAGTGAGCGCGTAATGTTTTTCGTCCTCTCCAAGATGCTGGGCTTCTTCGTGGTGCTCTCGAATCTGCTGATGGCCGTGGGGCTCGTCGGTCTGGCATTGTTGCTGACGCGATTTCGGCGGCTCGCCAGCTGGCTGATTGTGTCGAGCCTCGTGCTCATCGGCTTTGTCGGTTATTCGCCGCTCGGGCACATGCTCATCCTGCCGCTGGAGGACCGCTTTCCGCCGTGGAATCCCGCGCAGGGTCCGCCGGATGGCATTGTCGTCCTCGGCGGTGCGATTGCGCCGGGCATATCGTTGGCGCGCGGCGCTGTGGCACTCAACGATTCCGCCGAACGCATCACCGCGACCGCCGAACTGGCGCTGCGCTACCCCAAGGCCCGCATCATCTTTTCCGGCGGGACGGCGGCACTGTTCAAAGGAGTGCTCGAAGCTCCCTTCGCGGTAAAAGAACTGGAGGCGCTCGGCGTCGCCCATGACCGCATCACCGCAGAAGAGCAGTCCCGCAACACCATCGAGAATGCCGTGTTCTCCCGGCTCATTGCTCAGCCGAAGCCGGGCGAGCGGTGGCTCTTGGTGACCTCGGCCTTTCATATGCCGCGTGCCATTGCGGCGTTCAGGGCGGCCGGCTTTCCGGTTGAAGCCTACCCGGTCGACTGGCGCACCCGCGGCCCCATCGACGCGACGGCGCCCTTCGTTTCTGTGATCGGCGGCCTGGGGATGACGGATTTCGCCGTGCACGAATGGGTTGGCTTGCTCGTTTATCGCCTCACCGGTGAAACCGCGGAATTGTTCCCGGCCCCGTAGTTGCCGCCGGCGGCGCAACTATTTGTTTACCGATCCTTCATTGCTGCGGCTCGATACTTGATCCTTAAGCTCGGTGCTTTGGGGACGATCCTCATGACCTCGACAGATATGCCCACTGCGCTGATCGAGCAGCCGGCTCAAGCCGTCGTTGCGGCGCAATCCGCGAAGAACGATTGGGCCGAAACCGCGTTGACGCTGCTGTTCGCCGCTGCCGCTATTTTGTTCGTTTCGTTTGTTGCGGTCGTGACCGGGCTCGTCTGAGCCGATCGTCGCGTCTCCTTCCAGGCCTGTCGCCGGATTTCGCACCAGCAAAATTCGGGTTACAAGCGGCCATGTTACAAGCAACCATGGCTTTGCATCTTATCATCGGCAACAAGAACTACTCGTCGTGGTCGTTCCGGCCGTGGCTGGCGCTCAAGGTCGCCGGGATTGCGTTCGAGGAGACGGTGATCTCGCTCGAGGCGAAGGATTTCAAGGTCCGCGTGACCGCCTTGAGCGGCGCCGGGCGGGTGCCGGTTCTGCTCGACGGCGATGTGCGGATCTGGGAAACGCTCTCGATCCTCGAATATCTGGCGGAGAAATTTCCCGCCGCCGGCCTGTGGCCGAAAGACGTTGCCGCACGCGCTCATGCCCGCGCCGTCGCTTCGGAAATGCATGCCGGGTTTCTACCGCTGCGGCGGCATCTGCCGATGAACGTGGCGCGGCCAGTCAAATCACGCGCGCTCGACGAAGGCGCCGCGGCCGACGTGGCGCGCATCGAAGCGATCTGGAGCGAGTGCCGCGCCAAATTCGGGGGGCCATTTTTGTTTGGTCCGTTCGGCGCGGCCGACGCCATGTATGCGCCGGTCATCTGGCGGTTTCACACTTATGCGGTCGAGGTCGGCGCCGCTGCCCGCGACTACATGCGCGCCGTCATGGATCTGCCGGCGTGGGCGGAGTGGCGCGATGCGGCCCGCCGCGAAACCTGGGTGTTGCCGCACGATGAGGTCGATTGGCCGGAAGTCCCGCGAGAGTAATGACCGCGCCGACGACGCCGGTCAGGCGATGCGCCGTTCAAGCTCTTCGAGAAACAGTACCTGATAGGGCAGGATCTTCAGCCTCGCGATCGGCAATGTGAAATAGGCGATGCGATCGATCTCCGGAAAGCTCTTATGTCGCCCCGATCGCGGCGGCCACTCGATCTGAAATTCATTGCTGGCAAACCGGGCAAGATCGAAATCGGCCTCGAAGGCAAAAACGTGGACGATCTTTCCGCTCTTTTGGTTAACTGGCACAAACGCGATCAGTTCGCCTTCGGCGGTCAGGCTTGTCTCTTCGGTAAATTCGCGCCGTGCCGCTACGATCAGATCTTCGCCGGGTTCAACGAGACCTTTGGGGATCGTCCAAACGCCGTCGTCCTTCTTGGCCCAGAACGGCCCGCCGGGATGCGCGAGCAACGCTTCGAGGCCGTTCTTGCGCCGGTAGGCAAGCAGTCCGGCACTGATTTCCTTACTGCGGCGCATCGGCGCAGGTCCCGGTAAAACTGCGGCTCTCTACCGCAGTCCTTGCTAAATCGGCCCCATCTGCATGATTTTGTCACGATTACGCCGAGAATGCCCGTCGCTTGCGCGTGCTTTTTAGAGCGCGTTGTGAGAAGGGGTACACCGAACCAATTGCCTGCACGGGAGCCAACGCCAATGCGATATCGACGTATCGCCGCTCGTACCGCTTTTATTGCCGCTTTTGTTTCCGCTTCGGCGGGTCTTTTCGCGGCAGCCGTTAAGGCCGACGACGCCCCTAAGGACGTCAAGGGTCTCTATCTCATGAGCGATTACCCGGCGGTGACGCTACGCCCCGGCGAGACCTCATCGATTAATCTTCGATTGCAAAACTATGACATGGCGCCGGAGCGTTTGGCGCTGTCGGTAACGGGCGTACCGGCGGGCTGGACGGCGACGCTCCTGGGCGGCGGCCAGCCGGTGGCCGCGGCCATGCCGGCGACAGATTCCAGCGTCGCGCTATCGTTGCGGCTCGACGTACCAAAAAACGCTGAGATAGGCACGCAAACGCTCACCATCGCCGCCACCGGAAACTCGACGAATTTGCAGCTGCCGATCGCGGTGACACTGGCCAAGGATCTGCCGGCGAAGCTTTCCGTCACGCCGCAACTTCCCGAATTGCGCGGAACTTCGAAGTCGAGCTTCGAATATCAGCTCAGCATCAAGAACGACAGCGGCAAGAAGCTGACCGTGAGCCTGTCGGCGCAGGCGCCACAGAATTTCGACGCCTCGTTTACCGAGCAGTACGGCACGCAGGAGCTTAACGCGGTGCCGATCGACGCCGGCCAGAGCAAGGACGTGAAGCTCAAAGTGACGCCGCCAAATACGGCCGCCGCCGGCGACTACAAGCTCACCGCGCGCGTCGCGGCGGAGGACGCCTCGGCAACCACCGATCTCGGCCTCGACATCACCGGCCAGCCCAGGCTCGACGTCAGCGGCCGCGAGGGCTTGGTGTCGACGCGTGCGGCGGCCGGGCAGCAGACTTCGGTTCCCGTCGTCATCACCAATACCGGCACCGCACCGGCCGATGACGTCGAACTGTCGGGCTCGGCGCCGAGCGGCTGGAAAGTCACCTTCGATCCGAAGACGGTCGATCGCATCGCGCCGAACGACAACAAGGAAGTGCAGGCCTTGATCACGCCGACCGACAAGGCGATCGCCGGGGATTATGTGACCACCATCCGCGCCGCCGCGCGCGGCGAGTCCGCTTCGGCCAACTTCCGCGTCACGGTGACGACCTCGACCATGTGGGGCATCGCCGGCGTCGGTATCATCGGCGTCGCGCTTTTGGTCATGGTCGGCGCGGTGGCCAGGTTTGGCCGCCGATGAGCCAAATCCTGATGAGCCAGACCCCGATAGACTATGGCCCTATGAGCCAAGACGCCGTCATTGAGGCCCGAGGCCTCACCAAGACCTACGGATCGGCGGTCGCCGTCGACCACATCTCGTTCTCCGTCGGGCGCGGGGAGATTTTTGGTCTGCTCGGTCCCAACGGCGCCGGTAAGACCACGACCATTCTGATGCTGCTCGGTCTTACCGACATTTCGGAAGGCGAGGTCAGCGTGCTCGGCTTTAATCCGGCGCGTGAGCCGCTTTCGGTCAAGCGGCGCGTCGGCTATCTGCCCGATACCGTCGGTTTCTACGACAATCTGACCGCAGCCGATAATCTGCGCTACACCGCGCGGCTGATCGGCTTTCGCTTCGCCGAGCGCGAGAAGCGTATCGCCGAGGCGCTCGACCGGGTCGGTCTAGCCGATGTTGCCGACAAGCGTGTCGGCACTTTTTCTCGCGGCATGCGACAGCGGCTAGGACTCGCCGAAATCCTGATGAAGGGCGCGCAGATCGCGATCCTCGACGAGCCGACGTCCGGCCTCGATCCGCATGCCACCACTGAGCTTCTCGGCATCATTCGCGCCTTCAAGACCGAAGGCGTCTCGGTCTTGCTATCATCGCATCTGCTCGAGCGCGTGCAGAGCGTGTGTGACCGCGTTGCGCTGTTCTCAGCCGGCCACATCGCGCTGATGGGCTCGGTGCCTGAGCTCGGTCGCCAGGTGCTGGGCGGTGGCTATGTGGTCGATATCGAGGCCGATGGCGCCGGACTTGCCGAGCGGCTTGCGCTCATCCCGGGGGTCAGCGGGGTTGAGAAAACCGGCATCGGCAAGCTTCGCCTGCACGCCGATCGCGACGTGCGCCCGGAAGCAGCGGTTGAGGTGGTCGCGATGCATGGCCGCCTGAAATTCCTCGGCGTCCAGGAGCCGAGCCTCGAAGCCATCTATACCCGGTATTTCGAAAGCCAGCCCGAGGAGGCGGTGAAGGAGGGAGCGCGCCATGCAGCGTGAAGGCTCCGCGTTTTCCGGGCTCGGCGTGGTCATGCTCAAGGAGCTGTCGGACCACCTGACCTCGGTGCGCATGCGCGTGTTGGAATGGCTCGTGGTGCTGGTGGCGCTGGCGGCGCTCTATGGCGCGATCCAGCAGATCAAGGACACCACAGCCGAGGACCCGTTTCTGTTCCTGCGGCTGTTTACGACGTCGCGCGATCCGCTGCCGTCGTTCGTTTCGTTCCTGTCATTCCTAGTGCCGCTGATGGCGATCGGGCTCGGCTTCGATGCCGTCAACGGCGAGCATAATCGCCGCACGCTGTCGCGCATTCTGTCGCAGCCGATCTATCGCGACGCCTTGCTGTTCGGAAAATTCCTCGCAGGTCTGATGACGCTTTCGATCAGCCTGGTCACGCTGTGGCTGCTGGTCATCGGGCTTGGGCTGTTGATGATCGGCATTCCGCCGGGCGGCGAAGAGATCGCGCGCAGCTTCGTATTTCTCCTGGTGACCATCGTCTATGCCGGCGTCTGGCTGGCGTTGGCTCTGCTGTTTTCGATTCTGTTCCGCTCGGCGGCCACCGCGGCACTCGTCACGCTTGGCTTGTGGCTCTTGGTCACCTTCATCTGGCCGGTGCTGGCCGGCGCTTTCGCGCAGATGATCATCCCTCCCGACCCGCGCTATATGGCGCTCGGCCTGCAGACGCCGGGAACGGCGGAGCTCGAGCAAATCCTGGCGCGGTTGTCGCCGTCGACGCTTTACGCCGAAGTGGTGGTGGCGCTACTCGATCCGACCACACGCGCACTCGGGCCGATCTATTTGAGCCAACTGCAGGGCGCCGTGCTCGGCGCGCCGCTGCCGCTCGGCGCTAGCGTCTTGATCGCCTGGCCGCAGATCGTCGGCATGGTCGCGACCGAGATCCTGCTGTTCGTGATCGGCTACGTGATCTTCCAACGCCAGGAAGTCCGCGCTTAGGCCCTGCACTAGGCGTTGCGTTGTCAGCCGGGGCATAGTGAAATCCTCCGTGCCGAGGGGGATTCATGGCCGCCATCACGACGAGCGTCGATACTGCATCCAAGGAGTTCCGCGCCAATCAGGCGGCGATGCGCGCGCTCGTCGCGGAACTTGAAATCCGCCGCGCCAAGGCCGTCGAGGGTGGGCCGCCGCGGGCGCGCGAGCGTCATCTCGCGCGCGGCAAGCTTTTGCCGCGCGAGCGCGTGATGACGCTGCTCGATCCCGGCGCGCCGTTTCTGGAGCTGTCGCCGCTGGCTGCCACCGACATGTACGACGATGCAATCCATGGCGCCGGCATCATCACCGGCGTCGGTCGCGTGTCGGGGCGCGAATGCGTCATCATCTGCAACGATTCCACCATCAAAGGCGGCACCTATTACCCGATGACGGTGAAGAAGCACCTGCGCGCACAAGAGATCGCGCGCGAGGGCCGGCTGCCCTGCGTCTATCTTGTCGATTCCGGCGGCGCCAACCTGCCGCACCAGACCGAAGTGTTTCCGGACCGCGAGCATTTCGGCCGCATCTTCTACAATCAGGCGACGCTGTCGGCCGCCGGTATTGCGCAGATCGCTGTGGTGATGGGCTCCTGCACCGCGGGCGGCGCTTATGTGCCGGCGATGTCGGATGAGACCGTTATCGTACGCAATCAAGGCACCATCTTTCTCGGCGGCCCGCCGTTGGTGAAGGCCGCGACTGGCGAAGTGGTCAGCGCCGAGGAGCTTGGCGGCGCCGAGGTGCACACCAAGAAATCCGGCGTCGCCGATTATCTGGCCGAAAACGATCGCCATGCGCTGGAGCTTTGCCGTCGCATCGTCGGGAATCTTAATACCAAAAGGTCCGTCGAGGTCTGGCTCGCCAAGCCGCGCGACCCGGCCTACGACATAAGCGAGCTTGACGGCATCGTGCCGGTCGATCTGAAAAAGCAATATGACGTGCGCGAGGTGATTGCCCGCCTGGTCGACGCTTCCGAGTTCGACGAGTTCAAGGCGCTCTATGGCACGACGTTGGTCACGGGCTTCGCCCACATCCACGGCATTCCGGTCGGCATTCTCGGCAATAACGGAATCTTGTTCTCGGAAAGCGCACTCAAGGCTGCGCATTTCATCGAACTGTGCTGCCAGCGCCGCATACCGCTTCTCTTCCTGCAAAACATCTCCGGCTTCATGGTCGGCCGCGATTATGAAGCGGGCGGCATCGCCAAGGATGGCGCCAAGATGGTCACCGCGGTCGCCTGCGCCCAGGTGCCCAAGATCACCGTCGTCATCGGCGGCTCGTACGGCGCCGGCAATTACGGCATGTGCGGCCGCGCTTATGGCCCGCGCTTTCTGTTCACCTGGCCGAACGCGCGCATCTCCGTGATGGGCGGCGAGCAGGCCGCTTCGGTGCTCGCCACTGTGCGCCGCGACAATATCGAGGCCGAGGGTAAAAAATGGTCCGAGGTCGAAGAAGAGGAATTCAAGGAGCCGATCCGCGAGCAGTACGAGGCCGAGGGCAATCCCTATTACGCCACCGCGCGGCTGTGGGACGATGGCATCATCGCGCCAGGCGAAACGCGCCGCGTGCTGGCGCTGTGCTTTTCGGCGGCGCTCAACGCGCCGATTCCGGAGACGAAGTTCGGGGTGTTTAGGATGTGATGATAGTCTTAGAGCATCCAATCAATCTTGGAGGTCGTGAAAACGCCATGCCCAAAACCATCGAACACATCCACTGGCCCGACGCCCCCGACCTCTGGATGCCCTACGCGCCGGCTATCAAGGTCAAGGGCGGTGCCACCGTTTATCTCGCCGGCGTCACCGCGGCGCCGGTCTATCATCATCATCCGCACCGGCCGGAGGAGTTCGACGCCATGCCGCGCGACATGGCGGGGCAGGCGAGGGCGGCGCTGGAGAACCTCAAGCGCGGGCTGCAAGCCGTCGGTGCGACGTTTGCCGATATTGTCACCGCCGATCGCTTCGTGACCGACCTGACCGATCAGGATTCGCTCAATCGCGTCTGGGGCGAGTATTTTGGCGACGCCAAGCCGACGACGACAACGGTTCAGGTGGTGCGACTCGCCACCGACCCGCGCTGCCTGGTCGAGATCAATGCGATTGCGGTTATCGATTGACCATCGGTGGTGGAACAGCCACATCGAGACAGGCCGACCATGACGGCCGTTGCCGCGGCGGGAGGAACCGATGCCCGAAACTGCCTATAAAACCGCATTGATTGTCGGCGCCGGCTCGGGACTTTCCGCCTCCTTGGCGCGCCTGTTTGCCAAGACCGGACTGAAGGTGGCGCTTGCGGCGCGCCGCGCCGCCAATCTGGCGACGCTGGCGCAAGAGACCGGCGCAAAGACCTTTGCCTGCGATTCGACCGATCGTGCCCAGGTCGCGAAGTTATTCTCCGATGTCGAAGCCGCCCTCGGGTCGCCCGATGTGGTCGTCTACAACGCGAGCTACCGCACGCGCGGTCCGTTCGTGGAGCTTGTTCCCGACGAGGTTGAAAAGTCGCTGATGGTCACCGCCTTCGGAGGATTCCTGGTGGCGCAGGAAGCGGCCCAGCGCATGCTCCCCAAGCGCCACGGCGCGATCTTTTTCACCGGCGCCTCCGCGAGCGTGAAGGGCTATGCCCAGTCGGCGCCGTTCGCCATGGGCAAGTTTGCAATGCGCGGGCTCGCCCAGAGCATGGCCCGCGAACTCTCGCCGCATGGCATTCACATCGGTCATGTGGTGATCGATGGCGGCATCAAGAGCGAGCGTCGGCCCGATCCGCCGGACAAGCCCGACAGTATGCTCGATCCCGACGCCATCGCGCAGAGCTATCTGCATCTCCTGCAGCAGCCGCGCAGTGCCTGGGCCTGGGAGATCGAGCTGCGGCCCTGGGTCGAGAAATTCTGATGACTCGAAATATTTCAATGGCCGGATTAAGTGTTGCCGGTGCCATGTCGAGATCGGTCGCTAAACTGCTTTTGCCGGCGATCGCTATCGTCGTCGCCGTAACGGGCGCCCAGGCGCAATATCGCCGTAGGATCGAGCGCGAACCTAAGCAGGTCGAGCATGCGGCGCCGGCCGCGCCGGTCGATAAGCGCGATCGGCTCGTCGCGCCGCCCGGTGCCTTCGCGGGCAAGCCCTATTGGCTGGCGCTGGCGCAGTGCGGCGGCATCTATTTCAAGCTCAACATGCTTTACACAGACGTCGCGGTGCACGCGCGTGTGGTGAAGCCGGACCCCAAGATCAACACCGAGTACACCAAGAAGCTCAATGACGCGATCGATGCCGCGACCGTGTTCCTCGACGGCGCCACGCGATTCTTGATGGACGATCGCAATATCGAACGCGACGAGGCGGTTCTCATCTTCGACGGGCAATCGCGCGCTGCGGGCGATCGGGCCAAGACTATCGATGAGGGAGTGGCCGCCGCGCGGTCATGCCCTACGCTTTATGCGGCCTGCCAGGAAGCGCATGCCAAGGAATGCAGCGAGGCACTGTCGCCGATCAGTTGAGGCTCTGCATGAATATTTTCGGAAAAACCCTTGTTGCAACGATCGGTACGGCGGTTCTGCTTGGCGCACTAGCGGCGCGGGCGCAGAACGGTGCCGAAGCGCCACCGGCGGCTGCGTCGCCGCAAGATGAGCCGTACCGGCCGAGCCTCAGCGACATCATGGCGCAGCAGCAGGAGCGTCACATCAAGCTGTGGTTTGCCGGCCACGCCGTCAACTGGCCGCTCGCCGATTACGAGATCGGCGAATTGAGCGACGGTTTTGACGATGTCGGCACGATGCTCGGCGGCGGCCTCGTGAAAAAGCATGTCGGCGCCCCGCTTGACGCCTTGCAAAAGGCGGTCGACGGCAAAAACAGCGCCGCTTTCGCCACGGCGTTCGACCAACTCAGCGCCGGCTGCAATGCCTGCCATCAGGCGCTCGACCATGCCTTCATCGCGATCGCGCGCCCGACCGCGCTGCCTCACAGCGATCAGGTCTTTGCGCCGCAGAAGTAACGGTCGCCCTATCGAGCCCCCGATAGAGGCGTTCGTCATAAAGCGCGCCGGCGAGCGGCGAAAGTTTCTCGCGAAAGCTTCGCGTATGCGCGGCCATGGCATGGGCGTCGAGCGCTGCCTTGCTGCTCCAGGCTTCGAGGACGGTGAAGTGATTGCTCCGGCCGTCTTGCACCAGCACCTGGTAAGCGATGTTACCCGAGTCCTTGGCGGTATCGATGCTCATGGCCTTCAGCGCCGCCATGCAATCGTCCTTGCCGGGAGGTATGACGTCGACGTGGGTAACCACGTAGATTGCGGCGGTCTGAGCCGGGGTCTTTGCCGGCGGTATATAGAGCGGATTGACGACACGTTCGTCGTCAGGCGCATCCTCGATGGCTTTGAGCCGATCGCGAAATTGCAAACTGGTCGCGGCTTGATTGTGGGCATCGCGTGCCGCCTTGTCTTTCCAGATTTCGACGATTGCGAAGCGGGTTGGCCGGGCAATTTCGTGCAAGACGTCAAATCGCAAGTTGCCGGGTTCCTTTCTGCTCACATCGCGATAGTGCGTCAGCAGCGTGGTGCCGCCGGTGATGTCGTCCGGCATGAGTTCGACATAGGTGACGATATAGAACGAATTGTCTTGAGCGCGGGCGGGGCTGGTAAAAGCTGCCGCGAGAACAGCCAGCCCAATCGCAAGCTGAAAAAATGGGCGCATGAAGGTCAGGCCTCCCAGTGCGTTTCTTGGCGCAATGGTAGCGGCAGAGTTTCGTACGCGTCAACGCGCCGCGGCAATAATCAGTGACACCAAGCCGGCGTATTTGGCGGCTATGTGAGGTTCATTGGCTGTACGAAATCAGGAGGCCAACGATGACCTTTCGCGTCTATTCGGGTCCGCGCGGCTCGCAATCCATCGCACCCTTGGAGAAGGATCGCCATCTGTTGAAGGAGTTCAGTACGCTGGACGAAGCGATGAGCTGGGCCGCCCCATCAATAATGGCGGCCGCGTCGCGTTGCTGATCGAGGGTGACGGCACGCGGTTGACCAAGCAGCAGATCGTGACTGCGTTGAAGAATCCGGACTCGGGGAGCCGTCGGCGGAACACGCCGCATAGTGCCGCTACGCGATTTTCACGACTACGTTGCCTAACGCTTGGCCCTGTTCGACCGCTTCATGCGCGGCGACAATGTCGGTGAGCGGAAAGGTCGCGCCGATATTGGTGATGAGGGTGCCCGCCGCGAGGGCGCGTTCGATCCCGGCCAGCGCGGCGGCGCGCTCTGCTTCGTCCAGTTCATAGACGTAGATGAACTTCAGCGTGATCGCGTTGCGCAACAAGAAAAACAACGGAACTGCGGACTCCCCAGCTCCCGTTCCATAGACGACGACAGTGCCGCGCGGGCGCAACACTTGCGGAATGAGCTTGGCGTTCGCGGCGATGTCCAGCTCGATGATGGCGTCGACGCCTTTATCGCCGGTGATGGCCATCACCCGTTGGTCGATATTTTCGCGCTTATAGTCGATCACATGGTCGGCCCCGGCACCGCGTGCCGCATTAGCCTTTTGCGGTGAACTGACAGTGGCAATGACGGTGACGCCGGCGGATTTGGCAAATTGCACCGCATAGTGGCCGACGGCCCCGGCACCGCCGGCAACCAGTAGGGTTGCGCCGGGCGCGGCGCCGGAGACCGCGATGGCGTGATATGCGGTCATCGCCGGAATGCCGAGGCAGGCGCCGACTTCGAAATTGGCGTGGGCCGGCAGGAGCACCGCTTGCGGCGACGGCAGCGTGATGTATTCGGCGCAGGTGCCGAAGGCCCGTCCCCATTGGGCGTTCCATAGCCACACCCGCTCGCCCAGGCGGGACGTTGGTACGCCATCCCCCACCATGTCGATTTCGCCCGCGCCGTCGCTGTGAGGGATGACGCGAGGATAGGCGATCTTCCGGGTCGAGCCGGAGCGCGCCTTGACGTCGGAGGGATTGACGCCGGAGGTCGCGAGCTTGACGCGCACCTCGCCCGGGCCGGGCCGCGGCGTGTCGAATTCGCCGAGCTTGAGCACCTCGCGGGCGGGGCCGTTACGCTCATAGAACGCGGCGCGCATTTTGCTTCTCTCCCTCTGTTGCTTGTCGTCCTTGGGCCGGATAGCGATTGGCGCTGAGGTTATCGGAAGCGTTGTCAGGGGTCACATCCCATTGCAGGAAGCCCCGATAACGCCATGTTCCTACGTCAACTTTCGGCTTCTCGACAGAGTCGGGTGGAACCGGCTTTGTCCTTGTATTATTGGGCAATACCGCCATACTGCGTGAATAGTGCTTCGGCGGCACGGGGTGGGGTTTCTTGGAACAGCAGCAAAACATCGTAGCAAGCGCGTTGGCAGCGAGCCCTTGCAACGTGCTCATGATTTATCCTCGGTTTATGGCGGATTCGTTCTGGAATTTCTCGGAGGCCTGCACGCTGGTCGGCGCCAAATATCCAGCGATCCCGCTTGGTCTGATCACGGTTGCAGCGCTGCTACCGAAATCCTGGAACGTGCGGCTCGTTAACCGCAACACCGAGGAGCTTACCGACAGCGATCTCGACTGGGCCGATATGGTAATGACCGGCGGCATGCTGTTCCAGCAATCGGATTCGCTGGAGCTCATCGCAATGTGCCGCGCCCGCGGCCTGCCGGTTGTAGTCGGCGGTCCCGACGCGACATCCAGCCCACACCGCTACGAAAGCGCAAATTTCCGTGTCCTCGGCGAAGTCGAGGACATCATCGGGCAATTCATCGCGGCCTGGGAGCAGGGAAGCCGCGAAGGCGTGTTTGTGGCCGAGAAGTTCCAGGTCGACGTCACCAAAACGCCGGTGCCGCGCTTCGATCTGTTGAAATTCGAGCAGTATCTTTATATCGGCGTGCAATTCTCGCGCGGCTGTCCGTTCACCTGCGAGTTCTGCGATATCATCGAGCTTTACGGCCGGTCGCCGCGGACCAAGACGCACGACCAGATGCTAGCCGAGCTCGAAGCGCTCTATCGGCTGGGCTATCGCGGCCACGTCGACTTTGTCGACGATAATCTCATCGGTAACAAGAAAGCGATCAAGGCATTTCTGCCAACGCTCGAAAAATGGATCGAGCAGTACGATTATCCGTTTGAGTTCACCACTGAGGCCTCGCTTAATCTTGCCGATGATGGCGAGCTGTTGGCGATGCTCAAGCGTTCGAATTTCTTCGCCATTTTCGTCGGCATCGAAAGCCCGGACACGGAAACGCTGATAGCAATGCGCAAGAAGCAGAATACGCGCCGCAGCATTCCCGAGAGCGTGCACAGAATCTATCACGCCGGCATGTTCGTAACGGCTGGCTTCATTGTCGGCTTCGACACCGAGCGCGGCTCGGTCGCCGAACCGATGATTGAACTGATCGAGGAGTCCGCGATCCCCATCGCCATGGTCGGCTTGCTCTATGCGCTGCCGAATACGCAGCTGACGCGCCGGCTGGCGCGCGAAGGTCGTTTGCATGTCGACCACGACTCCGCGCCCGCCAGCAAGGGCGATCAGTGCACCGCTGGCGTTAATTACGAGACCAAACGCTCGCGCCTCGAAATCCTGCGCGATTACCGCCAAATTCTCGATCGGATTTACGATCCCGACGCATTTTGCGGCCGCCTGGAGCACCTCGCCGCCATGCTAGATTGCTCGGGCCGCCGCAAGGAACTCCCTGAGGGCGATATCAGACGCCGGCTCTCCACTATCAATATGGTGCATGAACTGCTGTCGCGCCTGCCGGAAGGCCGTGAGCGGTTCTGGAAGGCGTTCACGACTTGCATGTCGAAGAACCCGCAATCGGTACGCGCCATTGTCACACTGATGGCATTCTATCTTCATGTCGGGCCTTATTCGCGCTACGTCATGAAGCAGATCGATCGTCAGATCGAGGATCTCGAAGCGGGTCGCTTCGTCGCGCCGAAATTATTGCCGGCGGTCGCCGTGCCTGAGCCGGCCGCGCCGGTGGCGGTCGCGGTGAACGCGTAGGCTTAGAATTCCATTGACGCCACGGCCGATAAATCGGGCACGGTCCGCAGTGGCGGGTGCTCGGCGTATTCATCGGGGATGCGCGCGCGATTGACCCAGAGCGGGCGAATGCCGAACGCCGCCGCGCCCATGACGTCCCAGCGGTTGGACGACACGAACGCGATCTCCTGTGGACGCAACGCAAAGCGTGTGGTGGCGAGCGCATAGACTTCGCGGCGCGGCTTGTACATGCGCACGGCATCGACCGAGAGCACGGCATCGAGGAGCGGCGCCATGCCCGAAGCTGCGACGGCGGCGTCGAGCATCGGCGGCGTGCCGTTGGACAAAATCGCCGTGGCAAGCCCACGCGCCTTGAGCGCCGCCAGCGTGGCGCGTGCGTCCGGATAGGCATCGAGCTTCTGATAGGCTTCGAGCAGTTGCGCCCGCAAGGCGCCGTCGACCGACGGTATGCGCGCGAAGGCGTAATCCAGCGCGCGCTGCGTCAATGTCCAGAAGTCGACGTATTGGCCGGCAAGCGTCAGCGTCCAGCTGTATTCAAGCTGCTTGAGCCGCCACAGCTCCGAAAATCGCTCTGCATCCGGTCCGGCCGCGGCGCGGTGCTGCGCGATTGCGGCATGCACGTCGAACAGCGTGCCGTAGGCGTCGAAGACGAAGGCTTTCGCGGTATCGTCAGTCACTGCTCAATCTCCGTACGGAAAATCAATTCTGGGACCCTCGATCTTCTGATTTCCTAATAATGCGTCTTGTCGATCCCCGGCACAGTGAGTAGCGAAGTAACCGAGCGGCCGCGAATGTCGTAGACCCGGGCATAGACGACGCCGTCACGCACGATCTCGAACAGTAATGGCGCATCAAGCTTGGCGCAGTAGAAGACGCCGAGCTGCATGGCAAAATCGGCGCCCTTGGGATCCCAAGTGGTCGAGAATTGCGGCCCCAGCGCGACTGAAACCGGCGGGTGCGGCCCGCACACCGCGACGTTCCAGCTTCCGTTTGCGGGTGTTTGATGGCCGTGGGCAGCATAGGCCAGCAACCGCCGCGAGGCCTGGGTGAGCGACAGGCCCCAATAATCCAGCATGAAATCCGCCTGCGCGCCGCGCACCCCGCCGGCAATGTGATTGAAGTCCGTGTACTCGTAGGGATGCAGCCGGACCATATCGACGATCGGGGAGGCGATTCCCGCAATGAATGCCAGGCTTCCGGTTGCAATGGCGGTACTGCCGTATTGGCGGAGCCGATGGGCTATCCCAGCCGCCGCAAGACCGCCCAATACGGCGAACGGCGGGACCGCGAACAGCAAATGACGAATACCGTTATAGAGGTAGGGCCGCACGAGGATCGTGAGCAAAATTGGAAGCGTGGCCGCGAGCACTATTGAAACAAGCGCAGCGCGGCGGCCGACCGTGCTGCGGTCGTTCCATGCCGCTGCAATGAGCGCGCCCACGATTCCACAGATACCGAGTACGAGCATCAGCTCCGGCAGCGTGAGCGTAACGAGCGTCGGCACATAACTCCGGGGCATTTGGGTGATCGGGATCAGGCGGCCGTCAAACAGTTCTCGCCATGGCTTTTCGAAATCATGGGAAAAATAGGCAGCCGCGCGAAGGGGATTGAGCGGCGCAAGCACGCTCCACGGCCAGACCAGACCTATGACGAGATAAGCCAGGATCGCGCCAGGAATGAAAGCGGTCAGAAACGAACCGCATTCGGAGAGCGCAGGCTTGAACGCGCTCTCACGCGATCGCAAGAAGACAATAAAGATCAGCGCCAGCAGCACGTTCACGACCGCGAAGCCGCCGAGGATGCGAGAACCGATCGCGAGACCGATGCCGCCCCCGCACAGCGCGATCGTTGCAGGAGTCGCTCGCGGATATTCGTCGAACGCGCGCACGATGCCGAGCAGCGCAATCGCCATGACCGTGGCAAACGGTCCGTCCTTGGAGTTGATGAACATATGCCCGTAGTAGAGCGGGCAGGCTGCCTGCAGGATGAGCGCGATCAGTCCCGCGACAGGCCCGCCGACGCGCCGGCCCAGTCGCCACGTCACGAAGAGACCGACGAGACCGATGGCGGCGCCGACGAGCCGGCGCGTTGCGAACAGGCCGAACGGCGACGCTTTGGCGGCAAGCGCGGCGAGCAGATCGAAGCCCCCGCCATACATGTAGACGTTGACGAACGAGAGCGCGCGTTTGTCGGCAAAACCGGACCCGTAGAGCGACATCAACAGATCGCCGTATTGGGATTGCGTATAGTCGTCCCAGCCGAGGCCGTAATCGCGAAACATGAAGGCGGCGATCGCCGCGACCAGCACTAAAACAGCGATCGCCGCCGCGTCGGCGCCGCGCGCGATATACATCGCTTTCGAACGAAAGGGGGAAGAGTCCACCGCAACTGGCACGATCGGCCCGGCTTGGATCGGCACTTGTCAGTGACAAGTCATGAAGCGGGAATCCGATCCGGACAATGCGTCAAATGTGCCGCGACATGAAAAAAGCGAGGCCCGAAGGCCCCGCTCTAAGCGCCTCACAGGCTGGCGCAGCTATTTCGTCGCCGCTTCGTACATCTCGGCCACATAATCCCAATTGACCAGGTTGTCGAAAAACGCCTTGAGGTAATCGGGGCGCCGATTGCGATAGTCGATGTAGTAGGAATGCTCCCAAACGTCGCAGCCGAGGATCGGCTTGCCGCCGTGCACCAGCGGGTTCTCACCGTTGGCGGTTTTCATGATGGTGATCTTGCCATCCTTGACCGAGAGCCAGCACCAGCCTGAGCCGAACTGCGTGACGCCGGCCTGAACCAAATCTTCCTTTACTTTGACGATAGGCCCGATGTCGGAGGTAAGCTGCTTTTCGAGCTTGCCGGGAATCTTGTCGCCGCCACCGTCCTTCTTCATCCATTTCCAGAAATGGGTGTGATTGAAATGCTGCGCCGCATTGTTGAACAGGCCGGGGTTCTTGCCGAAGGTGCCCTTCACGACCTCCTCGACCGGCTTGTTTTCCCACTCCGTGCCCTTGGCCAGATTATTGCCGGCGGTCACATAGGCTTGATGGTGTTTGTCGTGGTGGTATTCGAGAGTCTCGCGCGACATGTATGGCGTCAGCGCGTCGTACGCATATGGAAGCTCAGGCAGGGTGAATGCCATTGGTCTACTCCTTAATGTGAAGCCGGAACGGCGTGTATTAGGCGGAAGGTAAAACCGTCAGAGAAAGCGAATGGTTCCTTTAAATAGGACCTTCGCGGGGGGTTGAGCAACGACCTCTGGCGGATTCGTTTCTTCGGGGCTGCGAAACGGCGTGGGCCGCAACGGATAAAAATCCTTGCACGGCCTTGGTACCGTAGTCACAATACTGCCTTGAAGTGGCTCTTGGCGGGACTATTGAGAGTCGAGGATTCTGCGTATGTATCTGCTTTTGTTAGTGTTTGGCGGATTGTTGAGCGCGGCTGGAGTATTGCTGGCGGCCTCCGGCGTGTCTATCCATGACCGCACTTTCGACACGACGATCGTGACGCCCGGCGTGGTTGCGGTGGTGGGCGGGCTCCTGCTGATCGGTCTCGGCTCGGCGCTGCGTGTCCTGCAACGCATTGAGCAGGCGATTGCACGGCGCCGGATCGCGCCGCTGGCGGAGTCGCGCGAACCGGCCCAAATTCCTTTGCCGAAACCAGCGCTGCATCAGGTTGCCGCACCGACACCGCTGTCGGTTAGCGAAAAGCACGTCGAAAATTTGCCCGAGCAAGCCCCCGCGCTGGCGCGGCCAGAAGCCACGCGCGTTGTCGAAAAGACCGAGCTTTCCTTGCCACCAGTCGCCGCGCCGTCACTGCCGACGAGCGTGGACGTTGCAGTTGCCGAGGCGGAAAAAACACGTTCCGCAAAGCGAAAAAACGGCGCGGTGCCGGGCCGGCTTGCGCCGCGGCTCGACATGCGCTCGCCGGGCGCGTCCGAACGGCCTGGCGGTCCATCATTCGACGCACTTTGGCCGAAGAGGCCGCGGCCGTCGCGGGCCGCTCCGCCGGTTCTTGCGCAGGCGGTGTCCGCCTTGGCTGCAGAGCAGCCCGAGACCAGTGTCGAACCGGCCGCAGCCACGGTCGAATCGCTTCCACCCGATGCGGTGGCGGATCCGGAGCCGGTGTCGGTGCTCAAATCGGGCGTTGTCGACGGCATGGCCTACACGTTATATTCCGACGGCTCGATCGAAGCGCAGCTGCCGCAAGGGATGCTCCGTTTCGGCTCGATCACTGAACTGCGCAACCACATCGAGCAGAGCGCGTAAACACGGCGCCGAGGGCTTTTTGATGCGTCTGGCGCTTTCGCCCGCCGCACCGCGGCCGATTCCAAATAGCACGTACTCTATATTTTCCACTATTGGCAATCCGCTTCCCTAATTCTTTGTTTTATTGTCTAATTCGACCGCACTGGTATAGTTGAAGTCGATGCAGAGAATTGATGTCTTGCTGCATGAGATCCGACCATGGCTGAGACTACGAGTGACAACCTTTATATCGAGCTCGCCGCGGATATCGTCTCCGCCTATTTGAGCCATAATTCGGTTCCGAGTAGCGAAATCCCGAATCTCATCAATCAAATCCACACTGCCTTAAAACGCGTATCGACCGGCCAAGCGGCGAGCGCGGCGGAGCCGCCCAAGCCGGCAGTGCCGATCAAGCGCTCGGTGACCCCCGAATATATCGTTTGTCTGGAAGACGGGCTGAAATTCAAGTCGCTCAAGCGCCATCTGCGCACGCGCTACAATCTGACGCCCGATCAATATCGCGAAAAATTTGGTTTGCCGCCCGACTATCCGATGGTCGCGCCCAATTATGCGGCTGCGCGTTCAAAGCTTGCCAAAGACATGGGGCTCGGACAGCAACGCCGCCGGCGCCGAGAGCGGGGTTGAAGCAGCTGTCGGTGCATCGAGGCCTGTTTAGAATTTGATGCCGGCGCCGACGCGGACGGTGTTGATATCAAAGCGCAGGCCGGCGACCGGCGAAAAATAGACGTATTCATACTCGGCACGCACGAAGAAGTTTCGGGTCAAAGCAAAGTCCAAGCCAGCCCCGATCGTGCCGCCATAGAGCTACTCCGAATCTTTCCCCGCGGTGCCGGAAAACGAGAAGGGAACGCACGGCGGCGTGTTGGTGGAAAGGCAGGCGCCGGAGTTCGGCGGATTCTGCTGTCCCGAAGTGGTTTCACTGATGTTGACATTGGCATGGCCAATGGCGCCGCCGGCAAAGGCGTAAGGCAGGAAATTGCCGAACGCCCATCCGACCCTCGCGCGCAACGTGCCGAAATTGAGATTCGTCACGGTGCCGTTACCGGTAATGTTGACGAGATAATTTTTGCCTCCACTGTCCGCCGGTGTGACGCGCGAGATCGGCGAGTTTGGTGCGGTGAGCGAGAGCGAGGCTTGCTCGTAATTGGCCTCGATGCCCAGCACGACTTTCATGCTCGGAGTCAGGTATTCAACGTTGTAGCCGACAAAGCCGCCGAAGCCCGCCGTGCCGTGGCTTGCGGAACCGAGCACCGGCCAGTTGGAAGGTGCGAACTCACTTTCCAGCGTCAATTCGCGAAGGCTGTAGGCGATCGGCGCTTGGGTCGTTTGGCTGAAATCGCCGTCGGCGTCGCTATAGGCGAACTGGCCGCCGACATAAAAGCCGGTCCAGTTCGTGAAATTGGCGGCGGCACCGACCGGACGCGAAGCCGGGAATGCGTCGAAGTCGTCTGCGAACGCGTTCGGCGACAGGGTCACCGAGCCGGCCATCGAATTGGCCGCCGGTCCGCTCAGATAGTCCGGCGAAGGCGCGCCGGCATCCGCAAGCGGCGGCGGTGACCGTTGACCGGCCGCGAACGCCGGCGTTACGGCTATCGACATCGATACGATCGCACTCGATAAGCATTTACGTACTGACACCACACACCCCGCGCCTATCGCAGTTTTCTGTTCTGGCGCGTATAATTTGATTCAAATTGTTTGCATGTTCCTTTATTGGCGCGGCGGTCCGCCGTTCAGCATAAGCACTTCGTAAACGAGCCATTTGTACGAGGAAATCAGACGCCGCCGCCGTCGTATTCGTTAAAATACCAGCCCATATAACGCGTCATAAACGACTGCTTGACCAAAACGAAAGTGCGTGCCCGCGCGGTACCGTGCAATTTCTCACCGCTGCAACACACCGACCGCGCGATTAGCGAAGCTGAGCCGTTCCGACATCACAGAAACGATATAGCCGAGCAGCGCCTGACTGAGCGCCGGGTCTTCTAGCTTAATCCGCTCGTAGTCTTCTGCCTTAAGCTCATAGAGGACGCTGTCGGCTTCCGCGGCGATGGTGGCGCTGCGCGGCCGTCCGGTAATCAGCCCCATTTCACCGATCGTAGTGTGCGGCCCCAGGCTGCGCACGCGCATCGTCCGGGCGTCGCCCACGTTGACGACAATGCCGATGCGTCCCTCCAGGATGAAATGCATCGAAACAGCCGGTTCGCCTTCCCGGGCAATGATTCCGCCGGTCGGTACTTCGAGGCGCCGGCAATGTTCGGCCAAGCGGTCGGCATTGGCGGCGCTGCCCAATGCATCCGACCACCAGGCCCGCAACGATCGCTCGTCGTCGGCCGCGGTACGATGGACGTCGATGATGTTCTGCTCGCAAAATTCCAGCGCGCGATCGAGATTTGACGCCACTACGACGTCGTCGGACACGAAACGAGCGGTGCGAAAGGCGCGTTCCAGTTCCGCAGTGAGATTGACCAGCACGAGCCGCGTGCTGCATGCGGCCGCCGCCTGCTTGATCTGCGCAAAACTGTGCGTCGCCGATGAATCAATGCCGGTGACGAGACGGAAGTCGAAAATCAAAAAGCGGCAATCCGGCTGTGCCGACAGCAGCGTCTTGACGTGCTGATAAAGCCGGTTGGCCGAGCCGAAGAACAGATAGCTTTGCAGCGTCATGCCTTGAATTTGACGACCGTGGTCGGCCAGCAGCGACAGTTCGTAAGGGCCGCGATCGAGCGAGGAGCGGTATTCCGAACCGTCGAAATTGAATTTGATGGCGTTGACGCGGCTTGCGCTCAGCGCAAAGGTCGCGCAACCGATCACGATTCCGATCAGCACGCCGGCGACAAAGCCCGCATAAATGATCAGGGCTGCGATGGCGATCAGCGACAGATATTCGAGCAGTAGCAGGCGCCGCGACGAAGCGATCAGCCATTGGTAAACCAGATCGGCGCCGAGATAGAACAAGAGGCCGCCGAGAATATATTTCGGCACATAGCCGAGAAACGACGGTCCGGCAAACAATACAGCCGCCGAGATCGCCGCCACGGTCAGGCCGCCGATGCGGCTTGTGGCGCCGGCGGTGCGGACCAGCATGGAGCGGCTGAACGACGTGCAGCTCACATAGCCGCCAAGGGCCGCGATGGCCACATTGGCAAGCCCAAGCACTTTGAGGTCACGTTCGATATTGGCTTCGTTTCGAGTCGCGATTTCGAGCCCCGTCGTGTTGAGCAGAAAATTCGTGACTGTAACGAAGATGACGGCGAGCGCGTCGCCAGTGAGCGACGGCAGCGACGACCATGGAAAGTTCTGCAAGGGCGCCAGTTTCCATGGCTGGTTCAGTCCAGCCGCCGGCTGCAGTCCGAATAGCCAGCCATCGTCTTGCGCGGCGGCGATCGTCGTGCCGGTTGCCAACAGCACCAGATGCGTCGCCACGAGCGCCGTCAGCAGCACGCCGGGCATGATGAGTTGGCTTTTGAAGCGGCGCAGTAGCACATAGAGACCAAATGCGACGATAACGCCGGGAGCGATCTTGCTGAGGATCCCCAAGTCGGCGAAGGCGCCGATATTGGCGAGACTCGGTCGCTGATCGGTGACGACTTGGACCGCACCGGTGATCAGGAGCCACCCGGTGGCGCCGAGAAATCCACCAATGACCGGATATGGGACGAAGCGGATAGCACGCCCCGCATGGGTAAAGCCGAGCACGCAAAGCAGCAGGCCAGTCAGCGCAGTCGCCAGCGCCATGGCGATCAGTGTCGGTTCGAGCAGATCGGTGTTGCCGCTGGCGACGAGGTGCTGCACGAGCGTTGCGACCAAGGCCGCCAGAACGACCGATATCGAGCTGTCGGGTCCGGCGACGGCAAAGGGCAGCGAGCTCCGCACTGCCACGATCGCACCGCCCACTGCAGCCGACAGGAACGTCACCGCAATGCCGTACGATAGGAGATGTTCGAGCGGACCGGTGAAGATGAGCGCCGCGTAGGACAGGCAATAGGCGATGGACAAAATGCTGCAGACCGTGCCTGCAAACACGTCCGTCAGGCCCGCGCGAAGTGTGTGGTTGCTCAACCGGAAGCCCCTACGCCCGATGCGGGTGACAATACGATTGCCGGCGCGACTTGAATACCCACACCCGGTCGTCGTCGGGCAAGGGGCTTGTGCTAGGCAGCGGTCGCCAGCGCCGCGCGCGCGTCCGAGCGGATGCGCTCGACCATCGAGTGAAAACCATTCGAGCGTTGCGGGGTGAGGTGCTCCCGCAGGCCCAATTCCTCGAACAGCTTGATGGCGTCAAGCTTGAGGATGTCGCTCGCACATTTACCCGAATACATCGCGAACAGGATCGCGATCAGCCCCCGCACGATATGCGCATCGCTGTCACCTAAGAAAATCATGATTGGTCCGCCCGCGCCATTCGGACGCGCGGTGGTGTCGAGCCAGACCTGGCTGGCGCAACCCTGCACTTTATTGGCGGCGTTATGGGCGGCTTCCGGAAGCGGCGGCAGCTCGCGGCCGAGCTCGATCAAATAGCGATAGCGGTCGTCCCAGTCGTCGAGGACCGAGAAATTGCCGATGATGTCCTCGAGGTCAGCCATTGCGCCGGTATGTCCCCAATCCGACTTCAGCGCCGGATCGCTCGCCCTGTATATAAGGCGTCTCGCGCAATAGGTCGACGCATCGGACGGGGCGATGGGCGCGGCGGGCGACTTGCGCGCCGCGTCGGAGTTAAGCGGAATGGAACAGGCTAGGCCGCGTGTCGGGGGTCTTTGCGCGGCAACGGCGCGCGCCGGGCCGGAACCAGATCGGCGGGCGTGAGCGTATTCTGCGAGGCTTTGTCGGCACCGCTGGCGAGCGAGCCGGTTACCTTCGGCGCGTCCTTGGAGGTGTCCTTGGCAGATTCCTTGGACGCCAGCGCCTCGGTCAGAAACTCATAGAGCATCTTGGCGCCAGCCTGGGCTTTGTAACCGAGTTGCGTCGCAACATGCGAGCCGACGGTGCAGGCGTCCGGCTGGCGGGCGCAGAATTGCCGGAGGTCGCCAACCGTGGCGGAGGCCGCTGAAATGGCTTGCGAGGCATTGACCTCCGTCGCCGGTGCGGCTCGCTCCGAAGAGCCGCTGGGCAACAGGATCAGCACCAGGCCGAGCCAGAACGCCATGCGCAACAGAAAGAACATGAGACCCACATCCCCCGCGGCATAGATCGCCGCACGTGACGGGAAACTAGCAGGCAGCATTGAAGGTGGCGTTCGTTCGCCGGGTACGTTTTTGCCCATATTCGACGAGAATACGCCTCAAATTTTCGAATAATTGGAAAAAATATAGTTTAGCTAAAATTTTAGCGAACACGCGACCTCGCGCGCCTCGCCGCGATTTCGGAAGCGCAAAAGTGCTGCAACAACAAGCCGGAATCGCCTGCCACATTCGTCGCAAACATTTGGAAACCGTACGCGGCAACCTGTGATTCACCATGATGGGGATTTGCCGCCGTGCCGTCGCGTCGTCGGGGTCGCGCCGTGCCCCATGCCTTAGCGTTCGCTTAAGCGGCCTCTGACACGATCCGCGCCACAGAAAAAAGGGGAGCGCGTCTCGCGAAGCGGGCGTGCGTCGGGAACGTGGGCCTGTTCGCGCCAATCCGCGATTATATCGAGACGCTGGTGCATCCGTCGGCGCAGCAAGATGTGCTGACGGCGGCGCGTCATCGCGCCTTTATCGCGCCGCGCCTGCTCGGCAGCATGGTCGCGCTCGCGGCGTTCCCAGTCTATCTCCTTATTCGCGGCGCTCCGAGCGTGACGGAACTCCTGATATTTGCCTGGCTTATGGCGCCGATTCTGAGCGCGTATTTTCTGTCCCGCACTGGCCGCTATGAAAGTGCGCATGTCTTGTCGTCGCTCGCCTTGACCGGCTTGGTGACGGCACTGGCGGCGGACACCGGCGGCATCGCGTCGTTTGCCGCTGTCTGGCTTGTAGTCGTGCCGCTGGAAGCGTCGTTGTCGGCGTCGCGCCGCGTCGTCGCGACCGCGTCGACTTTTGCGCTCGCTGCCGCAGGACTGTTGATGCTGCTCGGAGCCGAACATTTGTTGCCGCAGCCCAACATGATCGCGCCAGAAGCCCTGGCGACGCTGGGCATCATTTCGGCCGCACTTTACGCGACTGGCCTGGCGCTCGGCGCTGAAACACTGGCGCGGACCAGCTTCTGGCTGCTTTACGCTGAAGAAGATCGTTACCGCCTCCTGGCGCGCAATATAGCCGACGTCATTACCCGGCACGGTCGCGACGGCGCAGTGCTGTTTGTCTCGCCCGCCGCCGAATCCTTGTTCGGATCGCGTATCGCGCAGTTGCACGGCCATGGCCTTTTCGAGCGGGTCCACGTCGCCGACCGGCCGGCCTATCTGACCGCGCTGGGCGATGCCGCCGCTCTCGATGAATCGCGTTCGGTCGAGTTCCGCGTGCGGCGCGAAGGCGTCGACGCCGAAGGCCGGCCCGCCACGGAATTCGTCTGGATCGAGATGCGGTGCCGGCCATTGGAGCAGACGAGAGGCGACGACCGTCACGAGGTCGTAGCGGTCCTGCGTGACGTAACCGAGCGCAAAATGCAGGAGCAGTCGCTGTCGGACGCGCACGCCGATACGGAGCGCGCCAATGCCGCTAAAAGCCGTTTCCTTGCGACCATGAGCCACGAATTGCGGACGCCGCTCAATGCCATTATCGGCTTTTCCGAAATGCTGATGAAGGAGGAGGCGCTGGCGCTCGATGCCAAGCGTCGCAATGAGTATGCGGGCCTCATCAACGGTTCCGGCCATCATTTGCTGGCGGTGGTCAACGGCATCCTCGACATGTCGAAGATCGAGACCGGAAATTTCGAGATTACGCCCGAGCCTTTCGCACCGGGACATGTCGTCGCCGCTTGTTGCGGCATCCTCGCGCTGCGAGCGCGCGAGGCCGGCGTGCACCTCGAAAAAGTGGCGGCGGACGACCTGCCTGAGATGGTTGCCGACAAGCGCGCACTCAATCAGATTCTGCTTAATCTGTTGTCCAACGCGATCCGCTTCACCGATCGCGGCGGTACTGTCGCGATCAGTGTGCGCGCGGAAGCGGCACACATAGCTTTCGCCATCGAGGATAGCGGCATCGGCATCAGCGATGCGGATTTGGCGCGGGTCGGGGAACCCTACTTCCAGGCGGGCAGCGCTTACGACCGCCGCCATGGCGGCACCGGGCTCGGACTTTCCATCGTCAAGGGGTTGGTGCAGCTGCATGGCGGCGAAATCGTCATCCGCAGCCGCGTCGGCGAGGGCACACGCGTCACCGTAAGGCTACCGCTCGATTGCGAGCGGATGCGAGCCGTGAAAAAGGACGCCGCCGGACGGCTCCCCGGCGTGATGGGCTATTTGCCGGCCAAGCTCGCGCCGCAACCGGCCAGCGCGATTACAGCGCGCAAAACCATTCACGACATGCCGGTGAAGAAAAGTGCGTAAGCGCCGCAATGCCAATCGTGGCTTCTACGCGCGCGCAGTGGGCGGGGGCGGCGCATTGGCTTCGCGGCTGTGGGCCAATGCCACCCGGCGTCCGGTGGATTCATTCGCTATCCTTGCCGCGGTTGCGGCGAGCGCCGTCATCGTCGTCAATGAGGTATTCCTGCAGTCAGGTTCGCGTCCGGCGCCTTTCGTCGCTAATCCAGAGGCTTCGCAGGCTGCCAGCATTGATGAGCGATGGCCGGCCCCGCGGACAGTTTCTTCTCATTCCGCGGCAACCGCCGTCACGCCGCAAACCGTCGCTATGCGGCGTAACGATCCGATTGCCGACCTGATCCGTCCGTCACCTCGCGTTGCGGCGGTGCAGCGCGCCCTGTCGGACTATGGCTACGGTCAGATCGAGGCATCCGGCATTCTCGATGACGCAACCATTGCAGCTGTCGAGAAATTCGAGCGCGAACGTAAATTGCCCGTCACCGGAGAGGTCACCGACCGTTTGGTGGACGCGCTTTCCGCGTTGGCGGGCCGCCCGCTGCAATAGGCGATATTGCCAAGTTTGCGGCATACGCGGATCGAGTCGTATCTTCTCCTCGGCCCGAGGGGAGCCAAACGATGCGTCTCAAAACTGCGCTATGGGTCGCCGCATATTTGCGCCGTTGTCAGGTCGAGGGCACCTTTGGGGTCGTGCGCCGCCGCGGCGCGGAGGAAGCCGGCGCCGTTTTTGTGCGTATCAGCCGGCTCGACGGCACCTCCGACCTGTTCGGACCGGCGCCACAAAGCGCGCTCGATACCAGCCGCGGCGCCGACCGCGCTTTCACGCCAAGTTTCGCCCAGCATCCGGCCCCGGACGCCGCGGTCGAGGCCAAGCTCGAGCGCGAGATGAAATTCGATTCCGACCTGTGGATTATCGAGGTGGAGGATCCCGCCGGCCGGAATTTTCTCGATATCGTAAGTTAAGAAACCTCGCGGCGTTCGTCGATCCGCTGTGACGCCGGTGCGCGGCGCACCGCGGCCGTTGCAGTGCGGGCGCGGGCCTGGTCGTTCCAGACCACCGGGCGGTATTCGGCATGCTCGTGCCGATGCAATGCCTGCCAAATTGCCACCATATGTTCCGCGGCTAGTATTGGCAGTTCGTCGTAGAGCGTAGCAAGAGCATGGACACGTTCGACCGAATGCCCGACGGTCGTATTGATGAACAACAGGATACGATAGACCATGTCGCGCGGCATGCTGATCGCCTTGGCGGCGACCACTATCGACTCGCCGAGCACGTCGCTGGCGATGCGGTGCGCTTGTGTGCGCGGGATTTGGAGCGAAAAAGCGAGATGCTGAGCGAAATCCTCGCGGTCGCGGGCGAGCGCAGCAGCTTCCAGCCGCCGGCCGATGGCGGCATCGCGCGCGAGCGGAACGCCGCCGACCGGCAGCGGCGCGACGATTTCGAGATTGAGCAGAATGAGACGCCGCTCTTCCGCGCTGGCGGCGAAAAACAGCTCGTTGAGCTCGTTTGCGACCTCGGTGGTCATCAGTCCGGACGCCAGCGACGGCGGCGAAACCTCTTGCTTACGTTCCGTGGATTCAAAAGTCGCGGCCTCCGGGACTTCCGCGACAGCAGCGACCGGTGCGGCCGGTTCGCTTGTTTGCGCCTTCCGATGCAGCACCGGATGCTCGCGCACGGCCGCCGCGACGTTGGGTAAATCAGCCGCGAGCTGTTGAATAATCCGCACCGGTGGCGACAGATGACGCGCCAGCCGGCCCGCTATGGTGGCGCGCGTCGCCACATCCACGGCATCGAGCAGCCGCAGCGCGAGCTCGGTGTAATGCCGCTCCTCGTCCGGCGTGTGCGTCAGCTTTTGCACGTACAGGTCGGTGAGGACGCGCAACAGCGTGGGCCGCATATCGACCCCACTGCGCAGTCCGAGATGGGTCAGGTTGTCGAGGCTCAACAGGCTGGCGCTTTCCATAACGCGTGACTCGATCGCAACAGGTTCCCCGAGGGCGAATTTCGTCGTCAACCTAAGTTGTGCGCGTTAGCGGAGCGTTAACCTTGCATGCCGCTTAATCATGGCGATGCCGATTTCCGCGTATCGGGGCAGAACGCCTCCATGCCGGCGGCAGAGGAAAGCGGCTGGTGGGCAACGTTATCAAATTTCCGGACGAGGGGCGGATTGTGCGCTTCGGCCGCGACGCGGCGGATGAGTCGGCAACGATCATTATTTTGCCCGTCATCAGGATTGAGCGCTACACCGATGCGCGCGCCGAGGAGGCCGAGCCCCATACGCATCCGCCGGCGGATAATGGCGGCCGCCGTCGGGTGAGGCGGCGCTGAACGGGTTGTCGTCATGCCGCCGCGTGCCCGCTGCCGATGCGATAGAAGGGCGCCTTATCTTGCCGTCCTTGCCCTGCTCATGCTTCCCGGCTGCACCAGCATCGCCGATTTTGGCAGGTTGAGCGACCAGCTGGTCACCGACGACATTCATGCCTGGGTCGGCGAGGAAGCCGCCGGCAGCGCCGGCGGGCTGATCTCGGCCGATAACCTGACCGGCGACGAACAGACACTCCGCGATCTCGCCTTTCCGCTGATCGAGCCGCCTTATGACCGTATCCGCTGGGACGCGGTGGTTTACGAATTCGGCACCAAGCGATCGTTCCAGCACGAATTGTGGGCATTCGATCCGACCGCTTATTACCGGCATTTACAGGGCGAAATGCTGCGCTCGAGCGCCGCGCGTTACAATCAATTGATCGACGACATGCGCAACGACATCGTGCGCGTCCCGCCGTTTTTTTTCGTGGCGCGACGCGTGATCGATCTCGACCGGCGGCGCGAGGCCAGCATGGAACAGATTCGCGATCTAACTCCGGCCGAACGCGTCAACGCGCGGGCGCGCATCGCCGAGAACAGCTTGACGGTCGCCTGGGTGGACAAATCGCTGAGCCAGCGCTGCGCCAGCTATCGTTTCGCGCTCGAACATCTTGCGGTCGCCGAACCGCAGCCTGTTGCCGCCGAAGCGGATAGCGTCCTCACTGAACTGCAGCAAAAGATCGCGGCGAACCAGGTGGTGGTCGTTGCGTCGCCGCGCTTCACCGCTGTTCCGGCCGCCGTGGCGGTCGCGAAATAATCTATTGTACCGGTTGGATGCCGCAGGTTGCGCCGGCCAGCGCCTGGCGCGCCATCGGCATCAGGCCGGGCTCTGGCGCCAAGGCACGCAATACGATCAGGCCCATTGCCGACGGCGACTCGATGATCAAGCGGTCCGCGGCGGTAACGTCTTCGTCTTCGGGCAGCGCCGCATGCTGCTCGGGCGTCATCAGATCGAGCTCGATGGAATGCCGGCCCGCAGCGCGGTCGTTGATCGCGTAATAGGCGATGCTCTTGCGAGTATAGAAGGTCACGGAAGTATAAGCTTGGCTCACAGGAGCAATAAGTTTGAGTGAACCGTTTGTCAGATCGTAGCGGCATACCGCGGTGGCAAACGCCGGATCCATGAACGGCATGACAGCGCTTTTCGCCTTCGGCGGCGCCAACGGCACCACGGCGTTGATCGGGGTGAGCGGCGCCAGCCGGGAATAGGCATCCTGCGTTGCGGTATGGGGCATCGCCAGCACTGTCGACAGATGCACGATGCCGCCGAGCAGGATAGCGGCAAGAATCCATAACAGGCCGCGGATCATGAGCAGCCCTTTCGCATGATCGCCGGCATCGGGCCTTCCTTCGTCGTTCGCGTCGCGACGCCAATCGGCGTGTCGTACAGCCGCCAGACCAGCACGAATTGTTCGATGCCGCCCGTGGGCAGCCAATTGCCGGGACGCGCCAGCGGCGCAACCGTGATCGTGAAACTGCCGTCGATATCGCGCACGATTTCCTCGCTGGTGAAACCGTGGCGGTCGATCGTATTGGCGACCAGCCGGCCTGCGGGATCGTACAACGCGACCGTCCAATAGCGCGCCGGCGGCGTCATGCCGCTGATGGTGAAGGTGCAGCGGCCGTCCAAATTATCGCCGGCGTCGTCGGTGTGGGAATAGAAGGCGATGCCGTCGCCCATCCCGGTCGGCAATTCGCCGCTGCGGGCAATAGTGGCGCGGGCATAGGGATCGATATCGACCGACCCGCTTTTCGGCCATGCCGTCCAGGAGCCGATGGTCAGCGCGCCGAAAGCAACGCCGCGCGTCAGCGTGAACCAAGTCGCGCCGAGACCGAGCGCGGCCGCGATCAACAGCGTAAAACAAGAACCGAATAACAGGCGCATCTTATGGATTTCGGTTTAATCGCCGCGGGGCGCTGGCGGCACCGCGATCGGCCGCGGTCGCGAAGGTGTCCGTCCGCTTGTCCGCATCCGGCGTGCTTTCGAGCGCGCCGAACGCGCCGGCAGAGCCGCGCTCTGCAGTGCGCGCATGATCGGCATCATCGAGCATATGCTCGACCTGAATGAGAGCATCGGTCCCCTTGCGCGTCAGCAACACCGGGTGCGGCGCGTCGTTGCCCTTGAACGACGCATCGACCAAAGCCGGCGCATGCGTCGGCAGCGGCAAGCCGGGCAGCGCCCGCAATTCAACGCCCTGATGCGCATAGGCCATGATGTTGTGCCACGTCATGGCCGGCAGCGTGCCGCCGGTCATGCGCTTGGTCGGCGAATAGTCATCGTTGCCCATCCAGACCGCGCCGACGAAATTTCCCGTGTAGCCGACGAACCAGCCATCGCGCCAATCGTTGGTGGTGCCGGTCTTGCCGCAGGTCGGCACGCCGTCGAGTTGCGCCCGCCGCCCGGTGCCATTCTCGACCACCGAATTCTGCATCTTGATCATCTCTACCGCGACTTCCGGAGTAATGACCTGCCGTGGTTTCGGACCGTCACGGTCGAAGCGCCATACCAACTGGCCGGAGTCGGTGCGGACCTCGAGCGCGGCATGCGGCGCGACGGCGCGCCCGAGATTGGGAAAAGTGGCGTCGGCGACGGCGTGTTCGACAACGTTGACGGCGTCGGCGCCAATTGGCAGCGATGGCGTATCCGGCAACGGCGTGTTGATGCCGAAATTGCGCGCGGTCTGCACGATCATGGCGCGGCCCAGCTTGGGATTGCCCTTGCCGAGCATGATCGAAAGCTTGACCGGAATAACGTTGATCGAATGCGTGATCGCTTCCAGGAGCGTCACCGGTCCGGAGTAGCCGCCCGAATAATTATGCGGGCACCAGTTGCCGATGCAGACCGGCGAATCGTCGACCACCGAGGACGGCGTGAAGCCGTTCGCCAGCGCTGTGGCATAGACGTAAGGCTTGAACGAGGAGCCGGGCTGACGCAACGCGTCGGTCGCACGGTTGAACTGGCTGGCGCCGTAGTCGCGGCCGCCGATCATCGCGCGCACTCCACCGTCGAGATCGGCGATCACCGCCGCGACTTGGCTGGCGCCGTAGTCGCGCCCGTATTGGCGTAGTTCGGATTCGGCTTCATGCTCGGCATAGCGCTGCAGATTGCTGTCGAGCGCGGTGCGCACCACGAAGGAGCGAGCGGTGACCGATTTCGGGAATGTCTCGACCAGCCTTCGCATCTCGTCGAAGGCCCAGTCGAGATAATAATTGGGCGCGTTTTCGGCGGCGCGATCGATCGGCGTCGCCGGGTTGCGCCGCGCGCCGTAGACCTGCCCCTCGGTCATGAAACCATTGTCGACCAGATTGTCGAGTACGACATTGGCGCGCGCGCGAGCCGCCGGCAGGTTGACGAGCGGGGAGAATTTGGTCGGCGCCTTGAAGAGGCCGGCGAGCATGGCAGCTTCGGCCAGAGTCACGTCGCGGACCGACTTGCCGAAATAGTATCGCGCCGCGGCGTCGACTCCGAAGGCGCCGCCGCCGAGATAGGCGCGGTCGAGATACAGTTTCAGAATCTCGTTCTTGCTCAAATGCGACTCGAGCCACAGCGCGAGAAATGCTTCGTTGATCTTGCGCTGATAGGTTCGCTCGTTGGACAGGAACAAGTTCTTGGCAAGCTGCTGGGTGATGGTGGAGCCGCCCTGCACGACGCCGCCGGCCTCGGTGTTGGTGACGAAAGCGCGAAAGACGCCCTGGATGTCGATGCCGTAATGGTCGTAGAAGCGGCGATCTTCCGTCGCCAGCGTGGCTTTGATGAGGTTGTCGGGGATTTCGTCGAGCGGCACCGATTCGGTGTGCTTGATGCCGCGGCTGCCGATGACGTTGCCGTAACGGTCGAGAAAGGTGACCGCGAGTTCGGACTTTTTGAGCCAGTCGTCGTCCGAGGTCTGATGAAAGGCGGGAAGGGCGAGCGCCAGCATGAGAACCAGGCCGCCGGTCCCCAGCGTCGCCATTTCCGACAGCGGTTCGATGAGGAGCCAACGGCGCCAGCCTGCGATATGGGCGCGGTCCATGAAGGCGGTGAAGCGCTCGTAGATTTCACGGGTCCATTTGCCGCTCTGGAACACGGCAAAATCAATCCGGGCATCGATATCGAGCAGTAGCCGCTTGACTCTCGGCCGCCAATCGTCGCCCGGATCGGGAAACATGTCGGTCACTTCAGCGCGCTCCGGGAGGCGACGGCCAGGTTCGGCCACGCAACACTTGTCTTTGTAGCCGACGGCGATTTTGCCGGCCAACCCTTAGTTTCACCGCCTGATGACGGTTTAGTTCATGGCGAGGCCGCGGCCGATTCAGACGCGCAGACAGAGTGAATGGAAATGGGGGGTAATTTTGGCATAGGGTCGCCCCAGCGGAGAACACTATGGCAACCAACGACGGCAACTCGGCAGAAGTTCCATTCTGGCGACGCAAGCCATTGGAACAAATGACGGATTCGGAGTGGGAGAGCCTTTGCGACGGCTGCGGCAAATGCTGCCTCAATAAGCTCGAAGAGGAGGAGGGGGCGGCCGAGACCTTCTATACCGACGTCGGTTGCCGTCTGCTGGACGGCGAAACGTGCCGCTGCCGCGATTATGCCCACCGGCTTGAACAGGTCGACGATTGCGTAGGCCTGACACCCGAGACCCTCAAAACCATCAACTGGCTTCCGCCGTCATGCGCCTATGTGCTGCTCGCCGAGGGCAAGGACCTCTACTGGTGGCACCCATTGGTCTCCGGCGATCCGGAATCGGTTCACATCGCCGGCGTCTCGGTGCGCGGCCGCGTCGGTGCGTCGGAAGTCGACGTCCCGGATGAGGATCTCGAGGACCACATCGTCAACTGGCCGCTTAAACTGCCGAAACGCGCGCGACGGCGGTGAGGTTGCGAGCGGCGCGAAAGCCGGACGCACCCCAGGTCTGCATCGACGCTGGTTGCAAAGCCGCGCCTCGCCGGCCAAGTGATGCCGGGCAAGCCCAGCTGCTTTCATGACCAGCGAAATCACCTCAGTGCCCGCACCTAGCCT
>Ga0182024_10002263_pt1 | contig 48222 bp, 38 predicted proteins | sample P32metaG_FD_120480 | JGI IMG/M metagenome (GOLD analysis project Ga0182024, IMG submission 120480) | Permafrost microbial communities from Stordalen Mire, Sweden - P3-2 metaG (Illumina Assembly) | ecosystem: Environmental > Terrestrial > Soil > Wetlands > Permafrost | place: Sweden: Stordalen... | reverse complement strand
CTTTGAGTTGACGTAACATCCGATGAATCAAGAGCTTGCAGTTTCGTCCCGAAGCATCTCCAAAACGACGCAAGGTCAAGATCCACAAGAGGTTATCAAAAACTCATAGCGCTGTAGTACTAAACGGGCTCCGTAGACAAGGTGCGAGGGCCGGAGCACCCGGTGCGACCGAAATAAAGCCCCGGGCGAACGTACCCGTGAGTCCGGGGTGAGCGACGGCGCCAAGGTCCAACGGCACATCCAAACCGCGCATTCGCGGGGAGGCGCGAATTATTTTTGCGGCGGGGCGATACCATCGGCGGCCGGCGGTGCTCAATCAGACATGACTCGCTAGTGATTCCCGCCACCCTACCCCACCTTCGTAGGAGACATCGATGTCCGTGAAGAAAGTAGTCCTCGCGCTGGCCCTTTTCGCATTTACCGGCCTTGCCTGGTTGGGCCTGTCCGCCTCGCCCGCCGCGGCGGCCTCGCCCGCGCATCAGCTGGCGAAGCTCGACAAGGCAGTCAGCATGTCCGGCCACAAAGGCCACCACGGTCACCACGGCCATCACGGCCACCGCCACGGCCACCACCACGGCCGTCATAAGAGCAAAAGCTAAACCCTTCGTCACTGATCGACCGCGAAGAGTTCAGCACCCAAGGCCTCCGGCCGCGCGAGCGGCGCCGGGGGTCTTTGCTTTTTTCGGACGGCGTTTCGCGCCTTGAGGCGCCGCCCTACCCCCAATAGGCTATCCACCGTCGCCATTAGCCTTTTTAGGGGGCGCCCGTGTTCTCCGCACTGCTCCTATCCGCGGTCCTGTTGCACGCCGAACCCGACGACGCCAAAAACTACTTCGCCGTCACCGTGGTGGACGACGAGACGGGGCGCGGCGTGCCGCTGATCGAACTGCGAACCGTCAACGCCCTCCGCTACACCACCGACAGCAACGGCGTCGTGGCGTTCCGCGAACCCGGGCTGATGGATACGGACGTTTACTTCCACGTCGCCGGCCCCGGCTACGAATATCCGGCGGACGGCTTCGGCGAACGCGGCGCCAAGCTGCACGTCACGGCCGGCGGCGCCGCGCGGCTGAAGGTCCATCGCGTCAACGTCGCCGAGCGCCTCTATCGCCTTACCGGAGGGGGAATCTACGCCGACAGCATCCTTGCCGGCGTCAAGGCGCCGCTCAAGGCGCCGGTGCTGGACGGCCAGGTCTTCGGCTCCGACACGGTGTTTAACGCGGTCCACAATGGGAAAATTTACTGGTTCTGGGGCGACACGAACCGGCCGTCCTATCCGCTCGGCAATTTCAACGTGCCAGGGGCGGTTTCCGAACCGCCGGCGCACGGCGGCCTCGACCCGGAGACCGGCGTCGATCTCGACTACTTTCTCGACGCCAAGGGCTTCGCCAAGGAGACGGCGCGGATGCCCGGCAAGGGGCCGACCTGGCTGACGGCGTTGACGCCGCTGACCGACGCCGACGGCCGCGAACGGCTCTACGCCTCCTACGTCAAGGTCGAGCCGCCGCTGAAGGTGGTCGGCCGCGGCCTGATGGTGTTCGACGACGACAAGCAGGCGTTCGAGAAACTGGCCGACTGGGACATGAAAACGCCGGGGTTCCCCTCGGGTCACTCCTTCCGGCGGACGGAGGACGGCGTCGAATACGTTTATTTCGGCAATCCCTATCCGCTAACGCGCGTTCGCGCCGACGCCGGGCGCTTCAGAAACCCCGCCGACTACGAAAGCTACACCTGCCTGAAAACGGGATCGCGCCTGGACGACCCGGTGATCGACCGCGACGCCGACGGCCGCCCGCGCTACGCCTGGAAGAGGGACGCGCCCGCCGTCGGCCCGGCGGAACAGGACCGGCTCGTCGCCGACGGCAAGATGAAGGCGGGGGAGGGGTTGTTGCAGCCGCGCGACCGCGATACGGACAAACCCGTGTTCGCCCAAGCCGGGTCGGTCTACTGGAACGAATACCGCCGGCGGTGGGTGATGATCGCCGTGCAGAAAGAGGGATCGTCGTCGTTCCTCGGCGAGGTCTGGTACGCGGAGGCCGACGCGCCGGTCGGGCCGTGGGCCTACGCCGTCAAGATCGTCACGCACGACCGCTACAGCTTCTACAACCCCAAACAAGACCCGATGTTCGACAAGGACGGCGGGCGGGTGATTTTCTTCGAGGGGACGTACACGCACACCTTCTCCGGCAATCCCGACGCGACTCCGCGATATGACTATAACCAGGTCCTTTATAAGCTGGATTTGTCCGGGCCGCGTCTGTGGCTGCCGACGCCGGTGTATGATGTTTCAGCCGGCGACGCGCCTGCGATGTTCACCGCGGCGCGGCCGGCGAAGAATCCCCGCATCGCGTTCTACGCGCCGGATCGGCCGTTTCACGGGGCGGTCCCGGTGCTGGCGGGCAAGGACGGATTGCACGTCGGCGCCCCGGAGGAGAAGGGGGCGCTCTTCTACGCCCTGCCGGCGAACGCGAAAGACCCGCCGGCCGGTGCGCGGCCGTTGTACGAATGCCGGCGGCGCGACGGCGACCGGCGGGCGTACTCGGTCGGGGCGGACCTACCGCCGACGGGTTATGTGCGGTCGGAACGGCCGCTCTGCCTGGTGTGGCGCCGGCCGGGCTGAGGCGGTCCGCCTGCCCCGCCGCACCTTCCCCCATTGCCGTCGCCGGCCCATCCTACGGCCGCCGCCCGGAACCCTTGCCTTAACGACTGCAATCGTAAGGACTTCCGATGAAGGTCCGGCTCGCGGCCCGCCGATAACTATGTCGGCCGGCCGGTTTCCCGCCCCGCGATCCTTCCCTGCGGAACGACCCGTCCGGTTCCAGACCCCGCCCCAGCGCACTCGGGAGCCGAGGAGGCGACCCAAATGATCGGCGAAGACGTGACGGTTCCGAGCACCGAAGCAGACCAACTCCGTCTGCAACTGCTTCAGGCCCAGAAACTCAGCAGCGTGGGCGCCCTGGCCAGCAGCGTCGCCCACGAATTCAACAACATTCTCACCACGATCATCAATTACGCCCGCCTGGCCCTGCGGACCACCGACGACGAGGCCGCCCGCACACAGGCCATTGAAAAGATCCTTAAAGGCGGTCAGCGCGCCGCCGTCGTCATCAACAGTATGCTCGGCTTCGCCCGCAACCACTCCGCGCGGCGCGAGCGCACCGACCTCGTCGCCCTGGTGGACGAGGTGCTGATCCTGACCGAGAAGGACCTGAGCAAGCACCGTATTCAGGTCGAGAAGAAGAGCCAGGGCCGGCCGCACGCCTTCGTGGTGCCGTCGCAGGTCGAGCAGGTGTTGCTCAACCTTATTATCAACGCCCGCCAGGCGATGCCGCGCGGCGGCCGGCTGCGGGTCGAGGTGCGCGAGAACGTCCGGGCCGGCATGGTCGAGCTGCTCGTGGCGGACAGTGGCACGGGCATCCCGCCGGAACGGCTGCGGCTGATTTTCGAGCCGTTCTACACGACGAAGCAGCCGGACGACAACGGCCACGGCGGCACCGGGCTGGGCCTGAGCGTCTGTCGGCAGATCATCGAGCAGCACCAGGGCCGCATCCGCGTCGAGAGCCTGGTGGGCAAAGGCTCGACGTTCACGGTGAAATTGCCGATCCAGCCGGAAGAGGCGAAAGAGTAAAAAGATAGGAATCTACGGGCGAGCGGGGGGCGTAAGCCCCCTGATTCTTCATGTGTTCGGCGACAGCATGATGAATCAGGGGGCTGACGCCCCCCGCTCGCCACGGACGCTCATCGCAGCTTCTCGATCGCCGCGTCGAGTCGCCGGCGGACTTCGGCGTAGGCGTCGCCGCTTTTCGGCTCGCGGTCGCCTAGCTCGAAGCCGCCGAGGATTTCGGCCGTCAGCTTGTCGGCCTCCGTGGCGGCCGCGCTGCCGGCAAGCTCACGCGCCAGCCGCGCCAGCGTCCGCAGCCGCCGGTAGTCGCCCAGCCCCTCGCGTAGCCGCTCGAACTCCACCGACGGGATCAGTTCCCCCTCCGGGCTGGAATTGCACCAGGCGTAATCGTCCTCCCGGCAATCCAGCGCGTAGTACGGGTCGCCGGCCGTGGCGTTCCAGTGCCACGAAATGCGGTACTTCATGCCGTATTCCTTCGCGGCCTTGTACATGTAGACGCCGTAGGTCCAGCGGTTGCCGCCGTTGTAAAACGCCCAGTCGCCGCCGGCGTCGTGCAACAGCTTTACCCCGGCCCTGTCGTGCAGGTTCCAGGCGACGACGTGCAGCGCCTTCGCCAGCCGGAAGTGCGGGTCCTTGGCGTCGGCGCCGCGGAACGAACTTGGCGCCGTGAAATAGGGCGGCCCCTGGGGGAACGCCTTGCGGTACGCCTCGGCGTTCTCGGCGGCGCGGGGCACGTCGTCGCCGGCCGGCTCGTCGCCGATGTTCCAGTACACCGGCAGCCAGCCCGCCTCGTCGGCGTGCTTTTGCACCGCGGAGAATACCGCCTTAATAAAGGCGCTATAGTCCGTGAATCCCGCCGCCCGCATCGCCGCCTCGTCCTTGTAGTAGGCGTCAAGGCCGTCGAACGCGCAATAGCTGACGACCGGCATGGTGAAGCCGGCCCCCTTGAACATCTTCATCTGGGCGTCGCCTGCGGAGAAGTCGATTTGCGGCTTTCCGTCCTTGAAGCCGCGGTAGGCCAGCACCGGCAGCCCCGTCGCCGTGGTGAAGCCGTACTCGCGCAGCTTCTTCAGCGACTTTACCGCCATGTCGTGGTTCCAATCGGCCGCCTCGTCCTCGAACCAGGGCAAGTCGATGGTGTGGCTGAACGGCCCGGCCGGCACGTCCAGCGGGTCGAGCGTCCCCTTATGCACCGTGAATTGCAGCGGCAGCGTGAGGGAACCGCCGCGCCCCGTCGTGAGCCGCACCTCGCCGCGGTAGACGCCGGCCGGGGCGTCCTCCGGCGTCTTGACGGTCAGCCAGAATGTGCGCGTCACACCCTCGGGGATGTCCGCCGAGGCGCGCGGCGGCGCCAGCCGCGGCGCGATGGTGTACACGCTCCCTTCCCCGGTCACGCGCGTGATCCGATACTGGACGTAGCCGACATCAATAAGCGAGGACGGGATCGAGGCGGCGGGGCCGCGCAGGTCGGTGACCTTCAGCGACGCCTTGCCCAGGTCGTGCAGCGGCAACAGCGACACCGTCACCGGCTCGTATTCCCCGGCGAAGGCGGCCCCGGTCAATTCCTCGGCGCGCTCGCCGGGCAACGGACGGTCGTTGACGTTCACGTCCTTCATGTAGTCGCGGTGGAAGGCGACGAAGCCGCGCTGGCGTTCGGCGTCGGTCGGCCGCGGCGCCTCGCCGGTCGGCCGCGGCAGCACGCGCTTGAACGCGTTGTCGAAGTGGAAGCGCCGGCGAGCCTTCACGAAATCGAGGAAGCGCCGGCCCTCCGCCGCCTTGGCGTCGGGGTAGACCACGATGGCCGAGACGGCGCAGGCCCAGTTCTCGCCCTCGAAGTCGATGCTCAGCCGGCCGTCGCCGACCTCCACGTCGTATTCCTTTTCGTGGAAATACGGGACCTGATATTTGTCGAACGTATTATCTGAAGGCAGGTCTTCCTTGTCCCAGGAACGGTAGTAGCGCTTCTTGAAAGACTCCAGGTCCATCGTATCTTCGTGGCGGACGCCGTTGAGGATCAGGGCGCGCTTGCGGTAGCGCTGGAACTCGCCCCAGTAGCCGGACGGCGAATCCATGTTGACGAAGACGTGGTATTTGCCGTTCGGCACGTCGAGGGCCAGGCCGCCCTTCTCGACGCAGATGAAGTCCTCATACAGCGGATCGGGTTGCAGGGCGTCGAAGGCCCGCCAGAAATGGGCGTCCTTCCAGCCGTAGCCGCGGCCCTTCGAGTAGACCTTGCCGGGGTCGAGCGGCCGAAAGCCCTCCATGACGGGGCTGCCCGCCGGGCCGACGTCGAAGGCCCACAGGCCGTCGAACAGCACCTTGGCCGTTTCCGTGTCGCGTTCCAGGCGGAGGTTGTCGAGGAACAGCGGCGCCTGCGGCTTGTCGCCGATTGAGAAAACGAGCCGGTTGACGGCCTCCTTCATCAGCGGCCGGCCGGGCCGCGACTTCTCGCCGACATAGAGCGACGTGGGGATGATGAGCGTGCTTGCGCCCGGCGGAACCACGGTGTTGTAATTGACCCGCGTCCAGTAGTCGCGCGACTCCCGGTCGCGGATTTCGACGGTCAGTTCCAGCGGATCTTTGGCGTCGGTGAAAACGTCGGCCTTGAGGTAGTCGTAGCCGGACCAGTTCTGCGGGCCGTCCATGGCGGCGTAACCGCCGTCGATGCGCAGCGCCTTCTTGCCGTCGGTGGCGTGCTCCGCGACCACGGCGGCGCCGCTAAACGGATTGCTATCCTCAAAGGAGGCAATGACCTTCACCGGCGGCCCTTCCGCCTCGGCCTTGCCGCCCTCCAGCGCGGCGCCGCAGGCGTAGCAATGGCCCCAGGAGGGGTCGTTGCGGTAGCCGCAGTCGGGGCAACGCACCGCGTGCGGGCCGGGGTCGGCCGGCGGCTCGACCGGCTTCTCCTCGGCGCCGACCGTCGGCTCGGCCGTCAGGGCCGCGTCGTCGCCGACCTTTTCCAGGGAAACGTCGTCCACCCACAGGTAGCCGGGCGCCATCAGGCCGAAGCTCGGATACGAGGCCGCGCCGCGCTCCTTGACCTCGCCGACGTAGCTGAGCTTGCTCCAGCCGAACGTCCCCTTCTTATGGAGCGCCACGTATTTGCCGGCGAACATGAACTCGGTCGTCTGGCCGTAGGCGCCCTGGCCGATGTCCAGGCCGCGGAGGTAAGCCACGACGCGGTAACGGCCGGGGTCGAGGACGAGCTTGTCGGGCCAGGCGCGGACCTTGGGGCCTTCGCTGCCGACCATCAGCAGGGAGTGCTTGCCGCCGTGGGCCAGCTCGGAGACGCGGAACTCGCAGGTCCCCTCGTAGATCCAGCCGGACCATTTAGCGAAGACGTGGCCGAAGCGGTCCTTGGGCTGCGGTTGCTCGAAGGACGGGTCCGGGATGAGGTTTTCGCCGCCGCGGGCGGCGGTCGTGGCAAGCAGAAGGAAGACGGCGATGGCTTCGGAGAATCGGCGCGGCGTCGGTCGCATGACGGATGGCGTCCCCAGGCCGCGACCCCGGAAAACGCCTCGACCCCCCGCCGAAACGCTGCTTCCCGCCGCCGCCTGGCTGTTCGTTATAGCCCGGCGGGGAAACGGCGGCGAGCAGAGCGCCGCCGCGCTCGCGAGAGAGGGGGGCGAGGCTCCTGGCCTCGCCCCGTTTTTTTCAACTACGACGAATGAGGAGCGTCCCGAAGTTCGAGAAGACGACGTCGCTGACGTCGGTCCCCGAATAAGCGATCCGCTCGTCGCTGTGCGTCGCGTCCAAGGGCAGCGTCTGGAACGCCGCCCCGCCGCTGACATCGTTGACGACCAGCTTGTCGCCGCTGGTGTTCGAGGCGCCGCCGTCGATCAGCAGGCCGCTATAGAGGCTGGTGTTGGACACGTCGACCGTCACCGTGTCGCCGCCGCCGCCAGCGTCGATGTATAGAAGGTCGTTGGGCCGTTTGCCGTACACGGTGATGTTGTCGGCGCCGGTGCCGGTGATCAAGGAGACTCCCCCGGCGAACGTTCCGCCCGTGGCGAAGTAGTTGATGACGTAGTTGGTCCGACCTGGGTGCGCGTTATCCGGGCCGGTGATCGTGTGGTCCGTGACCGATGGGTTGTCACCGAAGAAAGCGTTGGCCTCGCTGACGACGAGGGCGTTGTTTCCCGCGCCGCCATCAATGGTCAGGTCGCTTCCGAGCACGACTTCGAGCTGTCCAGGCGCATCGACGCCGATGCGGTCGTCGCCGCCGCCGGTGGAGACTATGGTTTGCCCGTGGACCGCCGCGTTTTGTGTGCCAATCACGTTGACGACATCGGCGCCGGAGCCGGTCGTCAGGCCGACGAGGTCAAAGAAGCCGCTGTAGTCGATCTCGAACGGCGCCGCGTTAGGCGTGAGCGGGGTCGGCCCTTGGCCGACGATCTGCGTGGCCGAGACGACCACCGAGTCGCCGATGCTGTTGTTGGCCTCACTCACCTCCAGGGTGTTGGGGGCGCCGGTGGTGTTTATGACCAGCGGCCCGTTGAGCACGGACCCCAGCAGGCCGCTGTCCGGGGCGACGCGGACGACGGCGTTATTTATGACGTTGACGAGCGTGGCGTTTGCCGTGCCATGGACATCGACGATGGACCCGGAAGTCGTGTCCACGGTCAGTAGGTAAAGCCCGCTGTAGGTGATCGGCGCGCCGAGCCGGCCCACCTGGGCCCTGGTCGCCTGCTGCGCCGGCTGGATCGGCCCGCTTAAGGGGACGACCGTGGGCGGCGTGAGCGTGTACTCCTGGCCCGCCGCCGCGTTCGAGTCGTTGACCGTCAGCTGGCTGGTGCCGTCGCCCGTGAACGTCAGGCCGTTGGGCAGGGCGAACGCGCCGTTGCGGTAATCGACGGTCAGGAAGTCCGATTTGCTCGAGTCCGCGCCGGTGTCGATGATGTGGTACTGGGTCAGGCCGGACAAGGCGCGGACGTCGAATACGACGCCGTTGACGAGCAGCTCCACGGTCGCGGGGGTGGGATTGCCAGGCGTCAGCTCGAACGTCAGGGTGTAACCGCCGCCGTCGAGGTGCTCCTCCGTCTGGTAGGCGCCGACGTCGCCCTGGAAGCCGATGGGCCGCGATACGCCGCGCTGGTCGAAGGCGGCGGTGTCGTGGACGCTGCCCTTGCCGAAGGCGGGGCTGTTGTCCCCGATGGCCATCGTCTCCGTCGGGCCGCCGTTGGGGCCGAGCGGGCCGAGCAGCGGGTCGATCTGCGTGGCGGTCGTGGTCCCACCCACTTGGTCGTTGTTGTTCCCGTTGGTGAAGCCGTCGCCGCCCGTCTGGTCGTCGATGCCGATCAGATTGTGGCCGAGGCTGGTAAACAGGGCGTTGATGTAGTCGGTGGTGAAGACGTCCTGGCCCGTGTTGGACGCGGTGTTCTTGGCGATGATCGTGCCGCCGATGGAGGCCGTCACCCCCGATCCGCCGGCGAAAAAGTAACCGCCGCCCTCCCCGCCGCCGTTAAAGATACCGCCGGTGCCGCCCGTCGCCGTGTTGCCGGCGATGGTGCTGTCGGTGACGCTGGCGTGGGCCGCGTCGTAGACGGCGCCGCCCAAGCCGTTGCCGCCGGCCCCTCCGTTGGCGCCGACGGCCTCGTTGCCGTTGAAGGTGCTGTCCGTCACCGTCAGACCGACCCCGGACCCGGAGGTGTAGTCGATGGCGCCGCCCTCGCCGCTGCCGCCCTGGGAAGATCCGCTGTTGGTGGCGCCGCCGAAGGCGTGGTTGCCGGAGAACGTGCTGCTCTGGACGACCAGCGTGCCCAGGACCGTGAAGACGCCGCCGCCCACGCCGGCGCCGCCGCCATTGCCGAGGGTGTCGGCGCCGCCCTGCGCCGTGTTGTTCGAGACGGTGTCGTCCGTGAAGGTCAGCGTGCCGCCGTACTGGTAGACGGCTCCGCCCGCGCCTGCGCCTCCTGCACTGCCTCCAGAGGCGGCGGCGCCTTGGGCGGTGTTGTTGGTGAGGACGCAATTCGTGATGTTCAGGTTGGTCGCGCCGGTTTCCTCAATCGCGCCGCCGAAGCTGAGGCCGCCGGCCGTCGGAGCCTTGCCGTTCTCCAGAGTGAGGCCTTGCAGCGTGACGGTGGTGGCGCTGGAGGCGACGGTCATCACGCGGTCCAACTGCTGCGCGTCGATCAGCGTCGTGGCGGCCCCGGCGCCCTCGATCGTCACGCTGTTGGTGATCGGTAGCGCCCCCAAGGTCAGCAGGTAATGTTGGGTGGCTGAACCCGGGAGGATGATCGTCTCGCCGCCGCCCGCGACATCGTTGGCGAACTGGAGGGCCGACCGCAGGCTGATGTTGCCGCCGGCGTCGTTTGGCGAGGTGGTGGGATCGACGGCCACCGTGTCCGCGAACGTGTTCACATTGATCGGGTTGATCGGGGCGGGCACGTACCGCTCTTCCAGCGCTTCCAGGCGCGGCAGGAAGCGCGGCCGCTTCCGGGCGACGGCCTTGCCCTGTTTTTGTTTCAGCCGATTCAACCAGCGCGACCAGAGGATCGTCATGGCTTTGTCCCTTCATTTTGGGGATGCAGACGACACACTTTGTTCCTGTAAGACCAGATGGCGTTCGGCTGCGGTCGTGGGGGCGGGGTTCCTGATTCCGCCCCGCCCCTCACGACCGCGGCCCTTTTATTCCGCCCCCTCTTACAACGTCTGCGGCGTCCCGAAGTCGTAGAAGAAGATGTAGCTCACGTCGGTCCCCATGTCGTAGGAGACCTGCTCGGCGCTGACAATCGAGGGCGACACTGGCGGCAGCGTCGCGAACGTCGCCCCGCCGGTTTGGTCGACGAAGACCGGCGTCTCGTCGGTGGGGTTGGCCGGGTCGCCCTTCAAGAAGATGTTCGTGTACAGGCTGCTCGACGTCACGTCCACCGTCACCGTGTCGCCGCCGCCGCCGGCGTCGATGACGGTGTCCCCGACCTGGGAGGGCGGGGCCGCGCTGTACAGCGTGATGTTGTCGGGGCCTGAACCGGTCGTCAGGCCAACGACCTGATAGACGCCGGTGTAATAGATCGCGAAGGGGAGCGCGCCCTGCCCGGCGATCTCGCCGGCGAGGTGCCCGAGGATCTCCGTGGACGCCATCGCCACGGTGTCGCCGGTGGAGTTTCTGTTGTTGTCCTCGGCGACCTCCAGAATGTTGCTGCTGTTGCCGGAGTCGACGACCACGGGGCCGTTGATCACGCTCCCTAGCAGGCCGCTGTCGGACGCCACGCGGATGACCGTGTTCCCGTCCGGGGCCAAGACCAGCGTGGCGTTGGCCGTGCCATGGACGTCGACTTCGACGGCGGCGACGTCGCTGCCGGCCTGCACGGTCAACAGGTAGAGGCCGCTGTAGGTGATGGGGGGGGTGGCGTTCAGGCCGATCTGGGCCATGCTGGTCGGCGTCGGCGCGGTCGGCCCCGTCGTCCCGATCGGCGCCGTCGGGCCGATCGGCCCGACGGGACCAACCAACGGGGGGACGACGGTGAACGGGGTAAGCTCGTAGTCTGGGTTCTCCGTCGGACCCGATACCGACGGGCCGGCGATGTTGAAAGACCCCGTCGGGCCGATGACGGTCAATCGGCTGGTGCCGTCGCCCTGGAACCCTATGCCGTTGGGGAGCGAGAAGAAGCCGTTGGTGTAATCGACGGTGAGGAAGTCCGTGGTGCTCGAGTCCGTGCCCGTGTCGAAGACGTTGTACTGGGTCATGTCGGACAGGGCGCGGGCGTCGACGGCGACGCCGTTGACGAGGAATTCCAGAATCGTGGGGTTGGAGGTATCCGGCTCGAGTTCCAGGACCAGGGTGTAGCCGCCGTCGTCGGTGTGCTCCTGGGACTGGTAGGCGCCGACGTCGCCCTGGAAGCCGAGGGGACGGGAGATCCCGCGCTGGTCCACGGGCACCACGGACCCCGCCAAGTTATGGGTGGCGCCGGCGCCGAGGGCGGGACTGTAGTTCTGGAGGGCCATCGTCTGCGTCAGCGTCGGCTGCGTCGGGCCGGCGTTGTCGGCCAACGAGGCGAGCAGCGGGTTGATCACAGTGCCGCTGTCCCCGGTCGCCGTGCCGCCCACCTGATCGCCGTTCCCGGTTGGCTCGTTGATGAAGCCGTCGCCCGTCTCGTCATTGTTGCCGATCAGGTTGTTGCCGAGGCTGGTAAACGGAGCAAGCGTGTTCTGGGTGTAGACGTCCTGGCCCAAGGTGGAGGCCGTGTTGGTGGCGATGATCGTGCCGCCGATGGAGGCGGTCGCCGTCCCCCCCTCGCCGCCGGCGAAGTAGAAGCCGCCGCCGAACCCGCCGCCGTTGTCTTCGGCGCCCGTGCCGGCGTTGGCCGCGTTGCCGGCGATGGTGGTGTCGGTGACGCTGGCGGTGTCGGAGAAGGTCGCGTCATAGATGGCGCCGCCCGAGCCGCTGCCGCCGAAGCCTTCCCCGCCGCCGAAGGTGTTGTTTCCGCCCTGGGCCGTGTTGAGGTTAAACGTGCTGTCCGTTACCGTCAGATCGGCAGCGACGGGAATGCTTATCGCCTCGGACTCCACGGATCCGAAGGTGGCATAGTCGATGGCCCCGCCCTGGCCGTCGCCGCCGTTGGTGGACTGGCTGCTGGCGCCGCCGAAGGCGTTGTTGCCGTTGAACGTGCTGCTCTGGACGAGCAACTCGCCCAGGAACGTATAGACACCGCCGCCCAGGCCGGCGCCTGCCCCATAGCCGGTGTTGTCGGCGCCGCCCTGGGCCGTGTTGTTCGAGACGGTGCTGTCGGTGAAGGTCAGCGTGCCGCCGTACTGGTAGACGGCGCCGCCCTCGCCGGCCCCGGCCGAAGTTTGCGTGGCGTCCGCGCCTTGGGCCTTGTTGTGCGTGAGGACGGAATTCGTGATGTTCAGGTTGGTCGCGCCCTCATCCAGGATGGCCCCGCCGCCGCTGTCGTTACTGCCCAGGTTAGTGGAGAAGCTTCCCGTCGGGGCCGTGCCGTTCTCCAGGGTGAGGCCTTGCAGCGTGACGGTGGTGGCCGTTGAGGTGACGGTCATTACGCGGTCTGACTGCCCGGAGGCGTCGATCACCGTCCCGGTGACCCCCGGCGTGATGACCCCCGCCCCTTCGATCGTCATGCTGTTGCTGACCGAGAGGGCGCCCAGGGTCAGCGCGTAGGTTCCGGCCGGGGTCATGATCGTGTCGCCGCCGGCCCCGTCGAGGTCGGCGAACTCGATGGCCGACCGGAGGCTGATCTCGCCGTTGCCGTTGGTATCCACCGGCGACGAGGCGGCATTGGCGGCGTGAGTGTCCATCGTCGTGTTCACGGTGAGGATCGTGGAGGGCACGTACCGTTCTTCCAGCGCTTCCAGGCGCGGCAGGAAGCGCGGCCGCTTCCGGGCGACGGCCTTGCCCTGTTTTTGTTTCAGTCGGTTCAACCAGCGCGACCAGAGGATCGTCATGGCTTCATTCCTTCAGTTTGGGGATGGAGACGACACGCTTTGTTCCAGCAAGACCAGACAGTGTTCGGTGATTCGGGGCAGCGAGTCCCAGGGGTCTCCCTTCCGCAGCGCGGCGGCCCTCGCCGCCGCCCGCCGGGCCGCGGCGCGGTCGCGGATTAGCCGTTGCAGTTCCCCGGCGGCGACCTCCTCGGCGACCGGACCCAGCACGTACTGGCCGACTCCGAGGCGGTGCAGCAGCTGGGCGTTGAGGACCTGCTCCAGGTGGCCGGGGAAGACCAGCTGGGGCCGGCCGGCCGCGAGGGCGTGCTGGGCCATGCCCACTCCGGCATGGTGCACGACCACGGACGCGCCGGCCATGGCGTCGGCCGGCGGCAAGGGGGCCTCCAGAATGTCGAGACCCGGTTTCCGCAGGCGGCCGCGCATTTCAGGCGACGCACCGCGGAGATAAACGATGCCAGGATAACCCGACCGCGCCAGTCCCGCAAGCAAATTCTCCAAATTATCCAAATTCCGCGTCTCCGCGCTCAGGTAGGCGAAGAAGGCGGGCCGCGCCGGCGGCGGCGTGGGCGGCGCCAAAGGCCCGAGCGGACCCAGCGGCAATTCCTGACGCAGCCCCGCATAGGGGTCCAGTCCGGGGAGGACGGTCAGGAATCGGTCGGCCCGGCCGAACAGTCCCGGCAGCGTCTCCGGGGCGGGTCGGCCGCGTCGGGCCTGCACCTCCCGGACGACGGCCAGCAGTTCCGCCTCCGGTACGAGCGGCGCGCGTCCCGGCAGCATCAGGGGGAAAGTCGGGAGGTCCGCCGGCGGCAGGGTAAAGCCGTTGCCGACGGCGACCGTGTGTACAGCCCCGTAAGCGGAGAGACAAAGGGTCGGACTGTGGTCGCAGACGACCAGCGCGGGCCGCACCTCGTCGATCAGCGCTTGCCAGGCCTGAACGATCGGCGCCAGTTCCTCGACGGCGGCGAAGCCGCGGACGGCGAGCACGTCGGCGTAGCTGACGGCCAGGAAGGACGGGTCGGCCGTGGTCGGCCGGGTCGGCGCCTGCAACACCGGGAACGACGCCCCGCGCAGCTCCGCGACGCCCTCCGCCGCGTCCCGGACGGCGAAGACCGGCCGGCAGCCGTGCGCGGCGAGCGCCTTGGCCAGGGGCAGGAGGCGGCGAACGTGGCCCAGACCGGCGCCGAGTTCCCAGCCGAACAGGACCGTCCGGTTGCCGCCATGCCTCCCCGTCGCCCGTTGGGCGACGGACGGCGTAGGCGACGGTTTCGGCGATTCGGGCGCTTCCTCGCCCCGGTCTTGCGCCGCGGCGGGCGCGGGGGAAGCCGGTGCCAGTTCGCTGACCACGTCCAGCAGCTTTCCGCCGGGCGACAGCGGCAAGCGCTCATAGGTCTCCACGTCCACCCGCACCGGCGCCTCGACGTGCTCCCGGACCAGCCGGCGGACGCGCTCGGGGTGGTCCGGCGTCCAGGCGCGGTTGGGCACGACCCGGACCAGGAAATGGTCCACGGCGCGCTGGACGATTTGGTGCTGAATCATGCCGCCCAGGTGGGGCAATCCCTTGGCCAGGCCGCCGGCGTGCTTGACGCGGCCGTCCGGCAGCCGGAAGAGGGACCTCACCTTGCCCCGGACCTCGGCCAGCAGCGGCAGTCCCCGGCCGCAAGGACACGGGCTATCCCCCATCACCGCCTCGTCCATGATCTCATAGCGGACCAGGGGAGTAAGGTAATTGTGGAGCGCGGTCAGCACCACCCTACCGGACTGGCCGGGGACGCAAGGACGGTCGTGCTCGTCGAGCACTTCGAGGATCACGCTCTCGGCGTGGGCGTGCAGGCCGCGGCCTTGGGGACAGGGCGAGGCGAGATAGCCCGCCTCGCCACAGCTGTACGCGTTCTTGACGGGGACGCCGAAGGCCGCCTCGACCCGCGCCCGTATCTCGTCCGTCAGCGTCTCGGAGATATTTTGGACGGCTTTCAGGGACGGGAGCCGTTCGCCCCCCTCCCGGACCAGGCCGGCCAGGAAATCGAGGTTGGAGGCGTAGCTGAGGAGGTAGTCCGGCGCGACCCGCCGCAGCCACGCCAGCTGGAGCCGCGGGTCCTGATGAATGTCCATGACGTGGAGCGGGCCGGTCTCGATCAGCGGCCGCGGCCCGGGGAACCAGCCGGGCAGCGTCACCCCCTCCCGGTAGCGCTTCAGTTCCTCCTCGCCCACGGACGCGCCGATGAACCGGACGGACGCCAGCGAGCCGCGCGGGTCAACGCCGGTCCATTCCAGGTCGCGCAGGTGAAGGGCCATCCACCATTGGTTCGTGACGTTGGTGGTGGAGACCCGAACCGGCACGCCGCTGGTCCCCGAGGTCGCGTATTCGCCGGCCCGAACGGTGTCCGGCGGCAGGGCGTCGGCGTGGAAGTCCGCGAACCGCTCCTGAAACGTCCTTCGCGGCAGCAACGGCAGGCGGCGAAAATCCTCCATTGTGGAGAGGTCTTCGGGGACAGCGCCGGCGGCCGTCAGTCGTTCACGGTAATAGGGGACATTGCGGAGGCAGTGTTTGAGCAAGAGGCGCGCCTTGGCCAGTTGCAGCCGTTCCACCTCGGCGGGGGCAAGCCACTGGCTGCGGCCCAATTCCTGGTGGATCGTCCACGTTTGCGCGGCCGACGCCGAGGGCGGCGCCGGCTTCGGTGGCTCGACCGCCTCCCCTCGGACTTGCGCCACGGCGGGGAAGGGGGGGACCGGCGCCAACTCGCTGATTACGTCCAGCAGCTTGCCCCCCGGCGGCAGCGGCAGCCGTTCATGGACTTCCACCTCCACGCGCACCGGCGCTTCGAGGTGTTCCCGGACCAGCCGGCGGATGCGTTCGGGGTGCTCCGGCGTCCAGGCGCGGCCGGGCGCCACGCGCACCAGGAACTGGTCCACGGCGCGTTGAACGACCTGATGCTGATTCATGCCTCCCAAAAGGCGCAATTCCTGGGTCAGGCCGTCGGAGTGCTTCATGCGGCCGTCCGGCAGCCGGAACAGCGGCCGCACTTTCCCCAGGACCTTCGTCAGCAGCGGCAGTCCCCGGCCGCAAGGGCACGGGGTTTCTCCGACCAATGCCTCGTCCATGATCTCATAGCGGATCAGCGGGTTGAGGTAATTGTGGAGCGCGGTCACGACCACCCTCCCGGTCTGGCCCGGCGGGCAGGGCCGGCCGTCGGCGTCGAGCACTTCGAGGATCACGCTCTCGGCGTGGACGTGCAGGCCGCGGCCTTGGGGGCAGGGCGAGGCGAGGTAGCCCGCCTCGCCGCAGCTGTACATGTCCTTGACGGGGACGCCGAAGGTCGCTTCGACTCGCGCCCGGACTTCGTCCGTCAACGTCTCGGAAACGATTTGAATGACCTTGAGAGAGGGGAGCCGCTGCCCCTCTTCCTCGATGAGGCCGGCCAGGAAATCGAGGTTGGAGGGGTAGCTCACGAGGCAATTCGGGGCGACGCGGCGCAGCCAGGCCAACTGCCGGCGCGGGTCCTGATGAATGTCCATGCCGTGGGCGGGGCCGGTCTGGATCAGGGGCAGCAGCGGAAGCGCCCAGTAGGGCTGGGAAATCCCCTCCTGATACCGCTTCAGCTCTTCCCCGGCCATGGGAAAGCGGGTGGGCCGGATGGCGGCCAGCGTGCCCCGCGGGTCGATCCCCGACCACTCCAGGTCGCGCAGGTACAGCGCCCACCACCAGAGGTCGGTGACGTTGGTTTGGAAGACCTGGACGGCCACGCCGCTGGTCCCCGATGTCTTGCAGTCGCCGGTGAAAAGGGTGGCCGACGGCAGAACGGCGGCGCAGAAGTCCGCGAACCGCTCCTGGAAGGTCGCGCGCGGCAGCAGGGGGAGGCGGCGAAAATCCTCCATCGTGGAGAGGTCTTCGGGGACAAAGCCGGCGGCCGTCAGTCGTTCGCGGTAATAGGCGACGTTGCGGAGGCAATGGCGGAGGAGAAGGCGCGCCTTGGCCAGTTGGAGCCGTTCCACCTCGGCGGGAGCAAGCCACTGGCTGCGGCCCAGTGCGCGGTAGGCCGTCCACGTCTGGCCGGCCGCGGCCGTCGCCTCCGCGGCGGAGGTGTTCAGGGTGAAGGGAGTGGAGACGTTCAAGGCGACGACATCCGTCCGTTTGCGAATACCCCTAACGGCGCGAGGAGGCGCATCCCGTTAGGTTATCGAACGGCCGGTCGGGCGGCTTGAGCCGCAAACGGCAAAATCGGAACAATCGGCCGCGCTGCCGCCGGAAAGCGGCTACTTCGGCAGCACCGGCTGCCAAAGGTCCGTCAACTTGGTCTTGTGTCGCTGGATGTCGGATTTCCTGGCCTGCTCGAAGCCCTTTTCGCGCATCTCCTCCGGATACGGCCGGGAGAGAATGGCCGGAAGTTCCTGCACGGAGTCGTAGAGGTATCCGGCCCCGCCGAGGTATTCCGCCAGGTCGGGCCGGAGGTTCGGCAGACAGACGCCCAGCCCGGCCGCCTGCGCCTCGGCCACGGCCATCGGCCAGCCGACCGTCGCCAGCTTGGGACAGGCGGTGTAGACCAGCCATTGGTGACGCTTGTAGACGGCCGGCATCTCTTCGGGTTCGACCGTAGGGCAGAGGTTGACCGGGCCGCCCCGACTCCGGTTGTAGTCGGCCAGCGCCTCGGTCGCGTAGCCGATGGTGTAGAGGTTGAAGGTGGCGCCGGGCATGAGGCAAGCGAGGTCGATGAAGTCCTCGAAGCGCTTCTTCGGCAGACAGGCGCCGAGGTTGAGCACGCCGTCGCCGTTGGGGGAGCGGTCGTGGAACCGGGCGAAGTTCACGGCCGGGTAACAATCGACGATCTTGTTTGGGGGCAGGCCTTTGGACTCCAGAAGCGGGCGAGTGAAGGGGAAGACGAGGACGCCGAGGCAATGTTCGTTGACGGTCAGCCCGCCCGGCGGCAGGGCCAGCACGTCGAAGGAGTGGGCGCGGATGGTGTAGGGGAGGCGTTGGGCGGCCGCGACCTGGGCGATCACGGGCGCCATGTTGAGGTAGTGGGCGTGGAGGACGCACGGCTTGAAGTCGCGGATGATTTGCACGACGCGGCCGAACTCGCGCGTCAGCTCGAAGGGGACGTGCCGGCGGTAGGGCAGGTCGGCTTTCCGGAAGGCGACGACGAAAATGTCGAAGTCCGGCTGGAGCGCTTCGATTTCCGTCTTGACGTAGGTTTCGGAAAGCTGGGGATACTCGCTGAGCAGGTAGAGAATCCGTGGCTTCATGGCGCCTCCTTTGCCAACGGCCGCATCCTATGGGTCGTCGTCCGGTTCGTAACGTCTTCCTCTCCGTCATTTATCGATCGTCTGCATCGCCTGGGCGTTATAGCGCTCGCCCGACGCCGCGCCGGCGGGCAGGATCGCGTCGATCTGGGCCAGTTCTTCCGCCGTCAGGCGGACATCGACCGCGCCGAGGTTGTCGTCGAGGTACTTGACCCGTTTCGTACCCGGTATCGGCACGACATCCTCCCCCTGCGCCAGCACCCAGGCCAGGGCGAGCCGGCCCGGCGTGCAGCCCTTGGCCGCGGCGAGTTGCTCGATCTTCTTGACCAGGTCGAGGTTCTTCCGAAAGTTGTCGCCCTGAAAGCGCGGCGCGTGGCGCCGGTAGTCGTCGGCCGGAAGGTCGTCGATCGTCTTGAATTGGCCGGTCAGGAAGCCCCGTCCCAGCGGGCTATAGGCCACGAACCCGATCCCCAATTCCCGCACCGTCGGCAGCACTTCGGTCTCCGCCTCGCGGCTCCAGAGGGAATACTCCGTTTGCAGCGCGGCGATCGGGTGGACCTTCGCCGCCCGGCGGATCGTCGCGGGCGCCGCCTCGGACAGCCCGAGGTGGCGCACCTTCCCGGCCTTCACCAGTTCGGCCATCGCGCCGACGGTGTCCTCGATCGGCGTCTTGGGATCGACGCGGTGCTGGTAGTAGAGGTCGATCGCGTCCACGCCCAGCCGCTTCAGGCTGGCGTCGCAGCAATCGCGGACGTAGGGCGGGTCGCCGCGGACGCCGAGGAACTCGCCGCCGGCGCCCCGGACGTTGCCGAACTTCGTCGCCAGCACGACGTCGTCGCGGCGGCCCTCGATCGCTTTGCCGACGAGGATTTCGTTCCGCCCCACACCGTACATGTCGGCCGTGTCGAGGAAGTTGCCGCCGGCGTCAAGGAATCGGCGGATGACGCGGATCGACTCGGCGTCGTCCATCTGTTTCGGGTCGTAAAACTCGCTCATACCCATGCAGCCGAGGCCGACCGCCGACACCTTGAGGCCGCTCTTGCCCAGTTCACGCTCGGTCATGGTCATTCCCTTCCCTTTGGCGAACGGTGTTGATTGCGTGTTGTCTGTCCGTCGGGGGCGTCCCGAATGTCATTGTATTCGTTCATCGGCTCCTACTCCCGGACACACGGCGAAGTCCATTCTACCTCTCCGCCGTTTGCGGCCGTCCGCCCCTTCGGCCGCGCCCGTGAGCACAATCTCAGGAACGCCGATCTCGATCTCCCGCGTGGTACTATCAGCGCAAGCTCACCGCCGAGCGCGACCGGCTGCGCCTGCTCCTGGAGGTCAACAACGCCGTCATCGCCCACCTCGACTTGCGCGAGCTGTTCCTCGGCATCAGCGCCACCCTGCGCCGCGTCGTACCGCTGGACTACGCCAGTCTGGCCCTCTACGACGAGGGCCGGCGCGTATTCCGCGTCCACGCCCTCGATTTCCCCGGCGGCAAGGGGCTGCTCCAGGAAGAGCTTGTCGTCCCCTTCGACGACTCGCCGGCGGGCCTGGCGCTGACGATGCGGCGGCCGTCCGTGCTGGCGCGCGCCGACCTGGAAAAGCTCGACTCCGACATCGCCCGGCTGCTGCTGACCGAGGGCGTCGGCGCCCACTGCGCCGCCCCACTCGTCTCGGGCGGCCGGACGCTCGGCACGCTCAACGCGGCCCGCCTCGACGACCACGCCTTCACCGCGGACGAGGCCGACCTGCTCGGCCAGGTCGCCGGCCAGATCGCCCTGGCCGTGGACAACGCTTTGGCCTTTCACCAGATCGCCGAACTCAAGAATAAACTGGCCGAGGAGAAGCTCTACCTGGAGGACGAGATCCGCACCGAGTACCGCTTCGGCGAGATCGTCGGCGGCAGCCCGGTCCTGAAGCGCATCCTGCGCGAGGTCGAGATCGTGGCCCCGGCCGACACGGCCGTGCTGATCCAGGGAGAAACCGGCGCCGGCAAGGAGTTGATTGCCCGCGCCCTCCACCGCCTGAGCCGGCGGAAGGACCGGACGTTCGTCAAGCTGAACTGCGCGGCCATCCCGACGGGCCTGCTGGAGAGCGAACTGTTCGGCCACGAGAAAGGGGCGTTCACGGGCGCGGTGGCGCGGAAGATCGGCCGGTTCGAGCTGGCCCACCAGGGGACGCTGTTTCTCGACGAGGTCGGCGACATCCCGCCGGAATTGCAGCCCAAGCTGCTGCGCGTGTTGCAGGAGCAGGAGTTCGAGCGGCTGGGCGACAATCGCACCATCAAGGTGGACGTGCGCCTGGTGGCGGCGACGAACCGCGACCTGGGCAAGATGGTCGCGGAAAAGCAGTTCCGCAGCGATCTGTTTTATCGTCTGAATGTCTTCCCCCTGACGCTGCCGCCGTTGCGCGAACGGCGCGAGGACGTGCCGCTGCTGGTGCGCTATTTCGTACAGGAACACGCCCGCCGTCTTGGCAAGTCGATCGAGTCGATCCCGACGGAGGCGATGACGGCCCTGACGCGCTATGCGTTGCCGGGCAACATCCGGGAACTGGAGAACTTCATCGAGCGGGCGGTACTGCTGTCGCCCGGCCCTGCCCTGCGCGTGCCGTTGACCGACCTGAAATCGGCGGCCGAGCCGGCGGCGGACGACGCGGCCACGCTGGCCGACGCCGAGCGGGAGCACATCGTTTCGGTGTTGAAGCAGACGAACTGGGTGATCGGCGGCCCGTCGGGGGCGGCGGCGCGGCCGGGGCTGAAACGCACGACGCTGCAATCGAAGATGCAGAAACTGGGAATTATGCGGCCGGGGTGAGGGCGCGACCACGTTCGGCGTCGAAAGCGCTTCCCCCTCAACCGACCTTCGCGGCTGGTTGCGTAAGGTAATCAAGCACCTCGCGTTGCATCCGTTCCACTTCGGCCCGGTAGCCACTCGACACGAGCGCAAGTTCCTGCGGGCGACTGCTAACTTGCAACCGATCCAGCAGGTCGAGGAAGTACGAAATCCGCTCGCGGGTGACTGCCAACTCCTGGTCATTTTGGATCATGGCGCTATCTCCACGACGCCGCTATGGGGAAATCATGCCACACACGGTAGAGGGCCGCAACCCCTTACCACCCCGTCTGCCGGTCGTTGGTCCCGGCCGGCCGAGGTTTCACCGACCCGTTCCACTGCCGCAATCGAAGATGAAAAAACTCGGGATTGTGCGGCCGGGGTGAGGCCGTAGGTTCATCTGAAGGGCGTCGCCTTAACCGATTTAAGAAGGTTAGTTTGCGAAGGAAGGACGTTCTGGCCTTCCCTTCCTGAAAACGGCGCGCATTCGTTGACGATAACTTGCTTGATCAAAGTGCATCGCGGGTTAGAATACAGGGAGAAGGAGCGTCCTATGAGCAAAAATACGCACAAAAACCCGGCGCCCACTTCGGCCTTCGTCGCCCAAAAGGCGCACGCCGCCGTGAGTCAACCGGCAGACGATTCCTGCGTGCTGCTGTCTGCGAGGGACGCCGCCCAAGTTCTCCAGGACATCCAGAACCCGCCGCCGCCAAATGCCGCGGCCCGTCGGGCGGCGCGACGATTCAGGCGGCGCGATGGCTGAATGGTCGGTCAAACCGCTGAGTCAGGAACATGAGAGGGGAGCCTTCTGCTGCGGCAAGGCTTCCTTGAGGCGTAAGCGATCAATGGAGAGACAAGCGTGATTAACCTGGTCGAGCTGTACGCCATTCTGCGCCTGGTCGCGCTCCACCATGACATCATCAGCTACCGCGAGTTGTCAGTTAGGTATCTCCAGCGCACCGAGGAGCAACACCACTGGCATGGCACATGGGACGCTCCCCTCGGCCAACTCAACGGGCACACGCAAGCGAACGGCCTACCGGCCATCTCCGCCGTCGTGACCTACCAGATCGACGAAGACGATCCAGACTCCCAGTTCGGCCCTCCGGGGAACGAATTCTGGGGCTCACCCGGGGTTCCTGCTCGCCCCGCAACGGCCCAGCAGCGCGAGTTGGTGTGGATGGGGATCGTCGGTCAGGTCCACCAAGCGAACTGGCCTGAGCATCTTCGCGGGCTCGTGTAGGCTGATCTTCTTTCGGCTTGTGAGCCGAATAGTATCAGCGAGCAGGTGCAGGTGTATGAGAAGCGGACAGGTGGACCCCGGCGATGGAAACGGCAATGTCGAGACCAAGCCCATTGACAGACTCCTTTTCCGCGAGACAATGAGGACATGGATACAACGGAAACCAACTTGATTCCCCCCGACGTGATGGCCGACTTACAACTGATTGCAGACTGCGTCGCCGCCGGCAAGCCAGTCCCCCCCGAGGTGGCCCGCCGGGTCCAGGAACGCGCCGCTCGCGCCCGCCAGGAGATCCTGGAAAAGCACGGCGTCCAAGACATCGGCGTCCAGATCATCCGTGAAATGCGGGGCGAGTTGCCCGCCCCATGAAGTACGTCATCGACAGTTCCGTATCGTTCAAGTGGGTAGTCCCCGAGAGCGACTCCGATAAGGCCGACCGCCTGCGAGTTGCCTTCCGCAACGCGGTCCACGAGTTGTTGGCGCCCGATGTCTTCTCCCTCGAACTGGCCCACGCCCTCACCAAGGCGGAGCGTCAGGGTCGGATTCCCGTGGGGCAGGCGGCCGTCCTCTGGGCAGATGTCCAACTTAACCCCCCTCACTTCTTCCCCTCCGGCCCCCTTGCCCCGCGAGCCATCGCCATCTCCTCAGCCGTTCGCATCGGCCTCTACGATTGCCTCTACGTCGCCTTGGCCCAGCGGGAGGGCTGCGAGTTGGTGACTGCCGACGACCGCCTCGTCCGCAACCTCCAGCCTCGCTTCCCCTTCATCGTGCCCCTGGCGTCGTTGCCCTAATTGCCGCCGGCCCTTCGGCACGTGCCGGCCCTTCGGCGTCTCTCGCTCGTCACATCAGCCGTCGCGGCCCAATACCGCCGCCGTTCGCGTTCCGCAACTCCTTGTGTGCTTGACATTTCCGATTGTTCACCACGTTCATGATGTCTTTGGAACGCCCCATGCTTTACCTATACACGCCGCCTCCGAGCCGTCCCGCCAGAGCGCGGCGCGTCGGTCCAGGAGGCCGCATGAACTCGTCTCTCAATCCCATCGTCTTCGCCCTCCGCCATCCCATCACCATGATGGCCGCCGTCGCCGCCCTCGTCGTCGGCAGCGCCCGCGCCGTGCAGCGCATGGCCATGGACGTCTTCCCCACCCTCGACCTGCCGGTCATCTACATCGCCCAGCCCTACACCGGCATGGACCCCGCCCAGATGGAAAGCCAAATTACCAACTATTACGAGGGCTATTCCATCTATATCAGCGGCATCCGGCACGTCGAGTCCAAGAACATCCAGGGTCTGTCGGTCGTCAAGCTGTTCTTCCACCCCGGCACCAACATGGCCCAGGCCATGGCCGAGACCGTCGGCTACGTCAACCGCGCCCACGCCAACATGCCGCCCGGCGCCCTGCCGCCCTACATTCTCCGCTTCGACACCGGCAGCGTCCCCATCGGCTACCTGGCCCTCGACTGCGACGGCGACCGGCCCATCGCCGAGCTGCAGGACTTCGCCCTCCAGCGCGTCCGGCCGGTCTTCGCCAGCCTGCCCGGCGTGTCGTCGCCGCCCCCGGCCGGCGGCAACGCCCACACCATCATGGTCAACGTGGACCCCGAACGGCTGCACGCCTACCACCTGTCGCCCGACGACGTGGTCACGGCCCTGAACAACGGCAACCTCGTCATGCCGTCCGGCAACCTCCGCGTGCAGGACCAGATGCCGATCGTGCCGTCCAACGCCCAGGTGCGCGACCCCAAGGAGTTGGGCAACCTCATGGTCAAGCCCGACCCGTCGCACAACGTCTACCTCCGCGATCTGGCCACCATCGAGGACACCCAGGACACGCCGACCGGCTACGCCCTCGTCAACGGCAAGCGCACCGTCTTCATCCTCGTGACCAAGCGCGCCGACGCCTCCACGCTGACGGTCGTCAACGCCCTCAAGGGGGCCATGCCGCGGATGCAGGAGTCGCTGCCGCAAGACGTCCATTTGCGCTACGTCTTCGACCAGTCGCCCTACGTCACCCGCGCCATGTGGGGCGTCGGCGGCGAGGGTTTGCTCGGCGCGGCGCTAACGGGCCTGATGGTGCTGGTCTTCCTGCGCGACTGGCGGAGCGTGCTGGTGGTGGTGCTGAACATTCCGCTGGCCCTGATGGGGGCGCTGACGGCCCTGTGGGTGACGGGGCAGACCATCAACATCATGACGCTCGGCGGCCTGGCGTTGGCGGTCGGCGTCCTCGTCGATGAGGCGACGGTCGAGGTGGAAAATATCCACGCCCAGATGGGCCGGACGGAGTCGGTGGCCGTGGCGGTGCGCCGCGGCAACTCGGAGACGGCGGTGCCGCGGCTGCTGGCCATGCTCTGCATCTTGGCCGTGTTCGTGCCGATGTTCTTCATGGAAGGCGCCATCCGCAACATGTTCACGCCGCTGGCGCTGGCCGTCAGCTTCTCGATGATTGCCAGCTATTTGCTCTCCAGCACGTTCGTTCCAGTGGTCTCCGTCTGGCTGCTGCGTCGCCACGGCGGCCACGAGTCGGCCGTCCCCCGGCCGACCTTCTTCGACCGCGTACAGGAAGGCTATGCGTGGCTGCTGCAAAAGCTGCTGCCGTGGCGCTGGACGCTGGTCGGGGCGTACCTCGGCCTCAGCGCCTTGATCCTGGTGGGCGTCGGCTCGCAGGTCGGCACGGAGATTTTTCCGCGCGTCGATACCGGCCAGTTCCAGCTGCGGCTCAAGGCGGCGACCGGCACGCGCATCGAGCTGACCGACGAGATCGCCAAACAGGCGCTGAAGATCGTCGGCGACGAGGCCGGCCCGCGGAACGTGGACTCGACCGTCGGCTTCGTCGGCACGACCACGCCGAACTTCGCCATCAACAGCGTCTACGTCTGGACCAGTGGCCCCGAGGAGGCGGTGCTGCGGATCGCCCTCAAGCCCGACAGCGGCATCCGGCTGGACGAGTTGCGGCCGCGGCTGCGAAAGGAGCTGCCGGAAAAGCTGGGGGCGTGGCTGACGGGGCGGTTGCGGAAGGACGGCCTGACCGACGAGGAGATCGCGGGCCGCGTGGCCGGGCTGCGACTGTCCTTTGAGCCGGCCGACATCGTGAACGAGGTCATGAGCTTCGGCTCGCCCACGCCGGTCGAGGTGGTCGTCTACGGCACGAACCTCGACGACGACCGGGCCTACGCCGCCAAGGTCCGTGAGGAGATGGGCAAGATCGCCTCCCTCCGCGACCTGCAATATGGCCAGGCGATGGACTACCCGATGGTGCGCGTCGATCTGGACCGCGAGCGGCTGGGGCAGAGCGGCGTCACGGTGGCCGACGTGTCGAAGCCGCTGCTGGAGGCGACCTCGTCGAGCCGCCTGGTAATCCCGAATTACTGGGCCGACCTGTCGAGCGGCATCGGCTACCAGGTGCAGGTGCAGGTCCCGCCGCGCGAGATGAACTCGACGGCCGCCCTCGGCATGACGCCGATCAAGCAGACGCCCAACGGGCCGATGCTGTTGCGCGACGTGGCCGGCATCCGGGAAGGGACGATGCCCGGCGAATACGACCGGCTCAACCTGCGGCGGCTCGTCAGCCTGACGGCCAACATCGAGGGCAGCGACCTCGGCCGGGTGACGGCCGAGTTGAATCAGGCGCTGCGTCGGGCCGGCGATCCGCCGCGCGGCGTGCGGGTGGAGGTGCGCGGGCAGGTCGAGCCGATGCGGCAGATGTTCGACGGCCTCAGTCTCGGCCTCGGTCTGGCGGTGGTGGCGATCTTCCTGCTGCTGACCGCGTACTTCCAGTCGCCGAAGCTGGCGCTGACGGCGACGGCCGCCGTGCCCGCGGTGCTGGCCGGCGTGGCGGTCGCCCTTTACACGACCAACACGACCTTGAATATCCAATCCTTCATGGGGGCGATCATGGCCATCGGCGTCGCCGTCGCCAACGCCATCTTGCTGGTGACCTTCGCGGAGCGCCACTGCCGCGAAAGCGGCCGTGGAGGGCGCGCGGCACCGGCTGCGGCCGATCCTGATGACGAGCTGTGCGATGCTGGCGGGCATGGTCCCGATGGCGCTGGCCTTCGGCGAGGGCGGCGAACAGACGGCCCCGCTGGGCCGGGCGGTGATCGGCGGCCTGGCGGCGGCGACGCTGACCACGCTGTTGGTGCTGCCGGCGGTGTTCGCGGCGGTGCAGGGCCGGAGCCGCACGGCGTCGCCGTCGCTCGACCCCGGCGACCCCGACAGCCCCCACTACCACGCGGACGCCCTTGCCGCCGAACAGGGCGAGCGGGGGGCGTAAGCCCCCTGATTCTTCACCCGTTCCGAGGCGCTATTCTAAATCAGGGGGCTTACGCCCCCCGCTCGCCAGGTTTTCAGGAACGATTGATCTCATGAACACTCATCCTCGTTCGCCCGGAGGTTTCGCCATGAAGGTCAAGTGGAAGAACCTTTTCCGCGCCGTGGTCCTCGCTTCGCTGCCTCTGCTCCTGGCGGCCGTCGCCGGCTGCGCCCAGTCCGTCCCCGCGGCCCAGGCGGCCGCGTCCCCGGAACCGACGGCCGTGACGACCGTCCGGCCCGAGCGGCAGGCGCTGCGCCACGCCGTCGAACAGCCCGGCCAGATCGAGGGCTTCGAGCAGGTGCCGCTGTACGCCAAGGTCGGCGGCTACGTCCGCAAGCTGAACGCGGACATCGGCGACCGCGTTCGCGCCGGCCAGGTGCTGGCGGAACTGTCGGTCCCCGAACTGGAAGAGCAGCTGCACCAGAAGGAGGCGCTGGCGGCGCAGGCGCGGGCGGAGGTCGAGAACAGCAAGCGGATGGTGCAAACCGCCGAGGCGACGATCACACGGACGGAGGCGGCGCTGAAGCTGGCCGAGGCCGGCGTCACGCGGGCGGAAGCCAACTTCACCTACTGGCGTAACGAAAACGAACGCGCCCGCCGGCTGTTGCCGAGCGGCTCCATCGATCAATCGTCGGCGGAACAGACGTTCCAGCAATTCAAGTCGGCGGAGGCCGCCCGCGACGAAACCCGGGCGAACATCGAGCTGAGCAAGGCGACGCTGGGCGAGAGCAGGGCACAACGCGACCAGGCGGTGAGCGCCGTCCCGGTCGCCGAGGCGAAGGCGGATTCGGCCGAGGCCGACCGCAAGCAGACGGCCGCCCTGCTGGATTACACGAAGATCAAAGCGCCGTTCGACGGCGTGGTGACGCGGCGCGACGTGGACGCCGGCTGGCTGGTGCAGACCCCCACCGGCGCCGCGCCGGGCGCGCCGCTGTTCGTGGAAGCCCGGACGGACACCGTGCGCGTTTTCGTGGACGTGCCCGAGGCGGACGCCGCCCAGGTGGCGGACGGGATGCCGGCCCGGGTGCGCGTGCAGGCGTTGCAGGACCAGGAATTTAGCGGCCGGGTGACGCGTTCCAGTTACGCGCTGGACGACCAGGCCCGCACCCTGCACACGGAGATCGACCTGCCCAACCCCGACGGCCGACTGCGGCCGGGGCTGTACGCCGTCGCCCGGCTGACGGTCGAGCGGCCCGGCGCCCTGATGCTGCCGGCGTCGGCGGTGCTGACGCAGGACGATCAGCCGGCGGTGATGCGCGTCGAGTCCGGCAAGGCGGTGCGCACGCCGGTCAAGCTGGGTTCGCGGCAGGGCTTGTTCGTGGAGGTGCTGAAAAAGCAGACGCGGCCGCCGCGTCACGATGAACCGGCCGCCTGGGAGGATTTCACCGGGTCGGAAGAGATTGTGAGTTCCTCGCCGGCGGCGCTGACGGACGGCCAGGAGGTGCGCGTGCGAACCGGTTCGGACGCCGTCCAGATCGCCCGCGCATCGGTGTCGTGGTGACAGTCCCGGGATCGCCGGGGGACGAACGGCGGGACAACATTGCCGTACAGCAGTCGGAAGGTCACGGCGGTAGCCCTGAGCATCATCTTTCGGGACGCCACCGTGACGACGCAAGAACTGGCGGAAGGCATCGCCGGAGAATACGATGACCAAGGGCGCTTGGTCGGCGCCTTGAATCCGGGGGAAAGGACGCCGCATGTCCGAACGCATGCGCCTTCAAGTGCTGGAACTGTACAAGGAGGTGGACCGCGAGGTCGCCGCCGCGGGGCCGGTGTGCGTCGCCAGCGGCCGCTGCTGCCGCTTCAAGGAGTACGGCCACGTCCTCTTCCTCAGTAGCATGGAGGCCGAAACCCTTCTCGCCGACGCCCCGCCCTACGAAACGCCCGTATCGGCCGACTTCTGCCCCTTCCAGAAGGGCAACCTCTGCACCGCCCGTGAGCCGCGGCCGTTGAGCTGCCGCGTCTACTATTGCGACCCCAATTACCAGGAAAAAAGCGGCGAGATCACCGAAAAATACCTGCGCCGTCTCAAGGCCCTGGCCGACGCCGAGGGCGTTCCGTGGCTGTATGCCCCGCTGCACCACTTCCTGAACGAAGTACGAAGTACGAAGTACGAAGTACAAAAGGAGAAATGAAAGCCCCGGCGCGGTTATCATCCTTTCTTCCGCGTTTCATACTTCGTACTTTGTACTTCGTACTTCGTCCTTTGATTTGGTGCGCCTCATGGCCGATCGGATTCCCGTTGACGACGCGACCCCAGCCACGGTGCAGGCCGGCGTCGAGGCGCTGCGCGACGTGGCCGCGCTGTTCTGGCAGGAGGGCTGGTCGCGCGGCACCAGCAGCAACTACAGCGTCGTCCTCAACACGGCCCCGTTCCGGCTATTGCTCACCGCCAGCGGCAAGGACAAGCGCCGCCTCAAGCCGACCGATTTCGTCGTCGTCGATGAGGCCGGCCGGCCCGTCGCGGCCACGGACGAAAAGCCGTCGGCCGAGACGGCGCTGCATCTCGTGCTCGGCCGGCAACCAGGCGTCGGCTCCGTGCTGCACACGCATTCGGTCTGGGGCGCCGTGCTTTCCGACCTGTACGCATCGGCCGCCGGCTTCTGGATCGAAGGTTACGAGATGCTCAAAGGGCTTACCGGCGTCCGCACCCACGAACACCGCCAGTGGGTCCCGATCTTCGAGAACACGCAGGACATCCCCGCCCTGGCCCGCGAGGTCGGCCGGCGGCTGACCGACCCGGTCGAGGCGCTGACCTACGGCTTCCTGATCCGCCGGCACGGCCTCTACACCTGGGGCCGTGACGTGGCGCAGGCCAGGCAGCACGTCGAGATTTTCGAGTACCTGTTCGAGGTGCTGGGCCGACAACTCAGTTTTGCGAGACCGTAAAAGGAGCATTCATGGCGTATATCATCATCGCCGACGAGGACCGCCGCATCGACGACGCCAAGGAGATTTCCGCCTTCCTGGCGCCGTTCGGCATCTACCACGAGCGCTGGCCGCTGGAGGACCGCGTCAGCCCCGACGCCGCGCCCGAGGCGATCCTGGCCGCCTACGCCCCGGAGATCGACCGGCTCAAGGCCGAGGGCGGCTACGTCACGGCCGACGTGATCAACGTCACGCCGGAGACGCCGAACCTGGAGGCGATGCTCGACCGCTTCCGCAAGGAGCACATTCACTCCGAGGATGAGGTGCGTTTCATCCTCAAGGGCCGCGGCCTGTTCCACATCCACCCGGAGTTCGGCCCCGTCTTCGCCATCCAGGTCGAGGCCGGCGACCTGATCAACGTGCCCAAGGGGACGATGCACTGGTTCGACCTCTGCAACGACAAGACCATCCGCGCCATCCGCCTGTTTCAGGACACGACCGGCTGGACGCCGCACTACATCGACGGCGCCGCCCACGGCCGGTACACGCCGGTCTGCTGGAGTCCGGCCTACGTCGCCGCCGAGGTGAAGCCGTCGCCGGTGCGGATATGACCGGCGTCCGCGGCGTCCTGCTCGACATTGAGGGGACCACCTCGTCGGTGGCGTTCGTGTATGAGGTGCTGTTCCCCTACGCCCGCCGGGAGTTGGCCGACTTCCTGCGCCGCCGCTGGGGCGAACCGGACACGGCCCGCGCCTGCGAACGGATCGCCCGCGACGCCGGGGCGCCGTCGTTGTCGGCGTGGGTCGGCCCGGACGCGACGCCGGAATCCGCGCGGGGGCGCGTCGCCGCCGAGGCGTTGCGGCTGATGGACGGCGACGTGAAGGCGACGGGCCTGAAGGAACTGCAAGGCCTGATCTGGCAGGAAGGCTACGACGCCGGCCGGCTCAAGTCGCACGTCTACCCGGACGTGCCGCCGGCCCTGCGCCGCTGGGCGGAACGAGGGCTGGACCTGCGAATCTACTCGTCGGGCAGCATCGGAGCGCAGAAGGTGTTTTTCGCCCACACCGACGCCGGCGACCTGCTTGGCCTCTTCCGCGGCCACTACGACACGACCACCGGCCCCAAACGCGAGGCGGAAAGTTATCGACGCATTGCCGCGGACATGAAGATGCCGCCATCGACGATCCTGTTTCTCAGCGACGTGCGGCAGGAACTGGACGCGGCGGCGGAAGCGGGGATGCGGACGGCCCTCGTCGCGCGGCCGGGCAACGCGCCGGTGGCGGTGGGGCATGGGCATCCGGTCGTGGCGGATTTCGGGCAGGTTGATAGGCTCATCCTTGGTACGGCTCCGGCGGCGTATTCTCCGTGAGGAGTGAAGCATGGTCCCCACGTCCATCAAGACCGAGGCCCGCCGACTGGTGGACCAGCTACCGGACGATGCGACCTGGGACGATCTCATGTATGAGATTTTCGTCCGGCAGGCGATTGAGGCCGGGCTGGCAGACAGCCGCGTCGGCCGCACCGTGCCGGTCGCGGAGGTTCGAGAGCGGGGTGGATCGACATGGCCTTCACAGACTTCACGCTAGAAACGGCCGAGGCCCAACTTGGCGTCCGCGTCCGCGCCGGCGACCTGTTCCCCGGCCTGGCGCCCGTACCGATCTCCGACTGGCTCCGTGACTTTTTGGCCCGCGGGGCGCAACTCGCCCTGGTCAGTGAGAAGGCGCGCAGCGAGTTCATCGTCGGCCCCATCCTGCTTGCCTGCCGAGAGATGAGCGGCGGCGCATTAGCCATCTTCTCCGGCCAGCGGCTCGACGTCGATCCCGGCCGGGGGTTACTGGGGGAATGCGATTTTATCCTCTCCCTCTCCGAGCCTGTGCCTCGGCTGCGGGCGCCGATTGTCACCATCGTCGAGGCGAAGAAGAACGACATTGAGGCGGGGCTGGGCCAGTGCGTCGCGCAGATGGTGGCGGCCCGCGACTACAACGAGCGGGAAAAGGCCGGGATCGCGGTGGTGTACGGCTGCGTGACCACGGGAGAGGCCTGGCAGTTTCTTGCCCTGGAAGGGGCGGCCGTGGCCATTGATCGGACGCGCGTCTACATCGACAACGTGGGGAAGATCCTCGGCGTGTTCGGGGCGATCGTGGCGCGGTGCCGGGGGGCGGCCGCGAGCGCCTAGCGCCTCTCGTCTTCTCCCGGTTTCTTCAAATTGACGTTCCACTCCAGCCGGTCGCCCGTGCCGCGCACCCGCCGCACATAATGCGTCGGGTGGCCGTCCCCCAAATCGAACGCCGCTGTGGCGTAGTTCTTCCGCGCCCCCGCCGCCAGGTCCAGCTCCAACCCCTTCTCGATCTCCGCGAACTGGCCCTCCACCGTCAGGTTCGGGTACTCCGCCGCCGGCAGCGCCGCGCCGTCGCACGTCACCGCCGCCACCTTGCCGTCGCGCACCTGCACGTCCCACTCCGTCTCACCCTGTTCGCCGTTTTGCGTGATCTTTTCCTGATATTGCAGATCGTAATCGCGCGGGCCGGACGCCTTCCAGCGGGCGCGGGCCGCGGCCAGCTCCTCGGGACGCAATTGCAGACTGAGGTTGTAGACGATCGGCAGCGTCACCGCGGCCGCGCACATCGCCGCGAGGAGGACGAAGAACCAGACCCAGGCGCGGGGGCGCGGCCGCAGACGATTTTCACTCTGCATTCCGCATTCCGCATTCCGCATTGGATTCACGGCCGGCCGTGGAAGGTTTCCGGCGGCTCCGCCTTGGGAACCACCACGACGCCCTGTTCCGTCACCACGAAGCCGAAGGCCGGAACAGCCCTAAATCACAGCGTTTTCAAGCCTTGACTGTGCGAAGGGCACCATTCAGGGCACCATTCAAGGTAGGCGTCGGCAAGGGCAACGCCAATGGCAAGGGCAAACAAGCTGTGGTTCAGGGAGAGCAAGCAGACGTGGTACGCCACGCTGGACGGGCGGAAGGTCAGCCTCGGGGTGAAGGGCAGGGAGAACGAAGCCGAAGCCGTCAAGGCGTGGCACAAGGTCATGGCGGGGCTGAAAGAGAAGGCGAAGCCCAAGCCAGAGCCGACCGTCGCCGAAGTGCTGACGGCGTTCCTTGCCGAGGCCGAAGCCAGGGTGAAGCCGACCACGCTGGACGGCTACCGGCGCTTCCTACTTCCCTTCTCCCAAAAGCACGGCAAAGGGAAGGCGTCCGGCCTGTCGGCATTCGTCGCCGAAGCCTACGCCCGCAAGCCGACGTGGAGCGCCGACACGAGAGCGGATTTCCTCGGTGCGCTCGTCACGGCCTTCCGTTGGGCCGAACGCTCCCGCCTCATCGACCGCACGCCTCTGGCGGGGTTGCGGAAGCCACCCAAGGCGTCCAGAGGGGCGGAAGCCGTCATCAGCCCAGCCGACCACGCCCGGCTCTTGGCGGCGGCGGGGAAGCGCTTCAAGCCCTTCCTGCGGCTCTTGCATCTGACGGGAGCAAGGCCGGGGGAAGTCGCCGCAATCACCGCCGAAAACTTTGACGCCGAAGGCGGGATGGTGCGACTCAAAGACCACAAGACGGCGCACAAGGGCAAGAGCCGGACCATCTACCTCTGTGCCGAAGCCGTCGCCATCCTCCAAGAGCAACGGGCGAAGTACGGCACCGGCTTCCTGTTCCGCTCACGCTTCGGCGGACCCTTCACGAAGAACGCCATCGTCAAGGCAATGGAGGGGTTGCGGAAGCGTGCCGGGTTGGACAAAGCCATCGCCTACGGATACCGCCACGCCTTCGCCACCGACGCACTCGCCAACGGCGTCCCTGATGCCCAAGTCGCCGCCCTGCTTGGGCACAGCGGGACGGCGATGCTCCATAAGCACTACTCGCACTTGACGGGGCAGGCACGAGCGTTGCGGGAGGCGTTGGGCAAGGTGCGCTGACAAGCCCCGCCGCCGTGTTCGGCAGGGGCTTGACGACGGCTGACACCGGCGAACGGCGAATGGCGAACAGCCCAGCCCATTCGCCGGTTCGCCCGTTCGCCGGTTCGCCTCTTCGCACGGCGTTCTACCCCCGACCCCCATGACACGGTTCGGGCATTCGCCAGTTCGCCATTCGCCGGACGCATAGCACGAAGGGAGACGGCTACATGGGGTCTGCTCTCCCGGCCAGCCAGGGGACTGTTTCGTCCCTACCCCCCTGGTGTTCCCTGGCTACTTCAGGTCCGCTAGGGCGACGTTCTGCCGCTCGTAGAATGCCTTGCGCTTTGCATGCTCCATTTGGATGTCCTCCAGCGTGACTTCATCCCGCTGAATCATTCCCAGGTGTGCCTCTTGCTCGGTGGCGTCTTGCGCCTGCTCAAGCCGGGCCTGGTGCCATTGAATCCGCTGCCGCAACACGTTCATCAGGGCTTGCTTCTCCGTGATGAATCTGTCCGCTGTTTCCTTGTGGTAGCTGGCCATGTCCAAAATTCCTTGACTCAGTTGGTGGTCGTCCGGGGTCACGTTGTCCGTTTCGATGGAATCGGTGTGTACTCGCCGCACCAGCCGCTCCTGGGGACCAGCGGTTGATAGCTACCATTTATTGAATTCGCTTTCGGTCGCCCCTGCGGAGGATAACGCAAGCACGTCCCGCAATCACCAAATCCCACCACACTGACTAAGAACGAATCAAAGAACATGCACCCTGCGCACGTCTCGGCAGAGTTGTGTGGGTTCGGCATTTGACCTTCCTCCCCTCATCAGGGATATGGCATGGCCATTTTACGTCTTGGGGAGCCGTATGGCAAGGCGTCACCGGCTGGCGGACGCCTCGCCCGCCCGACGAGGCCCGGCAGGCGGCCATCGAGCAGGCCGTGGAGGGCGATAAAACTCCATCCAGAACCGCCAACAAACTATCCCTACTATCTTCCTACCAATCGCCATCTTTTTTCTCCACGCACAGACAAACAGACGAACACCCGTCATGGCTGTGAAGGGCGGGGGCGATGGAACCGGCACCACAGGATTGCGGATAAAGATAGTAAGTTGTGTTTATTGCCACTGACGAAGCGGCGAAGAGCGAATCACCCCCTTTCGCCATTCGCCTATTCGCTTGTTCGCCCCGTTCTCGCCGTTCGCCATTGGCCTGTTCGCTGGTTCGCCTCTCTCCACACACCCACCCACCCCCATAAGGCATCTTCGGCAAGCCGCTTCTCAGCTCGCAGCGGACACGCTACACACGGCACACACGCAGAACGAACACGGTCTTACGGGGGGTGGGGGGCTGGAACGGAGGACACGACACCCGCACCAGCGAAAGGCGAATAGGCGAACGGCGAATGCTGTGGTGGTCGGACTGGTGTGTTCGGCGAGGCGGCGAACGGCGAACGGCGAACGCCACGCACCCGCCGGGCTTCGCCGAGAACCCCCCTGGCGAATGGCGAATCGGCGAACAGTGCCGCATTCGCAGAAATACAGCCGTTGGGCTTGACCTTGTCCCGCCGGATGGTAGTGCGTGAACGCCTGTTCACTAAAATGATTATATCTTGATTTGCTGAACGGCACGGTTGGCAAAAAAAGTCGCTGTTGCGATAACTTTTTTCCGTGGCACAATGCTACCTACTTCGGTGCTTTTTATTGGAGGAAACCTATGAGTGAGTTCGTTAGACCGAAGGAAGTAGCGGAGCGGCTTGGCGTGAGCAAGCACACGGTAATCCGCCTGATTGAACGGGGCGTATTGTCCGGCATTCGTGTCGGCGACCAATACCGCATCCGCAAAGAGAGTGTTGAGAGATTGATAAACCCTGATATTGAAAGGCAAGAGAGCAATGAGTGAGAATCTGTTTGACCCAATGGAGGGCGTCGTCGCCGAAAGCAACGCTGGCGGCTTGCCCTCTGGAAACTACGCCGGCGTGTTTGAGGCGGCGGAATACCTGCCCGCCCAAGAGCCGGACGCTATGAGCGGTGAGGGCGGTCGCAAGTGGGCGAAAATCGCCTTCAAGTGGCGGATTACAGAGGGCGAACACGAGGGCAAGTATGCCGTGCGTGAGACGCCGCAAAGCACAGGCGTCAAGTCCTCCTATGTCCAGACTTGTGGCTGGGTGATGGGTAAGCCCTTGACCCCGAGGGACGCCATCAAGTTGAAGGCGTTGGTAGGTCGCAAATACCTGCTGACGGTCGGCAACAAGGCGGACAAGAACGGCAACCCGACCAACTGGACGCACGTCGTCAATGCGATGTTGATTCCGTAGTTCGTTTGACCCAAGAGGGCGGCCTTGCTCGCCGCTCGCCCGCCCTCGCATTCAAGAAGGACAAATCCTATGTTGTTTAGTAGTATTACCGGCGGTGAAAACCTCGCCCAAGCCCTGCGGTACGCTTCCCTCGGCTACAAGGTGTATCCGGTGTGGGGCATCAAAGACGGCAGGTGCCTGTGCGACGGCGTGAAGGATTGCCGCCCCGGAAAGCACCCGTGGGGCAGGGCAGTCCCGCACGGCGAGAAGAACGCCACGCTCGACGCCGACGCCATCCGCCGTTGGTTCAAGACGCCCGCCGTCAATGTCGGCGTGAGCATCGACGGCTTCGTGGTTCTCGATTTCGACGAGAAGCACGGCGGCATGGACACGCTCGCCGAATGGGAGCGGAAGCACGGCTCGATGCCGAAGACGCCCACCGTGAAGAGCGGCGGCGGCGGACGGCACTTCTACTTCAAGCACCCTGGCGTGTCGCTCAACCCGAATCCCGCACAAGGCGTTGATTGCTTGTGGGGCAACGGCGGCGGTCTAATCATGCCCCCCTCGCTTCACGAACTTGGCGGACGCTACGAGTGGCTTGTGCCGCTTGAAACGCCGCTCGCCGATATGCCGCCTTGGCTGGTAGAGATTGTCGCCGAGAAGAAACAGCCGACCACCTCGCAGGCCGCTCCGCTTGACGCCTTCGACCCGATGGACGGCTTCGTGGATGCGGTGCCGACCTTCGCCGACCTGGGGATGCTCCCTGCCCACCGTCGCAATGACCCCGTCAATCGCACCATCGGCAGATTGCTTTATGCCGGATACACGCCGGAGCAAATCGTCGAGGACGGCTTGGCGTGGGCGGCGAGGCAAGAGCCGCCCTACTCGGCTGACGACCTGCGTGAGAAGGTGCGCTGGGCGACTGCCAAGCACAAGGTCGAGATTGCCGACTTGGAGTATCCGCAGACCACTCCGCTCCATCTCGGCGAGTCGTATTCGCCGTTCGCCGTTTCGCCCGTTCGCCAGTCGCCGCCGGCCACTCCCGAGGTTGAGGCCACCCCCACCCCCATTCAACGGATTGACGGCGAACACTACTACGGTCTGCTCGGCGACTTCGTGAAGGCGGTCGAGCCGTTCACCGAGGCAGACCCTCTCGGCATCCTGGCGTGCCTGCTCGTTGGGGTCGGCAACGCCCTCGGTCGAGGCGTCCATCACCGCATCGGCAGACGGCACGGTACGAACCTGTTTGTTCTGCTCACAGGTGCCACCAGCGACCGCAAGGGCACCTGTTGGGATGTGGCGGAATCGCTCTTGTCGCTCGCCGTGCCCGATTGGGAGTGCGGCTGTGTCGAGAGCGGCTTCGGCTCTGGGCAGGGGGTTGTGTATCGCATTCGAGACGCACAGGGCGACGATGGCGGCGTGCCCGACAAGCGGCTACTCGTCTGCGAGGAAGAGTGGGCGAAGCCCATGCGGTTGCTCCGTAGCGAGAACAGCATCCTCTCGGCCATGTTGCGAGAGGCGTTCGACGGCAAACCGCTCGCCGTGCTGAACAAGGGCGAGAACCGCTACGGCTGTCGAGAGCCGCACGTCTCCATCGTCGGAATGATTACCCCCGACGAACTCCTCGAAGTGCTGAAAGGCCGGAGCGAGATGCACAACGGCTTCCTCAACCGCTTCTTGCTCGTCGGCGTCAAGCGCACCCGCTACCTGCCGTGCGGAGCGGACTACGTCAGGGTGTGCCGAGATTACGCCGACCGGCTCCGTGAAGCCGTGGAGCGAGCCAAGGCGGTGCGAGAGCCGCTGGGCGTGGCGGAGGAAGCCGCCGCCTTTTGGGACGGCGAGTATCGCAGATTGGAAGCCGAGCGCCCAGGCAACTACGGCAAGGCGACCGCCCGGCTCTCCGTCCATGCCCTCAAAGTGGCGATGCTATACGCCGCCCTCGAATGCTCGCCGAGCATCCGCCTGCCGCACTTGCGAGCCGCCTTGTCGCTCATCGGCCACGCAGACCGCACGGCGTTGGAGTTGTTCGGCACGACGACGGCGGTCGCTCTCGGCGAAGAGCCAACCCACGCCAAACTGCTGCGCCTGGCTCGTTCCCGTCCAGACGGCATCAGCAAGACGGACGCCCATCACCTGTTCAGCAGAAAGAAGACTGGCGAGGAGATTAGCGCCTTGTTTTCTCTACTTACTCCTGCCTTTGGCGATTGGCGGAACGGACGCTGGTTTGCGAAGGGGTTCCTGCGAGAAGGCGACATGGGGGGTGGGGTGGTTCAACAGACAAATGCGGTCTGCGAACCGGCGAACGGCGAACCTGCGAACGGCACGAATGCCCTCGGGGCGAAGGAGGGGCTTTGACTGGGTCGCCGTTCGCCAAAGGTATCTCGCCGACGCCTTGTCGCTGTTGGACGACGCCGAATGGGTGAAGAGGCAAGGCCGACGCTTTGACCGTGCCAAGCACGTCGCCTGGGCGGAGGGCTACGCCGACGCACAAGTCCGCCGGGAGAAGACGGAGCGTGAGCGGATGGGGCTGGACGAACCGCCCTCCGAACCTCCTCCCGACTTCCTCTCGGGAAGCCAGGGGCACCATTGAGGGCACCTTTGGGGCTTGCCAGGGCACCCTTGACGGCGTAAAATGAGATGGGCTTTGTCCCGTTCCCCTCCGACGCCGGGGCGGACGGGAGAAGCCCAAACGCTTGTCTTTCGGGCTTTTCTCTCACGGCCGGCCGTGGAAGGTTTCGGGCGGCTCCGCCTTGGGCACCACCACGACGCCCTGCTCCGTCACTAGGAAGCCGCGCCGCCGGTCGTTGTCGAGGTCGTAGCCGATGGCGGTATTCTCCGGAATCCTCACGTCCTTGTCCACGATCACCCGACGCAGCCGGCAGTGGCGGCCGACGTTGACGCCCTCGAACAGGATCGAATCCTCCACGTGGGAAAAGCTGTTCACCCGGACGTTCGGCGACAAAATGCTGCGGCGGACGTGGCCGCCGCTGACAATGCAGCCCTGGCACACCATGCTGTCGTAGGCCTCGCCCCGGCGGGCGTGCTCCCACGGGCCGTCGTTGAACACGAACTTGGGCGGCGGCAGCTGCGGCTGGAACGTGCGAATCGGCCAGTCGTGGTCGTACAGGTTCAAGACCGGGTCCACCGCGATCAGGTCCATGTTGGCCTGGTAATAGGCGTCCAGCGTGCCCACGTCGCGCCAATACGGCACGGGCTTGCGGTTGCGGTCGGGGAAGCGGTAGGCGAAGACGCGATGGTCCTTGAGGATGCCGGGGATGATGTTCTTGCCGAAGTCGTGTTCGCTGTCCGGTTTGGCGGCGTCCTGGAACAGCAGCTCGTACATGACCCTGGCCGTGAACACGTAAATGCCCATCGACGCCATGCAGTTGTTGGGGTCGTCGGGCAGCGGCGGCGGGTCCTTGGGCTTCTCCACGAAATTCGTTACGCGGTCTTCTTTGTCCACGTGCATGACGCCGAAGCCGCTGGCCTCCGGGCGCGGCACGACGATGCAGCCGACGGTGAGGTCGGCGTTGCGGTCGAGGTGCGAGCGGATCATGGCGGCGTAGTCCATCTTGTAGATGTGGTCGCCGGCCAAAATCAAGACATATTTGGGATCGGCCTTCTCGATGCTGTAGATGTTCTGATAGATGGCGTCGGCCGTGCCCTTGTACCAGTTCTCGTCGATGCGCTGCTGGGGGGGCAACACGTCGACGTATTCGCCGAGTTCGCGGCTGAGGAAGGTCCAGCCGGCGGCGAGGTGGCGGTCGAGGCTCTGGGCCTTGTACTGCGTCAGGACGAGGATGCGGCGCAGGTCGCTGTTGATGCAGTTGGAGAGGGTGAAGTCGATAATGCGGTAAAGGCCGCCGAAGGGCACGGCCGGCTTGGCGCGGTCGCGGGTCAGCGGCTCCAGGCGCGTGCCTTTGCCGCCGGCCAGGATCATCGTCAGCACGTCTCGCACGGCGCGGCCTCCCGCCTGGGGTTCCGGGTACGCTGCCATAATGCCCGAGAATTGCCGGCCGATCAAGCGCCGGGACGCGGTTTCTTGGCCGCGGCCGCGTCGCGGGTGAAAAACGGGGGGACCGCGCCCCTCCGGTGGGATGACGCCTCACCGCCGCAACCGCTGGGGCGGGTCCGCCCGCCCTTTCGCCAGGCCATCCGTCACCGCTCCTTGATCCGCGTGAGAAACTGGAGCTTATTCGACAGATCCTTGGCGAGGTTGGCGCGCTTCAGGAACAGCAGGGCGAAACACGTATCCGGCACCGGCTCGGCCGCGGGATACGTGCCGCCGCGCCAGCCGCCGTCCGACTCCTGCATCTCGATCAGGTCCTCGGCGCCCCAGGGATACCATTCCTTGTCGCCCATCGTCTTGCGGCCGTAGAGCATCCCGACCCGCTCCACCGACCACAGGAAGTAGTAATTGCGCTCCAGCGGCCGGGCACGGACGTTGCCGCGGCCGTGCGCCTTGCCGATGAACACTCCCAGTAGATTCATCCCCTTCTCGACCCGCGGGTCTTCGTCCGCCGTTTGCCTGTCCTCCCCTTTCAGGTCGGCCGTGAGGCCGTGGCCGACCGCCAGGCCGAGCAGCCCGGCGCCGGTCATCGTCGGCGTCTCGCCGCCGCGCGGGTTCGGCTGGTAGTTGTAGGACCAGCCGCCCGCCGGGGTCTGGCTGACCTGGAAGCGCCGGGCCAGCAGGGCCAGCGCCCGCTCCATCGGGACGCCGTGCCGCCCCGCCGCCCACAGGCCGAGCGTGGCGAACTGCGTGTTCGAGTTGTCGGCGGCGTCCCATGCGGGCATTTTCTCCTCCCGCGTGGGCGGTTGCAGGGCCGGCGTCCTCTTGAGCGGACCCGAGAGGCCGTCGTACATCGCCTTGGCCTCCTTTCGCTCCTTCTCGTCGGGAGGCGGGGGCAACGGGATTACGCCGCCGCCCAGGCGCGCGCCCGACGCCTCGTCGGCCCGGCCGGTGAACAGGTCGGCCGGCTCGTTGCCGCCGCGCGTCGCCACCAGATCCAGGGAGGACCGCGGCCGGGTCGTCTCCAGAATCGTGTAGAGGCTGCGCTCGTCCTTGTCCGAAAGGATTGGGCACTGGTACGTCCAACCGCCGGCCGGCGATTCGCCGGCGAGGAGGCGCAGAGCCATCGTGCGAATGAGCGGCTCGTCCGCCGGATCGCCGACGCGGTCCAGCAACAGGAGGGCCAGGGCCAGTTCATACGTGGCGGTCAGGTGCGGGACCGACCGGCGGACGAAGGCGACGGCCTGGCGGACGTGCGGGTCGTCGGCCGGGACGCCGCATTCCAGCAGGGTCAGCGCGGGCAGCGCGGCCAGGCCGGTGGGATGGCTGCGTCCCCAGGTCCCCTCACCGTCCTGGGCCTTTGTCAGCCACTCGACGCCGCGTTCGATGGCTTTGTTGACCTTCTCCTGCTCCTCCGGCGGCAGCACGGACAACGCCGCCGGCGGCGGATCGTTGGGGGCGAGGTCGGGCCGCGCCGGGTCGGACGGCAGGTCCGGCCGATCCGGCGTCGGTTTCGGAAGGTCCGTATTGTCCTTCATTTCGGGAGAGTTGCCCGGCGTGGCGGGCCGGGCCGGGTCGGCGGCGGATGACGGCGAGACGACGGCCTGCCGCGGCCCCTTCGTGGGCCGGAAGTGCAGCGCGAGGACGGCGCCGGCGCCGACCAGGAGCAGCACGCCGAAGCCGATCAGGCCGAAAAGCAGGGGCCACGCGCCGTTCCGCGGCGGCGCTTCGTCGAGCGGCGGCGGCAGCGGCCGGACGCCGGGCGGCGTGGGCGGCGCCGGCACGTCCTCCGGCCGGGCCGCGAACGAGGCGCCGCACTTGGGACAGCGGAAGCGGCTGCCGGCCGTGAACGATCGGTTCGTCGTGAGGGTCCGGGAGCAGCGCGGGCAGGCGAGGACGGCGGTCGGCATGACGGCGACTCCGCGATGCGTGGGTGCGAACGCAAACGAGCGATAGGCGTCACTGTAACCCGGCGTCCGCCGACCCGGCAAGGGAAATGGCGGGGCGGCGGTCCTATTTCATTCTACCCGTCTTATTCCCGTCACGGATCGTAATCCGAGACCACTCGGTAGATCCGCACGGTCATGCGCGGCCCTTCGTGGTGTTCCAGCGGCGCCCGGCCGGCGTAATAGCACGCCACCGTCCGCAGCGGCACGGGGTCGTCCAGCGTCAGCCGTTGCACCTCTTCCAGGGCCGGGTTATCGAAGTCCAGCTCCTGGTGGCCGACGCGCCCATCGGGCCGCACCAGCCAGTCGCCCTTGCGCGGCGAATGGGCCGGGTCCATGCCGGGATACGCCGGGCGCATCCCCAGAGACTCCGCGTAGTATTGAAACCCGTAATGGCCGATGTACCACACCCGGCCGTCGCCGCCCTGAGCGCCGATCCACGCCGCCGCCCGTTCGGCCCCCCATTCCTCGGCCCACGCCTCGCGGAAGTCCAGGGCGAAGTACGCCAACCCCAACGCCGCCCCGCACGCCGTCAGTGCCCAGACGATGCGCCGGGCCGGCGGCGCCGTGCAGGTCCGCGCGGTCAGCCGGCCGACCAGCAGCGTCAGCACCACCAGCGGCCCCAGCACGCGCCGCGCCGCCGGGAACGGCGTCAGCGGGTAGTAGGCCAACGCCTCCAGCCCCAGCCAGAGCAGGAGGAACAGCGTGCCGCGCCGGTCGTCGCCGGACCACAGCCGCCGGACCACGAAGACGAGCACGACCACGCCGCCGCCCGCGAATGCGTCGAAAACGACCTCGCTCAGCAGAAACGACCATTCCGGCGTTTGAATAGGGCCGAACAGGCGCGGCGACGGTCGCACCATGCCGGAAAACTGCCCGTCGAACAGCACGATCAGGGCGAAGCCGGCCAGGATCAGCGCGACCGCCGCCGCCAGCCAACGTCGGCGCACGCCCAGCGCCGCCATGCCGAGCACGACCAGGAGCGGCGCCAGGCCACCCAGGTAGCTGAAGAAAATGGCCGCCAGGGCGCCTTTGTTCAGGAGCGACCCCGCGGAGGCCCGCAACGACAGGAGGAAGTGCGATTGGCCGTAGAGCAAGGCGATGAGAAATTCCCACGACAGGAAGACCTGCGCCGCGGCGACGGCGGCCGCCGGCCACAACCGCCAACGCCCCGCCGTCGCCGCGGCCAGCAGCATCGCCGCCGGCGCGACGACCCCAGTGTATTTCGTCTGCATGGCCAGGCCGGCGACGAACCCTGCCGCCGCCGCCCGCCCGAAGGAATCGCGGTCACAGGCGCCCAGGAACAGATATACCGACGCCAGCGACAGGGCCAACGCCGGCACGTCGAGCATGAGGTTGATGCTCGGCAGGATCGCCGGCGACAGAACCGTCATCACCGCCAGCGGCAGTTCCACGCCGGGGGCAAAGCGGCGCAGCAGCGCGTACACGCTTCCCACCAGCAGCAGACACCACGGCAGCATCGCCCACTTCCACGCCCACGGCCGTTCGCCGAACGGGGCGCGGGCGGCGGCCCAGGTGTACGGCAGCACAGGCGGCGCCAGCACTTCGAGGGCCGGCTGCGGTTCGTAGTACCAGAGGATGTCGAAGCCATAGGGGTCGAGGGGATGGGCCGCGTCCTGGCGGGAATAGTAGGCGTAAGCGGCGTCGTCGATGTGCAGCGGTTTGAGGGCGTTGAGGCCGGTGCAAACGATGGCGAGCAGGACGAGGAGAAGAGCGCGGCGGTTGAACACAATCAGTCTCGTCGGAGAGGTCGATAAACGGCCGGTGTCGCGGAAAGACACAGCCTGTTTCAAAACCCCGCAATCCGGCCGGGCCGCCCGCGCCGCGCGGAGGCCGGATGTGCGTCCGCAACTTCTTTCAGGATAGAGGTTTTGTGAACCGAAGGCGAAAGGTCCGCGCTTTGGGGAGGTCCTTGGCGCCGCATTCGCTTTTATGTTCAAACCATCGGCGCCGTACACGTCCACGACGGGCGCCGAGTCCCCAGAGGACGACCCTTATGCCCAAAAGCAATGCAGACCGTCCTCCCCTTTGCCACCCGCGCCGCGCCATGTTGCCGTTCCGCACCGTTCGCCCCTCGGTGCTGGACCTCCGCTTCACCGGCGACCCGTGGGTCGTCGCCCGAGGCGACGGCGGCGCGTCGCTATGTCTGGACGGCTACCAACTGACGAACCTGTCCGCCCTCCCCTTCGACCTGCCGTCACTCAACCGCACGCTCTGTCATCTGCGCCGACCGCCGGCGCGACACTAGGGTCGCATGACGGATAGATCCGTCGTCCATAAACCCAATTCGGCTTGAGCGACGCCGCGCGAAGATCGACTTCGCGCCGGCCTGTTAGCGCCGCCTCGCGGATTCGTTCTACACGCCGAACGAACCCGCGAAGCGTCGTTTCGTTTCTGGACCCGGGCCGCGTCGGCGGCTACCCTGGAAGCGGCGCCCCCGCCGTCGATCCGAAAGAAGGTCCGCCGATGTCTCCTCGCCGTGCGCTGTTCACCCTGTCCTTGCTCATCGCCCTTCTCTCGACGGCGACCGCCGACCCTCCGCCGACGGACGCCCTCGGCGACGCCCTGCCGGCCCACGCCCGGACGCGGCTGGGCACGACGCGCTTCCGCCACGACGGTAAGGTCATCTGCGTCGCGTATTCGCCGGACGGCAAAATGCTGGCCTCCGGCGGATGGGATAACCTCGTCCGCCTCTGGGACGCCGACACCGGCAGGCCGCTGCGCCAGTGCCAGGGCCATACCGCCGCCGTCTGGCCAGTGGCGTTCAGCCCCGACGGCAAGGTCCTCGCCTCGGCCGGCGGCGACGCCACGATCCGCCTCTGGGACCCGGCGTCGGCCAAGCAGGTCGCCCTCCTCGAAGGCCACGCCGGCGGCGTTTACAAGGTCCTTTTTACCTCCGATAGCAAAACGCTGGTCAGCGACGGCAAGGACGGCTCCGTCCGCGTCTGGGACGTGCCATCCGGCAAGGAACGGCGGCAGCTGCGGCCGGGCAACGAGGTCCACGGCCTGGCGCTGTCGCCGGACGACAAGGTGCTGGCGTTGGCCAGCAACCTCGGCGACGTCGTGCTTTGGGACTTCGCGGCGGGGACGGAAATCCGCCGATTCCAGGCGCACAAGGAGAATACGGGGATCGACTCGCTCGCCTTTTCGCCGGACGGCAAAGTGCTGGCGTCGGCCGGCTGGGATTCGACGGCGGCGCTCTGGGAAATGCCGTCGGGAAAACTGCTCCACCGCCTGGCGGGCCACACCGACAACGTCTGGCCGGTGGCCTTTTCGCCGGACGGCAAGACGCTGGCGACGGCCGGCCGCGACGCCACGATCCGCCTGTGGGACGTGGACAAGGGCGATCCGATTCGCGTTTTGGAGGGACACCGGGCCGGCGTGCCGCGGGTGACGTTCTCGCCGGACGGCAAGCGCCTGGCGTCGGCGTCGTGGGACGGCACGGTTCGGCTGTGGGACCCGTCCACGGGCAAGGAAGTCGGCCCGGCCGGCGGCCACGCGGGCGCCGTGAACGGCGTCGCCTTCCGGGCGGACGGCAAACTCCTGGCCACGGCGGGCGCGGACGGCACGGTTCGATCGTGGGACGCGGCGGGCAAGGAGTTGATGGTAACCTCCAAACCGAGTCTGACCAACGCCCGGCTCGCGCTCTCCGGGGACGGACGGACGGCGCTGATCGCCGGGGAGTTCGGCGGCATTTCGGTTCGGGAAGTCGCCACCGGAAAGGAGCGGTGTGCGTTCACGGGACTGGCGGGGTTAACGGGGGTGTGCGTGTCTTGGGACGGCGCCCTGGCGGCGGTGGCGAACACGGACAGCACTATCTATGTGTACGAGACGGCGGAGGGCCGGGAGGTCCACCGCATCGAACTGCGTCCCGTCACCGGGATTCCGGCCACGTTGCCGACTTTCTCGCGCGACGCCGCCCTGCTGGCCGGGGTCCACTACGACCGCATCGTCATCCTCTGGGATACGGCGTCCGGCAAGGAGACCCGGCAATTCGACGCGGGCGGCGCCGTCACGCGGCTGGCGGTCGCGCCGGACGGCCGTTCCGTGGCGGCGGGGATGGCGGACGGCAAAATCGTCGTGTGGGAGACGCTGACCGGGAAGGAACGGCGGCGGTACGACGGGCCGCGGGGCGAGGTGCAGGCGCTGGCCTTCGCGCCCGACGGCCGACTGCTGGCCGCCGGCGGCCATGACCGCTCCGTGTACTTTTGGGACCTGGCGACGGGAAAGTCGCGCGGACGCTACGAGGGCCACGACGGCGCGGTGCTGGCCCTGGCGTTTTCGGCCGACGGCAAGGCCGTGGCCTCCGCCGGCGCGGACTCGACGGCGCTGATCTGGGATTTAAACGGCCTTGATACTCAGAAAGCCGCGCCGGCCGACCTGACGGCGGCCGGCCTGGACGCCCTGTGGTCCGCGCTGCGGGACGAAGACGCCGCCAAGGCGGACGAGGCCGTGTGGGGCCTGGCAGCCGCCCCGAAGCAGGCGTTGCCGTATCTGCGCGAGCGGCTCAAGCCGGCGGCGGGGACCGACGCCCGCGGACTGGCCAAGCTGCTGGCCGCGCTGGACGACGACGATTTCAACGTGCGCGAGAAGGCCACGGAGGAGTTGTCGGCGCTGGGCCGGGCGGCGGAGCCGTTTTTGCAGGAGGCGTTGCGCAAGGGGCCGACGCCGGAAGCGAAAGAGCGGATTGGAAGGGTGCTGGCCGCGCTGTCGCGGTCGTCGTCCACGCCGGAGCAGACGCGGGCGTTGCGGGCCGTGGAAGCGGTGGAGCGGATGGAGGCGCCGGAAGCGCGGGACCTGCTCCGGGCGCTGGCGAAAGGGGCGGTGGACAGTCCGCTGACGCGGGACGCCAAGGCGGCGCTGGGGCGGCTGGACGCCCGACCCGCCCCGTGAGTCCGCGTCATTCGCTCGTCAGCAGAAACACCAGGACCGTCAGCACGACGCCGAAGCCGATGGCGGACCCCGCGACGACGGTGGCCGACCATCCTTTGGGGATGAATCGGCCTTCCAGGCCTTTCAGGCCGTCGAACAACATATCCAGATAGGAATCCATGTCCCGAGTCTCCCACGAACTCCAGGTCAGCCGCGCGCCGGCACTCAAGGCATAGCATTCTTCCGTCGCGGGGGCAAACGCCGCCAATGAAGTTGCCGTTGTCGCGGCCGACGATTCCGGCCAAGATGCACCGCGGGCCGCGTGAGAAAGGCGGCTCGTCTCCCGTCCACAGGAGGGCCGCCGTGTCCGCCGCACCCAAACCCGCCCGCTTCGACAACCTCGGAGAAATCTTGAAACACCTCGGCGTCGCCGCCGATCGCGTCCGCGCCTACCCCCCGCCGGGCAAGGCCACGGAGAAGGACGTCATCGCCATTCACGACCGCACGGATCGGCTCTACGAACTGGTGGACGGCGTCCTGGTGGAGAAGATTATGAGCTTCCCCGAGTCGGCGTTGACGTGCGACCTCATTAAGCTGCTGGGGTATTACCTGGATCAGAACCCCTTGGGCTTTCTGACCGGCCCCGACGGAGCGGTGCGGCTGATGCCCGGCCTGGTCCGCATCCCCGACGTCTCCTTCATCTCCTGGGACCAGCTGCCGGAGCGAAAGCGGCCGACCGACGCGATCGCCGGCCTCGCCCCCGACTTGGCAGTCGAGGTCCTCAGCAGGGGCAACACGAAAGGGGAAATGGACCGCAAGGTCCGCGAATACTTCCTCTGCGGCGTCCGCCTCGTATGGCTGGTCGCCCTGACCTCGCGCACCGTGCGCGTTTACACCGCGCCCGACCAGTCCACGACGCTCGGTGAAAAAGAGACCTTGGAAGGGGGCGACGTGCTGCCCGGCCTGGCGCTGCCGGTGCGTCAGGTCTTCGCCGAAGTTTCCGTTCAGACGAAGACCGACGGCGGCCGGTCGGAGGGCCGTAAACCCCGGCGAAAGCGGGAGTGAATGCCGGGCGTCACGACCGCTTCCGGCCTCGCCCATCCCGTCAGGGCTTATCCTTGTCTTTGGCGTCGGGGTCCTTCGGCAGATTCTCGCGCAGCTTCGTCGCCTTGAGGGCGGCGGCGTCGGAATCGTCTTTGCGGCCGGCGTTGGCGAAAACTTTCGCCTGGCCGTCGTAAACGGCCGCCAAAGCTCTAATGTAATTTTCACGATCTGAATAGTCGGCGACCAGCTTTTCCAGACGGCTTTGCGCCTCGGAATAGGCGTTCATGGCGGCGTCGATGGTCCCGATGTCGGCCTCCAGATCGCCCACCTGCCGGAAATCGACGCCCGCCTCGTAACGGTAGGTGGGGTTGTCGGGGAAGTCGTCGGTCAGCTTGCTTTGGATTTGGGCCGCCTGCCAATACGCTTCCTTCGCCGACAATTTGTTCCCCTCCTGGAGCTGGTCGAACGCCTTGATCTCCAGCGAATTCGCCTCGTTGTGCCGCGTCGTCGCCTCCGAATCGCCCGTCGTCGTGAACTTGTCCTGGCCGTTCGGCTCCGACGGGACCGGCTGAAAACGGCCGTCCGCGTCGCCTTCACGGATCAACGAATGATCGTCCTCGTCATTATAATGGGAACGGTACTTCTCGCG